>Ga0081455_10002223_pt1 | contig 23099 bp, 22 predicted proteins | sample TabmetS3T2R1_FD_70207 | JGI IMG/M metagenome (GOLD analysis project Ga0081455, IMG submission 70207) | Tabebuia heterophylla rhizosphere microbial communities from the University of Puerto Rico - S3T2R1 | ecosystem: Host-associated > Plants > Roots > Rhizosphere ...
CAGCTGTGGCTGCTGACCGCGACCATGAACGCGTGGCTCGGTGGAGACGATGCGGTCGTGTGGCCGGCGGCGGCAGTCAGCGCCGGCGGCCTGGCCTTGAACGTCGGACTGCTGATATTTCTGGAACGGATCGAGCGCACCCGCAAGTCGAAATCCATCTGAGCGGCGACTTGAGTCGACTCCTCGCCGCCTTACCAAGGCGACCGTGACCTGCGTCATGCCTAATTGCTAGTGATTTCATGCTCGGCATTTGGCGCGACGCTTGCTTGGGGCCTCAGGTTCGAGAGCAGTCCTTTGCTGTCGTACGGGGAAGCGCTTTTCGAAAAATCAGAAGGAGGCACAACGATGCGTCTCAAGTTTGTGTTGCTGCTGGCGCTGGCAATCGCCCTGGGTGGATGGAAGGTGACGACCACGCTGCAGGCGCAAGCGCGCAGCAACGACCCCAACGTCACGATCATGGACAACTGCTCGGAGAACGACCCCGCCTACGATCCCTTTGGAGGCTGCCCTGAAACCGCGCCGTTCCCGGGCTCGCGCTCCTACCACGGAGACGTCACCGTCAACGAGTTCTTCGCTCTCCTCTCCAGTCCACTCGGTCCTGGCGGCCAGGTGTTTGGGCATCCCTCATGGCGGAACGAACCCTCGTACCTCTCGATTAACTCGGGTCAGAACGTCCGAGTGACCAATGGCGGTGGCCGGCAGCATACCTTCACGCAAGTGAAGGACTTCGGTGGCGGCTTCGTCGCGCTGATGGTGGTGTGGTTCGACCGGGTGCTCGACATCGGCACCGAGGGATGGCGCTTCGGGCTCGTCTGGAGCAGTTGGAGTGTCGGTGCGCTGGCGGCGTCATTGGCGCTGCCTCGCGTGCTCGATCGCCTGACGCCGGCGAAGATCACCCTGGTGGCCCTGCCGATCTCCGCCGTACTCGGGATGGTCACCAGCTTCGCGACGAGCTGGCAGCTGGCCGCGATCGGTCTGCTGGCCTGGAGCGGCGCGTACACGCTGGTGGTGGTCAACTCGATCTCCTACCGGCAGCAGGTGACGCCGGAGCACCTGCTGGGCCGGGTCAACACGGCCGGGCGGATGCTCGCGTGGGGTCTCGGCTGGACGGTGGGCGCGGCGACCGCCGGTGCGCTCGCGTCAGCGATCGGGGTGCGTTCGACGCTGCACGCCCTGACCTGCGTGGGCGTGCTGGCCGCCCTGGTGGCGTGGACGTCGCCGCTGCGAGGCGACCGCGCCACCGCCGAGCCCGACCCCGCCGCGGTCTGACGCGGGAAATCGCCGCAGAAACGTCATATTCAGCGGTCCCGGCGGCGGACTAGGCTTCGCGGCAGACAGTCCTACCGCCCGGTTCGAGAGTGAGGTGCCTCCGGGTGTTGCGTACTGCGTCGGGCGTCCGCCAGCTCGGGCCGGCCGACCTCCCGCCACTGCGGCGACTGCTCGCCCAGGATCCGGTGGCGAACGTCTTCGTCGACCACCAGGTCGAGGCGACCGGAGCCGACCCGCGCCGGATGGGTGGGGCGATCTGGGGCTACGTCGACCGCCACGAGCTGGTCGCGGCCTGCCATGCCGGGGCCAACCTGGTGCCGGTGGAGGCGGGCCGCAAGGCGGTCACGGCGTTCGCCGACCACGCGGCGACCCTGCCCCGGATGAGCTCGTCGATCGTCGGCCCGCGCGAGATGGTGCTGCCGCTGTGGGATCGACTCGAGCCGTCGTGGGGCTCGGCCCGCCAAGTCCGGCCCGATCAGCCGCTCCTGACGATCTCGAGACCCGCCCCGATCCGACCCGATCCGGCCGTACGGCGAGTCGTCCTCGACGAGCTCGACGTGCTCTATCCGGCCTGCGTCGCGATGTTCACCGAGGAGGTGGGCGTGTCCCCGGAGCCGGCCGGCGGTGGGCACTATCGCGCCCGCGTCGCCCAGCTCATCTCGCGCGGGTGGGCGTTCGCCCGGATCGAGGACGGCCGCGTCGTGTTCAAGGCCGAGGTCGGGGTGGCGACCTCGCATGCCTGCCAGATCCAGGGTGTCTACGTCGCGCCGGAGCTGCGGGGCCGGGGGATCGCGGCCCCGGCGATGGCGGCCGTCGTCGACATGGCCCTGCGTGACATCGCGCCGGTCGTATCCTTGTACGTCAACGTCGGCAACACCGCGGCGGTTCGGACGTACCTCCGCGCCGGATTCGTCCAAGCAGGCAGCTTCGCGACGATTCTTTTCTGATCACGGCGAGCCGGCCGTGGCATGATCTGGCCCGGGCAAATGGCAAGGGGGCTCGGTGAAATCCGTAGTGACCAGGGGATTCTGGCGTCGCCGCGTCGGCGCCGGAGTGTTCGCGTGCGTTCTGACGCTCGCAGCGTGCAGCTCCGACGGCGACGACCCGCAACCCGCCGACGACGGTCCGAGCTCGGCTGCTGGGTCGAAGTCGGCGCCCGCCCCGCAGCCGCGCCGATTCAGCGTCGTGATGTCGGGTGACGTCTTGATCCACACCGGCGTCTGGGAGTCCGCCCGGGACTGGGCCGCCGTCCGCGGCGAGAAGGGCATGGACTTCGCACCGATGTTCGCCTCGCTGCGGCCGGTCTACCAGGGCGCCGACCTGGCGATCTGCCATCTCGAGGTTCCGCTCGCCGAGCCGGACGGGCCCTTCCTCAACTACCCGATCTTCAGTGCGCCGCCCCAGGTGATCAACGGGCTCAAGAAGGCCGGCATCGACATGTGTACGACGGCGTCCAACCACAGCCTCGACACCGGGTGGGAAGGGCTCAAGCGAACCCTCGACACTCTGGACGCCAAGGGCCTACCGCATGCCGGAACGGCTGGCTCACGCAAGGATTCGAAGACGCCGCTGATCCTCGACGTCGCCGGCGTACGCGTCGCGCTGCTCAGCTACACCTACGGCACCAACGGCATCCCGATCCCGTCCGCGCAGCCGTGGTCGGTGCCGCTGATCGATCCCGGTCAGATCAAGCGGGACGCCCGCAACGCCCGTCAGCGCGGTGCCGAGGTCGTCATCGTCGCCCTGCACCACGGCACCGAGTACATGACGGAGCCGGACAGCTATCAGCTCGATGTCATCGACAAGATCACCCGATCCAAGGACATCGACCTCGTCTACGGCCATCACGCCCACGTGCCGCAGCCGATCGATGTCGTCCACGGCACCTGGGTCGCCTACGGCCTCGGCAACTTCATCGCCCAGCAGTCCACCGATGTGCCCGACACCTATCGCGGCGTCACGGTGAAGTTCACCCTGGTCGAGCGGCCCGACGGCCGATTCGAGGTGGAGCGGGCCCAGTTCGTCCCGACGATGATCACCCCGTACGGCGGTTCTCCTCCCATGCGCGTCCTCGACATCCGATCAGCCCTCCAGAGCCCCAAGACCGACCCAGGCCTGAAGCCGAGCCTCCGCGCCGCCCTCGCCAGCATCAAGCACGACGTCTACAGCCTCGGCGCCCGCCACAACGGCCTGACCATGATGGGGCCGGTGAGCTGACCCTGGCCCCAGTCTGCGGGCCGGTCGGCTGACGAGCCGAGTTTGCGGGCGAAGCCATAAACTCGGCGGCGGCCACTGCTGTCGGGTCGATACTCTCGCGAATGTCTATGTCTCACACTGAGGAGCTGCCGTGATCTTGCGGATGTCGTCGTTGTTCGTCCGGACCCTGCGCGAGAATCCGGTCGACGCCGAGGTCCCGAGCCACCAGCTCCTGGTCCGAGCCAGCTACATCCGCCGAACGGCGCCCGGCATCTACTCCTGGCTGCCGCTGGGCTACCGCGTGCTGCGCAACGTCGAGCGGATCGTTCGCGAGGAGATGGACGCGATCGGCGCCCAGGAGGTGCACTTCCCGGCGCTCATCCCGCGGGAGCCCTACGAGGCCACCGGCCGCTGGGTCGACTACGGCGACAGCATCTTCCGCCTCAAGGACCGCAAGGGCGCCGAGTACCTGCTCGGGCCTACCCACGAGGAGCTGTTCACGCTGCTCGTCAAGGACCTCTACTCGTCCTACAAGGACCTGCCGCTGAGCCTCTACCAGATCCAGACGAAGTACCGCGACGAGCCGCGTCCCCGAGCCGGGATCCTGCGCGGTCGCGAGTTCGTCATGAAGGACTCGTACTCCTTCGACGTCTCCGACGAGGCGTTCCTGAAGTCGTACGAGGCACACCGCGAGGCGTACATCAAGATCTTCGACCGGCTCGGCTTCGAGTACGTCATCGTCGCCGCGATGTCCGGGGCGATGGGCGGCTCGGCGAGCGAGGAGTTCCTCGCAGTGGCCGAGAACGGCGAGGACACCTACGTACGCTGCAGCAACTGCGACTACGCCGCCAACGTCGAGGCGGTCCGGGTGCCCGTGCCCGATCCGGTGCCCTACGACGACGCGCCCGCGGCCCATGCCGAGGACACGCCCGAGACGCCGACGATCGAGACGCTGGTCGACCACCTCAACGCGAAGTTCCCCCGTACCGACCGGCCGTGGGCCGCCGTCGACACGCTGAAGAACGTCGTCGTCTGGGTCGCCCACCCTGACGGAAAGCGGGAGCCGCTCGCGATCGGCATCCCCGGCGACCGCGAGGTCGACCTGAAGCGGCTGCAGGCCCAACTCGAGCCGGCCGAGGTGCAGGCGTTCGAGGGTGCCGACTTCGCCGACCACCCCAGCCTCGCCAAGGGCTACATCGGGCCTGGTGTGCTGGGGGAGAAGAACACGTCCGGCATCCGCTACCTGCTCGACCCGCGGATCGTGACCGGCACCCGCTGGGTCACCGGCGCCGACGTCGAGGGCAGCCACGTGCTCGACCTGGTCGCCGGCCGCGACTTCGAGGGCGACGGCGTGATCGAGGCGGCCGAGGTACGCGAGGGCGACCCCTGCCCCAACTGCGGCGGCCCTCTCATCTCGGCACGCGGCATCGAGATGGGCCACATCTTCCAGCTCGGCACGAAGTACGCCGATGCGCTCGGCCTGAAGGTGCTCGACGAGAACGGCCGGCTGGTCACGGTCACGATGGGGTCGTACGGCGTCGGCGTCTCCCGCGCGGTCGCTGCCATCGTCGAGAACTCCCACGACGAGCACGGCATCATCTGGCCCCGTGAGGTCGCGCCGGCCGACGTACACATCGTGGCGACCGGCAAGGACCAGGCGGCCTTCGCGGAGGCGGACCGGATCGCGTCGGAGCTCGAAGGCCGCGGCGTGACGGTGCTCTACGACGACCGGCCGAAGGTGTCGCCGGGCGTCAAGTTCGCCGACGCTGAGCTGATCGGCGTCCCCACGATCGTCGTCGTGGGCAAGAACCTCGCCGACGGTGTGATCGAGGTGCGCGACCGGGCCAGCGGCGACCGCACTTCGGTGCCGGTGGCCGAGGCGGTGGACGCGATCGCCGCCGTCGTCGTACCGAGCCGCTGAGCGTGACGAAATTGCCACTCGCACCGGCTCTGGACCGCAGAAGCGTCACGCTCAGCGGATGGCGGCGGGCATGACCGACATCGAGGCGGTCATCTTCGACTGGGGCGGCACGCTGACGCCGTGGCGGACGATCGACTACGTGGCGGAGTGGCGCTCGATCGCGGCGGTCGGCGACCTGCCCACCGGACACGACGCCGAGTCGGCGACCGCCGCACTCCACACGGCGGCCAGTGAGCTGTGGGCCCGGGCCCGCGACGAGCATCGCAGCGCCACGATCGAGGACATCTGCACAGCGGTCGGCCTCGAGCTGACGGCCGAGCGGATTGCCGCCTACAAGTCGTACTGGGAGCCCGCCACCTGGACCGACGAGGAGGTGCGGCCGCTGTTCGAGCGGCTGCGCGGCGAGGGACTCGCGATCGGACTGCTGTCCAACACGGTGTGGCCAGCCGCCTGGCACGACGAGATCCTCGACCGCGATGGCGTACTCCATCTGATCGACGGGCGGGTCTACACCAGCGAGATCGACTGGACCAAGCCCCACGAGGAGGCGTTCGCCGCGGCGCGGGCGGCCATCGGCGTCCATGACCCGGCGGCCTGCGTCTACGTCGGCGACCGGCTGTTCGACGACATCTGGGGCGCGCACAACGCGGGCATGCGGGCGATCTGGGTGCCGCACAGCGAGATCCCGCCGGACCAGATCGGCCACAGCGAGGGCGAGCCCGACGCGGTGGTGCAGTCGCTCTGCGACATACCCGATGTTTTGCCGCGAATCACGTAGGGACCGTGACAAGTCCGCTCGGGTCCGCGAGAGTACGGCAGGGCCTGTGGACCGTTCGTCCGCGTGACCGAGGGAATGGGTACATGTCAGCTGCGACGAGGGCCGTGACCCGGCTCGCCATCGCGACCGGAGCGGTCTTGGCGATCGGCGCGGTGTCACCGGTGCAGGCCATGACGCCGGTCGACTCGCACCAGGCGTGTGTGCGTCCGGCGAGTCACGACGGCGCCCGTACGTCCGGCATCGACCGCGAGCCGGCGGGCATGCACGTCAGCGCGGCCGACCAGGCTCGGATCGAGCGCCAGATGGATGCCCGGCTCGCGCGCAGCAATATCGCTCCACTCGTGGTCGGCGCCGAGGTGCCGGTCTACTTCCACGTGATGATGGACGCGGACGGCAACGGCAACGTCACCCGGCAGCAGATCGTCAACCAGATCAAGGTCCTCAACGAGACTTATGGCGGTGATGAGGCGAGCAACGCCGCCGACACCGGATTCACCTTCACGCTCGCCGGCGTCAACCGCTTCCGCAACGACACCTGGCACAAGGACGGCGCGAGCCGGAAGTACCGGTCCCAGACCCGCCAGGGCGGCTCCGACGCGTTGAACATCTGGCTCGTCGACTTCAAGTTCCTCGGCATCGCGACCTTCCCCTGGGACTACGCCCAGCACCCGAAGATCGACGGCATCCGGGTCCACTACGACTCGCTGCCGGGCGGTGGCATCGCGAACTTCAACCTGGGCAAGACCGCGACCCACGAGGCCGGCCACTGGCTCGGGCTCTACCACACGTTCCAGGGCGGCTGCCGGCCGCCGGGCGACGAGGTCGCCGACACGCCGTTCCAGGCCTCGCCGACCAGCGGCTGCCCGGTGGGCCGCGACTCCTGTCCGGCTCCGGGCCTCGACCCGATCCGCAACTACATGGACTACTCGTACGACAGTTGCTACACCCGGTTCACGCCGGGCCAGTCCGTGCGCATGAACGACGCGTGGACCGCGTACCGCGCCTGAACCAGTCCGATCGAGGTGCCCGATCTGCCGCTGGCGGGTCGGGCACTTCGGCGTTGGAGCGGCGTCGCGGACCGCCCGAACCTGCTGGCGAGCCGCGGTGCAGTGTGATCCTGGTTACCCGTAGGCTGCCTCCCAACAATCCACACTCGGGAGGATTTGTGAGCCAGCAGCAGCCGCCGGGCCCGCCGTACGGTCCGCCCGGCGGTCCGCCGCAGGGACCACCGGGCCCGCCGTACGGTCCGCCCGGCGGTCCGCCGCAGGGGCCTCCGCAGGGCCCGCCACCACCAGGTCAGCCACCTCAGGGGCCGCCCGGCGGCTATCCACCACCGGGACCGCCGCAAGGCCCGCCAGGCGGTCCGCCACAGGGTCCGCCCGGCGGCCCGCCCTACGGTCCACCCGGAGGTCCGCCGCAGGGCCCGCCCGGTCAATGGGGTCCGCCCGGAAGTCCGCCGCCAGGTCAGTGGGGTCCGCCTGGCCAACCGTCCGGCGGCACGTCGAAGGGCGTGATCGCCGCGATCATCGTCGCCGTCCTCGTCGTGGTCGGCGGTGGAGTGGCGGCCGCGATCTTCCTGCTCGGCGGGGAGGACGACTCGAGCGGAGGCAACAGCGACCCGCAGGAGGCTGCCCAGACCTTCGTCGACGCGGCGCGAGCCGGCGACTGCGAGGCCGCCAAGGCGGTGACGACCGAGGAGCTCAGCGGCTCACTGGACTGCAGCACCGTGGTGCCGCCTGAGAACGTCAACATCGAGATCGGCGATCCCGAGATCACCGACCAGTCCGACACCGAGGCGACCGCGTCGGTTCCGGTCACGGTGGCCGGCACGTCCATCGATCTCACCCTGGGCCTGGTCAACCAGAACGGCAAATGGCTGATCAACGAGTTCAACGGAGTGGGCGGCGGCGACCTCCCGAGCGACCTGCCGTCGGCGCCGTCGATCTCGATTCCGTCGTTCACGATCCCGTCGATCACCATTCCGTCGTTCACGGTTCCGACCAACTGAGCGGGCTCGTAGGTCCGGACTAGGTCGGGAGCGCGTCGAGCAGGTAACGGTGGACCTCGACGTCTCGCTCGTCGCCGCTCGCACTCGTCAGCCGGTCGATCGCGTCCTCGACCATCCGGACCCGCGCCCACGCCCGGGCTCGCACCGGGTCGATGCCCGCCGCCTCGCACCACATGTCGAGCCGTCGCACGACATCGCGATGCCCGGCGTACTCCTCGACGCGGTTCCACAGCACGGGCGATGACTCGAACGCGGCGTCGCCGACGAGTCCCTTCGGGTCGATCGCGAGCCACGGTTCGCGGTCGGCGGCCAGGACGTTCTCGAAGTGCAGATCGACATGGAGCAGCCGGCCGTCGACGTCATCGCCGAGCTCCCGGCAGGTGGCGACCACCTCGTCGAGTACGCGCTTCGGCCACGGCGGATCGGCGGCGGTCCACAACGACGGGAGCTGCTCGGCCCATCGAGCGGCGGTGTCCGCGAGTCGCGGCACCTCGACCGGGGCGGGAGCCCGGTGCAGGCGGGCCAGGAGCGAGCCGATGACCTCGACCGCGTCGCCGATCGGCACGCCGGTGAGATCTCGGCTCGCGTCGAGGCGCTCGAGCAGCAGCGCCCATCGCTCGGCGTCGTGAGCCAGCAGGCGCACGGCGCCGTCGCCGGCCCAGGCCCGCAGCGTCGGCGCCTCCGGAGCCTGGTCCGGACCCGGCCAGCTCACCTTCAAGACGGCCGGCGTGTCGTCGGCGCGCCGGACCGGCAGCGCGATCGCGCAGTAGCCGTACCAGCTCGACCCCTCCCGCGTGAGCTGCCACGCGTCGCACAGCTCGGACACGACGAGGGGGAGTCGACGCAGCCAGTCCGGCCCGCCGCCACCGTCCCGGCCGACGATGTCCGACGCGAACTCGGCCGGGATCTCGAGCGTCACGACGAGCGGCCGGACAGACCGGGAAGGGCGCTCCCGGGCGCGCCCCACTCGAGAGCGCGGGTCGCGGAGTCGATCAAGGCGTCGACCGCGTAGGCCCGGATCTCGCCGGTCGCGGTGGCCGCCAGCGTCGCGTACAGCACCCCGCATCGGTCCTCGACCGTCTGCGCGGTCTTGCGTGCCGTGGCGACGTTGACCACGTCGGTCTGCAGCAGGTAGCCCGGGTCGGCCGCGACCGGAGTGCCACCGCCCGCCTCGACCAGGGCGGTCAGGCCGTCGCGGCGGGCCTGATGTACCTCGATCGCATCGGTCGCTTCAGCCACTGGCTTGGACGAAATGTCGAGCCGGCCGCCGATCACGCCGTACGCATAGATCGCAGCGTGCTCGCCGGCCAGCATGTCGTTCATCGCGTCGACCAACGCCTTGCTGTCCACCGAGACCGAGGCCGGGTCCGGGGCGTCGGGCTCCTTCTGTTTGCCACCACGCCCCAGTAGGGTCCGGTGCTGGGCGTGACAGGCGGCCATCGACCCGAGCAGCCGGGCGAGGTCGCCGGACTCGACCGCGATCGCGTCATGCCGACGCCGCCGGACCGCCTTAGCCTCGGCCGCCGCCAGCTGCTGCTTCGCCGCGGCGGCTGACTGCGGGACCGACTGGGCGCCGCGTCGTTGCCCACCGGTGCCGCCGAGGGCGCCGCTGAGTACGTCGATGTGCTCTTGGAGGTCGGCCCGGAGCGGTCGGAGGGTGGGCCGGAGGTCAGGGTGCTTGGGCAGAACCGCGTCGTAGGTCGCGGCGAGCCGGGTCGTGTCGCGGAGCGCCCGGGCGGCGGCGGCCTCGTCCGGCGAGTCGTCGGTCGTCGCGGCGGCGTCGGGCGACGTGCGATCGTTGGCCGGCGAACCGTCGTCGTCGCTGCAGCCGGCCACGAGGGCGCCGACGCCACTGACGACGAGCACGGTCGAGCCGGCACGGCGCAGGAATGCGCGGCGGGTCGACCTCGTTGGATGCACGTGCCGAAGCTATCGCGCCGCGCGTGGGGGACTCGAAACCGGCAGGCTCAGATAGGGTGCCCGCAAGGCCGCATGGTGGGCCGATGGGTACACCATGGAGCTAGACGAAGGCGACAACAGCAGACTGCGGAGGTCATCGTGTCCACGACTTCCCTGCCTGATCGGCTGGCAGAAGTGCTTGCGCCGGCGGTCGCCCCTCTCGGGTTGGAGCTCGAGGCGGTCGAGTTGGCCAATGCCGGCCGGCGCCGCCTGCTGCGGGTGATCGTCGACGCCGATGCCGACGCGGGCACCAGCGGACTCACCCTCGATCTACTCGCCGACGCGACCCGGGCGGTCTCCCAGGCGCTGGACGACGCCGACGCGATGGGCGAGCAGCCGTACACCCTCGAGGTCACCTCCCCGGGAGTCGACCGGCCCCTGACCCTGCCACGCCATTGGCGGCGCAACGTGGGTCGCAAGGTGGCGGTGACGACGACCGACCAGACGCGCCGCACCGGTCGGATCCGTGCAGTAGGCGAAACATCTGTGACTCTTGACGTAGGCGGCACCGAGGTCGAGATGCGCTACGACGACATCGCCAAGGCCCTGGTGCAGGTCGAGTTCAACCGAAAGGAGGGCTGAGCACGATGGATATCGACATTGCGGCCTTGCGCATGTTGGAGCGGGAGAAGGACATTCCGTTCGAGGTCGTCGTGGAGGCGATCGAGCAGGCTCTCCTCGTGGCGTACCACCGGACCGAAGGCGCCCAGCCGAATGCGCGGGTCGAATTGGACCGCAGGTCCGGCCACGTCGTCGTCTGGGCGCAGGAGCGCGACGCGGACGGCGAGCTGCTCCAGGAGTACGACGACACGCCCGAAGGCTTCGGCCGGATCGCGGCCACGACGGCCAAGCAGATCATTCTGCAGCGGCTGCGCGACGCCGAGGACGTGCAGAAGTACGGCGAGTTCTCCGAGAAGGAGGGCGACATCGTCTCGGGCACCGTCCAGCAGGGCAGGGATCCGGGTGACGTGATGGTCGATCTCGGACGGCTGGAAGCGGTCCTCCCGGTCGCCGAGCGGGTGCCGGAGGAGCGCTATCAGCACGGCTCCCGGATCAAGTGCCTCGTGGTGAGCGTCCGCAAGGGGATGCGCGGTCCGCAGGTCGTCGTGTCTCGCACCCACCCCAACCTGGTGAAGCGGCTGTTCGCCCTGGAGTCGCCCGAGGTCGCCGACGGCACGGTCGAGATCGTCGCCGTGGCCCGGGAGGCCGGTCACCGGTCCAAGATCGCGGTCCGATCCAACGTCGAGGGGGTCAACGCCAAGGGCGCCTGCATCGGCCCGATGGGCAGCCGGGTCCGCAACGTCATGACCGAGCTGCACGGCGAGAAGATCGACATCATCGACCACGCCGACGACGCGGCCACCTTCGTCGCCAACGCACTGTCGCCGGCCCGGGTCAACAGCGTGGAGATCGTCGACGAGGAGGCGAAGTCGGCGCGGGTCGTCGTTCCGGACTTCCAGCTGTCCCTCGCGATCGGCAAGGAAGGACAGAACGCCAGGCTGGCGGCCCGGCTGACCGGCTGGCGGATCGACATCCGGTCCGATGCGCCCAGTGACGACGCCGATGCGACGCCAGTGGAGCCGAACCGCTAGACTTGGGTTCAGTGGGTCGTACGAATCCTCGTTCTTTCGATGCCCTGGCACGCCCGGAACCGGTGCGTACCTGTGTCGGATGCCGAGAGCGGACGGCCAAGTCCGAGCTGATCCGGATCGTCGCGGCGAGCAACGGCGCCACCACCACGGTGGAGCCAGACCTGAGGCGATCGGCAGGCGGCCGGGGTGCACACCTGCATCCCACGGTGGCCTGTCTGGAGCTGGCGACGCGGCGCAAGGCCTGGGGCCGAGCACTGCGGGTCAGTGGCCCGGTGGATGACACGGCCTTGTGGTCGTACGTCCGCGAAGCCGAGGCGAAGGGCGACAGCGACACCGTGCACCATCGCAGTGGGCACGACCAACCAGCGGCGCCGTCAGGTGCCGCCACCGACAGGAAGCGGAGCACACGCTCATGAGCCCTCGATGAGTACCTCGAGATGAGCATGTACATCTATTAACCGGTCTGTGCCTGCGGGCTCGGACCACGAAGGAGAGCAGTGGCTAAGGTCCGAGTCTACGAACTCGCGAAGAAGTTCGGAGTTCCCAGCAAAACCGTCCTGTCGACGCTGAGCGACATGGGCGAATTCGTCCGATCGGCGTCTTCCACCGTTGAAGCGCCGGTCGTTCGCAAGCTCGAAGCCAAGTTCGCGGACGACATGAAGGCGGACGGCGCCAAGGCCGATGGCGCGAAGACGGACGGCGCGAAGAAGAAGCCGGCCGCCAAGAAGGCCCCCGCCAAGAAGGCAGCGAAGAAGACCGAGGAGAAGGTCGAGGAGGCTCCGGCGCCGGTCGCCGAAGAGCCGGCCGTCGTCCCGGAGCCGGTCGCACCCGTTGAGGCCGAGCCGGCCGCACCAGTCGAGGTGGAGCCGCCCGCGGCGGAGATCGTCGCCGAACCCGAGGCCCCGCCGGCTGAGCCGGCACCCAGACCGGCGCCGACACCGACGCCTCGGCCCACCCCCCGAGCGACCCCCGGAAACGCCCGTCCGTCGGGCCGCCCCGGCGGAGTACGTCCCGGCAACAACCCGTTCTCGTCGACCCAGGGCATGCAGCGTCCGGGTCGGCCCTCACCTAGCTCGATGCCGTCCCGGCCGGCTGCCCGCGAAGGCGGCGGTGGCGCCGGTCGTGGCGACCGTCCGAGCGACCGGTCGAACGGCCGGCCCGGAATGCCGCGTCCCAACCCGGCGATGATGCCGAAGCAGTCGGCGCCGTCGCTCGGCGGTCGTGGCGGTCCCGGCGGCGGTCGCGGTGGTCCCGGCGGTAGCCGTGGCGGCCGCAGTGGCGGCCCCGGCGGCGGACGCGCCGGCGGTCCCCCCGGCGGCGGTGGCGGTGGCTTCCGCGGCGGCCCGGGTGGCCGCCCAGGCGGTGGCCGTCGCGGTGGCACCCAGGGCGCCTTCGGGCGGCCTGGCGGCCCGTCGCGCCGCGGACGCAAGTCGAAGCGAGCCAAGCGGCAAGAGTTCGACAACATGCAGGCGCCGGCGATCGGTGGCGTCCGCGTCCGCAAGGGCGACGGCGAGACCGTACGCATGGCGCGCGGTGCCTCGCTGACCGACTTCGCCGACAAGATCGGCGCCGACCCGGCGTCGCTGGTGCAGGTGCTGTTCCACCTCGGTGAGATGGTGACGGCGACCCAGTCGGTCAACGACGAGACCCTGCAGTTGCTCGGTGCCGAGCTCAACTACGACGTGCAGGTCGTGTCCCCGGAGGACGAGGACCGCGAGCTGCTCGAGAGCTTCGACCTGGCCTTCGGCGAGGACGAGGGCGGCGAGGACGACCTGCAGGCCCGACCGGCCGTCGTGACCGTGATGGGCCACGTCGACCACGGAAAGACCAAGCTGCTCGACGCGCTGCGCAACGCCAACCAGGTCGATGTCGAGGCCGGTGGCATCACACAGCACATCGGCGCCTACCAGGTCTCGACCAAGGTCGACGGCGAAGAGCGCCGGATCACCTTCATCGACACTCCGGGTCACGAGGCGTTCACCGCTATGCGAGCCCGCGGCGCCCAGGCGACGGACATCGCCGTCCTGGTCGTGGCGGCCGACGACGGTGTGATGCCGCAGACGATCGAGGCGATCAACCACGCCAAGGCGGCCGACGTGCCGATCGTGGTCGCGGTCAACAAGATCGACAAGCCCGACGCCGACCCGACCAAAGTGCGCGGGCAGCTCAGCGAGTACGGCGTGGTGCCGGAGGAGTACGGCGGCGACACGATGTTCGTGGACGTCTCCGCGAAGGCACAGCTCGGTCTCGACAAGCTGCTCGAGGCGATCGTGCTCACCGCGGATGCGGCGCTCGACCTGCGGGCCAACCCCGACCAGCAGGCCGAGGGACTCGCGATCGAGGCCCACCTCGACCGCGGCCGCGGCCCGGTGGCGACCGTCCTCGTTCAGCGCGGCACGCTGAGCGTCGGCGACTCCGTCGTCGTCGGTCCGGCGTACGGCCGGGTTCGCGCCCTGCTCGACGAGCACGGCGAGTCGGTCGATGAAGCCGTCCCGTCACGACCCGTGCTGGTGCTCGGTCTGACCGCGGTGCCCGGCGCCGGCGACAACTTCATGGTCGTCAGCGACGACCGGGTCGCCCGGCAGATCGCCGAGAAGCGCGAGGCCCGGGAGCGCAACGCCATGCTGGCGCAGCGGACCGGTCGTCGCACGCTCGAGGACTTCATGTCCAGCATGGAGAAGGGCGAGACCAGCGAGCTGCTGCTCATCCTCAAGGGCGACGTGTCCGGCTCCGTCGAGGCGCTCGAGGACGCACTGGCCAAGATCGACGTCGGCGAGGACGTCTCGCTGCGGATCATCGACCGCGGTGTCGGTGCCATCACCGAGACCAACGTGATGCTCGCAGCGGCCTCCGACGCGGTGATCATCGGCTTCAACGTGCGGCCGCAGGGCAAGGCGACCGAGCTTGCCGACCGCGAGGGTGTCGACATCCGCTACTACTCGGTGATCTACCAGGCCATCGACGAGATCGAGGCGGCCCTCAAGGGCATGCTCAAGCCGATCTACGAGGAGGTCTCGCTCGGCCAGGCCGAGATCCGCGAGATCTTCCGTTCGTCGAAGGTCGGGAACATCGCCGGCTGTATGGTCACGACCGGCCTGATCCGCCGCAATGCCAAGGCCCGGTTGCTCCGCGACGGCGCTGTCGTCGCCGACAACCTGGACCTGGCGAGCCTCAAGCGGTTCAAGGACGACGCCAGCGAGGTCCGCGAGGGCTTCGAGTGTGGCCTCACGCTGCGCAACTACAACGACATCAAGGTCGGTGACATCGTCGAGTCCTTCGAGACCCGCGAGAAGCCGCGCGAGTGATCGCGCGGCATCGGACCGGGTAGTCGCCGGTGTTCGTGGCCGCGATGAGCGTCGACCTGCTGTTGGGCGACGTCCGATCGCTGAAGCAGAAGCGATCGGTCGTCCGCCCGCTGCTCGCCGAGCTGAGTCGCCGGTACGCCGTCTCCGTCGCCGAAGTGGGCGACCAGGAGCTGTACCGGCGGGCTCAGGTCGGCGTCGCACTCGTCACCGGCGACCCGAGCCACGGCCGGGAGGTGCTCGACCAGGTCGAACGGGCGATCGCCGCGCGGCCCGAGGTCGAGCTGCTGTCGGCCCGGCGGTGGCTGCGCGCCGACGACGACTAGGCTGGCCCGGCCCGCGACACCACGTTCTCGTGGTACGTCCACACCCGGCATGGTGTCGACGCCGTGCGGAGTGCATAGTCACCATGAGTACGTGGTATCCGAGTCACGGGAGAACGGCAGATGAGCTCGCCGCGAGTACGAAGGGTCGCCGACCGGATCAAGGTCGTCGTGGCCGAGATGCTGGAGCGCCGGATCAAGGACCCCCGGCTCGGGTTCGTCACGATCACCGAGGTACGGGTCAGTGGCGACACCCAGCACGCGACCGTGTTCTACACGGTGCTCGGCGGTCCCGAGGAGATCGACCGCAGCGCGGCGGCCCTGGCCAGCGCGACCGGGCTGCTCCGGTCGGAGGTGGGCCGCCAGCTCGGCATGCGCCACACTCCGACCCTGGAGTTCGTCCTCGACGCAGTTCCGGACAACGCCCGTCACATCGAGGATCTGCTCGAGCAGGCCAAGGAGTCCGACGCCTCCGTCGCCCGTCGCGCCGCCGAAGCCGATTACGCCGGCGAGGCCGATCCGTATCGGCGGCGCGACGAGGACGAAGCCGAGCCGAGCTGAGTCGGGTTCGTCAGCCCTCGCAGTCGCCAGAGAGAGAACTCCGCATGTCTGGGATCGTCGTGGTCGACAAGCCGGCCGGCTGGACCTCCCACGACGTCGTGGGCCGGATCCGCCGCCTCGCCGCCACTCGCAAGGTCGGCCACGCCGGGACCCTCGACCCGATGGCGAGGGGCGTGCTCGTCGTCGGCGTCGGCCGGGCCACCCGCCTGCTCGGCCACCTGTCCGGCGCCAGCAAGGCCTACGACGCCACGATCCGGCTCGGCCGTTCGACCACGACCGACGACGCCGAAGGCGAGCCACTCGAGTCGACCGACGCGAGCGGACTCGACCGGGTCGCCATCGAGACCGCGGCCGCGGCGTTCGTCGGTGATATCGAGCAGGTGCCGTCGACGGTCTCCGCGATCAAGATCGAGGGCCGGCGCGCGTACGCCAGGGCCCGGGCGGGTGAGTCGGTGACCCTGCCGAGCCGACCGGTACGCATCGACGACCTCACCGTCCACGAGGTGCGCGAGCAGCCGCCGTACGTCGACGTCGACGTGTCGGTGACCTGCTCAGCCGGAACGTACGTCCGGGCGATCGCCCGTGACCTCGGCGCCGCCCTCGATGTCGGCGGCCATCTGACCGCGTTGCGCCGCACCCGCTCGGGTGGCTTCACGCTCGCCGACGCCGCGACGCTGGACGCACTGGAGCAGCACTGGCAACTGCTTTCGCTGTCCGAGGCCGCGCGCCGCAGCTTCCCGATCTACCAGCTCACCTCCGACCAGGCCGCGTCGGTCCGGCACGGCCGGGCGCTGGCGGAGGTGCGCCTGCCGGCCGCCGGCCCGGTCGGTCTGGTCGATCCGGCGGGGGCGTTCCTCGCGCTCTACGAACAGCGTGGAGACGGCGCCCGGGCGGTCGCCGTCTTCGTCGACTGAGCGTCGACGGCCTCCTAAGACCGGTCTCACGGTCGGCTCACAGGCAATTCATCGCCGCTTATCAAGGTGGACCCATCAACACCGAGGGGTCGACACCGACCCAGAGCGAAGGAGTGACCATGAAGGCACTGATGCGTACCGGCATCGCCACCCTCGCGGCGAGCGTGGGTGCAGGCCTCGTCGTCGTCGGAGTCGGCGCTGCGCAGGCGAGCAACGGAAGCGACGACGGCAGCCGCCATCACCAGGCGTTCGCCAAGCGCGAGGACAGCGCCCAAGAGTGGGTCGTCGTCGCCGACGACGATGACAACGGCGACGACCCCAACCGGCTCCGGGCCGGCGACGACCACACCCGCACCGGCGCGGCCAAGGCCGGCTCCCACACGCGTACCCGCGGCGGCACGCACACCCGGACGCGCAGTCGGCACAGCCACCGCGACCGTGACCACAGCCGTGGCGACCGGGTCCGCGACTGGACCCACGACGGCATCGGCGGCAAGAAGCGCGACTTCAGCGCGAACCTGACCAACGACGGCTCGCGCCACAACACCCGCGGCCGCTGATCCAGACGCTTGGCCACCCCTAGGGCCAAGCCGGCCGGGTAGGCAGGCGACCCGTTGCCGCCGCCTACCCGGCCACCCGTACTTCCGAGAGGAACCGTCATGACCGACTCGCCGATCGCCTCGTGGGACCTCGCCCAGGGCGACGAGATCGTGCCCGGGCTGATCGCGATGAAGCTGCTCGGCGGCGGCTCCGCGTACGAGGCATATCTCGCCTTCGACCAGAAGCTCTACGCCCCTGTGGTCGTCAAGGTGGTCCGGCCCGACCAGGTCGACGACAACTCGACGCTTCGCGGACTCGAGCGCGAGTGCGACCTGCTAGGGCGGCTCAACCATCCGGCGATCGTACGAGGCTTCCGCGCCGACTTGGAGCCGCCGCGACCGTACGTGATGCTCGAGAACCTCGACGGTCCGCGGCTGTCGTCCCTGATCCGCCGGCACGGCCCGGTCCCGCCGCAGCAACTGCTTCCACTCGGCATCGAGCTGGCCTCGGCCGTCCACTACCTCGGTGAGATGCGCGTGGTCCACCTCGACATCAAGCCGAGCAACATCATCATGGGCGCTCCCGCCCGGCTCATCGACCTCAGCGTGGCCCGAACCATCGAGCGGGCCGGCGAGCTGATCGACCCGATCGGCACCGACGCCTACATGGCTCCCGAGCAGTGCGAGCCGACCCCGGAGAACCGGCCCGGCTACGCCGCCGACATGTGGGGGATCGGCGCCACTTTGTTCCACGCTCTGGCCGGCTACCCGCCGTTCGAGCCCGGGTCCGACGCTGACGACGCCTCGGCCGAGGAACGCTGGCCGCAGCTCGTCTACGACCCGATGCTGCTGCCGGAGTGGGTGGCCGACGACATCGCCAAGCCGATCCTGGCCTGCCTCGACCCGGATCCGGACCGGCGTCCGGTCCCGGCCGAGCTGGCCGAGGAGTTCGAGCCCTTGATGGGTGCGCTGCCCAAGCCCCGCCTCGGCGGCTGGAAGCCGACCCTGACCAGCTAGCCCCGCCGGTCAGTCGAGGCGGTAGCCCATGCCGCGTACGGTGCGGATCACGTCGGAGCCGAGCTTCTTGCGCAGGTAGCCGACGTAGACGTCCACGACGTTGGAGCCCGGGTCGAACTCGTAGCCCCACACGTGCGACAGCAGCTGTTCGCGGGACAGCACCTGACCGGGATGCCGCAGGAACATCTCCGCGAGGGCGAACTCGCGAGCCGACAACTCGACCGTGCCACCGTCGCGGGTGGCCTCGCGCCGGTGCAGGTCGAGCCGGACGCCACGGTGCTCGAGGACGTTCTGACCCGTACCGGTGGCCGTGCTGTCGGCCTTGTCGCGCAGCCGCAGGCGTACCCGGGCGAGCAGCTCGTCGAACCGGAAGGGCTTCGGCATGTAGTCGTCCGCGCCGCCCTCGAGACCGCGCACCGTGTCGCTGACGGAGTCGCGCGCCGTCAGGGCGATGACAGGCAGCTTGCTGCCGGCGCCGCGTAACTGCTCCAGCAGTGCGAAGCCGTCCAGGGTCGGCAGGCCGATGTCGAGGATCGCCAGGTCGAACTCGCCGGACAGCGCGTGATCGAGCCCCTCCTGGCCGTCGCCGACGGTCGTCGGGGTGAATCCGGCAGACCGCAGGCCCTTCGCGACGAACGACGCGATCCGCGGCTCGTCCTCGATCACCAGGATCCGCTTCACGACGGCACCCGCAACTGAATCGTCGCCTCCTCAGACGTGGCCGAACCATCGGCCGGCCCCGGCGTCCAGGTGAGCCGGCGGGGGAGCGTCAGGGTGAAGGTCGCGCCGCTGCCGGGCACCGAGTCGACCGTGACCCAGCCGCCGTGCGCCTGGGCGATGGCCCGGACGATCGAGAGCCCCAACCCGGAGCCCTCGGACGCACTGCCGCTGCCGCGATAGAACCGGTCGAAGATGTGCTCCTGGTCGGCCAGAGCGACGCCGGGGCCGGTGTCGCGTACCCACAGATGGACGGTGGCGGCGTCGACCCGCGAGCCGATCGCGATGGTGTCGGGCTCCTCGGTGTGCCGCACGGCGTTCTGGGCGAGCTGCACGACGGCCTGGGTGATCCGCTGCGCATCGAGGATCGCGTCGCCGGTCGCGCGCTCGTCGACGGTCCAGACCCGGTCGCCGAGGCCACGCACCTTGTCCGCGAGGTCGTCGGTGAGCTCGCCGACGTCGAGCTGCGCCGGGCGGACGAAGTCGGGCCGGCGGCTGCGCGCGAGCAGGATCAGCTCGTCGATCAGCCGGGACATCCGATCGATCTCGTCGAGCACGAGCGCCCGCGTCGACGCCACCTCGTCGGCGTCGTCGACATCGACCAGCTCCAGGTGCCCCCGGATGATCGTCAGCGGAGTACGCAGCTCATGGCCGGCGTCGTTCAGGAACTCCCGCTGCCCGGCGAAGGCGTCCTCGAGCCGGTCGAGCATGGCGTTGAACGTCAGCGTCAGGTCGGTGAGGTCGTCGTTGCCGGTGGCCGGAATCCGCCGGGTCAGGTCGGTCTCGCTGATCTCCTGCGCGGCCAGCCGAAGGTCGCGGACCGGTCGCAGCAGCCGGCCGGACAGGCTCCAGGCGCCGAGTGCGAGTGCCGCCAGCGCCGCCAGGGCGACCAGCGCGTACGTCCGGGTCAGATCGGTCAGCTGGGCTCGTTCCGCGGCTTCGAAGTGCACCAGCACGAATGCCGGGTCCCGGACGGTGGCGATGTCGGACTCGACCGGCTTGACGACCACGGTGGCCTTGCCGAAGTCGGTGTCGATGTCGACGGATCCGCCCTCCGGCAGCAGGCTCTCGACGGCGCCGACCAGGGCCGGATCGGCCTCCGCGGGCGGGTCGATCAGCTCGCGATGCGCCGAGCCGTCGCTGACCTTCTGTGGCACGCCGTTCCAGAAGCCGAAGATCAGCTCGTCCGAGGAGGGCACGTTGTTCTGCAGTGCCTGTTTGATCAGCGTCACCGGCGCCCTGGACGAGCTCTCCTTCGCCAGCTGCTCGAACTCGTCGATTTCCTGGGTGATCTGCTGCTGGATGTTGTCGTCGATCCGCTCGGACTCGAGGGCGTAGACCACGAATCCGGCGACCGCGAGGGCCAGTCCCGCGAGCACGACGACCGCCGCGGTGATCCGCATCCGCACCGGGACGGGGCGGCGGAGGACCGAGCCGCGGTCGTCATGCTCAGTCGTCGCTTCCGCTGTGGCCTCCAGAGTCGTGGCCGCTGCCGTGGCCGCTGCTGTCATCGATGCCACTGCCGTGGCCGCTGTGGTCGTCGCGGATGTCGTCGCCCCCGCGTCCGCGGCCATGCCCGCCACTGTCATCACTCAGGTCGTCCGGCGAGTGGTAGATCGTATCGAGATCGTCGTCGTCGTTGTCGCCGCCCTGGTCGGGCGTGCCGTCATCGTCGGTCGGCCGCGCCGTTGGGTCATCGGTGCCGGGCGGCTGGTTCACCGAGCCGTCCTCATTGAGCACGACGGGGTCGCCGACGTTCGGGGGTCCGGGGTCGCCGAGGACGGATCCGGCCACGAAGCCGCCGGCTCCGATGGCCAGGATGAACGCCGCCGCCGCTTTCCACATCAAGGTCATTGCACCACGATCGCGCGCCATTTCCAGATCGAGGTGAGCCGCGGATGAGAAGGTTCTTATGGAAGGTGGCAGGCTTCTCCCATGCTCGTGTGGCGTTCTCTCGACGACATCGAGGCCGACTTCGGGCCGAGCGTGGTGACGATCGGCAACTTCGACGGCGTCCATCTCGGGCACCGGTTCGTGCTGGACCAGGCCCGGGCGGTGGCGGCCGAACGCGGCGTTCCGGTCGTGGCCATCACCTTCGACCCGCACCCGATGCAGGTGCTGCTGCCGGAGCGGGCGCCGGCCGCGCTGACCACGATCGAGCGGCGGGCCGCGTTGCTCGGCGACGCCGGCGCCGACTGCGTCCTCGTCCTCCCCTTCACCCGCGAGCTGTCGTCGTGGTCGCCGGAGGCGTTCGTGAGCCGGGTGCTCGTGGACGCGCTGCACGCCGAGGCCGTCGTCGTGGGGGAGAACTTCCGCTTCGGCGCCAAGGCCTCCGGCAACACCCAGGTGCTGACCGAGCTGGGGGACAAGTACGGCTTCGCCACCCATGCCCTCGCCCTCGCCGGCGCCAAGCACGCGTGGTCGTCGTCCTACGTACGCCAGGCCCTCGCCGAGGGAGATGTCGCGGCCGCCGCCGAGGGACTGGGCCGGCCGTACGCGGTCGTCGGCGAGGTCGTCGAGGGCGCCCACCGCGGTCGTGAGCTCGGCTTCCCGACCGCCAACGTGCCGGCGACCGGGATCGGGGCGGTCCCGGCCGACGGCGTCTACGCCGGCTGGCTGCGCGCCCTGCCGCCCTCGAACGTCGGGGACGGGCGGCCGCTGCCGGCGGCGATCAGCGTCGGCACCAATCCGACGTTCGACGGAACGTACCGCTGGGTGGAGTCGTTCGTCCTCGACCGCGACGACCTCGAGCTCTACGGCGTCACCGTCGAGGTCAGCTTCGTGCAGCGGATCCGGGGACAACTGCGGTTCGACTCGGTCAAGGAACTGATCGACCGGATGTGCATCGACGTCGAGGAGGTCCGCGCCCACCTCGACCACAGCGGTGTCACTGATCGCCAGCGATGAACCCGGAGCAGCGCGCCGAGTCGATGCAGCAGGCCGAGGCCTGGCTCGACGCCAAGGGCCTGCCGTACTTCATCTACCGGGAGCGGCGGAGTCTGATCGAGCGTCACCAAAAGCGCCGGGTGGTGTGGCTCGTCACCGGGGCCGTGGTCATCGCCGCCGCCGTCGGCGTCGGCATCGGGCTTCTCTCCACGTCGGTGTCGGCCGGGGTGGCCGTCTCGACCGGAGTCCTGCTGCTTCTGGTGCTCGGCTACGGCTGGACCTTCCTCGGGCTGCGGCCAATCGTGCTCTGGGCGATCTGGCGGACGGTCGGCTCATTCCGCCTGATGTTCCGGCTCCTGACCCGGGCATTGCCGCTGCTGCTGCTCTTCATGACGTTCCTGTTCATCAACACCGAGGTGTGGCAGGTCGCCTCCGAAGTCAGCCGAGGACGGCTGTGGCTGGGCGTGCTCCTGTTCGCCGCCATCGCCATAGCGTTCCTGCTGGTCCGGCTGCCGGACGAGGTCCATCACGTCGAGGACGAGGCCGCCGACGACCGGCTGGTCGAGTGCTGCCGGGGGACGCCGCTGGCTGCGGCCGCAGCGACGCTCAAGGGCGACGCCTATCCGGCCCGGCTGTCCCGGATGCCGCGGGCCAACCTGGTGCTGGTGCTGCTGGTCAGCCAGCTGCTCCAGGTGCTGGTGCTGTCGCTGACCGTCTTCGCGTTCTTCATCGTCTTCGGCATGCTGGCGATCGACAATCATGTGATCACGACTTGGCTTGGTCCCGGTCATCCGGACTATCTGCCCTCGGTCGAACAGTGGGTACCGATCAGTCAGGAGCTCTTCCAGGTGTCGGTGTTCCTCGCCGCGTTCGCCGGGCTCTACTTCACCGTGTACGCCGTTACCGACTCGACGTACCGCGAGCAGTTCTTCGCCAGCCTGTCCCGGGAGCTGGAGCAGGCGATCGGCGTCTACACCGTGTACGAGACGCTGCGCCGCGAGGACGAGGCGGCCGGTTGGCTAGACGGTATGGAGTGACCCTGGTCGTCGTTGACTGGGGTTGCGGGCCGGGGCCTCGCTCACACATGTTCGTGGGTTGCCGGGCAGGGGCTGCCTGC
>Ga0081455_10002224_pt1 | contig 23098 bp, 19 predicted proteins | sample TabmetS3T2R1_FD_70207 | JGI IMG/M metagenome (GOLD analysis project Ga0081455, IMG submission 70207) | Tabebuia heterophylla rhizosphere microbial communities from the University of Puerto Rico - S3T2R1 | ecosystem: Host-associated > Plants > Roots > Rhizosphere ...
ATGCTACGTGGCGTCTTTGACGGCGCGGTAGACTTTTTCCGCCGTAATCGGCAGATCGCGGATGCGCACGCCGACGGCGTCTGCCACGGCGTTGGCGATGGCTGGCGCGACCGGTGTGAGCGGGCTCTCACCAATGCCCTTGATCTGGTAGGGACCGACACCGTTTGCCGACTCCACTAGCACCGTCGTCAGAGGCGGAGCATCGGGCATGGTCGGCAACTTGTATTCGCCAAAAGAAGGAGTCGTCACTCTGCCGTCTTCGACCTGCAGCTCTTCGGTCAGGGCATAGCCAATACCCTGCATGATGGCGCCCTCAATCTGGCCCTGGTGCCCGATCGGATTGACGATCTGGCCGACATCGTGGGCCGTGGTGAAGCGCAGTAGCTTTACCTCGCCCGTCTCTGGGTCAACAGAGACCTCTGCCACCTGTACCGCGAAAGACGTGATGTGGGAGCGCCCACGCTCCTCGATGTGCGCGCGACCAGTGACCACTGTACCGGTACGGGCGAGCAGGTCTGTCCAGCGTATCCCTGCTTCTTGGTCCGTGCGGCGGATTTCGTCACCGGCAAAGGTGAGCCCCGCCTCAGGCCAGTCAAGTTCGCGTGCTGCCAGGCGCAGTAGCTCACGTTTGGTCTCCTGCGCCGCTTCATAAGCCACGATGGTATTGATACGGGTGGCCCGGCTGCCGGCCACGCCTGAGTCGAAGGGGATCGCATCGGTGTTCCAAATCTCCACCTGGATGCGCTCTAGCGGTATGCGCAGCTCCTCTGCAACGACCTGGCACAGAGTGGTGTACGTACCGGTCCCCTGATCAAAGATCGGTGTGCCTAGAATGGCGCTGCCATCAGGTTTCAAGGTAATAGCTGCGGTGGCCTCGCCGCCTCCGGTCGGCCTATCACCGATAGCGATGCCACGGCCCACGAAAGGTGGCTTGGGCTGGTGGTAGCCGGCGGCCTTGACTGCCGCCTGCAGGGTCTCATGCACACGCACATGCTCAAAGCGCTCACCAGAGGCAGTCTCATCGCCCTCGGTAATGAGGTTCTTGCGGCGAAACTCAAGGGGATCGATGTTGAGCTGACGCGCCACTTCGTCGATGTGAGACTCCAGGGCGAACACGGCCTGCGGCTCTCCGGGTGCACGCATGAAGCCGCACGGGATGGTATTGGTGTAGACAAACGTCGACGCGATCTGGCAATGCGGCGCACGGTAGGGACCGGCCGCCTGGTTATAGCCGTTGATGAGACCGCCTGGTTTGAAGGCCGCATAGGCCCCGGAATTGACCAGGTAGTGCACCTGGTGAGCGATAAATGTCCCGTCGCGCTTCACACCACTCTTGAGGTACACTTCGACCGAGTGCCTGGGGTTGCCGGCAAAAAGTTCCTCGATGTAGTCTGAGACCATGCGCACCGGCCGGCCGGTGGCTTTGGCAAGGAAGTAGCAAATCGGCGTGTTCCGGGCATTGCCCTTGCCGCCAAAGTCGCCACCGATATAGACGTGGTGAAACAGGAACTGCTCCTCCCCTACCCCAGCCGCAGTCGCCAGGGACTCGCGCGTATTGTAGGGCACCTTGCTGCATACCCAAACGTGCACACGACCGCTGTCGTCGATGTTGACGAGCACCGCCTGCGGCTCGATGTAGCCCTGGTGGATGCGCTGGGTCACGTAGGTGTTCTCGATGATGAGATCAGCCTCGGCGAAGCCGCGCTCTAGGTCGCCTTTTTCAAAAAAGGTCCGGTGGTAGGCATTGGAAGGCTTTGACATCTTCTGCGCGAAGCCGAAATACGTGTTGAAGTCGGGATGCAGGATCGGCGCATCGTCCTTCAGTGCTGCGTGCGGCTCAAACACCGCCGGCAGTTCCTCGTACTCGACCTCGATCAGGTCAAGGGCGTTCTGAGCAATGTCTTCGTCATCAGCCGCGACAGCTGCCACGCGCTCGCCACAGAAGCGGACCCTATCGTAGGCCAGGACCGGCACGTCCTTCACCGCCCGCCCCCACAGTCCCCCGCGGACATCAGCCCCCGTGATGACAGCGTACACGCCAGGGACCTGCCTGGCCGCTGTGGTATCAATGCGGACGATGCGGGCGTGCGCGTAGGGACTATGAAGAGACTTGCCCCAGAGAGTGCCAGGGAGGGACACATCCGCCGCATAGCAGGCGTGGCCCGTTGTCTTCGCAGTGCCATCCACCCGGGGTATTGGCTGTCCAATGACGTGATAGGTGGCCATCTTGTCTCTCCTTTCCGTGATGGACATACTGCCGACATCCCTGACGGCATCTGGGGCACCTGGTACAGACCTACCGCTCCAGCCACAGCGCCGCAGCGCGACTGCCATAGTCAAAACTATGGTTGGGGGCGAAGTTCTTCACATACGGCTGCCAGGAGCCTGTGAGCGTGCTGGAGTTCAGGTACACATAGTACTGCTGTTCCGCCACATAGCGCTGGATGTCGAAGATGATCTTCTTGCGCACCTCCAGATCTTTTGTGCGTCGTTGTTCCTTGAGCATGGCCGTGAGTTTAGGATCATTGACGTGGCCGGTGTTCCACGAGGAGTCAGCGGCATAGGCGCGATACAACGGGCTATCCGGTTCCCAGGCAATGCCAAAGGGACCCCGCACCAGGCCTTCGAACTTGCCCTGCACTGTCGTGGCCATGTACGCGCCGTACTCCTGGAGCTTCAACTCCGTCTCGATGCCGACATCTTTGAGGAAGCGCTGCACCAGCTGTACGTCATCGACGAGGTCGCGCCCATAGCCAGTGCTGGCCGTGAGCTGCGTCTTAAAACCCTTGGGGAATCCGGCTTCCGCCAGCAGGCGTCGGGCTTCCTTGGGATCATACTGATAGTATTTGGCCCCCTCACCGAGCTGGTCAACAGGCAGCGACCACTCGACCAGGCCACGGGACACCGCCGCGGTCGGTGCGCCCCGGCCCCAGACCGCTTCGATGAGCCCCTGGCGGTCAATGGCATGGGAGATGGCACGCCGCACGCGCACGTCGTTAAAAGGCGCCATATCGGTGCGCATCATGATCGCGCCCGTCGTCTGGGACAGGAAATCTCGGTAAACCAGGTGAGGGTGACTCTTCTTGAGCGCCTCCAGGTCCTGTTGCCGCACAGTCCAATTGAGACCCGGGCCACAGTCGATCTGGCCGGTGCGATACATAGCCAGGCTGGTCGATTCGTCGTCGAGGACCAACCACTCGACCCCATCCACATAGGGCTGGCCCTGGCGGAAGTAGTCTGGATGGCGCGTATAAATGGTCTTCACGTTCGGCTCATAGCGCTCCAGCATGAAGGGACCGGTGCCAATGGCTGTCTCTGACTTTTTCAGGTCGCCGAACTGTTGTACCACTTCCGGGGCGATGATCCACATACCCCACGGATACGCCAGCGTATTGACGAGCCAGACAAAGGGCTCTTTGAGGAGGAACTTCACCGTATAGCGGTCCACTACCTCCACGCGGTCCACCGAGTCTAGCATGTAGCGATTCGGATTGCCCTGTTCCATCCGGAAGCGGTCATAGGTGAATTTGACATCGTCGGCCACCAGCTCGCGACCGTTGACGGGGGGTTTGTTGTGCCATTTAACGCCTTTGCGGAGGTGGAAGACATAGGTGGTGTCGTCCAGCTCTTCCCAGCGTTCGGCCAGATCGGGCTCCACAATGAAAGTACCCGGCTGTACCTCAGCGCCAACTTTATGCCGTACCAGCTTGCTGTAGACGAAGCTCAGGGTGGTATGCGTCTTGAAGTTGGTCGTCAGATGCGGGTCGAAGTGCACGGGGTCAGACCCGCGCACACGCAGAATGCCGCCGCGCCTGGGCTGCCCCGCTTCGGCCCCCCAGAGCGTGGCAGGCTGAGCAAGGGGCAAGGCCGACAACGTCACACTAGCCGCCAGGCCGGCTTTGAGCAGCTCGCGGCGACTCATACCTGGAGTCTTATGAGGATGCTGTGATCTCATAGACACCCCTTCCCTGCCATAGCCACAGGCTCCATGAGGCCGACAACAGATTGATACCGAACATGAAGATTCAAAGAGACGTAAGCAACGTCCGCTAGCATGTTTCCTAGCAGTATGAACAGGGCAATCAGCATAGGAATCCTCTTGTCTCATCCTACGGGTTGATGATGCCGGTCTGGCGGCCCACGATGAACGTCTCCCGCAGCTCCACGTAGTCAGACACGGCATTGATGAGGGCCTCGGGCCGCTCCGCCTCGATGAGGTGTCCGGCGTCATACACAAAGGCGATGTTGCTGTTGGGAATCCGCTCGCGGTAGAGACGCGCGGCCTCGGGCGCCACCATCTTATCTTCTGAACCAAAGAGCACCAGGGTAGCGCACGGAATCTCACCGAGCCGGCGCTCGGCCTCTGCATCGTGCCCCCCACCTGTGAGCCGCTGTATCAACGCTTGCTCCTTGGTAACGATGGCGGGGTCAACGGACGGTAAGCCTCGAGCATGCTCGGGATGGGCGAACAGTCGCCCGGCCGTTGCCTCCAGCGTACCGACCAGAGGGCCGGCCGCGGGCCGGAGGATGGTGGGGGCAATCAACACGAGGGCCTCCACCTTGTCCGGCGACTGCAGAGTCTGCCAGAGAGCCACGTGGGCACCGAACGACGTGCCGATGAGCGTATACTTTTCCGGCACCACCTGCGCGGAGGCCTGGGCCACGGTGCTGGCCAACTCCTGCACCGACTGGGACCTAATGTTAGCCGGTGACGCGCCGCACCCCGGCAGTTCCAGCGCAATGACACGATACTTCTGTCCCAGCGCGTCGCGGAGCTTGGACAGGCCCCAGGTCATGCCTTCCAGCATGACGACCACCCCGACCGGTCGGGGTGGACCGGATTCCCAGTAGCGGATGCGGAAGCCGTCCGCCTCGACGTGGTCCTCCTTGCATACGGCCGTGAGCCGCTGTCCCGCCTGCGTCATCTCTGCTTCCTTCTCCAGCCTTCTTTCCAGAGCACTCGTAAAATGCAGAAGCTCCCCCCGCCAAACTGGCGGGGGGGAACTGCGGTGCGCAGCACTAGAATTCCTTAATATGCGGCAGGACTGCTCTACCAAACAGCTCAATCTCTTGCATCACTTCCTTGTGGCTCACGCGAGGCTGCTGGAAAAACAGGTCTACAACCCCCACACCGCATTGGTCGTGGAACGCCTTCATCTGCTTCACGACGGTGTCAGGCCCACCCATGAAATTCAGCGCACGGGCAGCGCCAGCCACGTCCCCCTGCACACTGCCGGCCAGGATGTTGCGCAGGTCAAACTCTTCACCCGCCCGGGCCGCCTGTATGGCTCTCGACACAGTAGGCCGCATCGCTATGCCCCCGGGCACTGGCCCGGTACGCTTAACGCCCTCTAACCACGCTTCCGCCTGCTTGTCCGTCTCCGCCAGGTAGATGTTGCCCCGGTAGACGATCTGGTCGGGGGTGGGCTGCCAGCCGGCCGCGGCACACCACGCGTAATATTTCTCAACGACCCTGGCCATCTGGTCGACAGGGACGAAGGACACGGCCAGGCCAAGCTTGTGCTCGGCAGCGTATTGGAGCATGTCGTCGCTCCTTGTCGCCACCACCATCGGCGGTAGCGGCTGCTGCACTGGCCGCGGCCAGACGGCGACGGTACGGAACTGGTAGTAACGCCCTTCCCAGGAAAAGGGCTGCGGCTCAGTCAGGGCCTTGATAACCAGGTCCATGCCCTCCAAGAGCCGCTCCCGGCCTTCGGCCGGGTTCACGCTGTAGGTCTGGTCCTCGTTGGGTGTGCCGCGCAGAAAGCCGATGACAAGGCGGCCATTGGTCAGGTTGTCCAGCAAGCCAAGCTCTTCGGCAACCCGTACGGGGTTGTTGAGCGTCAGCAAGTGGCCCAACATGGCGATCTTGGCTTTCTTGCACCGTTCCGCCACGGCCGCCGCCATGACCGCCGGCGTGCCGGTAGCGATCCGGCCGGAGTAGTGGTGTTCCGAGAAGCTGACCCACTCAAAGCCCATTTCCTCCGCGAGCTCGCACTCTTCCATGCCTTCCTGGTAGCTCCGCACCGAGGTTGCGGGGTCGTGGTAGATTGGGGGGATCGGCCACGTAGTGGGGAAGTTGTACCGCTGCGCATACCCCATGGCGCCAAGATAGGATGCCTTCATCATTTCCCTCCCTTACAAGGCCAGCATTGCTTCGTATGGGGATCATAGTAACTTCCAGAGGCAGGTTTGTCCACAGCTGGGTGTTTTACCCCGACGGCAATGAGTCGCCCGCAACCCTCCACCTGGACCCAAAAGTGGAATCCGGTTGCTATTCCGACTATACTGACGGTACGGCAGCGACAACCTGCCACCACGACCAACCGTCGATACATGCGAGCCAATAGCGCGGGGTTTTTATCGGGGCCCAGAATCATTGCTGGGGAGGCAATCCATGAAGGCATCTCTTTTTGCGCAGATGGGGTATGCAGAGAGGCACAAGTTTCCTGCCACCTGGCCGGTACCGCCGAGCTATCACGACCCCGCGGTCACGATGCAGAGCTACGAGGATGGGCTGGAAGAGTGTGCACTCGCCGAAGAGATGGGGTTCGACTGGATTAGCTGCTCGGAACACCACTACTCGGGCAACAGGCTAACGCCAAACCCGGCGGTCATGGCAGCCGCCGTCTCGCAACGGTGCAAGAAGGTGCGGATCGCCCTGTTAGGACAACTGCTGCAGCATCACAATCCCGTCCGGGCTGCCGAGGAGATAGGGATGCTGGACAACCTCACCGGTGGCCGTGTGATCATGGCGTTCCTGCGGGGCATCCCGAGCGAGGACCTGCCCTACGGGATGAACCCGGCCGAAGGCCGAGCCAGACTCTTCGAGGGCATGGACCTGCTGCTGAAGGCGCTGACCGAACCCCAACCTTTTTCCTGGGAAGGGCGCTACTACCAGTTCCGCACCGTGTCGGTCTGCCCGCGGCCGGTGCAGCAACCGCTGCCGCCGGTGATCGTGGCGACCAGGAGCGATGATGCGGTCCAGTACGCCGCCTCTCATCACCTGGGGCTGGCGGTCTCCTATGATCCGGTGGACCAGATGGCCAGGGTCGTTGAGAAGTACTCCGCGTGGTGCGCCGCAGCCGGCTGGCAACCCACCCCCGACCAGATCGTCTACCGCGCCAGTATCTTGCTCGCAGAGACGGACCGGCAGGCGGAACATCAGCTGGAGGCTCTGAAGGCCAGCGGTCTAGGGGAGCGGGGACTGGACCTGCGCTCTTCAGTAACCCGGGCAGTGTTTGCGGCGCGCAACGGCAATGAGTTCGACCCGCGCGACCGCAACGTCGATGCCGGTGGTGTCCAGGGAGCCCGGCAGGCAGTCCAGTCCGGGCGGGGACTGCTGACCTTGGTGGGAGGCCCCGACACCATCGTGAAGCAGTTGAAGGCGTTCCACGACCAGTGCGGCGTGGGCGTGGTGGACCTGGGCTTCCAGCAAACCGGCACCGACCACCGGCAAGTGATGCAAGAAATCGAGCTGTTCGGCCGGGAGGTTCTACCACGTATCAAAGAGTTCTAGGAGTGAACTGGCATACCAGGAACCGGTCGGACAGCGCTTGGCAGAGCAAAACCTGTAAGAAGGGGACGCTGTATCACCCCCCCCACAATGGTTCAGCCTGACGAGTGGATGCGCTAGGTTCGTACCCTAGCATCCCTGGCGATTTCCTCGTCCCAAGGGCCAGGCATGCGGCCGCGCTTGGTGCCGCCAATCATGTAACTATTTTCATCATGCCCCCACTCACTACTGGGCATCTCGTAGGAGACCTCGATCCCATTGCCGTCTGGGTCCCGAATGTAGATACCGATGGCATGGCCATGGTCCGACACACGCTCGATCTCTATGTTTTTCTCTTTAATACGGAAGTACAGCTCCTTCAGGTCGTCGAGGCTGTCCATATACCAGGCCATGTGGTTGAGCCCCACCTGCCCTTTTTGAGGCCCTGGAGCATCCTCTCCCACTTCCACCAAGGCGATTTCGTGGGAGTTGCCCAGGTCCGAAGTCATGAAGGCAGCCCGTCCGGGCGTAAACCCGTAGGTGTGGAGACCCAGGAGGTCCTCATACCAAGCGCGGGCGCGCTCCGCGTTGCGCACGAAGATATTGACGTGTCCCAATTTTTTCGGCTTGTAACTCATAAGCTCCCTCCTATGCGCGTGCCATCTTATAGGGTCGAGATTATCATAGCAAGCACCCGGACCACAAGAGGAGCATTGCAAAGTTTTGTGCAAAGTGGTGCCTGTTGGCAAGGGGCAAGCGAGTGGCGATGTGGTACAAGGGGAGAAAAATGACTTGTTGATTTGGGCTTTCCCCCACCGCCCAGACTGGCTATAATGATGTTTGCTCTGAGGAGCGCTGCAGCGTTATTGCTAACGTCAGGCTCAGGGCAGATTGGAAAACCATCACTAACGGCGCTCGCACACTTTTTTCTTGAAGTTCAGAAAGGAGGGCGCGAGATGAGCGCCGTAAGCCAGCCTCCCAGCTTTACTGACCACAAAGTCGCCGACCTGAACCTTGCCGACTGGGGCCGCAAGGAAATCAAGATTGCCGAGACCGAGATGCCTGGCCTCATGGCCATCCGCGCCGAATTTGCTGCACAGCAGCCGTTACGGGGCGCGCGGATCGCTGGCTCGCTACACATGACCATCCAAACCGCTGTCCTCATCGAGACGCTGCAGGCGCTTGGTGCCGACGTGCGCTGGGCCTCGTGCAACATCTTTTCGACACAGGATCACGCCGCCGCCGCCATTGCCGCCAAGGGTACGCCGGTGTTCGCGGTCAAGGGCGAAACACTCGAGGAATACTGGGAATACGCCCACAAAATCTTTGAATGGCCAAACGGCCAGCAGGCGAACATGATCCTCGATGACGGCGGCGATGCGACGCTGCTCTTGCACCTCGGCACCCAGGCCGAGACCGACCCGGCAGTCCTGCGCTCCCCGGAAAGCGCCGAAGAGACTGTCCTATTTGCGTCAATTAAGCAACGCCTGGCAGTGCAACCGGACTGGTATTCGGCGCGCCTGAAGCCCATCAAAGGTGTTACGGAAGAGACCACGACGGGTGTGAAGCGTCTGTACCGCATGGCGCAAGAAGGCCGGCTGGCCGTCCCAGCCATGAACGTCAACGACTCGGTAACTAAGTCCAAGTTTGACAACCTCTATGGCTGTCGCGAATCGCTGGTCGATGGTATCAAGCGCGCCACTGACGTGATGGTGGCCGGTAAGGTCGCGGTCGTCTGCGGCTACGGTGATGTCGGCAAGGGCTCGGCCCAGGCGCTGCGGGCCCTGTCTGCCCAGGTGTGGGTGACTGAGATTGATCCGATCTGTGCGCTGCAGGCAGCCATGGAAGGCTACCGCGTGGTGACCATGGAATACGCCTGCGACAAGGCCGATATTTTCGTCACTGCCACCGGCAATTGCGGCGTGATCACCCACGAGCACATGCAAGCGATGAAGGACCAGGCTATCGTCTGTAACATTGGGCATTTCGACCACGAGATCGATGTCGCGGCGTTGAGGGAATATCCGTGGGAGAACATCAAGCCACAAGTCGACCATATTATCTTTCCCGATGGCAAGCGTATCATCCTGCTAGCCGAGGGTCGCCTGGTGAACCTGGGCTGTGGCACCGGCCATCCCTCGTACGTGATGAGTTCCTCCTTTGCCAACCAGACCCTGGCGCAGATCGAACTCTACACCCGCACCGACCAGTATCCGGTCGGCGTCTATGTGCTGCCAAAACACCTCGACGAAAAGGTCGCACGACTGCAGTTGCAAAAGCTCGGCGCCCAGCTCACCGAACTGACCGATGCACAGGCGAGTTACCTGGACGTCAACAAAGCGGGACCGTACAAGCCAGAGCATTACCGATACTGAGGGAGCCTGTAGCCAGTCGTGGGGCTGAAGCCCGACGACTGGCTTGACGGTGTACGCTGGCTCTTGTACAGTTGCGGCGTCCGTGGGCAAGGTCCTTATCCTACAAGGGCCACCGTCGCTACCCTCATGAAAGGCCACTGGCGTGTCAGAATTGTCACAGCGCTCCACGCAAGTGCTTTCCCCTGGCCAGGACAACCCAGAGCTGTATCACTCCCCTCTGCTGCGTGCCTGTCGTCGTGAACCCACGCCGTACACGCCGGTATGGCTGATGCGCCAGGCCGGGCGATATATGCCAGAGTACCGCCAGATACGGGCTAAGGTGCCCTTCCTGGAACTCTGTAAGACACCGGACCTGGCAGCTGAAGTCACCGTTACGGCTGTTGAACGCCTCGGCGTCGATGCGGCGATCATCTTTGCGGATATTTTGCTGATCCTGGAACCAATGGGTATGCAGTTAGAATTTAGCGCTGGGGACGGGCCCGTGCTGCATAATCCCATCCGCACACTGGCGGATGTCGAACGCTTGCGTGACGTGGAGCCAGAAGAGTCCTTGCCCTTTGTGCTCCAGGCCGTGACCACGGCGCGGGCGCAGCTCAAGCCGCACATTCCGCTCATCGGCTTTGCCGGAGCGCCGTTTACCCTGGCGTCCTATATGATAGAGGGCGGCGGATCACGCGACTACGTCCGTACCAAGACCTTGATGTACACGCAGCCTGAGGCCTGGCATGCTCTCATGGCCTGTCTCAGTCGCAACCTGATGCGCTATCTCAACAGCCAGATTGCGGCTGGCGCGCAGGTGGTGCAACTGTTCGATAGCTGGGTTGGGACCCTCTCGCCTACTGACTACAGTACCTTCGTGCTGCCGCACTCGCGAGCCGTGCTGGCGAACCTGACCCCTGGCGTGCCGGCAATCCACTTTGGTACAGGCACCAGTGCGCTTCTGGAACTGATGCGTGAGGCAGGGGGTGACGTCATCGGGGTCGATTTCCGCGTCGAGCTGGACCAGGCCTGGCAGCGCCTGGGGGAGGTCAGCATTCAGGGCAATCTCGATCCGGCTGTGCTCTGTGCAGAGCGGGACTATGTACGTCAGCGTGCGCAGCGGATTTTGCAGCAGGCAGGTGGCCAGGCCGGGCACATTTTTAACTTAGGGCATGGGATCTTGCCAACGACGCCGGTCGATAACGTGCTGGCCCTTATTGACGCCGTCCATGAGTACAGCGCACGAGAGCACCATGACACCACCGCATTTTGATGGCGTGCTGTTTGTCGGGTTTGGTGGCCCAACCCCAGGGTGCTGCATGCGCTTCTCGCCCTGTCCCGGCAGCGAAGCCATGTGCTTCGTGAAGGCCATCATCGGTGAGCGCCCAGGGGCGCAGGCACGTCTGGCGGAGGTGGCGGCACACTATGCCCACCTGGGGGGCTTTTCACCCTTCAACGCCCTGACCTTGCAGCAGGCCCGTAGCGTCGCAGCGCTCCTGGAGGTGCAGGGCTGGCACGTGCCGGTGCATGTTGGCCTGCGCTACTGGCCGCCCTACGTCCGTGACGTGCTCAGAACGATGGCGGAGCAGGGGTTGCGTAACCTCCTGGCAGTGATCTTATCGCCTTTCCAGTGCAGTGCTAGTTGGGAAGCGTACCAGCAATTGGTGGTGGAAGGGGTGGCAGCGTTAGGAAAGCAGGGCCCGCAGGTTACATACCTGGCCCCCTGGCATACCCATCCAGGCTTTCTCGCGGCGATTGCCGATACAATACGCCAGGCGAGCGCACCACTCGGCCCTGGGCGGGCGCAGGAAGCCGCGCTCATCTATACGGCGCACGCTATCCCTACGGCCATGGCAACTGGGGCCCCCTATACCCAGCAGTTTGCCGCCACCGCTGCGTCTGTAACCCAGCTCCTGGGGTGTCAGAACTACCGCCTGGCGTACCAGAGTCAGGCCACGGGGACGCCATTTCCCTGGCTGCAACCCGACATTAATGATGCTGTCCAGCAAGTACATACGGAGGGGTATCGTGACGTGATCGTGGTCCCTATTGGGTTTTTGTGTGACCACGTCGAGGTCCTATACGATCTGGACATCCAGGCACGTGACACGGCTGTGGCCTGCGGCCTGACGTATCAGCGGGCAGCTACGGTGGGGACGCACAGAGCCTTTCTCACGATGCTGAGCGAGCTGCTGGCTGAGCGCTTGCGTGAGGGGTAAGAGGAAGGACAAGAACGCAGTATGGACAGTACTGGACGCAGCAAGCGGGTGGTGGTGATTGGTGGGGGCATTACTGGGCTGACGGCGGCGTATCGCCTCGTGCAGGCAGCCCAGGTGCATGCGTGCCCGCTTGAGGTGGTCCTGCTGGAGGCAAGCGGGCGTCTGGGGGGAACGATTGCGACGCACTCCCAGGACGGACTGCTCATGGAGCAGGGGCCTGACTGTTTTCTGTCGGCCAAGCCCTGGGGCGTGCGTCTGTGTGAGGAGTTGGGACTGGGCGATGAGCTCATCGGTACTACCACTCAGTACCGCCAGAGTTTTATTGTGCGTAGTGGCAGATTGGTCCCGGTGCCGCAGGGGTTTTATCTCATTGCCCCTGGGTCGTGGCGGTCGCTCCTCACCACGCCGGTGTTTAGCTGGCGTGGTAAGTTGCGTATGGCGCTCGATCTGGTGGTGCCGCGGCGCACCACCACGGATGACGAATCACTGGCGCAGTTCGTCACGCGCCGTCTGGGGCGAGAGGCGCTGGAGCGGATGGCGCAGCCCATGGTTGGCGGGATCTACACGGCTGATCCGCAGTACCTGAGCATGCAGGCGACCATGCCGCAATTTATCGAGATGGAGCAGCGGCACGGGAGCCTGATCCGTGCCATGCTTCAGAAGCAGCGTGGCGCTAGCAGTACTGCGGTGGGGACAAGTGGGGCGCGCTACGGGTTGTTTATATCGTTCCGCCAGGGTATGCAAATGCTCGTCGATGCCCTCGCAGCGCATCTGCCGGCTGGTACGGTGCGCCTGCACGCGTCGGTGCGGCGTCTCCAGCGCGTCGCAGCAACCCAGCGTTGGCTCGTCCACCTTGACCAGCAACCGGCGTTGGAAGCTGATGCTGTGTGCGTGAGTCTCCCAGCCCCACAGGCTGGCCAGCTTCTAAGCGCTGTGGACGATAGCCTGGCGACCGCCTTACAGGCCATACCCTATGTCTCCTCGGCTATCGTGAACCTGGTCTGCACCCGTGCGCAGGTGTCTCATCCTCTCAATGGTATGGGTTTTGTCGTGCCGGCCATTGAACAGCGGACGTTGCTTGCCTGCTCCTTTAGCAGCGTCAAATTTGCTGGTCGAGCACCCCAGAATCAGGTGCTGCTACGCGCCTTTGTTGGTGGGGCGTTGCAGCAGGAGCAGTTGGCACGCTCCGATGTCGGGATACAGCAGGCTGTCGTCGACGACCTGCGGCAACTGCTTGGTCTCACTGGCGAACCTGTCGCGATAAGCCTCACACGCCACCTGGCAGCGATGCCGCAATACCACGTCGGGCATCTGGATCGCGTGGCCCATATCACCTCTCGTATGGCGCATTGCCCCGGCCTGGTTCTCGCCGGGAATGCCTATCACGGCGTGGGCATTCCTGATTGTATCCACAGCGCAGAGATGGCAGTCCAGACTCTGCTGGAGTCTCTCAGCGCCTTCGCGGTCCTCGACACCGCTCGCCCTGGCAGATGCTGCCGAACGCCAGGCTGTGCCTGACGCTCTGGTAACGTTGCCGGCTGAGCAAAGGAACGCCCTCTTCTCAGCCTTTTTTCAGGGACTTAGCCATCAGGAAATCGCCACTTGCCTGCGCACTCCACCGGGTGCAATTAAGGCACATATACGTTGGGCTCTGCAGATGCTGCGGCAGCAGTTACAAGGAGAGCCAGACAATTGAGACTTGGTACATCCAAAACCTTCCGCCATACGTTAGATAGTGTAACAGGTCATGGAAATCAGGATGATGATGGTAGTCCACGTAGGATACAACAATGGCTGCTCCCCTCGCTTGCGACCAATATGAAGAGCTACTGGTAGATTACCTTCTGCATGCCCTCGAGACTGAGGCCGTCAGTGCGGTTACGGAGCATCTGAGTACCTGTGACCGCTGTAGGGTGCAAGGCACGGCCTATGAAGCCGTTCTGGACCAACTCGCGCAAGCGGTGCCGCAGCAGGAGCCCCCGACGGAGCTAGGGGCACGCATGCTGACAGCGGCAGTAGAAGGGACTATGCTCACTGCTTCAGTCCCTGAGGCCCTCCGCCCACCTCGACGGCCGACCTGGAGGCCACGCTGGGCTTTCCTCCTGATGGCAGCCAATGTCGTACTCTGCCTCGGCGCGGGTTGGTGGGCCTGGCAGGTGCAGCAGGAGGCAGCGCTAGTGCACCAACGCTGGCAAGATGTGCAGCGCTACTTGGCCCTCCAGCGCCAGGCCTCCACGCTGATCACGGCTCCCGAGGCGCATCCGGTAGTCCTCCGCAGTGATAAGGCTGATAGCAGTGCGCGTGGCGTCTTGCTGCTCAAGCCTGAGGAGCCAAACGCCGTGCTCATCGTGCAAAACCTCCCACCTTTAGCACAGGACCGGGCTTACCAGCTCTGGTTGGGGTGGGGCGACCGCCAGCGGGATAACGGGGGGGTGTTTCGCGTCGATGAGCAGGGCTTTGGGATGATAAGTGTCACTGCACAACGACCCTTCACGACCTACCAGAGAGTAGGGATTACGGAAGAACCTGCTGGCGGCAGCCCGGGCCCTACCTCTCCGCGTGTGATCGGCGCTACGCTGCAGGGCTTCTAACGCGCGAGAAGCTCCTAGCAGTCGGCTCGCCAACGCAAACAGCACATGCCACACTTCACATCACCAGGATAGGCACAGCGCTTTCCCTCCGCCTACGGCCCCATCGCCTCGTATCGCCAGTAGCCTCGCAAGAGGCGATGCGGTGCTATCTTCCTCTCTCTGTGTCTGACGATCATCTCAGGAGACGTTAATTTGGCACTCTCCTGTGCCGGGAAAACGTTACTACACAGCGCCTGCCAGCTAGCAAAGTTGTATGCACCACCACGATCGATGCATCTAAATGCCTCTGGTCAACGTTTCTTATAAGGAGAGCACACTTCCTGCGCTCATCTCCTCAGGGCAACAGTGTCATCCTCCAGGTATCTGCTGAGACGCCGTTGAAAGGTGAACAGAGGTAGGGTTAAGGCAAGGGACGCGCTGAAGGATGAGGGAGAGGGCATGTATGGAACAAAGGATGTAGATGCGTAATGAGGATACATCCTGAATGGCCTCTACGGATGGGGTGCGGATGCGTCAACCTCTACGCGGGATTTTTCCTCCTGACCGATCCCGCTCGTTTCTACACCTACGTTCCCGGCTGGCTCAGCCGTGTTGCCAATGCGGTTGCATCCGTCGACGTGTACCTGCGACTGCAGGGCATCGGAGAGGTCATGATCGCCATCGGCCTGTTGGGATGGTTTTTCCCACGCTGGTGTGTACGTGTGGCCTCAATGCTGCTGACGGCCGAAATGATGCTCATTCTGCTCTTTGTTGGGGTCGATAGGGTACTGTTTCGCAACCTGGGCCTTCTGGGGGCCGCACTCTCGTTGTTGATCATTTCATACCAAGATGTGGAGGGCCCGGCGACTTAGGGAACTCTTTTCGAGCGGCTCCTATGGCACGGTGGAGAGGGGGTGACTAGAAGAGATATGAGGGTTGGGTTAGGGCCATCTTGGGCTCTGGACAAGCGCAGCAAGCTATGCCACCATGGGCCCTCGCAATTCCCCTCCCCTTGCAACGTTGGGATGGCAGCAGGTGTGGGGATTGCGTCATTGCAGGGACATGGACGTTGCAATGCCATGCAGAAGGAGGTGCCTGATGCGATGCAGAGTATTGATAGCGGTAATGGGGATTCTTTTGGCGGTTGCCACGGTGGCCAAAGCCGAGCAGATCAGCGCGCTGCTGACCGGCTACGAGGAGACGCCCGCCGCGGTGTCCACGACCGGCCGGGGGGAGTTCACTGCCACGATCGCTCCGGATGGGGAGATCATCTACTACACGGAGACATATAGCGGGCTGCAGGGGACCGTGACGCAGTCGCACATCCATGTCGGCCAGTTGGGCGTGAGCGGCAGCGTCGTCATCTTTCTGTGCCAGACGGCGACCAATCCTGATCCGACAAATCTGGCACCGGAGTGCCCGCAAGAGGGGACTGTAAGTGGGACGATCACGGCAGCCAACGTCATCGCCGGATCGCAGGCCCCCCAGCAGCTCGCGGCTGGAGACCTAGCCGCGGTGGTCGCTGCCATCCGGGCGGGCGCGACCTACGCGAACGTCCACACGACTCTCTCGACGGGCGGGGAGATCCGCGGCCAGATCCGCACCATCGCCAAATAAGAGCGTGTCCGCGTCGCGCGCGGGGCGTTGCCCGCACGGTAGGACATCTGCCCGATGCCTGCGACGCAGCAGGGGGGGTGTACCAGCAGCTTGCGGGTAATTCCCCCGCCCTCCAAACCGGGTACAATGGCCCTCCATCACACCACGATGAGGGGGCACAGTGGGAGGAACTATTACTCTGGTCCAGGTGCTGGAGCAGACCGCTTAGGGGTTTGACGCAGAGGCGTCTGACGCACTCTTTGACGCACTCGTGCGTGCCATTCGTGCTGGCGCGACCTATGCGAATGTGCACTCGTCTTTCTTCACCCCTGGCGAAATCCGTGGTCAGATCCCTGGTAGCCACGATGACTGGTCTCCAGATGGGTCGCATGCGAGAGAGACTGCAGTGATGCAGGGTCTCTTCCGCATGCACCCCCGGCAGGGGGCCGTCAATCCCTCGGATTGGCGGCACAAAGCGGCAAACAAAAGACCCTCCCCAGGCGCCTTCCCCGATCTCCCCCCTCTATGTTACCTCTGGCAACCCTTGTCCTTCGTCGGCGCGTGTCCAGCCCCAGGCGAGGCGTGTCCGTGGGCGGCGGAGGTTCGGGGAGGTGTGTTCCTGAGCTGTGGCCGTAGAAACGCAGTGGATTTCCTGTCTGCAACCTATCACTCAAAGCCTGTGTAGGGAAGCAGGTGACCTGACAGGGCAAATACCGTATAATTCCCCACGTTGTTCCATATGTTCATGGTCTGATTACCAATATTGTTTAGACGCCACATAACCATTATGAGCCAGGAAGCACGCCAGATTCTCTACCAGCGTTTGCAAGCTGAGCGCGGGACTATACGCAAAGAGGCCGGCCAAGTCCGTATGCACTGCGCTCTGGCCTACCCCAATACCTATTTCGTAGGCATGTCCAATCTGGGCTTGCAGACCATGTACCGCGTTATCAACCAGCGGCCAGATACGGTATGCGAGCGGGTCTTTTTGCCAACAGCAGCGGAATGTGGTTGGTACGGGGCGGGGAAAACCCCGCTGTTGTGCCTCGAATCGCAGCGTCCTCTAGGCGATTTTGACGTGCTCGGTTTTTCCGTCTCCTATGAGAATGACTATCTGCACCTGTTGCAGATGCTCGAACTGGCGCGCATCCCCCTCCTGGCGGCAGAACGCGATGAGCGCTATCCCCTTATTCTGGTGGGGGGGGCTGTGACGTATATCAATCCGGAGCCTCTGGCAGACTTTGTCGACTTGATGGTCATTGGTGATGGTGAGGAAACCATTCATGACTATCTCGATCTGCTGCACGATACACTCGGTCAACCACGGCAGGAGCACTTGCGCCTGGCTGCTGAGCTCCCTGGGGTGTATGTCCCCAGTCTGCATGACCAGCCTACCGCTATCACGCCCATAGCGCCGCGCAAAGTCACGGATTTGGCGCAGTGGCCAGCCTATTCCTCAGTGCTCACCGACGACACAGAGTTTCGCGGTACGCTGTTGGTCGAAATCACCAGGGGATGTCCGTTCAAGTGCCGTTTCTGCACAGTGGGATACGTCTATCCTAAATTTCGGCAGCTGCCTGGGGAGCGCGTCCTGGAACTGGTGGCAGCGCAGCAGCAGCGTGATCGTGCAGCTGGACACCCGCCGGTGGGGAAGGTGGGTCTGATCAGCTCGGCCACTGGGGACTATCGTGATCTGGAACTGGTGGCGCAGGGTCTGGTGGATCTAGGCGTGGCGATTGGCATCTCGTCGTTACGTATGGACCGCATGCCGGAAGTGTTAGTTGATTGTATGGTACGGAGTGGCGTGCGATCGTGTACGGTAGCGCCTGAGGCTGGCTCAGAACGGCTCAGACAGCTCATTCGCAAAGAGATGACGGAGGATGTGATCCTGGCGGGAGCCGAGATGCTGCTGGCCAAGGGTATGCGCGACCTCAAACTCTATTCCATGATCGGTCTGCCTACGGAAACCGATGCGGATCTCCAGGAGTTGCTTGACCTTGTCTGGAAAATCTGGGGCCTGATGAAAAAATATGGACGCGCCCGTGGCACGTTAGGAACTCTGACGCTGAGCGTGAATCCGTTTGTGCCCAAACCGGCCACACCGCTGCAGTGGTGTGCCATGGCTCCGCCGCGCCTGATCAAAGCCAGGCTGCATACCCTGCGGCAGGCGATCCGCCATGAATCGCATATCTGCTTGAAACATGAAAGTGTTAAACATGACTATTTGGAGGCAGTTCTGGCGCGCGGTGACCGGCGTCTGCGCGATTTTTTACTGGAAACGCACCGCCAGCATGGTGATTGGCCGCGAGCAGCGCGACAGTTAGGTTTCGATGTCGAGGCGTTTGTGTGCACGGCGTTATCCCAACAGGCTAACCTCCCCTGGGATTTTTTGGCGAGTGAGCGCCAGATGCAGCGTTTGCACCGCGAACACGCCCGGGCACTGGCCTTGCCAGTCCCGGCAGCGTCCTGAGCACATTTGCATTAGTCTATAAGGCTGCGGTAGTATGTACGAGGAGATTGGCTGGGTGCGAGAAAGGAGGGCGGAGCTGTGATTGAAGACGTCTTTAAGGCTGCTATTGATCTGCTCGATAAACAGGAAAAAGCGGCGCTGTCGACGATTATCTCGTCGAAGGGCTCACTGCCCATGAGCGAAAAAAGTAAGATGCTGGTCACCCCAGAAGGCAAGATTATTGGCACCGTGGGTGGTGGGTGCCTGGAAGCCGATGTCTGGACAGAAGCCCGACGCGTCCTGGAGGAAGGAAAAAGTAGCATCCAGCAGTTCATTCTGACTGAGAAATACGCTGGAGAAAGTGGCTTGAACTGCGGGGGCGTCGTTGAGATTCTCACGGAACCGCTGCCAGAGCATGGGCAGGAGTTGTTTCGCGCGCTGCTAGCGTTGAAGGACACCGGGCATCGCGGGGCACTGGCGACGATTCTGACCGAACATCCACGCTATCCGGAAGGCCAGCACAAATTTTTAGTGTGTGACGATGGCACGACGGTAGGCTCGCTAGGTGATACCGCGCTGGAAGCATTCGTGCAGCGTCGAGGACAGGAGATCCTGCAAGGCGAAAAGTTTGCCATTGAGACCTACCAAACAGCCGACGGTGCCGAGTTGCAGGTCTTTCTGGAACCCATACTGCCTACTCCTACTGTCTACGTCTTTGGCGGTGGCCACGTCTCCTTTTTCCTGGTACGAGCTGCGAAGCTCTCTGGCTTTAAGGCAAAGGTGATTGATGACCGGCCGGCGTTTGCCAATCCAGAACGTTTTCCGGAGGCGGACGCGACTATCGTAATGGATTTTGACGACATCAGGGGAGCGTTTGACTTTGGACAGGACGATTACGTCGTCCTAGTCACACGTGGGCATCAGCACGATCAGCGCATCCTGGAACAGATCTATGACTGCCAGGCGCGCTACCTGGGCATGATCGGCAGTAAGAGTAAAATTTCGAAGATGTGGCAACGCCTCGAAGCTAAAGGTATTGCCCAGACATACCTGGACCGGGTGCACGCGCCGATTGGCCTCAATATTGGTGCGGATTCACCCGAAGAGATCTGTATTAGTATCATGGCCGAAATTATCCGCGAGCGGCGTCTGGGCAAAGTCCAGTATACGCAGCGCAAGCGCAGCCATGACCGGCGCCGCGAGGCGGTTGCCATGTCCCGCTAAGGGAGAGGAGAGGCTCGTGGCCCTCGTGCAACTCACCCCTCCCCCACAGCACAAGCCCCCCTGGCTGCGCGTGAAACTTCCCGCAGGGGAGACGTTCTTTGCCCTGAAGAATCTGGTGCGTGAATATCGCCTGCATACGGTGTGTGAAGAGGCGATGTGCCCCAATATCGGTGAGTGCTGGAACCAGCGTAGCGCCACATTTATGCTGCTGGGGGATACATGCACACGCAGCTGTGGCTTCTGTGCTGTGAAAACAGGGCGCCCTGGAGTTATTGACGAGCAGGAGCCCGAGCGGGTTGCAACAGCGATAGCGACGCTCGGCCTGCGTTATGCGGTGATTACCTCGGTGAACCGCGATGATATGCTGGATGGAGGGAGTCATATCTTCGCTGCGACTATTCGGGCTGTAAGGCGGCATGTACCCGAGTGTCGGGTGGAGGTACTCATTCCCGATTTCAAGGGCAACTGGGAGGCCCTGGCAGAGGTGGTCGAGGCCCAGCCGCATGTGCTGAATCACAACCTGGAAAGTATCGCTCGCCTCTACTACAAAGTACGCCCGCAGGCGAAGTACGAGCGCTCGCTGGAGCTGCTCCAACGTGTCAAAGAGCTGGACGCGACGATGTGCACGAAATCCGGGCTGATGGTGGGTCTGGGCGAAGAGCCAGAGGAGATCGTTGAGACTATGCGGGATCTGCGTTCCTCACAGTGTAACCTGCTAACGATCGGACAGTATCTGCGCCCTTCGGTGCAGCACCTGCCAGTAGTGCGCTATTATCATCCCGATGAGTTTGCCGAGTTCAAACACCAGGGGGAGGTACTTGGCTTTGTGCACGTGGAAGCGGGGCCTCTCGTGCGCAGTTCCTATCATGCAGCGACCCAGGAGGCAGCAGCGGCCCAGCAGGCACAGCGAGGACGGGCATCATCTAAAGAGGTACCCCTATGACAACGACGGTCACTCTTGAAGAGAAACTTGAGAAACTCCTCAATATTTTGCGCTCGATGCAGAGTGTAGTGGTAGCCTTTTCGGGTGGAGTCGACAGTTCCCTGCTGGCGAAGGCTGCGTACGAAGCATTGCAGAATAAGGCCATCGCCGTGACCGCGGTGTCACCGTCGTTGCCAGAGGCAGAGTTGACAGAGGCGCAAGAGGTGGCACAGCGCATCGGTATTGAGCACAAGCTGGTGCGTACGGACGAGATGGATAATCCGAACTATGTGGCCAATCCAAACAACCGCTGCTATTTCTGCAAAGTCGAACTCTTTGAAAAATTACATCCGCTCGCTGCCGAGTTGGGTTTTAAGCATGTGATCTACGGCGCTATGGTCGATGACCGAGGCGATCACCGGCCTGGCGCCCAGGCAGCGCGCGAGTATCAAGTACGGGCTCCGCTCGATGAGGCTGACCTCAGCAAGGACGAGATTCGTGAGCTATCTCGGCGTTGGGACCTGCCGACCTGGAGTAAGCCGTCCTTTGCCTGTCTGTCATCGCGCATTCCATATGGGCAATTAGTAACGCTGGAGAAGCTGAGTACCATCGAGCGGGCGGAGCAGTTTTTACGCAACCGAGGCTTTCGTGTCTTTCGCGTACGGCACCATGAGACGATTGCGCGTATTGAAGTATTGCCCGAGGATATGCCACGCTTGCTGACAGAACCTCTCCGCAGTGAGCTGGTGGAGCGTTTCAAGTCATTCGGCTATACCTATGTGACACTCGATCTCGCTGGGTTTCGTTCGGGCAGCATGAATGAGACGCTGAAAAAGGCCCAGGCATAGTGACGAGGCGTCTCAGTCGTGAGTGGATGGGGCAGGCATGACGAGCAAGGGTAAGCAGTACAGTACTATCGTGCGCCGTGCAGGGCTTGCCTGGGGTAAGGGTGATCTCCAAAAGGCTCTTGCCGCTGTGCAGGAAGGCATCGCTTTAGCGACCGAGAACGGTGATAGTGAAGTCGTACGGGTTTTTCAACGGGACCTTGAACGCTATCAACGTGCTGCCGCTGGTGAGGAACTGGACCTATCGCATTAACTGCCCTTTAGCGTCCTCCTAGCGACCGAGAACGGTGATAGTGAAGTCGTACGGGTTTTTCAACGGGACCTTGAACGCTATCAACGTGCTGCCGCTGGTGAGGAACTGGACCTATCGCATTAACTGCCCTTTAGCGTCCTCCTCCTGGGAGTGGAGCCTGGGATGGTGGTGCGGTTGCTGCCGGCATTGGCGCTGGGAGCGTGGCAGGGCGTTGCGCACCACGCTGTTCTTCAGCAGGTGGCCGTGGGAGGGGGATAGCCAGGTCCACCTCAGTTTTGTCATACTGATACAGATGCGCAGCCCGTGGACGGTGGTAGCGTGAAGGTGCCTGAGGGAGGCCACGTTCTAGATCCACAATGGTCTTATCAGAATCGCTCCAAGCGGTGGTAGAGGCAATGCACACGAGCAAAACACAGGGAAAACAGGTACTGAGCAGGATGTTGCGTGTGGTGATAGACACAGACAGTTCTCCTTGGTATTGTGCTCCTTTCCCCCTAGTGGGGAAAGGCTGGGATGGGGAGATAGTATTGATCCTGTCCCAGATGCAGAGGGAGACAGAGCAGTATCTCATACCGCCGCGTGAGACTGCAAGGGTTATGTATTCTGTACCTCTGAGCATGCGCTCCCGGTCCTCTGTCGTATGACCTTCCCACGCCACCGCCTCTGCCGCGGACTTTTCATTGTGTTTGAGGGTATAGATGGGGCTGGCAAAACCACTCATGTACGCCTCTTAGACGACCGCCTGCGGCAGGCGGGCTATGATGTCGTATGCTTGAAAGAGCCCACTGAAGGACCATGGGGGCAAAAGCTGCGACAATTGGCTCAGCATGGCAGACAAAAGATACCGCCAGCCACGGAGCTGGAGTGGTTCCTTCAGGACCGCCGTGAGGATGTCGAGCACAACATCCAACCAGCGCTGGCACGTGGCCAGATTGTGGTGTTGGATCGCTATTATTTTTCGACGATCGCTTACCAGGGAGCCCTGCAACTTAATCCTGAGGAGATCAGGGCGCGCAACGAAGCCTTTGCGCCGCCTCCAGATCTTGTATTTCTCCTGCACCTTCCGGCGGTGCAGGGATGGCAGCGTGTCCGACGACGAGGCACGCTCAGTCACTTCGAGCGCTTAGACTACCTCGAGCGCGTGGCCACGATCTTTGCCGCGATGGACTTC
>Ga0081455_10002225_pt1 | contig 23095 bp, 11 predicted proteins | sample TabmetS3T2R1_FD_70207 | JGI IMG/M metagenome (GOLD analysis project Ga0081455, IMG submission 70207) | Tabebuia heterophylla rhizosphere microbial communities from the University of Puerto Rico - S3T2R1 | ecosystem: Host-associated > Plants > Roots > Rhizosphere ...
GCTCCAGGCATCATGTAGTCGGGCAATCTCTCCCGCAGGTACTCCCGCAACTCCCGGACGCTGACTTGCTGAGGACCGACCACATATCCGACCAGTCGCTTCTCTCCAGGCTCGTCTTCTCTTGCCAGTACGATTACCTGCTCTACAGATGGGTGTTCATTGATTGCCGCCTCGATCTCTCCCAGCTCGATCCGATAGCCCCGGATCTTCACCTGCTGGTCGATCCGGTCCAGGTATTCCAGGTTTCCGTCCAAGCGGTATCGGGCCAGGTCCCCACTCCGGTATATCCGCGCCCCTTCCTCCTGACTGAATGGGTTCGGCAGGAACTTCTCCCCGGTCAACTCGGCGCGTCCCTGATAGCCACGCGCCAAGCCGACTCCCCCGATGTAGAGTTCGCCGGCCACTCCGATTGGAACCGGATTCAGCCATTCATCCAGCAGATAGACCTGGGTATTGGCGATCGGTTGACCGATGGGCGGCGCCTCTTGATGTTCTGTTCCCGGCTCGACCAAAGCATAGGTCGTCACCACCGTGTTCTCGGTAGGCCCATAATGGTTGACTAAGGCGAATGATTGATGCTCCTGAGGCGCCTGGCGCAACTTGTCACCGCCTACGAGCAAGGCGCGCAATGCCGGCATCGAAAGAGATGGCTGAGTGATCATCACCTCTGCCAGGGGAGTTGGAAGAAAGCAAAGGCTTATCTGTTCCTCAGCCAACCAGTGTGAAAGGCTCGAGGCGGAAGAATAGATCTCATCGTTCGCAATATGGACGCTTGCGCCTGCGGAGAGATATGGCCACAACTCCCAGACGCAAGCGTCAAATGCCGTCCCTGCCACTTGGGTGGCCCGGTCTGTTGAAATTACATTGTAGATGCGCTGGTGCCACGCAATCAGATTCGCGACTCCGGCGTGTTCGATCTCCGCTCCTTTGGGAAGGCCGGTCGATCCGGAGGTGTAAATCAGATAGGCCAGGTTCTCTCCCCTTACATCGATTTTCAGGTTCTTCCCGCTCTCTTCCTGGTCCCCTTCCAGGGGTTGATCCAGCTCCACGACGTTCGTACAAACCTCACCAACCCGCTCTTTGAACCTACCCTGAACGAGAGCGACCTGGGCGCCGCTATCACTGAGCATGTATCTGATTCGCTCCTCGGGATAGGCGGGATCAATCGGCAAATAGGCGCCGCCGGCTTTCATCACGCCCAGCGAGCCGATGATCAACTCCAGGCTACGCTCGACACACAGTCCGACCTTGATCTCTGGGCCAACGCCCATCTTCCGCAGGCGACGCGCCAGCTGATTGGCTCTCCGGTTGAGCTCATAATAAGAGAGTGATTCTGTCTCGTAGACGACCGCCAGAGCATCCGGTGTCAACTCTACCTGCTGCTCGAATAACTGGTGCACACAGCGGTTTCTTGGATAGTCGGCCGCCGTTTGATTCCACTCAACAATTATCTCTTGCCGCTCTTGCCGGCCCATCAACGGCAGTTCCATCACGCTACACTGCGGATGGACAAGGATTTCTTCCAGCAAATTCAGATAGTGCCGGCACATCCGCTCGATCGTTGCCAGCTCAAACAAATCTGTGTTGTATTCGAAGGTCCCGTTCAACCCCTTTTCTGTCTCAATGAAGTCCAAAGTCAAATCGAATTTTGTCGTCCCAGCATCGATGTCAAAACGTTGCAGAGTCATCCGCGGCAGTTTCAACTCTTCTGCGGGCGCGTTCTGCAACGCAAAAAGGACCTGGACAACCGGGTTGTAACTCAATCCTCTTTCCGGATTTAACTCTTCGACGAGAATCTCAAACGGCACGTCCTGGTGGGCGAATGCGGATATTGCCGTCTCCTTGCAACGGGCGAGACATTCTTCAAATCTTAATGCGCCGGATATTTCAGTCCTCAGCGCCAGCAGATTGGTAAACAATCCAATGAGGCCTTCGGTCTCCGAGCGTGTACGACCTGCGATCGGCGTGCCTACCAGAATGTCACCCTGCCCGGTGTAGCGATACAGGAGAGCCTTGAACGCCGCTATCAAGACCATGAATATGGTTGCGCCTTTTTGCCTGCTGTATTGCTTGAGGTTCGAGTTCAGGTGGGAAGGGATATCAAGCGCGACCTTGCCGCCGCGGTAGCTTCGCGTCGCGGGACGTGGATGGTCAAAAGGCAGATCGAGCATCGACGGGGCATCGGCCAACTTCCTTTTCCAGTAGGGGAGCTGGGATTTAAGTACAGTCTCCTCCACCCATTTCTTATACCACTCTGAAAAATCACCGTACTGAATGGGTAGTTCAGACAGCGCCGATTGCGCTCCGATTGAATAGGCTTCGTAGAGGAGTGTCAGCTCTTTGATCAGAACTCCCAGCGACCAACCGTCAGAAATAATGTGATGAATGGTAAAGAGCAACAACCCTTCATCGCTTGCCGTCCGGAGAAGTGTCATTCTCAGCAGCGGCCCTCCTTCGAGGTTGAAAGGTCTTCGAGCCTCCTCGACAGCCAGCTGAAGGATTGGAACGCTTGCCGTACTCTGCGGGATCTCGCTTAAATCCACAGTTTGAAGTTTAAAGCTCAGGGAAGAAGCGATTACCTGCATCGGCTCGCCGTCGACTACCTTGAATGTTGCACGGAGCGAATCATGCCGATTGATAATCTCGGCAATGCATTGTTGCAATGTCGCTACATTGACTTGCCCCTTGAGGCGGAGTGAGAAATAGTCATTGTAAGCCGGATTGTCCGGTTCCAGCTCGTTTATGAACCAGAGACGTTTCTGGGCGAATGACAGCGCGGTCCACCCGCGAGCGCCTCCGGCGGGTATTTTTTGAGAAACTGATGATCCGAGGCCTTCGCTCCGGATTAAATTATCTAGGAGGGCCCGCTTCTTCGGTGAGAGATCCGGATTGCTTTTGTGATTTCGCGTCATCTCTTCTGCCATCATCTAATTTGTTAATTGAGTTTCGCCGAGCATGGCTTCTACTTTATCGTCAGAGTAATTGAGTACATCCATCAGCAGTTCCGCAATTCGCTCGACTCTCATGGCCTGCTCTTCATCCCGGCTTAGAACTCCAGCCAGTTTTGCTATCGTGGGCGCGTCAAAGAAGGTTCGCAGTGACAATTCGATATGGAAAGTTTCGCGCAAGCGAGCGACCAGCTGTGAAGCCAGGATCGAATGGCCGCCGATCTCGAAGAAGTCATCGTGAATTCCCACCTCTTCCACACCCAGGATCTCGGCCCACATCCATGAGAGAGCCTCTTCGATACGATTCCGCGGCGGTTCTAGTAGTCTTTCGTCCGCTTGCTTGATCTGCTCAACGACGGGTAATCCTTTTCGATAGATTTTTCCGTTGGGCGTCAGCGGCATAGCGTCCAGTTGTATGAGCGCTGATGGGATCAGGTAGTCCGGGAGTAGGTCTTTGAGGAACTCTCTCATGCCCGAGACGGTGAGGGCGGTCCCCGGCTCGAAGACGGCGTAAGCAATTAATCGTTTGTCGCCTCGCGCATCTTCCTGAAGTATGACGGCTGAGTGAAGGACAGCGGGGTGAGTATCGAGCGCCGCTTCAATTTCGCCGAGTTCGATTCGATGACCGCGCAACTTCACTTGCTGATCGGCTCGGCCGAGGAACTCGATCTTTCCGTCTCGCAAATAACGCGTCAGGTCTCCGGTCGCGTAGAGGCGAGATCCTGCGCGTCGGCTGAACTCGTCTGGAATGAATCTCTCTGCGGTCAGATCAGGCGAATTCAGGTAGCCTCGAACCACTCCCTGGCCGCCGATATAAAGATGCCCGCTTATACCAACCGGCAGCGGTCCGAGCTTTCGATCCAGGAGGTAAGTTTCGGTGTTCGCTATAGGTCGACCGATCGAGATTTTTTCGGCCGGCTTTTCCACCCGGTCCGAGGTGGACCAGATCGTGGTTTCTGTAGGGCCGTACATATTATGAATGTCGCCCGCCATAACCGTTCCGAGTTCCTTGGCGAGCGCCGGCGCCAGCGCCTCTCCCCCGACTAAGAGCTTATCCAATCCCCGGATGGCATCGAAGAATTCCGGATCGTAGGACAGCTGCCTTGCCGTAGAAGGGGTGCACTGCAGATGTGTTATGGCTTGCCTCGTTAGCTGAGCGGGAATCGAGTACCTCGTCTCCGGCTCCGGTTGCTTGCGATTCGCCTGATTCTTCAATTGTTCGAGCAAGCTGAAGCTCTCAAGCACGGAATCGATCTCCACTCCAAAATCGACAAGACAGGCGATTTCGTCCACGTCGATCGCTTTTATTCGCTCAACGGTTTCAAGACATGTGCTTACAGTGCCGATCAGCCCGCTTGTCTGAGAATAGCGATCAAAGGCATGCGAGAGGATAGCATCCAGGTCCTCTGCCGACAGGCGGTCCTGGTCGAGATCTTCTCCCAAGCTTCGGAGCAGGTTTTTGATCAATCCATAGGAACTCTTTAAATATGAGCAAAACGGAGCTTTGACCTTAGCCCGGACCTCGGCAAGATCATTGCCGACGAAGGTGTGGACCATCAGGGTCACATGGCCGGCTCCAGGGCCGTGACCGCGCTGGCGCCAGGACTTCCGATAGAGCCTTATTTTATCGTCCAACTCCTCGATTGTTTGCCCTAGCAGGTGTGTTAATAGGTTGGCGCCGATTTCCCCGGCGACCTGGAAAGTGTCCGGGGCGCCAGCCGCCGTAATCCAAATCGGCAACTCATGTTGAACAGGCCTGGGAAAGATCTTTACAGGAAGTTGGTTCCCCGCTCCGCCTTTAAATGTGACAGGTTCTCCACGCCAGAGCTTTCGGACGGTCTCGATATGACCGAGCATTATTTTTTTGCGATCGGCATAGTTGTCGGGCATCAAGACGAAATCATCTGCATGCCAGCCCGAGGCTACCGAGATGCCGACACGGCCTTTCGAGATATTGTCGATGACAGCCCACTCCTCCGCGACTCGCACAGGGTTGTGCAAAGGCAGGACCACGCTTCCTGCCCGAATCTCTACTTTTTCGGTTATCGCAGCGATCGCCGCGCCCGTGACCGAAGGGTTTGGATACAGGCCGCCAAAAGGATGAAAGTGCCGCTCCGGAGTCCAGACGGCAGTGAACGCATGACGATCGGCAAATTTTGCCCCTTCGAAAAGCAATCTGTATCGGTCATCGGCGACTTCTCTCTCATCACTGGCGAAATAGAAGAGGCTGAATTCCATCGCTTTATCGGCGACGCCATCGCGCGGGCCCGCGCTCCTCCCGACGCGCCTCTGCTCTCCTTGAATAACGACGCTGAAGCCGCGCGAAAGAGTCCAGAATAACTCGAGGATTGAGATGTCAAATGAAATGCTCGTGACGGCAAGCCAGCGGCCCTCAGACTCGCGCCCCAACAGTCGGTCCATCGCATGAAAGAAATTGATCGCATTGCGATGTTCCACCTGCACTCCCTTCGGCTTTCCCGTAGAGCCGGAGGTATAAATCATGTATGCCGTATTTTCGGGGAAAACCGGCGCCGCAGGATCCGCTTTGCTTTCGCCGGCAATCAAATCGCGATCCGTATCCAGGTAAACCTTCTGAACGGGGTTGGCGGGAAGAAATTCGATCGTTCGTCGGCTGGTGACGATTGCGCAAATTCCGGAATCTGCGATCATCAAAGACAATCGTTGTGGTGGGAAATCGGGATCAAGCGGCACATATGCGCCTCCGGATTTGAGGATCGCCAGCAACCCGATGATCATGTCTACAGAGCGCCCTACAGAGATACCTACTCGAGACTCAGGGCGAACCCCCAGTTTAATTAAGCGATGAGCCAATTGATTGGCCCTCTCATTTAGTTCCGCATATGTGACCTGTTCTTCTCCGAAGCTGACCGCAACGGCGTCAGGAGTCCGATGGGCTTGCTCCTCGCACTGATGATGCAGGCACTGTCCTTCGGGATAATTGGTGTAGGTCAGGTTCCAGTCGAAAAGTACCTGGTCACGTTCGGTTTCCCGCATCATCGGCAATTCCGAGATCGGCAGGTCTAGCGTTCCTATGATTCTTTCCAGGAGCGTCTGGAAGTGATCGATCATCCGCGCAATCGTGCCGGCATCGAAGAGATCCGTGTTGAACTCGATCAACCCCAGAATTTCTCCGTCCCTCGCCGCCGCGGCTCTGAGCGTGAGGTCAAATTGGGTCACTCCTTGATTCAGCGGAACAGATTCAAGCTCAATCCCTCCTATGTTCAAGACTGCTCCCACATCACCGATCGCAAAACGCGCGATTTCCTCCTGATCAGGCAAATGAGCCTGATGATAAATAAACATGGCTTGGACCAGAGGCGGGCGGGCGGCGTCACGCACTTGCTGCAGTTTCTCGACCAGCAATGCGAAGGGATAATCTTGATGTTCAAGGGCTTCAAGCACCGTCTCCCGTGTTCCGGCCAGGAAAGAACTAAAGGCGGGATCATCTGAAAAATTTGCTCGAACGACTATCGGGTTGACAAAATAACCGGCAACCTCTCTGAACTCTAACCGACTTCTCCCGTTTGTAAGGACTCCAAGGAGAAGCTCATCCTGTCCCGTGTACCGGTGAAGCAAGGTTTCGAACGCCGCAGCCAGCGTAGTGAAGAGCGTCGTTTCCGACAGTCTGCTCAATTGATTCAACCGGTCGGCCGTTTCTCGAGAAATCCTGAAGCGGATCGAGTCTCCGGCATATGTCTGAACCGGCGGGCGAGGCCGGTCAGTCGGCAGGCTCAGCGTGGGCAATTCGCCGCTCAGTTTATGCCTCCAGTAACTCCACAATCGCTCGCCTTCAGCCCCGCTCAAGATTTCGTCCTGCCATTGAACGTAATTACTGAACTGAAACCCGACGGGTGGAAGAAACGCATCGGTTCCGGATGTCTGTGCGGCATATAACAGACCCAGTTCCTTAATGAATATTCCTAAGGACCAGAAATCGATTACGATATGATGCGCAACCATCAGAAGCCGGAAATCTTCCGCCCTCTTATAGAGCGTGATTCTCAGGAGCCGATCTTGTTCCAAATTGAATCTGCGGTTTGCCTCCTCCAAAATGCGCCTGTTGAGCTCATCATCACTCCAGGCAGTAGCGTCTTCCTCGCTGAAACTTACTTCCTGCCGTTCTGCTACTCTTTGTTTGGCGCCCTCTGCAGTAGTAATGAAGTTGATCCGAAGGCTTGCATGACGGTCGATCAAGATTTGAAAGGCTGTTCGTAGCGCTGCCGGATTGAAGCGGGTTCGAATTACTCCCAGGGACGCTATATTGTAGGCCGGCGCATCAGTCACGAGTTGGTGAAGGAAATAAAGCGCTTGTTGCCCGCGCGAGAGATTAAATTCGGCGCCGCCTGGCCGCGGTAAGATCAAAGTTAGGGGATAACTCGATGGGCCGTCCATCAGTTCGAACAACAGCCTTGCCAGCTCGCTGAGGTTTGCCGCCTGGAAGAATCGAGGCATCGGAATCAGAACTGCGAGACGCGCTTCGATGCTGTGCATTAACTTGATGACCGCCAATGAATCCAAACCGTATCCCGGAATCGACCGGCCGACATCAATCGCGCCTGCAGAGACACCCAGCTTCGCAGCCAGCAGAGAGGCCAACCATTTTTCCATCGCCGCGACGTCCGTCGGAAGCGCGTCAGGGAAGAAGTCCGAATCCTGACTCTCACAGGCTACAGGCTCTTGCCATTTGGCGAGGATTTTGAGTTTATCGTCAAGGAAGTCGGTTCGGCATTCGCGGCGGCGAATCTTTCCGCTGGAGGTGCGGGGTATGCTTCCCTCTGGGATGAGACATATGGAATAAGGCGGTAACTGATGCTCCTCAGACACCGCCAGGCGAATCGATTCTATGATCGCATTCGGGGACTGGGGACGACGACCTTTGACTTCCTGAACGATGACCAATCGCTGCCGGCCATCCACTTCGATTGAGAATGCCGCGCCACATCCTTTACGCAATGCCGGAGAGCTGTTTTGCAGTGTCGCTTCGATGTCCTGCGGATAATAGTTCTGCCCCCGGATGATGATGAGGTCTTTGATGCGACCGGTGACGAACAACTCACCGTCTTTGATGAACCCCAGGTCGCCTGTGCGGAGGAAAGGTCCCCGGCCGGTGTCGGCCAAGTAAGCCTGAAAAGTCCGGCGAGTCTCTTCGATGCGATTGTAGTACCCTCTTGCTACGCTTGGCCCGGATACCCAGATCTCTCCGACGCGGTCGGCAGGGCAAAGAGTCGATGACTCCGGATCGACAATGAGTACAGTTTGTCCCGCTGCGATTTTCCCACCGGTCACTAATGAATAACTGTCCGATCCGCCAGGCTTCGCGTTGACGACTCGATTGCCTTTCAGCGCTTCATCGCTGATCGTGCTGACCGCAGATTGCGATCTCCGCCTGCCTCCTGAGACCAATAAGGTCGCTTCGGCCAATCCATAACAGGGGTAGAACGAGCTTCTCTTAAAACCGAAGGGTTTGAAGGTCTCGGAAAATCTGCTGATCGTTTCAGGGCGGATGGGCTCAGAGCCGTTAAAGGCGACCGTCCAGCTGCTGAGGTCAAGAGTCGAGCAATCTTCTTGAGCGGCTTTGCGGGCACAGAGATCATAGGCGAAATCGGGCCCTCCGCTGGTCGTGATTTTGTAATCCGAGATTGCGCGAAGCCATCCAAGGGGGCGTTGCAGAAACGCGTATGGCGACATCAAAATGCACTTTGCGCCCAGATAAAGAGGTTGAAGCACTCCGCCGATCAATCCCATATCATGGTAAAACGGGAGCCAGCTCAGAATGAACGAATCTTCGGTCTGCTTAAAGGCCGCTTGAATCAACCGCTCGTTGTGTAACAGGTTCTGGTGAGTCACCATCACCCCTCTGGGAGTCGCGGTCGATCCTGATGTGTATTGCAGAAATGCAAGGGTGTCGCCGCCGACTTGGGGGGCCTGCCAATCATCAGCCTGTCTTAAATCAAGATCATCGGTCACCAGCCATGTGAGGGCTCGGAGTTCCGGCGCCTTCTCCCACAACGATTGTACCCTGGATAAAATCGCTCTGGTGGTAAGTACGATCCTCGCTCCCGAATCGGCGGCGATCATCAAGATGCGCTCCATTTTGCGATTGAAGCGAGGCGGAGGGACAGGAACGGCGACCGCGCGCGCATAAAGACAGCCCATGAAACTGCTGATGTATTCTAAACCCGGAGGGTAAAGCAGCAAGACACGATCATCCCGCGCTCTCATCGATCCGATCAAAACTGCGATGGCTCGCGCGTGCAGGTCTAACTGGCTGAAGGTCAACGAAGCATGCTTTTCCTCACCGTCAACGTGGAAGGTATAGGACTGCCGAGTCGGGTGTTGAATCGCTCTCTGTCGAAGTAGATCAATTAAATTCTTTGCCTCGCCGGAAGGCAAGCGGATGCCATTTGATAAAACTTCGGTTCTAAAACGCATTCATTCTCCCGATGCGGCCGAACGTCAATAATAAGGAAATGCCCCGGCGACAAACGACAAGTCCGGCCTGGAATTGCGCCTGTCGTTAAATGGAAATGTTTTTCGGATGATTATGCTGATTAATGGCAGAGATGAAGGTTCTTACCGGTTGAAGGCTATCAGCGTCCGGTCAGATTCCGGCGCAATAAAGTAAAAAGGATGACCGCAGTTGCAGCACCGAAACTCGTCATAACCTTCCCGTCTCATGATGAAACTAATGTAATGGCCTTTATAGACGCAGGTCAGCGGGTGGCGGAAATTCGTCCGACCGTTCTCCGGCCTGAGAAATGAGTGACCGCAATGACATGCATATTCCGTCAGACCGTTTCGGTCCACTACGGTATGCAACTGATGACCCTTCACGATACAGAGAAATCGAACCTTCTTGTGGAATGCATGCTTGTTAGCATACGGAGATCGATTTGTATCAACGAGTAGCGGGTGTCCACAAACCTCACAAACATATTCGCTATGGCCATCGCGTTCCCCCATTTTGATGTAATCGTGGCCAAAGAAGAAACATGAGAGTGTGTGACTCACACGCGTCGCTCGGCCATCTTCATCGAGGATCGGCGCGCCGCATGGGCAACCCTTAGTGGCAATTTGTTGGGCCGGGAGAGCGTTTGAGACTTTATGGCCGAATGCAAGGCACCGCAATTTCATGAGAAGCCGTTTTAGGGGCATAGAAATCGATGCCGCGGTTGAGTTACGCGAATATATTGTTAGTGATTTCATTTGGCGATCGGGCGTGGGATGAGTCTTCCGAGATGTTTTTTATGACGCCTGTATCGTCAATGCGTGACATGTGGGACAGTATTGAGTCATGGTTAGCTGGGGCCGATTACTGTCATGACAATTAATTACTACCGATGTGATTTGCTCGGTCGAGGTTTCCTCAGACGAGATAGGCTCGAGGTGAAACGTCGTTGTCACTCGGCGATACTCTTCCTCACCCACCCCTCGCGCAGCCATTTCTGTGATCGCATGTGATACGACGTGATTGCGCTCGACGCCCGGAGCAACGCTCAGATGCATTTCAATAAAGATCTCATTTCCATGCGCGCGAGATCGTACGTGGTTAACCGAGTGCACGCCGGGCACGCTTTCGACAATTTCAGTGATGCGGGTCGGCGGCACAGGCGCGGCGTCTACGAGCACTGGCGCCGTCACTTTGACAATCTGACAACTATTCCATGCAATAAATGCGGCGACTCCAAATGACACCAACGGGTCGAGCCAGATATACCCCCGCCGGATCAAAAACAACCCAATCAGCACTGAACAGCTAACCAATACATCGCTCCGAGTATGAATTGCGTCGGCGATTAAAAATTTACTCTTCAATCGTTTGCCGCAACGACGCTCGTAGGTCGTAACAATCAAGTTAATGATGATCGTGGCGATCATCATTCCAAAGGTCAACGCGCTGATTTTCGGTTGCGAGGCGTCGCCGCTTACGAGCCGCTTGAACGCGCTGGCGCAGAGTTCATAACAAGTGAAAAAGAGAAATCCGGCGAGCGTGAAAGCCGCAAGCGTTTCAAACTTGTCATGTCCGTATGGGTGCTCATCGTCGGGTTCGGCTGTCGCATACCTCATCACAACCAGGCCCACGATATTATTAATCGAATCGCCCGCTGAATGAATCGCATCGCTGACGACACTCAAACTTCCGGCAATCAAACCGACAAAGAGTTTGCCGATAACAACAGTAACATTGAGGCAAAGTGTGATGAGTAACACTCGCCGCACGCCGCGCTTATAAACATCATTGGTCGAGTCGCTAACTCGGAGACTCCCCGCAGTCAGACCGCTGCAGGTCGGTGTGATGTCATGCATATGAACTGAATGGCCTGGATTGGTATCTCGATCGAGAGTCCGTCGACTAGAATTTGCCCTCTCGGCTAGGGAACCCCCTATGGTCGTTTTGTACGCCAATCTTAATACCCTTCTCATCGAAAGTAGTTACGGGCAAATCTTCCTTTGAGCGTCAGAAACAGCTGGCTTTGGTGCGGCGCTTGGGCCACTCCGAGTTCTCTTCGAGGTCGTTCTTATGGCCGGCGGCGTACGGCGCCTGATCGTATAGGTCGTCAACATCCCGGCTTTAATATGATCCGCGACATGACAGTGATACATCCACGTCCCGGGGTTGTCAGCTTTCATATCGATGGTCGCCGCGCTGCCGGGTAGCAACTCGATCGTATCTGTGCGTCCCTTCTTATAGAGGACGGTCTTACCGTGGAAGTGTGCGGTATGGAGATCGACCTCATTACCCATCCCCAGTAGATACCAGCGAACTCTTTCACCCTCATTCATCTCCAGCCCGCGAAGGTTACCGAAAATATATCCGTTGATGCTGTGCATCTGACCTCGCTCCTCGCCATCCGCCTGGTTGAAAATAATGAATGCGGTGACGAACTCGCGATCAACATCTAATGGACTGCCATCCGCTCTCGCCTTTCCTCGCCGAGTAATAATGATTGGCCCGAGTAGTCCGAGGTTTGTTTCCTGATACTCGGTGAGGTGGGAGTGGTACCACCAGACAAGCGAACTCGGGTCTGTCGGGCCGGGGCTGCTATCTTCATCGGCAAACCAACGGTACGTGAATTCTCCTCCGGGAGGGATTTCGGCTCCGGCGCCCGGATCCGGCAGATAGTGGGCGCCTTCATTATCCTTGTCGTAACGGAACCCGTGAGGGTGTATTCCAAATGAACCCTGTGACGCGCGATTCCGGAAATGAACAAACACCGTGTCACCGACTTCAGCGCGGATAATTGGCCCTAATATGCCGAGCCACTCAGGTTGAGGTTTACGGGTCGTAAAAGCTCCGTCCGTATATTCAATATATCGAACTTTATTCCAGACCGTCTGATAGGGCTCGGGAATCGGGCCGCAATGGGCAAGGTTTTGCCCGGCGGGGGCGAAATTCCAGGTTACGTCCTCCGCCTGGATATAATAATGGCGATTGGTCGCCGCTATCGCAGAGTCATAGACTACAGCGACCCCGATGACAGCTCCGATCGTCGCCATCGACAGAATGCTCCGTAAGGTCCGGAAAAGGGGCGCTGTAAGGGAATTGGTTAAATGGAACATTGGTTCAGCTTCTTGGAAACAGTTGGATAATTGAGTCTAATGCGAGGGAAGTGGTGATTACGAGCACTGAAAGACCAACTATCAAGAACCCGATAGCCTAAAGAGAAAATGATTTGGTTATGAGAAATCCGTCGTTGAAAATACTCGCTATTGGCATCAAATAATCCGGCCTGGGTTTGAACGATGTGCCCGGGATATCGGGTAATCCGTATGACTGATCCGCAACCCGCAATACCACGTTTGGCGGTTGTTCCAATTCAAGAACCAATTCGATTCCTTCCGGCGGAGGCGCGATATACCGCAGCGACCAATTATTTCTGTGATACTCGTCATATCGCTTTCCATCGAGGACGAAGGACCGGACCTTGACTTCGGGATTCAGTGAAGCCATTATGAAGGGAGCCTGTCTGGCCGATGTAATACGCAAATTGAGAGAGCGAATACCATTTGTTGTGGTATCACTGATTACTTTGACATCGGGAGCCGGCGCGGGTAAAACCGGCGCATCTGCGCTCAGAAGCCTGAAGTCTAGTCCCATAAAATCTAAGACCGGCTTTCTTTCAATGGGGCCAGTCAAATATTGCGATGTCCATTCGTCGGGACGTACTTCGTAACTCACCCAGATGGCCTTCCCCACATTTGCATTGACAGCATATAAGAGACTGTTCGCTTTTGGATGATTCCGATCGAAGTGCGAAGTGACTTTGGCGACTGAGAGAAAAATGACGCACAGAATCACTGCTGTCGCAGGCAGCAGCCACTTCTTTGGCCGCAGCATAACATTAAGCTGAGAAATGAGTAGCCCAAGCGGTAGGACGGCCACGGCCATGAAAATAGCAGTTACTCTTGGAGACATGCGAAAACTCAGGATGAGGAAGCAGAAATAGATTATCGGCACGATCAGCGCAATAGCCGGAAAAGTTGAAAGAGAAAGGCCGACGGATAACTTCAACGGAGAGGTCTCCGTTTTCCGAACGACAAAGTCGCCGCCTTGCGCAATCAGGACGAACAGCAACGGCCAGGTAAAAAAATAACTTGCGGCAGGCGCCGCGAAACTGCTACAGATCATCAGAATTAGCCATGGGATCATTGCCCCCATAGCCAGGTTATCGATGCTTATCTTCGTCCTAAACCAGATGTAGAGAGCAGAAATGATTGCAATGGCAAGGGTCAGAAACCCTAAGAAGTAGAGTGAGCAGTTATAGGCGTCGGGGCTGCCGACCTCCAGACTATCACGCGGCATCAGACCTGTCACTTTTTGCAGGCCTGCTGTGACGATCGCCGAAGTAATAATGCTGAAGAGAAAGGCCAAGAGCCCTCGGATCATTCCGCCTAACGTCAATCGTTTTCTCCTCACACCGATTGTCACGACTGTAATAAAGAGCGCAGATACTGCAATAGCCCATACAATGGCCCAGCTCACCGGATAATGGATCAGAAACGATCCCAGTACGCTGAAAAAGACGGCATCGCGGCTATTTCCGGGTTCCAGGCTGATGTTCCCAAAATGACGGGCTAAGGCAAGCGCATAAGACCCGTTATGTTGAATGCTGCGTTCGTCAATGCCTTCCAAATTGTCGAGTTTTGTGTGATGCGCATAGACACCGTCGAGGTGAGCGAAATTGAGTCCATGCACGCCGTCACTTGCGAGAAACGCCAAATCGCTCATGTAGGGCAGGTACCTATAAATCTCCGCGGCGATAGAAGTAGCGACAGGTCGGGGAGCTGCCTTGGCTAACTCGCTGATGATCCATCCGTTATTCTTGGTTGTTTCGAACATGATGGAAGCGCCGCTTATCCCCAGAACATCGAAATTGAGTACGACCTTAACATCTTTTGCCGACGGATGTTTCTCGACAAAAGCTTTTGCGCCTAGAAGCCCGACCTCTTCGGCGTCCGTAAATAAAAAGAGGAGATCGTTCGCCAAAGGCGGTCCCGCGCGCAAACTTCGTAGCGTTTCGAGCAATGTGGCGACCCCTGATCCGTCATCACTGGCGCCGGCGCTAAACGGGACAGTATCATAATGTGCGGATAGTAAGACAGCTTTGCCTCCTGTTCGAGTCCCCGGCAATTTTACGAGGATATTCTTGACCGCCCCTCCTATAATAATGGCGTGGCGATCATCCTGGTCCCGAAGCAGCGAGCTTCGATCGATGCTTATAGTCGTTTTTTGGATTTCCGGCTGAAGGCCCATCGCGGTCACCTCTCTGACGATATAATCAAGGACCGCCGAATGTTCCGCCGAACCGGAAGGGTGTGGCTTTTGAGCGATTACACTGAGTCTCTGCATTGCTCGCCCGGAGGAAAACTCGGTTGGTGGGGCCGATGAAGGCACTGCCTCCGGTGGAGTGGTTTCAAGAGTACTCAAGAAGATGAAGAATCCCAGGGTCAAAAAAGAAATTAGGGCGATAAGGTACTCCGAACGCAACCTGGCCGCCTCAGGCCGACCCATCGTGGTGGCGGCATCCTGTGTCTTAATCGGAAAAACTTGTGACATGAGCATTCCTCCATTTGGTAATATCGGTACCGTTGTGATGTGACCTCCCGGCCGGTTGTGTGGTTGGGGGAGAATCGCAATGTAAAGCTGAGACGCGGTGTTGAGGCAGCCGAACTTCGAAGGCATCGACGATGGTAAAACCGGCTGATCGCTTTTAATCGGCTTTTATTTCCACAACCCTCAATTTAACTAGGAGTCCGGTAAGAAGGGTTCGATGATTCTTCCGTTGCCTTCTTTCCCCGCAAGGTCACACGCCATTTTTGCCAGGGCAAGGTCAAGTATCCCCAAACCAAAGGGGCTAAAAATGGCGATACTTTCGTTGTCTTTGCGAGCGGGGGCTTTGTCCAGGAGAATATCGGCCAGATTACACCTGATAAAACCATGGTGACGCGCCAGCTGCTCAGCCAGATGCACTGAGGTTTGAGCACGGAGCACATGGTCGAGGTCGTCGACGATATTGTCGCAAGCAAGAACTATCTCGGGGCTGAGATCGCGCAACGAGATATGTAGTATCGTGCTCGCAGGCGAGCACAATGACAAATCAAAAATATGAGGTGATACGGCAGAAGTCGCGATTGTAATCAGCGAACAACTTTCGAATACCACCTCCATTCGGTCAGCGAGCTTCACTTCGATCCGGGTCGAGAGGCTCCGGCACTTATTTTTAAACTGATGCGCCCTCTCCGGCCTGCGATCATAAATAACCAGCGATCGCAGCTTTTCGAATACGGTCGACAAGAATCGCACGATTTCAAAATTGATCAGACCGCACCCGATTAACCCTACTACGGACGTTTCAGTATCTTTGTGTAAAGTCCGGGCGGCAAGGGCGGCGCTCGCAGCCGTTCTCTTTGCGCTGATGATCGAACCTTCAAGAATAGCCTGTGGCCTCCCTGTTTCGACTGAGTTAAGAATGACGACAGCAGAAGCGCGATCTAACCCTTGTTCCAGGTTTCCCGGGAAAGAAGCGATCCACTTGATTCCCGCAATGTTGAAGTCTGCCCCGATATAGGCGGGTAACGAGATGATTCGATTGGCGGAATCGTCGGAAAATCGCAAGAATGTGGAATGAGGTAAATCCGTCTCGGCTTTCGCATGCGCCTCGTAGGTTTTCCGCACAACGTCGACAATCTCCGACTCTCGACGGTTGAGCAGACTTAATACTTCCTGGCCGGTCAAAATCAAAATTCCATTTTGCATTTATCACTCATCAAGGTTATGTCGCAAATAATAGGCGCTGAGATTTGAGGGTTGTGTTGCAAAAAATCACTTGGGATACAAAAATAATGAACGTTACTTCAGTTCAGGCGGCAACCTCGAAGAGAACAGCCATGAATCTAACTTGTCCGCGAATGTCGCCTTTCCCGATTCCTTCAACCTGTCCCTTCCGGATCATGTTCATGGCCTCATAACCGCTGACGGTCCGCCGCGCCGTGTTGAAACTGAAGAAGCCGAGTCTGGGATTGACTCGGCGTTTTATGAATCGGCGCCACTGCTCGACTATATTATTGAGATATTTGCATTGGCGTAACTGAGCGGAGACTGACAGGACTCCTTCCTCCTTCAATTCTTCGACCGCGGGCGGGTAAGACCTGTTCTGATCTACGTTAATGACTCGCGGAGATGAATGTTTGAGATGGGTGGGAAAGTCTATCAGTCTTGACCAAAAACCGCCCGTTTTTTGCAACAGAGCCGTAAGTAGGTAATTGCTCACAGGTTTTCTGAAACTTTGCTATCATCCGCGCCGCAATGATGACGCTGACGACCGAACAACTCGATAAATTCTCGCGAGAAGAACTGCTGGAGCTACTCAAGCAACTGCTCCCGCTTGTTGCGGAAGTTGAGCGGCTCAAGCAGCGTGTCTCAGCGCTGGAAGCTGAAAACGAGCGGTTGAAGAACCAATCCGCCAATTCGCGCAATTCCTCTCAGCCGCCGTCGCAAGATCAAAAAGTCAGCCTGCCGCCGAAGAAAAAACGCAAGAAACACGGACCGCCTTTCGGTCATCAGAAATTCTCGCGGCCGCTCGTGGACAATCCGGATCGCGTGATTCAAGTTCCGGTCACGGAATGCGAGCATTGTCTGGCCGACTTGACCGGCGTTCGGCCGGAAGATTTCGAGCGCCGGCAGATAACCGAGTTGCCCAGGGCCAAGCCCGTCGTCATTGAAACGCGGCGGCATCGCACTACTTGCCCACATTGCCTGACACTCACTAGTGATTATCCTTTCGTGTTCTCGACATTGTTAGCCTCCTGACCAGCCGGGGATCAGTCGCTTTGTCAAAAAAGACGGCGCGGGCTCCCGCTCTGGTCTGAAGATTGTGAGGCATAAGCGCTATGACTTGTTGCCTCATTGTTCGCTATCTACTTAACTCCAAAAACCTGACTCGACTTTCCAAAGATGAGAGTCGGATTGCCAAACCATTGACTGCTGCTGTCATATTTTGGATTGCGGTTATCAGGGATTGGAAACTAACGCCTTGGACGCTTAAATCTCCATTTATTGCGGCATTTCCATTAACATCCAATTTGGCGGACGGGTATGGCGTGTCGACACCGAGGTTTCCTTCGATCCACGTGGTGTCGGCGCTCATTTTTAACATTGGAAGCTTCCCGCCATCTTTTCCAGCAAACCACATCCCCGCTGCGCTCTTGGTTCTATCGGCGCTGAAGCCAAACAGGAAAACAGCGTTATCATTGGGATTGCTGCCGATATCAAGTATTCCGCTACCATTTTGGCTCATATCAAGTTCAACGTAGCGTCCTTTAGCTACAACGACGCCTCCATTTAGAAACGTGACATCTCCGGATGCGGAAAGTTGGGTTTTGGGGTTGCCGTTGAGAACGATGTTGCCGCTGACATCCAGCTTGCCTTGGGGATTGGCCGTCCCAATGCCGATGTTGCCATTGAGTTCGGTTATCACTGAGTTGCCGAGGTCGGTCGCCGAAGTGAATTTTGCAATCTGTCCTGTCGTACCAGCGATGGCCGCCGCCGCCGCCGTCAATTCACTTTCTTTGCCGCCTGTGACCGTCTCTGCGGCCTGTGCGCTCTTTTGATCCGATAATGCGCTCGTCCCGGCGATCGTGGCGCCTTCATTCCTGGCTACCGTCAACTCCGTGCCCACTTCGCTGTCATTCTGGCTAGTGATCCAGAGCCGATCAGTCTTCCCGTCACGCTCCCTGGCCCGATCAACGATGAAATGGCCCTGGCGTAGACGCGCTTCCGCGGCGCCCGCTTCTTTAACCGAGAGCGTGTAAGCGTACAGGCCGCTCTTGACCGCCTCGCCGCCGGCCTGCCGCAAGACCCAGGTCAGTTCCTGCCCGGTCACGGCGCCGCTGTCGTAGACGGGTTGTCCGGCCTGATCGAAGATTTGCAGCCGCATCTCTTCGACGGCTTTCTGCGCGGTGAAGCGAACCTGTTCCTGCTGAATGATGATCAGCACGTCCTGCGCGATTGTGTTAGTTGTTTGAGCTTCCTGCCGCTTGTCCGGCGCCGGTTGCGCCTGTGTCAAGGGCATGCAAAGCGTGATGCTGAATAACATTACGATAAGATGTATTATGGTTTTCATTGTCGGATTCTCCTATTTTCAGTTAAAGACAGTCGCGTCAGCCAGCGCCGCCTGCGACGGGCCGCGAAAGCGTTGGAACGCGGCCGACTTTCTACAGGACAAAAATTGAAGAAACATGGCTATCCGCCAAAGAGCGTCTTCCGCCGCGGTCTCGACATCTAGCGCCGCTTAGTGACCAACTTCGAGCGCTTCGATGTTGCTGTCTGGCGGAAAGTTATCAAACTTTTGTCCTGTAGTTAGCGCGGCCGAATGAACGGCAACGATGAGTAACTCTGGCCTGGTTAACAAGCGACACATATCGCGACTCCTTGCTTTTTCTATATCGCGGTGTAACCTCCATCTCGGATAGCAGCCCTCAGACAGGAATTTACCCCGCAGGTCGAATTCGCGTATCGAATTCAACAAGAGATGTTGCCGAACTTCCTCGCATGTAACTGTCCCCCTACAATTTTTGGGCGCGTCCCCCCGTCTAAGGGAAAATTGCGCCAACCGCCTGCTTTATATCTGGCGCAAGGTCTGGGTAAATTTCGCGCGCATTTTCACGATCTCAAAAAAAGGATAGTGAAGCTGAGTAACGCGCTACACCCTCCAAGGAGTCTTATTTTTTTTCTCTTCTCATAAGCTTCAATGCAAGGTCTGATTTGTCGCTCAGCGCTACCAGTTCCTCCTTTACAGCCTTTTCCCGCTTCGGTCCTTCGATCACCGTCACTATAGTTTTTTCGTCCAATTGGACCGCTACCGAGCGTTGCAATAAAGTTACGGAAATTACTAAGCGTCGTTTATCTTCACTATTACAGACAATTCCCTGCGCTCCAGTTAATGGCCCCGTCTCCACCTGAACTAACGATCCATCGGGGATGTACGCCCAGGGTTCTCGCAATAGGTCGCTTTGTCCTAATAGTTGTAAGGCTTTGATCTCCTCAAGTTCCACTTCCGCATACTGCCCGCCAAATCCAACAATGCGAGTAACGCCTGGTGTCGAAATCGCCTTACCTACCGCAGATGGGCTAAAGCGGCAGAAAATATACATTGGGAAAAGGGGCAGATCTATTTCGATAATACGATCGGACCACCGCCGCTTCTGCCGGTAAATAGGCAAAAAGCACTCATAACCTTTATTAGTAAGCAGGCGCTCTACTTGTTTCTCATTCCTTGGCTTGGTCTGCAAAGCAAACCAAGAAATTTCTGTATTCATATGGAATGGACAATCACAACAACTCAATCAGGGTTGTTTACCGCTTGTTGAAATCGCTGATGGAGCAGGGCAGGCTGAGCCTACTCAGACCACTACATATCTCGTCGCCAAGTAATCAAGCTCTTACGGCAGGCTGTCGCCTTTCTGAGTCACAGGCTTTATTGAAGCTCAGGGGGATTGCGGCTTCCTATATGGTTGCTGAAATCGCTGATGGAGTATGGTAGGCTGAGCCTTCTCAGACCACTACATACCTCGTCGCCAAGTAATCAAGCTCTTACGGCAGGCTGTCGCCTTTCTGAGTCACATGCTTTATTGAAGCTCAGGGGATTGCGTTCCTTACGGAAATTCACGATCATTCCTATAAATCTTTTGCAGAATCGATCAGAGCGTTTTTCAGTTGAGCGAGAAGGCGCATCCGCAATCTGCAACCCAGCCGCAGATGGCGCCCGCCGCGATCCTCTTGATCGCTTTTGCCAGCGCGTTCAAGAGCATCCCGCCGGTCCGCGCCTTCGCCACGCGCAACAGCGCCTGGATCTTTGAAATTGCTTCCTAGATCGGATTGAAATCCGGCGAGTAAGTGGGGACGTGCTGAACTCTTGCCCCAGCCTCTTCGGTCAAACTTTTGGCTCGCACCGAATAATGATACTTCACGTCACGTTACGCTCCTGGATAAGCTTCGATTGACGAATCTCAGAAAGTGAAGTTGTCGAACTTTCCGCCGTATTACTGCCCGACCGAAAATATTTTGGTTCCTTGGGAATTGCCATGAAGGCCACCAATATCTTGCGCCATCAATGCTCAAAAACTTCGTAGCCGCTTAGATCCAATCAGATGGTCCGTAAGAGACTGATCGAATTGGCGATCTCGTAGCAGCGGGGCTTGAGCGCTTCGATTTTTTTGCGTAACCTTTCTGATTGCAATTCGGAATTCTGACCGGCTTCATGCGCCCCACTTACTAAGGCAATAATTGCGGGTGAAAACCGCCATGCTAGTGAAGAGAAATTCACATTTTCTCCAGTTGAAAATGGCTAAATCACAGCAGGTGTGATAGATTTGCGCCAAATCGGTCAATAAACTCGAATTGGTCCTCGGGGGGAGGCCATGATGACTTCATCATCAAATGAAATCACACAGTTACTCATTGCCTGGAGCGATGGTGATGAAGGCGCTCTTGCACAGTTGATTCCACTCGTTGAGGCTGAACTGCATCGCTTGGCTAGTTTATACCTGAGCAGGGAACGACCTGGCCATACCCTGCAGCCCACAGCTCTCATCAACGAAGCCTATCTGCGATTGATTAATTGGAAATCGGCGCGATGGAAGAACCGCGCTCAGTTTATCGGTATCGCAGCACAGTTGATGAAACACGTATTGGTTGATCACGCAATTCACCGTCGCCGCCGCAAACGCAGAGGCGAAGAGGTCAGGGTTTCGCTGACCGAAGCTGATAAGATGGCGCATGAACGCAGCGTAGATATCGTGGCGCTCAATGATGCGCTCGACGGTCTCGGCGAGATCGATCCACGAAAGAGGCAGATCATAGAGCTACGATTCTTCGGCGGGCTGAGCGTAGAGGAGACAGCCGAGGTGTTGAAGATTGCGCCGCGCACTGTTGAACGTGACTGGAAACTGGCGAAGGCATGGCTCTACCGCGAGCTGAGCAAGGAAGAGAAAGATGAGTCCTGAACGCTGGCAACGCGCCGAACAACTTTATAATGCGTCGTTGGAGATGGAGCCAGAGCAGCGCGAAGCCTTTCTTGAGGAGACTTGTTCTGGCGACGACTCGCTGCGCCGGGAAGTTGAGTCGCTGCTGGAGGCGTACGAAAAAGCCGGCAGCTTTTTGTCTACTACTGCCATGGAAGCAGAAATCAGAGAGATAGCTGCTGATCTAGAACAATCGCTTGAAGGAGAGCAACTCGGACACTATGAAGTCTTGTCGAGGCTTGGCGCAGGGGCCATGGGTGAAGTTTACCTCGCACGTGATACGAAGCTTGAGCGGAGTGTTGCGATCAAGCTCCTGCCCGCGCGCTTCACGAAAGATGCGGATCGTTTGCAACGGTTCGTGCGCGAAGCCAAAACCGCCTCCGCGCTGAATCATCCGAATATCATTACGATTTACGAAATAGGCGAAACCCGCGACACTCACTATATCGCAGCAGAGTTTGTTGAAGGCTCCACGCTTCGAAAGCGGCTGGAGAACGGCAGGCTCGAATTACACAGAGCGCTCGACATTGCAATTCAGGTCGCAACGGCGCTCGATGCGGCGCACTGTGCCGGGATAGTGCATCGCGACATTAAACCCGAAAACATAATGGTGCGACCTGACGGATTGGTCAAAGTCCTCGACTTCGGCCTGGCCAAGCTGACTGGAGAGCGAGCGCTAGCCAGCGGCGCTCGAGTTCTAACTGCTGTAGTCAGTACCGAGGCTGGAGTGGTGATGGGAACGCCGCGCTATATGTCGCCCGAACAGGCGCGGGGACTGAAGGTGGATTCCCGCACCGACATCTTCAGCCTGGGTGTTGTGCTCTACGAGACACTCTCGGGGAAGGCGCCATTCTTAGGCGATACGGCTGCTGACTGGATTGCTGCTCTACTTGATAAAGAGCCGGAGCCGCTTTCCCGATACGTGGACGAAGCGCCAGCCGAGCTGGATCGAATTTTCAAGAAAGCGCTTGCGAAGAATTACCAGGAACGTTATCAAACCGCCAGAGACTTGCAAAGCGATCTGCTAGCGCTCGGTCGGAAATCTGAGTTGCAAGCGCAGTTCGCGCATCTACGCTATCGGGCAACGCAATTTGAGGTGGATGGTGTTAAGGATGCTGAGCCGGGGGCGCCCGCGAGCAACCGTCCGAGCGTAGTGGGCAAGGTGGAAGGGACAAACGGCTGGCATGAGTTTCGACCGCACTCCCCGGCGGCCCTGTCCAAACGGCTGCGGCGACCGCTCGTTTTCATTCTTGCTGCGCTTGCAGCGTTAGCCATGGCGCTGCTTGCCACCTTGGAGGGCGTGCAATTTTGGCGCGCCACGCCGCATCATCTGTCACCCAACGCCGTCTACTGGTACGACCAGGGAACTAACGCTCTGCGTGACGGCTCCTACTACAAAGCGAGCAAGGCGCTAGAGCGCGCCATCCAATTGGATAATAAATTCGCCCTGGCGCATGCAAGGCTGGCCGAAGCATGGACGGAGTTAGACTACACGGACAAGGCAAAGGATGAAATCATTCGCGCAGAGACACTCGTGCCCGATCATTCAATGCTGCCGCCGGTAGAGGCGCTCTACCTGCAAGCCATCACTAAAACTGTCTTGG
>Ga0081455_10002226_pt1 | contig 23089 bp, 22 predicted proteins | sample TabmetS3T2R1_FD_70207 | JGI IMG/M metagenome (GOLD analysis project Ga0081455, IMG submission 70207) | Tabebuia heterophylla rhizosphere microbial communities from the University of Puerto Rico - S3T2R1 | ecosystem: Host-associated > Plants > Roots > Rhizosphere ...
GCGATGGTGCGGGGGCTCAAGACGCGGCCACTCGCGATCGTCGGCTATGGCGACGAGGGCGAGAGCGAAGAAGCGGAGCCGGTCGCCAACGGCGAGGCGAGTGCATGAACCGCTTCGCCGAGCTGCTCGACCGCCTCGCCTACGAACCCGCGCGCAACAGCAAGCTGCGGCTGATCACCGAATATTTCCGCAGCACGGGAGACCCTGATCGCGGCTGGGCGCTCGCCGCGCTCACCGGCTCGCTCAGCTTCCAGCACGCCAAGCCCGGCATTATCCGCACGCTGATCAGCGAGCGCGCCGATCCGGTTCTGTTCGGCCTCTCCTATGACTATGTCGGCGATCTCTCCGAAACCGTCGCGCTGATGTGGCCGGTGCCGGCCGAGGCCGCCCGCGCCAATCACGAGCTGCGCTTGAGCGACGTCATCGAGACACTCTCCACGCTGGGCAAGGCCCAGCTACCGGGGCAGATCGCGCGCTGGCTCGATCAGCTCGACGAGACCGGACGCTGGGCGCTGCTCAAGCTGCTGACCGGCGGCCTGCGCGTCGGCGTGTCGGCACGCCTCGCCAAGACTGCGGCGGCCGCGCTTGGCGATCGCGATCCGCAGGAGATCGAGCTGATCTGGCCCGGCCTCAAACCGCCCTATGGCGACCTGTTCGCCTGGCTCGAGGGGCGCGCGGACAAGCCAGTGCAGCGCGACCCGGCGCCGTTCCGTCCCGCCATGCTCGCGCATGCGCTCATGGATGGCGATCTCGCCGCGCTCGACCCCAACGATTTCATGGCGGAATGGAAATGGGACGGCATCCGCGTCCAAGCCGTCGCCAACGTCGATAGTAAGGGCCATCCGCAGGTGCGGCTCTATTCGCGCACAGGCGAGGACATTTCGGCAGGCTTTCCCGACCTGATCGATGCGCTGCGGCTGCCTGGCGCGATCGACGGCGAGCTCCTGGTCGTGCGCGAGGGGCGCGTGCAGAGCTTCAACGTGTTGCAGCAGCGGCTCAACCGCAAGACCGTCAATGCCAAGCTCATGGCCGATTTTCCGGCGCATCTGCGCGCCTATGATCTCATCGTCGATGGCGCCGATGACCTGCGCGACGAGCCGTTCGCGACGCGGCGCGCGCGGCTCGAAGCATTCGCGGCACGGCTCAACGATCCGCGCGTCGATCTTTCGCCGCTGATCCCGTTCACGACCTGGGATGAGCTTGCCGCTGCCCGCACCAATCCCACCGGCCTCGATGCCGAGGCAATCGAAGGTGTGATGCTCAAACGCCGTGACGCGCCCTATGTGCCCGGCCGTCCCAAGGGCCTGTGGTGGAAGTGGAAGCGCGATCCGTTCCTGGTCGATGCCGTGCTGATGTACGCGCAGCGTGGTCACGGCAAGCGCTCGTCCTTCTACTCCGACTATACATTTGGCGTGTGGACCGCAGGAGCGACGGGCGACGAGCTGGTGCCGGTCGGCAAGGCCTATTTCGGCTTCACCGACGAGGAGCTGATCGAAATCGACCGATTCGTTCGCCGCCACACCGTCGACCGCTTCGGCCCGGTGCGCGAGGTCGTGCACGAGACCAACCAAGGCCTGGTGCTTGAAGTGGCGTTCGAAGGGCTGCAGCGCTCGACTCGTCACAAATCCGGGCTCGCCATGCGCTTTCCCCGCATCAATCGGCTGCGCTGGGACAAGCCGCCGGGCGAGGCCGATCGGCTCGAGACACTCGAAGCAATGCTCGGACCCCGCGTGGCAGCCACAAGTCCGGAATCGTGATAGGTTGCCGACCATGAGCCCGCCCCAGAGCCCTTCCCTGGAACCTCCAAAGTCCGATGCCGCCGATCAGCCGGGGGCGCTGACCCGCTTTTTCGGCGGACGGCCGCTCGCCGTCATATTCAAACTGGCCCTGCTGTCGATCTTGGTCGGGTTCATTCTCAAGGTGCTTGGGCTCGACCCGTTCGACATCATCCGCAGCATCCGGCAGCTTTTCCAGGCGATCTGGGATTTGGGCTTCGAAGCCTTCGAGCGGCTGTGGCGCTACTTCCTCCTGGGCGCCGTGCTGGTCGTGCCGATCTGGCTGATTGTGCGCCTGGTGCGGGCGCCGCGTGGACGCTGAGCGGTGCGCGCGCGTTCTAATCTGCAGTGACAATGCGGGCGGTGAAACCCTTCCAGGCGTCATTGTCGACCAGGGTCGACCGGCTGACCTTGATCATGGAGCAACCGGGTATCGATTTCAGCGTCGTCTTGACGGACGCCGCCAGAGTTTTTGACATCCACGGGCTCAAGGTGATGCGCCTGATGCAGGTGAGCTGGATTGGATAGTCCTTATGTTCGACAGCCTCGTCCTCGCTCACGAAAATCACCCGGAATTCCTGCTCGTCGCGATAGGGAAAGCGCTTGATGAAGGGCAGGTCTTCGAGCTTGATCTCCGCTTGGCCGCGAACCTGCTGGATTTCCTTGTAAGCGACTGCGCGGGTTTGAACTGATTGGTCTCCGGACCAAACCTTCAATAACCGGTCCTTATCAAACTCGATGCACACACCATCCGCACCATGCGAAAACACGCGCCAGTGGTGGTACGTCTCCGTGGTCTCGGCAAAGCAAAGGGCGAGCACGGTCTTTGCCTGCTTGAGGCGCTTGTATTCCGCCATGTAGTAGGCGTCGTTCGTGTCATCCCATGTTGCCGGGTTGAGCAAGGTAACGGCCTTCGCATGCAGCAGATGCACGACAGCCGCGAGGTTGGTGTATCTGCGGAACGTTTTCGCCCTCACAGCAGCGATCCCCCTGGACTCAATGACTCAGATGCCCAGGCATTTGGGCAAAACTTGAGCTCGGGCACTGCCGCCGCGGCCAAAAAACTCAATTGTTCACAGTCACTCCGGCCACGCTTCGGCCGTCATCGCGGCGGCGTCCGCGCCCACGAGATCGCTGATGCTCGCATATTGGCCCGAGCGCAGTGCATCGGCCAAGGAACGCTTGATCCTGCCGACGAGGCCGAAGCCGTGGAAGACCAGCGCGCTATAGAGCTGCACCAGGCACGCGCCCGCCCTGATCTTGGCGAGCGCGGTCTCGCCCGAATCGATGCCGCCCACACCGACCAGCGGGAACGCGCTCTCGACCCGCACATAGGTTTCCGCCAGCATGCGGGTCGCAAGCCCAAACAGCGGCCGGCCAGACAACCCGCCCGGCTCATGCGCAGTCGTACGGTCGCGCAGCCAGGCTGGCCGCAGCACGGTGGTGTTGCCGATCACCATACCGTCGACCCGATGCCGGCGCGCAGCGCCAACCACGTCGTCAAGCTCGTTCAGTGTGAGGTCGGGCGCGATCTTGATCAGCACCGGTGTCGTGCCGGCCTTGCGATTCATGCGCGCGCGCGCCTCCATCACCCGCGACAGAAGCTCGTCGAAGACCCGGCCCTGCTGCAGGTCGCGCAGGCCGGGCGTGTTGGGCGAGGATATGTTGCAGGTGAAATAGCTCGCGACCGGCGCAAACATCTCGATCTGGCGCACATAGTCGGCGATGCGATCCTTGGAATCCTTGTTGGCGCCGACATTGACGCCGACGATACCGCCCACACCTCCCGAGCCCATACCTCTCGAGCTTACGCGTGCGGCGAGCCGCCGCAGCACCGCGTCGGCGCCTTCGCTGTTGAAGCCGAGGCGGTTGATCACGCCCTCGTCGGGCGGCAGCCGAAACAGGCGCGGGCGCGGATTGCCCGGCTGCGGCAACGGCGTGACCGTGCCGATCTCCACGAAGCCGAAACCCAGCCGCAGAAGCGCATCCGGGACCTCGGCATGCTTGTCAAAGCCCGCCGCCATGCCGACCGGATTGGGAAAGTTCAGCCCGAAAGCGCGAACGGCCAGGAGCGGGTCGTCATCGTCCCGATTCGGGAGTGGGGCAACCTTGAGCCCTTGGATCGCCAGGCGATGGGCGCTCTCGGCCTCGATCAGCCCCAAGAGCGGCCGCGCCAACGCGTCGTAGAGGCCGATCACGACGTGAGCTCCGGAAAGACGTGCCGACCGTCGGCACCTAGCGGCAAGGGCTTGACCCACAGGACACAGTCGAGCGCCAATTCGCCATAGAGATGCGGGAACAATGCGCCCTCGCGCGCCGGCTCCCATCGCAGCGCCGAGCCAAGGCGGCCGGCATCGATCGCGACCAGCACCAGCCCGGCCGCCCCGGAAAAGTGCTTGGCCGCGGTCTCCTGGACCTGGCTGGCGCTGGAGAAATGGATGTAGCCGTCGCGCTGGTCGATGGCGGCGCCGTGGAACTTGCCGGCGGCCTCAGCGTTTCGCCAGACGGCCGCATCGCAGATCTTGTAGACGATGTTCGACACGCCCCCGACCTCGGAATTGCTGATCATGTGCCGCGCCCGAACTGCGGCGCACTGGACTGCCAGTACACCGCCGCGACGCCGCGCGTCACCAGCACCGCCTCGATCCGCGGCTTCGTCCACAAGTCCGACACACCCCTGGGATGATCTGTCGTAGGACTGAAACCTGGAAACGCGGTCCCTGTTCCTATATATGGACCATAATCCAGACAACATCCGGGGACGGGCATTCGGAGGACCGCCGGTATGTTGACACACACTCAAGTTTGGACAGCGATCGACCGCCTTGCCGCCCGCGCCGGGCTTTCGCCTTCTGGTCTCGCCAGGAAGGCCGGGCTCGATCCGACCACATTCAACCGATCCAAGCGCACGACTCCGCAGGGGCGCTCACGCTGGCCCTCGACCGAATCGCTCGCCAAGTCGCTGGCGGCGACCGGTACCAGCATGGAGACCTTCGTCGAGCTGATCGACGACGCCGCGCGCCCGATGTCGCAAGGGGTACCGCTGATCGGCTTGGCGGAGGCCGGCACCGGCGGCTATTTCGACGATGCCGGCCTGCCGGTCGGCAACAGCTGGGACGAGGTGGCATTTCCAGCCATCTCCGATGAAAACGCCTATGCGCTCAGGGTCCACGGCGACTCGATGGAACCCGTCTATCGTGACGGATGCGTGATTCTCGTCTCGCCGGCGGCGGCGCTCCGCAAGGGCGACCGAGTAGTCGTCAAGACCAAGGACGGCGCCGTGGTCCTCAAGGAGCTCAAGCGCCGCGCGCCCAAGGCCATCGAGCTCAGGTCGATCGGTCCATCGCCCAAGGATCATACGCTGCCGGCTCGCGACGTGATGTGGATGGCGCGCATTCTCTGGGCCAGTCAGTAGTTTTGTAGTCAGCGCGGCGGTCACGCCAGACCATGATCCGATCAGGTTGAATCGGGATCATATTTTTGTTTGAGGATAATCTTTCCGCTCTACTCCGGCAGCCAGAACAGCCAGATCGCGCGCACCAGATAGACCGCGCTAACGATGTAGATGAGCTGACGCGTCCAACGCCGGAATTCCTGGTCGCTCATGCGCTCAAGTATGTAAGGCGCCACCATGGTGCCGGCGATCGCAAGCAGGGCCGCCGGTACGAACGTCCATAGCGGGAGCGATTCGTCGATGCCGGCGACGGCGCCGAAATAGACCATTCGCGCCAGGTTGCCGACGGTGCCGCAGATCGCCTTGGTGGCCACAGTGGTCTTGCGGTCAATCGCGCTCTTCTGAAAGAACACATCGAGCAACAGCCCACCATTGCCGGCGACGAGCTGAATGGCAGTCGTAGCGACTCCGGAGAACAACGCCATGCCCCTCCATTCGATGTTGGGGTGACGGTCGCGCGGCAATAGCTCAATCAAATAGGGGATCAATCCGAGAATTAGATAGACCATCGCCTTGCTGGGCACGAAGGCGATGAATGCCATCAGCACGGTCGCGATGATTCCGCCCGCCGCGTAGTTCCACATGATGCGCCAGTCGATGTGGCCCCACCAGCTCACCACGCGCCAGAAGTTTGCCGTGGCGGCAAGCACCGAAAACAGCACCATGGCGGTGGGCACGTCGAAGAAGACCAGCAGCACGCCAAGCATGATCATGCCGCCTGCGACGCCGAACACGCCGGACACCAGCGAGGCCACGAAGACAGCCAACCCGATCGCGGCGAGCGCAACGACTGACATGCCTCTTTACCCCTGCCAGAACAACCAAACTGCACGCAAGAGATAAACACCGCTGACCGTGAAGATAATCACTCGAGTCCATTGCCGAAAACCATGATCAGACATGCGCTCGATCACAAATGGCGCAAGAGCGGTGCCGCCGATGGCAAGTGCAATCGCCACGAGCAACGGCCATAAACCGATTTCATCACCGATAGAACCGAACGACACGAAATAGGCAGCGCGCAGCACATGACTCGCGGTCTGGGCGACCGCCTTGGTGGCCAGCGTCGTCTTGCGGTCGAGCGCACTCTTCTGAAAGAAGATGTCGAGAAAGAGTCCGCCGACGCCCGCGAGGAATTGAACGATCGTGGTAAACACGCCGGTGATAAATGGCACGCCGCGCCACTCGATGCTCGGCTGTGCGCGCGCTGGAATGAGCTCCACCAGAAACGGCATCAGGCCAAGCAAAAGGTAAACAAGCGCTTTGCCGGGAATGAGCTCGACCAGCCGCATGGCGACGAAAGCCACCGCCCCACCAAGACAATAGAACCAAAAGATTCGCCAGCGCACAAAGCCCCACCACTGCAGCGCCCGCCAACCGTTCGCGAAGAATTGAATGATGGAGAACAGGATCATGGCGGCTGCAACGTCGAGAAACACAAGCAGCACGCCGAGCAGCACCATGCCGCCAGCCATCCCGAACACGCCGGACAGAAACGAGCTGACGACGATGGTGGCCCCGATCAGGGCAAGGGTCAGTAATGACATATCAGGATGGACACTCGGGATGGCCACAAGGCTCGCATGACAATCCCTTATGGGAGCATATCAATCGCGAATACAATCTAACGTAGCGAATCGCCAAGGACCGCCAGCAGCAATAGCAGCGCGCTTTGAACGAGAGCTTAGGCTGAGCGGGCAAGCGCGCCGTCGATCATCTCCACCGTGTTCTGCAGGCCGTAGACCGCCGCGAATGATCCGAAGCGCGGCCCTTTCTCCTGCCCGAGCAGAACCTGATAGAGCATGTTGAACCATTCGAGCGACACGCCGGGCTTGCCGTCCTTGGTCTTGCCCTTGCCACTGCGGTCGAGGAATGGCTCGCGCCGGCCGATCTCGTAGACCACGTCCTGGATCTCTTCTGCGCTGGCGCGGGCGGGAAGCTGCGACAGCGCGTCGCGGAGATCTGTGAGGGCCGCACGCTCGACCTCGCTCGGCTCACGAAATTTCTTCGCCGGTAACACAAAATCGCGATAGTAGTGAATCGCATAGCTGACCAGCGCATCGAGATGGGGATGCGTCTGCGGAGTCACGCCGGGCCGATAACGGCCGATGAATCCCCATAACGTTTCGGCATTCTCGGCATTCGACGATGACACCAGCGTCAGCAGCATCGCGAACGTGATCGGCATGTCCGGCTTGGGCGGGTTGCCCGAGTGGATATGCCAGACCGGATTGGCGAGCTGCTGCTTGGCATCCTGCCGCTGATAGGCTTCGAGATATTGCTGATACTCGTCGACGTGGCGGGGGATGACATCGAAATAGAGCCGCTTGGCCGCCTTCGGCTCGCGATACATGAACAGCGACAGCGATTCCGGCGAGGCATAACGCAGCCACTCGTCGATAGTGAGCCCGTTGCCCTTCGACTTGGAGATCTTCTGACCCTTCTCGTCGAGAAAGAGCTCATAGTTGAAGCCCTCGGGCGGCGTTGCGCCGAGCGCACGACAGATCTCGCCCGACAGCTTGACCGAATCGATCAGGTCCTTGCCGGCCATCTCGTAGTCGATGCCGAGCGCGACCCAGCGCAAGGCCCAATCCGCCTTCCATTGACACTTGACCCGCCCGCCGGTCACCGCGGTCTCGACCTTCTCGTCCGTGTCAGGGTCGACATAGACGACAGTGCCCTTGGCGACGTTGCGCTCGATCATCGGCACCTGCAGCACCACGCCGTTGCGCGGCGAGATCGGCAGGAACGGCGAGTAGGTCGCGCGGCGCTCAGGCCCGAGCGTCGGCAGAATGATCTCCATCACGCGGTCGTAGGCCGCGAGCATGCGCAAGAGCGTCTCGTCGAAACGGCCGGACGTGTAGTAGTCGGTCGAACTCGCGAACTCGTAGGCGAAGCCGAAGCGATCGAGGAACGCGCGCAGCCGGGCATTGTTGGCGGCGCCGAATGATGGATATTCGTTAGAGAACGGGTCAGGCACGCGCGTGAGCGGCTTGCCGAGATGCGCCGCCATCATGTCGCGATTGGGCACGTTGTCGGGGACCTTGCGCAGACCATCCATGTCGTCGGAGAACGAGATCAGCCGCGTCTTGATGGCGTCGCCGGTGAGCACGTGGAATGCATGCCGCACCATGGTGGTGCGCGCGACCTCACCGAACGTGCCGATATGCGGCAGGCCCGAAGGACCGTAGCCGGTCTCGAAGATCACCTCATCCTTGGGCGCCTTCTTGAGGCGCGCGACGATCTTGCGCGCCTCCTCGAACGGCCAGGCATTCGATTGCTCAGCGAGCTCGCGCGTCGACGGGGTTTGGGCTTCGGCGGCGGTCATTCTGATTGTTTAGACGCGGAAGCTCATCGGGGTCAATGACCACCCGCCCTTAGGTCAGGTCTGTCGCCGTTGGTGCTCGTCGGCGGCCACGCCGCTTCAATGCACGAGCCGCCCCATCAAAACGGGCTGATCGGGAAATAGCGCAGCCACAGGTCGGTGAAGCGCCCCTGCTCCCAGGTCCGGAACAGAGCGTAGTTGAGCACAAGTCGCATCGTATCGTTGCCGCGCCTGACCGCGACGCCGACGCCTTCGCCGAAATAGCGGCTGTCCAGGTAGGGACCGCCACGGAACGCGCAGCAGCTTTCCGAATCGGTGCCGTTGAGCCAGAACGCCAGCGAGATGGCGTCGCCGAACAGAAGATCGACATCGCCACGACGCAGCGCGAGCCGCGCCACATCGGCGGTGGGATAGGGACGGACCTCGACCTCGGTGAACAGCGCCCTGAGATAGGCCTCGTGCGCGGTGCCGGCGGCGACCGCGACCTTGCGGCCCTCAAGCCTTTCCGGCAGCACCTCCCCGATCGAAGAATCGCGCCGCGCCACGAACCGGGCCGGCGTCCGGTAGTAGGGATCGGTGAAGTCGATCTTGGCGCGCACGTCCGGCGTCGCTGCGAGCGAGGCAATGGCGGCATCGCCCCGGTTCTCGTTGAGGGAGGCCACCAGCGTCTCGAAGCGGCGCATCTGCACCGTGCAGCCGATCTTGAGCTCCTCGCACATGATGCGGGCGAGATCGACGTTGAAGCCCTGCGGGTTGCCGTCGGGTCCGGCGAAATTGAACGGCGGATAGTCGGTCTCGGTGAGAAAGCGAATGGTGGTCACGCGGGTGAGATCCGGCCGCTCCGGCCGCCGCCGCGGATCCCAGAAGCCCGGCACCTGCACAGCCGGCTCGGCGACCTTTCCTTCTGCACCTTTTCCTTGGGCACGCGCACCCGAGGAACGATCCAGCGCCGGCAGCGCCACCAACCCAACGGTGAGCAGGGTGGAAAGGAGCGCCAACGTCGATGACAAGCCAGGTGGCATCATGGCGGATGGACTATCGGCTGCGGGATTCGTTTCGCCCTAGGGCGTGTACTCATAAATCGGAACGGTGTAGCTCGCAACGAATCCTTGTGTCCCGCCCGTTGTATTGGCATTGATCTTCTAGCGGGATTGGACCGCGCGCTCAGCGCGTCATCGTCTTCGACAGCTTCGGTTGCGGCAGGTAGGCACCGGCGGCGCGCAACGCGAGAACCAGTTGCTCGGTGTCGAGATCGCAGGCCGGCTCGCCGGTGCGGATCGACTGCACTGCAGCGGTCGCGGCGGCCTGGCCCATCATGTAGGCGGCCGACTGGGCGCGGATCGAGCCGTGGACCTTGGTGTCGCTCGAATGACAACGCCCCGCAACCCACAGATTGATCCAGCCCTTGGGCACCAGGATGCTGTAAGGGATGCCGAGGCAGTCACCCTCGCCGAGGCCGTGGAAACCCTCGAAGTCGTTCAGGAAGCGCTGAAACTCCTCCTCCGAAGTGTCGGTCGGATGCACGTCGGTCGGCCGGTTGTAAACTGCGATCTGATCTGGGAACTGGCGTGCGGACGTGAAGTCGGCGATCGTCAATTCGAATTCGCCGACAATGCGGCGGGTGTCGCGCACCCCCATCACGGGTGCCGTGGTGAGAAGGTCCAGTTCCTCGCAACCCGGCACGTATTTGCGGAAGAACTCGAGATATTCGACCGCAAGCTTCCGGCCGGCCATCATCCCGTCCGACAGCGAGCGGCTCGACAGGCCGTTGAGATTGAAGATGTGGCCCCCATTGAGCTGCGCGGCGCGCTTACCGATCTTGTTCATACCGGGCATGAACTTGTCCGGCTGGGAAAAGTGACCGTCGGTGATTGCTTGGAGAAGCTGCTTCTTGGAAAACGCCTTCACCTCGTCGATGCCGTGCCAGTCGTTGCCATAAGCAGGATCGTCCCAATTCATCCCGGCGAACAGCGAGCACAAGGTGCTCGGTGCCACCGCGTCGATATCGCGCAGAATCACCTTGCAATCCGCGCCGGCGAGGTCCGCGAGGGCGGCATCGCCGGTGGCGTCAATGAAAGTCTTAGCGCGGACGAAGCGATAGCCCTCGACGTTGCTGATGATGGCGCCCTCGACGCGTCCGTCCTTTGCCTCGGCGTCGATCACGCGGGTGAAGAAGCGCACGTCGACGCCCGCGTTCTGCGCCATCTCGTCGAGCAACCGCTTGAGCTCCTCGGGCCGGAACGGTACCCAGCGGTTGAGCTGGCTGTGGAGGAACTCAGATACCACGTGCGGCCCCAGCGACCCGAGCTGGTGCATGGTGAGCACCAGCTCGCGCATGAAGCCACCGACCAGCATGCGCTTGCCGTCGGAGATCGGCCCGAAGGTCGAAACGAGGCCGGACGTGCCCATGCCGCCCAGGCAGCCGGTCGCTTCGGCCAACAGCACCTTCGCGCCAAGGCGCGCCGCGCATATGGCGGCCGCGCTGCCGGCCGGTCCGCCGCCGGCGACCAAGATGTCGAAACCCTCCTCGACCGGAATGTCGCGCGTGAGCCGGTAGGTTTGCATCGGCCGCCGTTATTCCTACTGAGCCTCGATCCCAGCCTCGGCCGTGATCTTTTTGTAGCGCTCCAGGCCTGCCTTGATGACGCTCGCGAACTCCTCAGGCGTGCTGGTGGCGACCTCGAAGCCGCTGTCCTCCAACGCCTTGCGCGTCTTGGGCGTCGAGATTGCCGCGACCAGCTCGGCATTCATGCGCGCAACCAGCGTAGCCGACATTCTCGGCGGACCGAGGAAGCCGACCCACGATTGCGGCATCGCATAGCCCGGCAAACTTTCTCCGATGGTTGGAATGTTCGGTCGGCTGCGCGAGCGCTTCTCCTCGACCATGCCAATCACCGTGACCGCGCCGCTGTCGATAAACGGTTTGGCGGTCGAGAGCGTGGCGAACAGGACCGGAATTTGCCCGGCCAGGAGATCCGTCATGGACAGGCTGCCGCCCCGATAGGGCACGTGGAACCAATCGATGCCGGCGTACACCTTGAGAAACTCGCCTGCGATGTGATGAACGGTGTTCGGTCCGGAGCTTCCAAATCCAAGCTTCCCCGGACGGGCTTTCGCATAAGCGATCAATTCCGTGATGTTGCTTACCGGCAGGGACTTGTTCACCACGAGGCACATCGGGAGCTCGACCGCGAGCGTGAGCGAGGTCAGATTGGCGACAAGGTCCGACGGAAAGTTTTTCGCCAGCACCGGCGCCACATTCAAGGCGGCCGCCGAGCCGAGCAGCAGCGTCGTGCCGTCCGGCTCCGCCCGCGCGACCGTGACGGCTGCCAAGGTGCCGCCGCCGCCCGGCCGGTGGTCGAGGATGACCGGCAGCTTGGTGGCGACGGAAAACGCATCGCCCACCGGATGGCCGATAGCGTCAACCGCGCCGCCTGGCGCCAGCGGGCTCACGATCTTGATTGGCCGCGTCGGCCAATCCTGCGCGCACACGCCGGACACGCCTATCAGCAGCAGTGCTGCGACGCCTAGACCGCTGGCCGCGCTCCAAACTCGCCTCATGCGCTTGCCTCGCTTGTGCCTCGCTTGGCTTTCCGTCGGGACAGCATACAGAATTTGCAGGGTCCGGCCCAGAGGCGTGGTTTCAAACAGACACAAGGTCGATTGGGGCTCAATCGCGTTGATGTTGTCATGTCTGCTCTGACGCCTGCCATTCATAATGTCCGTCATCATGTCCCAACGAGACCCGTCGTCGGCGCCAATCACAATGCCACCGGCCAAGACCGAAGCGAGTTGTCGGATCACGTCCTCCATGTCGATCCTTCCTGAGACTTGGACAATTCCGGCCTTACATGCGTTGCCTGTGCGCTGAAGAGAATTGAGGCCAGTTATGTCGCAGTTGGGTCATGAACGACAAAAATTCAAAGTGAGCATAAGTGGTCTGCTTTCGGGTGCATAGCGACCAAAGTGCTCTATGTTAGGGTCCTTGAGCCTGACTGCCGCGCCGTGATTCAAGCCCCCAACTAAAGGGCTCGAATCATGCGCTACGAACTCACAGAGGCTGCCATCAAGCCGATGCTGCCAAACAAGCCGCGCGGCGTTCCACGGGTGAACGACCGTCGTGTCCTCAACGGGCATCTTCTGGGTCTTGCGATCTGGGGCACCGGCTCGCGACACCGCGCCTGCGCTATTCCGGCTTGAGGCCGGTTTCCTCCACCACTCGCTTCCAGCGCACGAGGTCTTCCTTCACGTAGGTCGCAAGCCGCGCGGGCGTGCCGCCGATCGGATTCATCCCCTGCCGAGCGAGCTGGGCGCGAACGTCAGGTTCTTGCAGGATGCTGTCGATCTCGGCGCTGAGCTTGGCCACGATCGGAGCCGGCGTCCCCGCCGGCGCAAAGATGCCGTACCAGGTCTCGACCTTGAAATTGGGATGGCCGAGGTCGCGCATGGTCGGCACATCCGGGAATGCCGGCGAGCGCTCAGCGCTCATCACCGCCACCATGCGGGCGTTGCCGTTCGCAACCTGCGGCGCGGCAGTCTGCAACGGCTGGATCTGGGTCTGCACCTCGCCGGTCAGCATGCCGCGGAACATGCTGGGGGCGTCCTTGTACGGCACGTGCACCAGATTGATCTTGGCCTCGAGCTTGAGCAGCTCCATTGTGACGAATTGCGGCGAGCCGATCCCGCTTGACGCATAGTTCATCTTTCCCGGCTGCTGCCGCGCGAGCGCGACAAATTCAGAGAAGCTCTTGGCTGGCAGGCTCGGCGCGGTCAACAGCGACAGCACGCTTGTTGCGAGGAGCGACACCGGCGCGAAGCTCTTTTCCGGGTCGTAGGGCGGATTCTTCTTCATGAACGGATTGATCGTGAACACGGTGGCAACACACAGAAGCGTGTAGCCATCCGGCTCCGCACCCGCAGCCGCGACAATCCCGATGTCTCCGCTGGCGCCAGTGCGGTTGTCGGTGACCGCGGTAAGCTTCCAGCGCTCCGCAAGCTTCGGCCCAACGAGGCGTGACAGAATGTCGGCGCCGGAGCCCGCGCCATGCGGCGTGATCAGCCGCAGCGTGCGACCCGCAACCGGATAGCTGTCCTGCGCCAGCGCGCTCACACTGCCAAGCATCAGCCAGCAGAACGCAATCGCAGACGCAACCCTGGCCGCCCGCTGCATCGGACCTCCGCTATGGTGAAAGGGGTGGTGAATGTGTGAACACGCTCTCAATCCTGGCAATGAGTGGCGCCAACGCCGTCGTGTCGAGATCGTCGCGCGCGATGATGGCCATGGTGACCTGCGGCAGATCGGGCAGGACCCCTGGCTCTTCGATCACCAGCGGCGGCGTGACCACCGAGCGCGGCAGCGCAAAATAGCCGAGCCCCGCCGCGGCAGCGGCACGGCGCGCCAGTGTATCAAACGCGGTGAAGACGATCTCGTAGCGTCGGCCGGCCTCCTCGAGCACCGCCATGCCGGCACGATCCGGCAACAGCAGGTTGGGCGAGCTGACCAGCGGAACGGGATCGCCGGGCTTGAGCACGAAGTCGGGAGCCTTTACCCAGACCAGATCCTCGGCCCAAGTCGCGAGCGCATGATCGAGCTCGGTTTCGCTCGCAAACATGACCGCTATCTCAAGATAGCCGGAGCGCACGCTGCGCAGGAGGCCGCGTGAATGATCGCAACGGACCTGCAGGCGGTATTCGCCGCCGATGGCGGCCCTTTCCCGCAGGATCCGCGCGAGCACTGTCGGGGCATAGAGATTGGGAATGCCAAGCCGAACCACCTGCTCTTGCGCCTGCAGTCCGCCGCCGCTGACGATCTGGTCGTTGATCGTGAGCATGCGCCGCGCATAACGCAGGACTTCCGCCCCGCATTCGGTGAGCGTGACGCCCGAAAGGCTCTTCTCGATCAGGTCGGCGCCGATCATGGATTCGAGCCGCCGCATGTGGGCGCTCACCGCCGGCTGGGTGAGGTCGAACAAGTGGGCGGCCTTGGTGAAGCTGCCCAGCTCGCAAATGGCAACGAAGGTACGCAACAGGTCGGTCGGTATATTGGTTATGCCGGTCGGCGTCGTTTCGCTCCCGGCCTCCGTCTCGATCACGTCGTCGTTGCGTTGACGGCCTTTACGCATCAGGCCTGCTCCTCTGCCTGGCCATCGCGGGTTCCCGTTCGCGGCGGTACAGTCGTGATGCGGGTGCCCAGCCAGGAGTTCCTACCACCGACCCGGCAAGCTCGTACAGGAACTTCAGACTCAAAAAGACAAATGGAACCCGATACTATGACCGCCCGATTTTTCAGATGATTTGACTAAATACATCTCTCAAACGGCGAATTCCTAGAGGTGTTTACGTAGCTCGGCGACCGATGCCTGGGTCGTCCGCTTCAGGCTGAAGGGCGCGACAAACCGTCCCTGCTTGTCCATCAGGTAGACGATGGCGGTGTGATCCATCGTATAGCCGCCCTGTTCGAGCGGCACCTTGCGATAGAAGGCGCGGTAGCTCTTTGCCACCGCCGCGATGGCGTCGGGGTCGCCGGTGAGGCCCGACAGCCGGGGATCGAAGCTCGACAGGTATTCCTTCAGCGCCGCGGGCGTGTCGCGTTCCGGGTCGATGGTGATGAAGATCGCGCGCACGCGATCGCCGTCCGGGCCCAGATTGCGAATGATCTCCGACACCTCGAACAGCGTCGTCGGGCAGATTTCGGGGCAATGGGTGAAGCCAAAGAAAACCAGGAACGGCCGGCCCTTGAAGTCCTGATCGGTGACGGTCTGCTCGTTCTGATTGACGAGCCGGAACGGTCCGCCAACGGCCGCGATCTGCGGACCGTTCTGCGTCGAGAGCGGGCCTGTCGCCAGAAGGATGATCGCGCCGCATAAGACAAGCCCGGCCAGAAAGGCGCCGAGAACGAGCATGAGGCGAACGTGGCGCGGAGCCATGGCGTCTTCTTCCGCTGGGCTAGAGGGGTGCGGCTACAGGCACAGCGCGATGCCAGCCAGGATCATTTCGTAAAACACGGCGGTGCCGTAGTGCAGCCACAGCGCCAGCGTTGCGGCCAGTATGAGTCCGCCAACACCCGCTGCGACAATCAGTGGGCGCGAATGAGCTGGTGTGGCAGCAATATCGGGCATCGGCCCTCCACAGGGTGTTCAACCCATAAAATAGGCTCGCCAGCGGCGCTTCTCAATATGCCCGCTGATCCCCGAGTTCGGGGGCCTGCGCACCTTTATTGCGGCGTCAATAGCCCCGCGATCGCGGCTGCCTCATCCCAGATCCGCGCGTCCTCGCGGATCATGACGGCGAACTCGGCGGGCTCATTGGCAATGACCTCGAGCCCGTTTTCCCCCAGGATGTTCAGGGATTCCGGCGACCGCAGGATGCGGACGATCTCGTCATGCAGCCGCGACGTGATCGCAGATGGCAGGTCGCGGGGGCCGAGAAAGCCGACCCAGGCGCGGCCAGGCTGATAGGCCGGCAGCACCTCGGTGATCGTCGGCACGTCGGGCGCCTTGGCGTAGCGCTTGGTGTCGAACACCGTGAGCAGCCGCACCCGGCCGCTCTGGATATGCGGCAGCGCGGTCGCGAGGCTGACGATCGCGACCGGGACATGGCCGCCCAAGAGATCGTTGAACGCTGGCGCAACACCGCGATAGGGCACGTTGGCGAGTTGGATGCCGGCGACCTTGTTGAGCACCTGGCCGTAGAGGTGATGCGCGGTCCCGATGCCGGCACTGCCGTAGGAAATAGTGCCGGGCTTCGCACGCGCCTCCGCGATGAGCTCGGCCATGGTGCGAGCGGAAATTTGCGAATTGACCAGGAGGCCGGCCGGATTGTTGGCGATCGCCGTGATCGGCGTGAAGTCGGTGGCGATGTCGAACGAGGAGGTCTTGTTCTGCACGCGGTCGATGGTCTGCGACAGCGACAGCACGACGCCGATGGTGTGGCCGTCGGGCACGGCGCGCTTGAGGTTGGTCATGCCGATGGAGCCCGATGCACCAGCCTGGTTCTCGACCACGACCGGTTGGCGTAACGCCTCGTTGAGCTTCTGGCTGACCAGCCGCGCTCCGATGTCGCCGGCTCCGCCGGGGGGATTGGGCACGATGATCTTGATGGCGCGCGAGGGGAAGTCCTGCGCCTGCGCGAGCCATGCGGCGCCCGCGAGGCTCAGCGCCAAAACGGTCGTCCGAATGAAGGCTCCGCTCACAGCTCGCTCCCCGTTACGGTCGGCCTCGCTCAAGGTCTTGCCGGAAAATACCTGTCGAGCCAATCGCGCATAACGTCCCACACCCGGGCGTTGTCCTCCCCGAACAGGAAGTGGTCGACTTCGCTGAACAGGTGCAGTTCGGCCGGCTGGTTGGCGCGCTTGAACAGCTCGATCGACTGCTCGGTTGGCGTGACGGAATCGTTCGCCGCATGGATCAACAGCAGCGGCCGCGGCGCAATCTTGCCGACCACGTCATCGGCGCGGAAATCGAACATGCTCTGCGCGGTCTCCGCCGGAAACATCTCGATCGAGTTCTTGGCGAGATTGTTCCGCAGATGCGGCGGGATCGGCACGATATCATAGCGCGGCACCATCAGCGACTTGCCGGTCCGCTCGCGATGCGCGCGGCCTTCCGCGAGCATCTTGGTGAAGCGCTCCCATTCTTGCGGGCTCTTGTGCTGGCCGCGGAACTTGCGCTCGCCGTCGCCCCAGCCGCCGTTCGAGATGACGGCCGCGACGCGCTCGTCGACACCGCCGGTATAGATCGCGACCGCGCCGCCGAAGCTCGAGCCGACAACCGCGATGTGCTTGGGATCGACCGCGGGATGGCCCGAGAGGAACGTCAGCGCATTGCGCGTGTCCTCGACCTGCTCGAGGCAGATCACCCGGCCGAACTCGCCTTCGCTGTCGCCGCAGCCGCGCATGCTGAAGCGCAGCGTCACATAGCCGAGCTCGGTGAGCACCTTGGTGGGCGCCAGCACGTTCGAGGAATCCTTGTTGCTGCCGAAGCCATGCAGCACCATGAAGGCAGCGCGCTTCTCGCCCGCTTTGACGCCTTCGGGCACGCGCACGTTGCCGGAGAGCTTCAAACCGGCGGATGGAATTGTCACGCTTTCTTCGGCCACTGCGTTTCCCACTCTCGTGTCAATCCCGCTTTAGCTTGTCGAGGCCAAGCTCGCTCCACCGTTTGCGCGCGGCCTCCTCGTCTTCCTTCGCCGGCCACGTTGTGGGCGGATAGCGGGAGCCGCCAAAGTCAGGGTCCGGGTCGTAGTCGAGGTTGACGGTGGCATCGATCAGCACGCGGTTCCACTTGCCGGTGCCGAACAGCGTGGGATCGCGGTCGCGCTTGCGGGTCGAGGGATCAAGCCCAAGCCCGAAAGTCGACGGCATGATCACGATGTCGTTCTCGCCGGCATTGACTCGATAGGCGACCGCCCAGTCGACCGCCGCATAGTCGTGAATGTCGATGTCGTCGTCGACGACGGTGATATGCTTGTAGCGCACATGCGCCGCCGAGCTGCCCCACAGCGCATTCGCGGCCTGCTTGGCCTGCCCGCGATAGGACTGCTTCATCTGGATGATCAGATTGACGGCCGCCTGCACCGGCGGCCCCCAGACGTCGGTGATGCCGGGCACGCCAGCGCGATCGAGCACGTTCCAGGCCGTCGAGGAGCGGAAGATCGACGAGATCATCGCGTTCTCCGAATAGCTGCCCGGCATGCAGCCTTCGATGGTGCCGCGCAGGATCGGATCGTTGCGATGCGTTATGCAGGTCACCCGGATCGTCGGCTTGGGCGAGCGATCGCCCGCCACATAGCCGGTGAACTCTGCGTAGGGGCCTTCCATCATGTAGGTGTCAGGCTCGAGCCCGAGCATGCCCTCGATCACGATCTCGGCGGAGGCCGGCACATAGAGGTCGGAGGTCTCGCACTTGACGAGATCGACCGGCTCGCCGCGGATCGCGCCCATCACGTCGTATTCGCAGATGCCCTTGGGCACCGGCGAGCCGGCACAAAACCCGAGCGTGGGCTCCCAGCCGATCGCGACGGCGATCGGCATCTCCTTGGCGCCGCGCGCCTGCCAGGCGGTGACGTGATGCCCGATATGCTGCGCCCGCCACATCAGGATCGGGATCTTGTCGGGACCGCCGACCATGCCGCGATAGATGCCGACGTTCATGACCCCGGTGTCGGGATCTTTGGTAACCACGCCCGCATAGGTGATGAGATAGCGCCCGCCGTCGAGCCGGTTCCAGTAGGGAATCGGGAAGTCCTCGACATTGATGTTCTTGCCGGTGACGACGTTCTCCTTGCAGGGGCCGCCGTTGACGACGCGCGGCGGGAGTCCCTCCTGCAGGATGGTGCGGCCGATCTTGACAAGCTCGCGCGCGTGCGTGTCCGGCGGCAGGCCGAGCATCATGGCGATGCGTCGGTTGTTGTTGAGCGCGGAGCCGAACACGCGGCGGCCGCGGCTCGTTGGCTTGTTGTAGTCCTTGATGTTGTTGAAGAGCAGCGCACGGCCGGTGCCGGGGCCCTGCGCCAGCCGCATGATGGTGCCGAGCTCGATGTTCCAGTCGACCTCGGCGTTGATCTCATGCAGCTCGCCTTGCGCCCGCAGCGCATCGATCCAGCCGCGCAGGTCGCCGAAGGCGATCGGTTTTCGTTTGAGCGTCATTCATTCTCCCATCTGGAGGCACTCAAGCGGGCAATGCCTTGCCACGCGTTTCGGGCAGGAACCACACCGCCACAAATCCCACAACGTAGATCGTGGCGATCGTGGTCGCCGCCGGACCGAAGCCGCCGAATGTCACGATCAGCTGGCCGGCGAGGAGCGGCCCGAGAAACGCGATGAACCGCGGAGCATTGAAGGCAAACGCCATGCCGGTCGCGCGCACCCGTGTCGGGAACAGCTCGGGCAGCCAGACCGGCATCCACGAATATTGGCCGAGGCTGAAGAAGCCATTGATCGCGGCGACCAGCAGCAGGAGAGAAAGATCCTGTGTCCACAGGAACAGGACGGGGGTGAGAAGGAGCGCCATCGCAAAGAACGTCATCGTGACCGGCCTGCGCCCGAACCGGTCGGCGATAAAGCCAAAGCTCGCGTAGCCGATGATGGCTGCGAAATTATAGGCCAAGGCGGCGTAGCTCGCCCATTGCTGCGCTGGCAGCCCGGCCTTGGCGGCGACCGACCCGACATAGGGCGGCACCCAGGTCGAGATGCCCCACCATGCCAGCGTCGTCGTCAACGAGCCCAAGAACACCAGAATGGTGCGCTGGCGGATTTCGGGCTCTACGAACAGGTCGACGACGGTGAAGCGGACGAGGGCCCGCTCTTCTTCCGCAAGCGGGACCCCGGCCCGATATTTTTCGCGCGCGGCGCGACGCTGCTCGTTGCTGCGCTCCCAAGGCACCGACTCAGGGATGCCGGTGCGCAGCCACAGCGCAAACAACGCGGGGAGCACACCGATCAGGAACATGATGCGCCAGGCGTCCGGACCCAGCGCGCTCACGAACAGCCAGATCAACGAAGCCAGGAAAAACCCGACCCCGAGTCCGCACTGCATCAGCCCGGCGCCTTTGCCGCGGGCGTGGGGTGGCCACACTTCCGCAGTGATCGATGCTCCGGTCGCCCACTCCGAGCCGATCGCGATGCCGACCAGGAAACGCAGCAGCGCGAAGGAGAGCCAATCCCAGGCGAGCGCGCTCAAACCGGTCGTCAGCGAATAGGCGAGAATGGCGAATATCATCGTGCGCCGGCGACCAATATAGTCCGCGAGGATGCCGCCGAGCATGCCGCCGATTCCCCAGCCGAGCAGCGTGAGCGCGATGACGGTCCCGGCATAGGCGGGAATTTGCGGGAAAAGCGACGCATCGAGCAGCTGGCGCAGCGCCACGCCGACGGTGAGGATCAGCGCGAACGTCTCATAGCCATCGAACATCCAGCCGAGATTCGAGGCGGCGAGCGTCTTCCACTGTATTGGGGTGAGAGTCCGATACCACGGAACGGCGTCGCTGGCCGGCTGCATGGTCATCCTCTCTCCTTGGTCTTCATGCTCTTGCCGCTCTCATCTTGGCGGCAGCAAGCTTCACCGCCTTGACGATCTCCGGATAGGCGGCGCAGCGGCAGAGATTACCGGAGAGATAATGTCGAATCTCGTCGTCGTCAGGGTTGGGATGCTCCTTGAGCAGCTGGCTCGCCATCAGCACGAACCCCGGTGTGCAGAACCCACATTGAGTCGCACCTGCCTCCAGAAACGCCTCCTGCATGGGGCTCAGCACCCCGTCCGCCGCCAGGTGTTCGACGGTCGTCACGTCCTTGCCATCGGCGAACGCCGCGAGATAGAGGCAGCCCGACACGGCAGTGCCGTCAATGAGCACGGTGCAGCAGCCGCACAGGCCCTGCGCACAGCTTTCGCGCGCGCCAAAAAGCTCGAAACGGTCGCGCAGCACTTCGACGATGGTCTGGTGGGTCGCGACCTCGGCCGCGACCTTCTCGCCGTTGAGAGTGAAGTGGATCGTCGGCATCACTCCTCCAGCGGCGCGCCTTGCGCCGCGCGCAGCGCGCGATAGACCGCCTCGGCGGACAGCGGCAGCGCCGTGAGCCGCACGCCGACCGCGTCCTCGATCGCGTTGGCGATCGCGGGCGAGACCGCAAAGGTGCCGCTCTCGCCCACGCCCTTGGCGCCGAAGGGGCCCGATGCCTGCTCGACCTCGACCGCCTCGTTCTGCATATCGGTCGGGATATCGAGAATGCTCGGGATCTTGTAGTCGGCGAGCGAGGCGTTGGTCACCTGCCCGGCATCGAACTCGATTCTTTCCTGCATGGTGAAGCCGAGCTGCATGACGGCGGCGCCGGAGATCTGCGTCTCGACAATGCGCGGATTGATCGGCCGCCCCACATCGACGACGTTGACGAGCTTCGTCACGTGCACGTGGCCGGTCTCGGTATCGACCTCGACCTCGACGCCGGCGCCACCCACCATCCAGAACGGCGTCGCCTCCGGCGTTTGTCCGCTCGGGTCGGGCGGGACGTAGCTCGGGATGTAGCTGCCGGTGCCGATGATGTTGCCGGCCTGCATCTTGTATTTCTTCTGAAACAGCTCCGCGACCGGCACGTTGCTGCCCTCCGGCAAGCCAAGCTCGCGGGCGAGCGCCGCGAGCTTGTTGCGCGCATCCTCGGCCGCCAGCCGCACCGCATTGCCCATATGGTAGAGTGAGCGCGAGCCGAGCGTCGCCATGTCGTAGGGCGTCACGTCGGTGTCGGGGTGCACGACCTTCACCCGCTCGACCGGGATGTTGAGCACCTCGGCGACGATCTGCGCGTTCGCGGTGTCGGAGCCCTGCCCCATGTCGACCGTGCTGCAATAGAGCGTCACGCTGCCGTCGGCGGCCACATTCACGATCGCGATCGACGTGGTGGGCGAGATCGAGGCCTTGAAGCCGATCGCAATCCCACGCCCGCGCTTGACGGTCCCGCTGCCGCGGTCGAAGGGTCTGCTCCAGTTCATCCGCAACCCTACGCGATCGAGCACCGCCTCGATGGCAGCGTCCCTCATCAGCGTGCCGGTCGCCTGCGGGCGACCGTCACGCAGGAGATTCTTGCGCCTGAACTCGATTGGGTCGAGCTTGAGCGCGCGCGCCATCATGTCGGTGTGGCTCTCATAGGCCCACACCAGCTGCGGGATGCCGAAGCCGCGCAGCGCGCCGGCCGGCGTCAGGTTGGTGTAGAGCGAATAGGAATCGATCGAGATATTGTCGATGTCGTAGGGGCCGGGCGCCGTGAAGCCGGACTTCTGGGTGATGCGCGGTCCGATATCCGCATAGGCGCCGCCGTTCCACCACACCTCGCATTCGCGCGCGGTGATGCAGCCGTCCTTGACGGCGCTTTTGATGCGGAACGTGCTGGCGTGCTTCGTGAGCGTATAGAACTGCTCCTCCATGGTGAGCGCAATCTTCACCGGCCGGCGCACGAGCAGCGCGAGCGCCGCGACCAGAGCCTCGAGCTTGATGTAGAGCTTGCCGCCGAAGCCGCCGCCGAGGTACGGCACCTTCGCGCGCACCTTGTTCTCCGGCCAGCCGAGCAGGCGCGCAATCTCGATGCGCACAAACGACGGCGACTGCGAGGCGGTGTGGATGGTGAGGCCGGTGTCGGTCGGCTCGCCGATAGAGACATAGGGCTCGAGCGGCAGATGCAGCACCTGCTGAGTGCGGAAGGTGTGCTCGAACACGTGATCCGCCTGCGCGAGCGCGGCCGCGACGTCGCCGCGCCGCAGGTGGAAGTCGAGGGCAACGTTGGTGTCGCGGCGGCCCTTGAGGTGCTTGAGGTCGGGGAACGTGCCGGCGGGCTTGAGCTCGTCGTGCACGATCGCCTTCGAGGTCATCGCCTCGACCTCGTCGAACACCGCGGGAAGCTCCTCGTACTCCGCCTCGACAAGCTGCGCAGCAGCGTCTGCCACATGCGGATCGCGCGCCAGCACCACCGCGACCGGCTCGCCGACATAATGCACCTTGCCTGAGGCGAGGATCGGCTGGTCGTGGAAGGCCGGGCCGTAGAACGGGTTGGGG
>Ga0081455_10002227_pt1 | contig 23085 bp, 19 predicted proteins | sample TabmetS3T2R1_FD_70207 | JGI IMG/M metagenome (GOLD analysis project Ga0081455, IMG submission 70207) | Tabebuia heterophylla rhizosphere microbial communities from the University of Puerto Rico - S3T2R1 | ecosystem: Host-associated > Plants > Roots > Rhizosphere ...
GGCACCGCGGCGCCCACCGCGCAGCGGCCGATCAGCGGAGCGGATCAGGCGCTGGCGAGCGCCACGAGCGCGGGGTTCCTGGCGAACCAGGGCTTCGAGCGGCTGCAACAGCACGCGGAGTCGTTCGCCAGCACGCTGGCAACCGGCAGGTCACAGGCGTTCGCGACGGATTCGACAGGCGCGAGCACGGCGGCGCAAGCAAGTCAGAGCTTCGCACTGCTGAGCCAGTATCTGGCCGGTAACACCGGCCGGGTCGACTCCGGGCAGATCGTGTCAGCCGTATCGCAAGCGGCCGGTTGGGCGCAGCAAGCCATCCTGACCCGATCGCACTGATCCACTACGTCCGTATCCGGGCGCGCCAGCGCCCGGGTACGGCACCATCAAAGTTTGGGAATGCAGAAAAGGAACATCAAACGCGGCCGGTAGCCGCGAAGGGTTGAGTTGAAACATTATGGCGATGCAGAACGGGAATGCCCACGCCGCAGACCACGGGCTTCGAGCCTTGGCTCTGTTCCTGCGCTTTCATGGCGTCCACGCCGAGCCGGACCAGCTCCGCGATAGCTGTGGCAGCAGCACGATAGGTATCCGCGCGTTGGTTCGTTGCGCGCGCGAGTTTGGAGTCAAGGTCCGTTTACGAACAACTCGCTGGACACGACTTGCCAGCCTCCAGCTGCCTGGAATCGCATCGCTGCGCGATGGCGGGTTTCTGCTGCTCGGCAAGGTCGACGACAACGGCGCGCTCGTGCTGCATCCGACAGCAACGCGCCCGGAGCTGATGACGCGCGCTGAATTCGAGGAGGTCTGGGACGGCCGTTTGATCCTGACGGGATCACAGAACGTCATCGATCAGGTGCTCCATGCCTTCGCTGACATGAGTATCACCGTGCGTGGTCTGGCGCGCCGCGCCGTCGACCCCGTAACGCGCGCTCGCGATACCGTGATGCGTGCCCGCGATTCATTGATGCGTGCGTGCTTCGGCGAACGAAGCGATACTGCCCTCCAGGCGACCAGATCCGACTTCGAGGCTGCGAGCATCGTGCCTCAGATCGAGGACGAGTCTGGGCTCGTGGCAGTGGCAATCCTGTTACGATGCCACGGCATTGCGGCCGATCCTGAACAGATCCGGCATCGCATGGGTGCGGCGCGGCTCGGTGTTACCGAAATCCTGCGCTGCGCCAAGGAGTTTGGGCTGAAGGCCCGGGCACAGAAGACGAGCTGGAACAGGCTTGCGGTCACCCCGCTGCCCGGCATCGCCCTGCTGCGCGACGGCGGCTTCCTGATCCTCGGCAAGGTCGACGACGACAAGATTCTGGTTCAGCGCCCATTGTCTCCCCAGCCCGAGGCAATGACGCAGGCCGATCTCGAGGCGATCTGGGACGGCGACATCATCCTGATGGCGCGGCGTGCATCGCTGAGCGATCTCTCCCGCCGCTTCGATATCGGCTGGTTTGTCGGCGCGATCCACAAGTATCGCCGTCTTCTCAGCGAGGTACTTGTCGCGTCGTTCTTCCTTCAGATCTTCGCGCTGATCTCACCGCTGTTTTTCCAGGTGGTCATCGACAAGGTGCTCGTGCATCGAAGCATGAGTACGCTCGACGTTCTGATCATAGGCCTCGTGGCGCTGACCGTGTTCGAGGCCGTTCTCGACACGCTGCGCGTCTATCTGTTCGCGCACACCACGAACCGCATCGATGTCGAGCTCGGCGCCCGGCTGTTTCGCCACCTGATGGCGCTGCCGATCGCCTATTTCCAGGCCCGCCGGGTCGGCGATTCCGTCGCCCGCGTCCGCGAGCTGGAGAATATCCGCCAGTTCCTGACGAGCTCGGCGCTGACGCTCGTGATCGACCTGCTGTTCACCGTCGTCTTCGTAGTCGTAATGTTCTACTACTCGACGACGTTGACGCTGATCGTTCTGGCCTCATTCCCGTTCTACATCGGCATTTCCGCGGGCGCTGCGCCGCTGTTCCGCCGGCGCCTCGATGAGAAATTCAACCGGGGCTCCGAGAACCAGGCCTTCCTGGTCGAGAGCGTCACCGGCGTCGAGACGCTGAAGGCCATGGCGGTCGAGCCGCAGATGCAGCGCCGGTGGGAGGAGCAGCTCGCCGGCTATGTCGGCGCGAGCTTCCGCGTGTTGAGCCTGAACAACACCGCAAGCCAGGCGGTCCAGATGATCAACAAGCTGGTCGTCGCGGCAACGCTGTACTTCGGTGCCCGGCTTGTGATCGGTGGCGATCTCACCGTTGGCGAACTGGTCGCATTCAACATGCTGGCCGGACGCGTGAGCATGCCGGTGCTGCGGCTCGCGCAGATGTGGCAGGATTTTCATCAGGCCCGTCTGTCGATCGATCGCCTCGGTGACATCCTCAACACCATCCCGGAGCCGAGCTTCAATCCGGGCCGGGCCGCACTGCCGCCGATCCGCGGGCAGGTGACGTTCGAGCATGCGACATTCCGCTACCGCATCGACGGCCCCGAAGTGCTGCACAACGTCTCATTCAACGTCCAACCTGGCCAGGTCGTCGGCATCGTCGGCTCGTCCGGCTCGGGCAAGAGCACCATCACCAAGCTGGTCCAGCGTCTCTACGTGCCGGAGAGCGGACGCGTGCTGGTCGACGGCGTCGATCTCGCGATGGTCGATCTGACCTGGCTGCGGCGCCAGATTGGCGTCGTTCTCCAGGAGAACGTGCTGTTCAATCGCTCGATACGCGAGAACATCGCGCTGGCCGATCCGGCCATGCCGATGGAGCGCGTCATCGAGGCAGCATCGCTCGCCGGCGCTCACGACTTCATCCTGGAACTGCCCGAGGGCTACGACACCGTCGTCGGCGAACGCGGCAGCAGCCTGTCCGGCGGGCAACGCCAGCGTGTCGCGATTGCGCGTGCACTCATTACCGATCCGCGCATCCTGATCCTCGACGAGGCAACCAGCGCGCTCGACTACGAAAGCGAGCGCGCCATCCAGCAGAACATGAAGCGCATTGCCGCCGGCCGAACCGTGTTCGTCATCGCTCATCGGCTCTCGACCGTGCGCAATGCGAACCGGATCATCACGCTCGAGCATGGCCGCATCGTCGAGGACGGCAGCCATGATGAGCTGATCCGCTCGAACGGGCGTTACGCAAACCTCCACTATCTGCAGGCCGGTATCCATGACGTCCGCTAGCCGAAACATCGTCCCGTTTCCGAACCGCCCGGCTCCGGCTCGCCGCCGCGAGCAGGAAATCGCGTTCCTGCCGGCGGCGCTCGAGATCACTGAATCGCCGCCGTCGCCGATCGGGCGCGCGATCGGCGCCAGCATCATCGCGGTCTTCTGCATCGCGCTGTTGTGGGCGTCGCTCGGCAGCGTCGATATCGTCGCCACCGCGACCGGCAAGATTGTGCCGGGCGGACGCACCAAGCTGGTCCAGCCGTTCGAGACGGGGGTGGTCCGCGCCATCCACGTCCGCGACGGGCAGACCGTGAAAGCCGGCGACGTTCTTATCGAACTCGATCCGACGATGACGGAAGCCGACAACGAACGCCAGAAGAGCGATCTCGTCGCGGCCGAACTCGACGTCGCCCGGCTGCGCGCTGCGCTGGCGGAGGATCCGCTTGCCGCCTTCCGGCCGCCGCAGAGCGCGAGCGCCGCGGAGGTCGAGATGCACCGCCAGTTCCTGATCAGCCAGCGCGCCGAACAGAACGCCAAGCTCGCCGAGATCGAACGCCAGCAGGGCCAGAAGGAAGCAGAACGGGCGACCACTTCGGCGAGCGTCGCGAAGCTGCAGGCGACGATACCGGTGCTGCAGGAGCGCGTCGACATCCGCAAGAATCTCGTCGACAAGGCACTGGCTTCCAAGGTCGTCTATCTCTCCGAATATCAGGAACTGGTCGGCCTGCAGCAGGACCTCGTCCTGCAGCAGAGCCGGCTGCGCGAAGCCGATGCCGCCGTGGCGCTGCTGAAGGAAACGAGGGAGAAGACCGCGGCGGAGTTTCGGCGCGCGACCTATGACGCACTCGCGAAAGCCGAGCAGAAAACTGCGAGCGCTGCGCAGGAGGTGATCAAGGCGGAACGGCGCACGAAGCTCCAGCGTTTGGCCGCGCCCGTCGATGGCGTCGTGCAACAGCTCGCCGTTCACACCGTGGGCGGCGTGGTGACACCTGCCCAGGCCCTCGCCGTGGTGGTTCCGAGCCAGAGCCAGCTCGAGATCGAGGCCATGCTCTCCAATCGCGACATCGGATTCGTGCATCCGGGACAAAAAGCGGAGATCAAGGTCGATACGTTCAACTTCACGCGCTATGGGCTCCTTCATGGCGAAGTGCTCAGCGTTTCGTCTGACGCCATCACCCGTGACAGGCAGGGCGCTTCGAACGACCGCGCGCTGGGCGCGGCAACGAACAGCAGCGAGCCGAAAGGTCAGGAGCTGGAGTATGCCGCTCGTGTCTCGCTCGACCGCGCGGCCATGCAGGTAGACGAGAAACTCGTCAAGCTTGGGCCCGGAATGGCCGTGACGGTTGAGATCAAGACAGGCTCGCGCACCATGATGAGCTACCTGCTCTCGCCGCTGGCAAGATACAAGCAGGAGTCTTTGCGGGAGCGATAGACGAAGCAGAACCCTCGACGAGCATTGCGGGTAGTTGGAGATCGGCCATCGCCGGTCAACCGACGTGGCCGTCTCCATTCCCCGCTACAGTGCGTCGGCCGAGCTACGAGCCGTTACGCTCGCTCAAGGCTTTACGTACGACCACCCTTTCTCCTGCAACTCCATCACGCGCACGACGCCTGATTTCACCACCTCGGCCTGAGGGAGGATCGCGATGTCCCTGTTCTCGGCCTTGTGCATCCTTTCCCGGGTGTTGCCGCAGGCCTTGAACGACACTTCCGGCGTACTCAGCGTCATCTCCTCGATGCGAGCCTTTACCGGGGACGTGTCGTCGCGCAGCATATGCAGGCCCGGCCCGAACGTGACCACCTCGATTTTCACTTTTTCGCCGAGATCTTTATAGTACTGCGCAACATTCGTTGCGTTGTTGAGCGTGAGGTTCATCGCGGCGGGGTCGTTCGTGTTTACCTGCAAAACCAAACGGTGCGCCTTGGCGTCGGGCGCAAGCCGCGCGTTGGCGGTGAGAAGGGATCGTTCCTTTCCATGTGTGATGGCTTTACTATGTTTGATGGCCTTACGCGGGGCGGCAACTCTTTCCGCAACGCGCGGCTGGTATCTAGCGGGATAGGTCATTGGCGGCTGGTACGTCGCGGGATAGGTCGTTGTCGGTACCCAGTACCTTCCGCCTTGCTCCGCCGCAGCGAATGACGGGGTGAATGACGGAGCGAACAGCACTGTTGCGGCTGCTATGGTGGTTACACTCGCAATATGTTGAAACATGTTCATCGGGCTCTCCTATGCACTAACTTCATCAAGATCATCTGTTCGGCTTCGCGATCGGGTCTGACCATTTGCATGCAATAGTCAGCTTCGCGCGGACCGCTTCCCACCCGCCGAGCGAAAACGTTCCATCCAGCGCGGTGCCCGTGCGAGGTGCAAGGTGGACGCTGAGATTTCCGGCGTCTGGAAGGGATTGCAGCAAGCCAATGATGTCGCCCCCGAACGCAATCCCCGCCCCGGACGGCGGCCGCGCCGCGGCGATCTGCACCTGCTGACCGTCGTTGACACGATAGGAAATCGCGTAATCGCCCCCGCGGCCCGAAATGCCGGGTCCCGCGACGACCATTTCGGTCCGCCCCTTTCGGCAGCGAATTGAAAGCTTCATTGCGGTTTCGGCCGCACCATCCTGCGACAAGGTCGTGGCGGTCGCGACCGGTGAATAGTCGACTGGCGAGGTCGTTTGGCTGACGATCCAGTTGTCTCCCCTGGAGGCCCCCTGATGCACAGGCGCGACCGTCGGCGACGCCTTGTCCGGGCACTCCAGCCCGTTAGCGCGCTCCATCGGGCTGCAGTCGCGACGCTGGGCCGTCGGATCTTGTGCTCCTTGCGTCCAGGCAATGTCGCTTGCGAGCGCGATTCCAACTACGATCGGGATAGCTGCGCCTCTCATTGCGATGCATGGGTTGCGCGCTGCTGGCGTTCGAGCCACGCTTGCGCCGCGGGGAAGCGCACGAGGCCAGGAACCGTCGCTGCGAGATTGATCGATTTCCACTTCGGATCGAAGCCGGGCTCCTGCAGCTTGCCGATGCGCGAGAACAAATGATCGACAAAACGCGCGATGCGCTGAAAGCGGTTCGATCTGGCTGGAAAATTGAAGGCGACAAGAGCGGTCGGAACGGCAATCGTGGTTACACGTTCGCCCGGCTTGATCAGATTGGGATAGTCCGCGGTATCGAGCGCGGCGGGCAGATAATAGTCCTCGAACTTGCTGTCATAGGGGATCGGCAAGAACTTGAATCCCTGCTCCCAACGGCCGCGCACGAAAGCATCCACCGGCTTCGAGGTAATGAAGACGACCCCCGCCATCTCGCCCTTGCGCATCTGCTCGAGCGCGACCTGATGCGGGATGAACGTTTTTTCCACTTCGAGGCCGAGCCGGCTGAAGATCAGCGGGCCCGAATAGGCCGCTGCTGTACCCTGGGTATTGAAGTTCACTTTCTTGCCGGCAAGGTCGTTCAGACTCTGAATCTCGGGACGAACGAAGATATGAAGCTCGGACGGGAAGAGATTCAGGATGTAGGCAAGCCGTTGCTGAATATCCGGCACCTGGCTTTTGTACTCCTCCAGCGCGTCGGAATTGATGATCGCGGCGTCGATCCCGCGCAAATAGAGCAGTGAATTGACATTTTCGGTGGCGCCGCGTGTCACGATCGGGAGAACGTGCAGATTGGGTCCATCGTCGGCGACCCGGGCGATCTCCGCCGCCAGGCGGATTGGTGCGCCCTCGAGAAGGCCCCCTGCGATACCGACCGTCCAGGCATTCATCGCCACTTGCGGCTTTTGTGGCGGCGGCGCGCGAGCCAACAAACGATCGCCTTGCATCCGGGCCTTTGGCGTCTGCGCGTCTGCAGCAAACGGCTGAATGATCACGGGCAGCGAGACCAATGTCACGAAAAAAAGTCGCGGAGCTAAACCAAAAGACCAGATCATCAATCAATTCCTCTTCAAGCTTTGAAGGTGCAGTCGTCGGAGCCGGAAGCAGCGGTCACACAGACGCCGCTCGTCCCTCCGCCTGCAGGCGCATCGTTGTATTCTGGGTAAATGGCGTCCTGTCCGAATCGACGCGTGATGTGCCCGCGATCTCGTAGGCGAAAGCTACGTCATCCTTGCTTGAGAATGACCGGTTCTTCATTGGGCGACCCACGTGCCATCACCGCCGCACGGTGAGATGACCTTTTACAATGCGTCATCACGCACCTTATGCGCTTCGCTTGCCCGCTGTTGGGAAACTCTTAAGAGGTACATCCAAGGAAGAGGCTCTCAGCATCAGGCGACGCGATTACCAACCAGATCGAGAGCCTGATTTCGGTAACCACCGTAGATCGGCGGGAAACCACGCATCAGGAACGCTTTCGATTCAACCTGTCGTTTTCCAACTCCCATATTCCTTGCTGCACGGGAGGCTGCACGAGTTGCCAGCTTCCGTTCAAAGGAGAATGAGATGCCGTACGCCGCGAGCGTGCATGCCTGCCGTCGCGCGATCAGGCGGTGTTGCCGGCGTCGACAGTCAGAACGGTGCCGGTGATGTTCCGACCGCCTTCGCCGAGGAGATACTCGACCATGGAAGCGATGTCGCCGGCCTCGGGCAGACGGCGCAGCGCGCTGCGGCCGGCGATGCGACGGCGGCCGTCGTCGTCCAGGGACCTGGTCAGTTCGGTGTCGACGAAGCCGGGTGCGATCGCGTTCACGGTGATGCCGAGCTTGCCGACTTCACGGGCCAGCGAACGGGTAAAGCCTCCGGCCGCGGCCTTGGACGCGGCATAGACCGACAGGCCGTTGTAGCCGGTCGAGGCGATGATGGAGGAGATGTTGACGATGCGCCCGGCACCGTCGGCCATCATGTGGCGCACCACGTATTTGGTCAGAACGATCGGCGACAGCACGTTCAGGCGGATCAGCGCCTCGATCTCCGAATTGTGCATGGTGGCGAGCAGCCCCTCGGTGCCGATCCCGGCATTGTTGACGAGGCCATAGATCGCACCGAAGGTATCGCGCAGCTCCTTCACGAAGCCGGGAATCTCGTCGGTCATGCCGAGATCGAATGCCCTGAACTGCAGCCGGTCCGCTCCCGTTTCGCCGATCGCCCGTCCAAGTTCCTCGCTCTCGCGGCGCGCGACCGCGATCACGTTGTAGTCGCCGGATGCGGCGAGCCTGCGCGCAATCGCAAGCCCGATGCCGCGGCTGCCGCCGGTGACAAGGACATTACGCATCGGTGCGCACCAGTTTTCCTGCCGCCGTGACGTCGAGCCGATCGACGAAGCGGATCACCGCAGGCACCTTGTATGCCGCCAGCGAATCCTTGCACCGAGCGAGAATTTCCGTGCGGATGGTTTCCTGGCGATCCGCATCGATGCCGTCGGCGAGGACGATGTCGGCGACCACGATGGCGCCGGTAATCGGGCTCTTGCGCGACCGCGCGCGCGACATCCGCACCGACTCGTGCCGGTTGATCACGGCCTCGATCTCCTCGGGATGAACCTTCAGCCCGCCGATGTTGATGATGCCGCCGCGCCGGCCGATGAAGTAGTAACGCTCGCCGCGCAGCTCGACCATGTCGCCGGTGTCGACGAAGCCCTCGGCATCGGCGAGCGGCGGCGCGGCAGCGCCGATATAGGCGTGCGCCGCGCGGCGGGAGCGGATCCGGAGCGAACCGTCGACGACCTTCATCTCGACGCCGTCGCGATTGCGCCCGATCAGGTCGGCGGGAAAACCCTCGCGCCCGTCATCCACCGCGAAACCGACGCCGGCCTCGGTCGAAGCATAGGCATGGCCGATCGACGCATGCGGAAACGCCCGGGCCAGGGCGTCGAGCACCGCCTGGTCAGCGATTTCGCCGGACAGGCGAACATAGCGCGGCGAGAAGTTTTCGGCCGCACCGCTCATCAGGAGCTTGCGCCAGTGCGACGGCGTTCCGGAGATGTGAGTGACGCCGCCCGCGCGCAGCCGCGCCACGTGGTCCGCAATGGCTTCGCCGGGCTCCGACAGCACCATCGATCCGCCGCCGATCACGGCGCGCAGGAAGATCTGCAGGCCGCCATAGCGGCGGATGTCGTAGAACGTCGCCCAGGTCGCGTTCGGATGGCGCGCAGGTCCGTCGGCAACGATCGCGCCGGCCAGCCCATCGAGCGTATGTCCGACGATCTTCGGCAGCCCTGCGGTTCCCGAGGTCAGCATCAGCCATTCTGTCGCGCGTTCAGTCCTCCATCCCATGGCCCTGCGCTCGGTCACGCCGACGCCGGCGACCAGATGTATGCCGGTATCGTATCGATCCGGCCGATCGGTAACGATCGCATCGATCTCGGCAGCCGCAAGCAAGGCCTGGATGTGGTCCGGATCGAGGTCGGGCGGGCACAGCAGCATGCGGCGGGCAACGCCGTCGAGCTCGATCATGGCGAGCGCGGACTGCAGCTGCCCCGACATCGCAAGCAGCACCGATCGGCCGGACAGTTCGCGAGTTCTGCCGATCAGGCAGCTGTGCCTGAGAATGTCGGTCAACGATACGCTGTACCGGGCATCGGAAATCGTGCGGCCCTTAAGTTCCGGGCCGAGATATTCGCGCAGCGCGAAGGCCTCAGGCGGGGACATTCTCGTAGACCCTGACGAACTCGCCAACCGTCGACGGGAAGGCGGCATCCTCCGCGATGGTGAACGGATCGATCCCGAGATCGTCCTCCAGCCGCGCGACCAGGATCGCGAATGCCAGCGAGTCGAACCCGGTGTCGTGGAGCGATAAATCGTCCTGGAGCGGCGGCAGCGTGACCTTCTGTTCCTCGGCGATCTGCTGCATCGCCGCGAAAATCCTCGACCTTACTGACATTGAACACCTCACCTCTCAAAAGCGGCTTTCGAGCCGACTGCCTAGAACCTGAACCTGCCGTCTACGATGCTCGCATAGACGGCGTAACTGATCGGATGAAAGTCGCCGGTCGCCGGATCGCGAAAGAACAGCGGATCGCCCGTGACCAAGGGATCAAATCCCTCGCGGATCAGCTGCTGCTTCTTCTGCTTGAAGGTCTCGGTGGCCTCCAGCGAGCGGCACAACCTGACGAAGATCGGAAGCGCATAGACCGGGAGCCGACGCGCCAGATGTTCGGCGAAGGTCCAGAAATCGAAGTCCTGATCCACGACCAAGGCCGCCATGCCGGCACGGCCGTCGGCGCCGGGAACAGCGACCCCGTAGGTCGAGGCATCGAGAACGCCGGGGCAGTCCCTGATCGCGTCGTTCACCTCGCCGGTCGCGACGTTCTCGCCCTTCCAGCGGAACGTGTCGCCGACCCGGTCGACAAAGTGAAAGTAGCCCTGCTCGTCGCGCATCATGAGATCGCCGGTGCGGAACCAGGCATCGCCTTCGGCAAAGACGTCGCGCAGGATCTTCTTCGCGGTCTCGGCCGGATCGGAATACCCCTCGAACGGACTGCCGCCCCGATCGGCGGTGCCGATGCGCCCGATCGCTTCGCCGACCTCGCCATGGGCGCAGCCAATGCAGAGCCCCTCCGCGCCGCGGACCGGGCTGCCGCTGTCGGCATCGACCTTCACGATCGCGGCGGGAAAGCGATGCGCCAGCAGCGGCGGGATCCGGCCGATCGCGCCGGGTTTTCCCTCGACGTTGAACAGCGAAAAATTGCCTTCCGTCGCGGCGTAGAATTCGAGGATACGAGGAATCGCGAACCGTCCGGCGAACGCCTCCCAGATGTCGCCGCGCAATCCGTTGCCGACCGCCAGCCGCAGCCGGTGTGCTGTTTCCAGCCCGGACGCCGGCGCCTTCAGCAGATAACGACAGAGCTCGCCGATGTATTGGAAGACTGTGCAGTCGAAACCCGCGATGTCGTCCCAGAAGTTTGTCGCGGAGAATTTCTCGGGGATCACGACCGAACCGCCTGCGTGAAGCATGCTGCAGGGCGCGACGACACCGCCCACGGAATGATGGAGCGGCAGGCAATCGTACAAGCGATCATCCACGGAAGCGTCCGCAAGCCCGGCAAACCATCCGCCCCAGGAGAGAATGCGGCGATGACTGACGTTCGCCGCCTTCGGCAGTCCCGTGGTGCCGGAGGTGTAGATGAGGAGCGCGCGTTGATCGATCGTGACGTGGCCGCGCTCGGTGGAGGACAGCGGGCTTGTATCCGTGGCGGCGAGAGCCGCGTCCAGGTCGGCGCCGACACCGCCGGCACCGAGACTCCAGATGTGCGGCACGCGGTCCAGATGCGGAAGTGCGGTCTCCAACGCATCCACGCACTCGGCGGCCAGGATGACATGATCGGCGCGTGCGACGTCGATGCAGTGCGCGAGCGACCGTCCGACCAGCCTGGTGTTGATCAGCGCCACCGTGCCGCCGACGCTGCTGATGCCGAGCCAGCAGGCGAGGTAGTCCGGACGGCTCGGCATCAGCAGGCAAACGGTGCAGCCGCTACGAATGCCCAGGCCCAGTGCCCAGCGCGCATATCGGTTGATCCGGGCGGCGAGTTCTCCGTAGGAGAAGGTCTGTCCATCCGAGAGCAGCGCGGGGCGCGTGGGCTGCCGCTGCGCCCAGTCTTCCACGACGTCGGCGAACAGCCGCTGCGGCCCGGCCTCGATCTTCGAGGTCAGTTCGATGGCCTTCAGCCAGGTTTTGGCGGCGGAAGGCCTGCGCTGCAGAGCGCTGCTTCCGGTCGCCCGCTGGATCACCGCTGCTTCCATAACCTGACCACGCAGATGGGTTTGATCGATGTCGGCGCGGCGGGTGACGCAGCGCCCCGGAACGGGCGCGACTTGCGATCAATGTGAATGCCGCTTCGCTCGGCCGAAGAAGCATTGCTGTTCAAGTCGCCTATCCCGTTCCGGGTCCGAGCTGGTTGAGGATCATCACCTCCAGCGTCCTCACCGATTGGAAATTCTCGGGCGTGATCTCGGGTTGAGGAAGGATGAGATCGAACTCGGCTTCGACCTTGAGCATCAGCGCGACCATATCCATCGAGTCCAGCCCGATATCTACCAGCCGCGACTCCGGGTGAATATCCGCCTTGATCGCGTTCTGCTCGAGAACGCTTCTCACGACGAAGAGGACACGGTCCCGGACGCTGGGATTAACGTATTGCATTTCACCCCCACACATTGCGTAGCGGCACGATCGTAATCGACGCAACGATAGCTGACTGCAACCGAGGTCAATAGCTCTACTTCGGAGGTACCTCGCCCGGAAGCGCGTTGCTCATCGACATCCACTTTTGCGCCGCCGACTCCGCAGACGCGGTCGGCTAGATTGCCTCCCTCCGATTGGCGCGAATTTCATTTTCGACGCGGTGCGGGACGCCCGATTTATCAAACGAGAGGCATTGGCCATGAACGTGCAGCAAGTCCAGCTCCGCAACTTCGCTTCCGAAGGCAACGAACTCCAGGCATATTCCGACCGCGCCTCGTTCCGGCAGCGGGCGGCGGCTGTCGCGGAGGCCGCGGCGGCGGAGGTCGAAGCGGTGGACCGCGAGGCGCGCTTCCCGCGGAAGGCCATCGACGCAGCGCGGGAACAGCGACTTTTGGGCGTTCAGATCCCGATCGAATTCGGCGGAGACGGCGCATCGATATCCGATGTGACCGACATGTGTTACGCGCTCGGCCGCGCCTGCGCATCGGCCGGGATGATTTTCGCAATGCATCAGACCAAGGTGGCGTGTCTGGTTCGCCACGGCGCGGGCAGCGGCTGGCACGAAAGGCTGATGTGCCGCGTAGCCGCCGAACAGCTGCTGCTCGCGTCGTCGACCACGGAAGGCCAGAACGGCGGGAACATTCGCTTCAGCTCGGCCGCGGTGGAGCGCGCCGGCGCCGAGATCTCGCTGGTTCGCGACGCGACGGTGATTTCCTACGGCGCCGAGGCAGATGGCATCGTCACCATCGCCCGCCGCTCGGATGAGGCCGCCGGATCCGATCAAGTGCTGCTGGCCATCACCCGGGACGACTATACGCTGGAGCCCACTCTCGCATGGGAGACGCTCGGCATGCGCGGAACCTGCAGCGCCGGCTTCAAGCTGAACTTCAAGGGCACCGCGGAACAGATCTTCCCCGTGGCTTACGACAAGATCCATGCGCAGACGATGACGCCGGTCGCCCACCTGTGCTGGTCGTCGGTCTGGGCGGGAATTGCCGCCGCCGCCGTGGACCGCGCCCAGCTATTTGTCCGCAAGGCTGCCCGCGCATCCGGCGGCAACATGCCCCCCGCCGCCTCACATTTTACCTCGGCCAGGATGACGCTGACCAAACTGCGCGCCATCATCGCCGCGAATCTCGAATCCTATGCGGCCCGCGAACATGACGCGCAGGCGCTATCGTCCATCGATTTTCAATCGTCGATCAATCTTCTGAAGGTGGAGGCCTCCGAGCTCGCCGTTACGGCCGTGCTGCACGCGATGCGTGCCTGCGGCCTGTCCGGCTACCGCAACGACACCGATGTCAGCATCGGCCGTCATCTCCGCGACGTGCTCTCAGCTCCAATCATGATCAACAACGACCGCATTCTCGCCAGCATGGGCACCGCCGCGCTGATGAGCGCGGTGCCGGCCTCCCTGCGCGACTGATGAATTCTCGAACGAATGGGTGTTGACATGAACGTGGCTATGTTTGCTGCCGCATCGGTGGAGCCCGCCGATCCGCTGGACCATCTCACCGATGTATTATTCCACCGGATGGGCTCTCCGGGGGTCTATGGCCGCACCGCGCTCTATGAAGACATCGTGGAGCGGCTTGCGGCGCTGATCACACGGTATCGCGAACCGGACGCCGAGGTGATGCGCTTCCCTCCCGTCATGAACCGCGGCCAGCTCGAGCGGTCAGGCTATTTGAAAAGCTTCCCCAACCTCCTGGGCTGCGTCTGCGGCCTGCATGGCACGGAGAGCGAGATCGACCGTGCGGTCGACCGCTTCGATGCCGGCGGAGACTGGACCTCGTCGCTGTCGCCGGCCGATCTCGTGCTGTCACCGGCCGCCTGCTATCCCGTCTATCCGATTGCGGCGAGCCGCGGCCCGGTGCCGGCGGAGGGCTGGTGCTTCGACGTGGCCGCCGATTGCTTCCGTCGCGAGCCCTCGCGTCATCTCGACCGGCTGCAGTCCTTCAGGATGCGCGAATACGTCTGCATCGGCAGCCCCGACCACGTCTCGCAATTCCGCGAGCGCTGGATGACGCTTGCAAAGGAGATCGCCACCGATCTCGGGCTGACCTTCAGGATCGATTACGCCAGCGATCCGTTCTTCGGCCGGGTCGGACGGATGATGGCGGTGAGCCAGCAGCAGCAGGCGCTGAAGTTCGAGCTGCTGGTGCCTCTGCGCTCCGAGGAGCAACCGACCGCCTGCATGAGCTTCAATTACCATCGCGATCATTTCGGCACCACCTGGGGCATCACGGATGCCTCCGGGGAGCCGGCCCATACCGCCTGCGTGGCCTTCGGAATGGACCGTCTCGCCGTCGCGATGTTCCACACCCACGGCAGCAACGTCACCAGATGGCCGAACGCGGTGCGGGACCTGCTCGGCTTCCCGCGGGCGGATCGCTAGTCGAGTTCAGTGTTCGAGGAACTGCAATGCACCAACGAACTCCCGAGGTAGCCCGCGACCGAAAAACCGGAAGGGCCACCTCGATGAAACGAGAGACCCTCGCCGTCCATGGCGGCTTCGAAGTCGATCCGGCCACCAAGGCCGTCGCCGTACCGATCTACCAGACCGCCTCGTATGCCTTCGACAGCGCCGACCATGGCGCCGCGCTGTTCAACCTCGAGGTGGATGGCTTCCGTTACACAAGGATCGGAAATCCGACCAACGCGGTGCTGGAGAAGCGCGTCGCCGCCATGGAAGGCGGCATCGAGGCGCTCAGCGTGGCGTGCGGCCAGGCCGCGGTGAACTACGCGGTGACCAACATCGCCGGGATGGGCACCAACATCGTATCGGTCCCGCAACTTTACGGCACCACGTACACGCTGTTCGCACACATCCTGCCGCAGCAGGGCATCACGGTCCGGTTCTCGGAAGACGACCGTCCGGCGAGTGTGGAAAAATTGATCGACGACGACACGAGGGCGGTGTTCTGCGAGAGCGTCGGAAATCCGGCCGGAAACATCTGCGACATCGAAGCGATTGCCGAGGTCGCCCACAGGCACGGCGTGCCGCTGATCGTCGACAACACGGTGCCTACCCCGATCCTGCTCCGACCGATCGAATACGGCGCTGATGTCGTGGTGGAGTCGCTGACGAAGTTCATGGGCGGACACGGCACCACGCTGGGCGGAATCATCGTCGACGGCGGCAAATTCCCGTGGGCGGAGCATGGCCGGCGCTTTGCTGTGATGAACGAGCCGGAGAAATCGTATCACGGGCTGGTCTTCAGCGAACGCTACGGGGCCGCCGCCTACATCGCGCGCTGCCGCGCCGTCGCCATGAGGAACACTGGCTCCATTCTGGCACCGATGAACGCCTTCCTGCTGCTCCAGGGCATCGAGACCGTCGCGGTGCGGATCGAGCGCCACGTCGAGAATGCCGAGGAGGTCGCGCGGTTTTTGCGTAACGACCGCCGCGTCGGATGGGTGAACTATGCGGGCTTCCAGGACAGCCCCTATTACGCGCTGACGCAGAAATACCTGGGCGGCCGGGCTTGCTCGCTGCTGACCTTCGGCGTGGCCGGAGGGTTCGAGGCCGGCAAGCGGTTCTATGACGCGCTGAAGCTGGTCAAGCGGCTGGTCAACATTGGCGACGCGAAATCGCTCGCCTGCCACCCCGCATCGACCACGCACCGGCAAATGTCGCCCGAAGAGCAGGAAAAGGCCGGCGTGCGGCCCGAGATGATCCGGCTGAGCGTAGGAATCGAACATGTCGACGACATTATCGCCGACCTCGATCAGGCGCTCGATGCCGCGGATTGATTTCAAGTCAACCATGAAGGCATTCCGATGCCTGTGCTAATCGACATAGACTCGCACGAACACCACCTCTTCTCGAGAGCGCCGAACGGAGACACCGCCGCGATGGCGCCGCCGGGAAGCCGCGTGGAGTGCCTCGATATCGGGCTGATCAACAACATGCCCGACGCCGCCCTGATGTCCACCGAGCGCCAGGTGTTTGATCTGGTCGGCGCGGCGGCCGAAAGGCTCGTCGTCAGGCTGCACTTCTACACGATGGCGACGACGCCCCGTTCGGAATGGGGGTGCGACTACGTGCGTCGGTACTACCGCAGCACCGACGATCTGCTGAACGGAAGCCTGGACGGCGTGATCGTAACCGGCACCGAGCCGAGAGCCGCCAACCTGACGGAAGAGCCATATTGGAACTCCTTCGTCCAGCTCATCGACTGGGCCCGGGAGAATACGCTGTCATCGGTCTATTCCTGTCTGGCCGTCCATGGCGCCGTCCTGCACATGGATGGCGTGGAGCGCCACAAGCTGCCTGCCAAATGCATCGGCGTCTTCGCTCAAACGAAGGCGCGAAAGCATCCCTTGACGCACAACGTCCCGGCGACCTTCAGAATACCGCACGCCCGCTGGAACGAGGTCACGGAGGGAGAGCTCGCGAGCTGCGGATACTCGGTTCTCACCACGTCGCCGCAGTCTGGCGTCGACTGTTTCGTCAAGCAGCAGAAGCAGAGCCTTTTCGTCCATTTCCAGGGCCATCCGGAATACGAGACCCAGACCCTGCTGGGCGAATACAGAAGGGACATGGGCCGGTTCCTCCGCGGCGAGAACGAAGTCTGTCCGACGATACCGAGAGGCTATTTTGGCATGGATGCGGAAGAGCTGCTGACCGCGTATCGGCGAAAAGCCCTGTCCGACAGGTGTCCGGAGCTGTTCGCCGATTTCCCGGCCGATCGCCTGGCGAGAGATTTGAGAAACGCCTGGCATCGGCCGGCCAAACACATCTACCGCAACTGGTTGCTGTACATGGCGTCGCAGCGAGCCACGCGCTCAAGGCCGCCGCCTCTTGGCGGCAGGAATCGAACGAGGCCGGACTCACAGCGCGGCGGAGACCCGGCATTCGGGCACCATGGGTAACGGGAGCAGGCGCAAGAAGGGGGCTCGCGCGGCTGGGCTGTTGACGAGGAAGCGGAATTGGATCGCATGACGGAGTTCGGACCATGATCCGATGCCGCGAGATAGAAAGCGCCGACCTTGCCGCGGTCGCCGATCTCTTGACACGCGGCTTTGAGGGTCGGTCGCGCGACTACTGGATGGAGGGGCTCCGGCGCACTTCCGTGCGCGAGGTGCCCGAAGGTTTCCCGCGCTTTGGCTACATGCTCGACCATGAGGGAACGCCCGTTGGTGTTTTGCTGCTGATCTACGCCGGGCGTGACCACGGCGGCGGGACCTGCATCCGCTGCAATGTCTCCAGCTGGTATGTGGAACCTGCCTTTCGCAACTACGCGCCGATGCTGACCAAGGTCGCGCAGCGCCACAAGCACGTCACTTACGTCAACATCAGCCCGGCCTACTGGACCTGGCCGACCATCGAAGCCCAGGGATTCCGCGCGTATTGCGATGGCTTGTTCTTCTCCCTTCCCGCGCTGTCGCGTCCGGCGAAGGGCATGCGTGTCGAAGTCGTGCGGCAGGACGCGCTGGCGATCGACGGCTTGTCCAAGGCCGACGTCGCGCTGCTCGCACGACACGCGGCCTACGGCTGCCTCAGCCTGGCGTGCCACGCGGCCGACGGCCATAGCTCACCCTTCGTCCTGCAGCAGATGCGTGTCCGCCGGATCGCGCTGCCGGCGATGCAGTTGATCTATTGCCACGATGTGGCCGACTTTGTCGCCTGCGCCGGCGCTATCGGCCGCTTCCTGCTCCGGCGCGGCCGGATCTCGGTAGCCCTCGACGCCAATGACCACATGAAGGATCTGGTCGGCTTCTATCGCGCGCTGCGCGGCCGCAAATACTTCAAGGGTCCGCAGTGCCCCCGGCTTGCCGATCTGTCGGATACCGAGCTGGTGATCTATGGACCCTAACTCAGTCGCCTGTATGGAGAACGTCATGATTCCGAACAGCAAGCCCGTCAACCATTCGCGGACATGGACGTTCTTCAAAGACCAGTGGCTGGAGGGCAATGCGCCAATCATGGGCCCACGCACGCATGGGCTCTGGCTCGGCTCCACCATCTTCGATGGTGCACGCGCTTTCGAAGGTGTCACCCCTGACCTCGATCGCCATTGCGCCCGCGTCAATGAATCCGCGGTCAAATTCGGGCTCAAGCCGATCGTGGATCTCGACACCTGGCTGGGTCTGGCGCACGAAGGCATCGCCCGCTTCCCGGCCAATGCCGAGCTCTACGTCCGCCCGATGTATTGGCCGCAGAACGGCATCGGCGGCGGCGTGCTCTACGATCCGGAAACGACCGACTGGTGCCTTTGCATCTACGAAGCGCCGATCCCGAAGCCTGCCGGCGTCGCGATCACGCTGTCGCCGTTCCGCAGGCCGACCGCCGAATGCGCACCGGTCGATGTCAAGGCTTCCTGTCTCTACCCGAACTGTTCGCGTGCGCTGATCGAGGCGGCCTCGCGCGGCTTCCAGAACTGCCTGATGCTGGACATGCTCGGCAACGTCGCGGAGTTCGGCAATGCCAACGTGTTCATGGCGAAAGATGGCGCGGTCTACACGCCGGCGCCGAACGGCACCTTCCTGAACGGCATTACCCGGCAGCGGGTAATCGAACTGTTGCGAGGCGAAGGCGTCACCGTGATAGAGGCCACGCTGCGATATGCCGATTTCCTCGCCGCGGACGAGATCTTTTCGACCGGCAATTTCGCCAAGGTCATGCCGGTGATCCGGATCGACGACCGCCAGCTCACGCCCGGCCCGTTCTATGCCCGTGCGCGGAAGCTGTATTGGGATTTCGCGCACGCGGTAAAGCTTGCGGCGTGAGACGGATCGATGCGTGATCTTGTCGATCAGGATGTGATGGTCTTCTAACCGAGGCGGTGTGGCATGGTTTTCCGGGTTGCCGATCTAATCGTGGATATTCTGATCGCGCATGGCGTCGACCGGGCATTCAGCGTACCCGGCGAAAGCTTTCTTGCGCTCCTTGACGCCCTGTACGAACGCGACGAGATCGATCTCGTGACTTGCCGCCACGAGGGAAGCGCCAGTCTTGCCGCCGTCGCCGACGCCAAGCTCACCGGCCGCGCGGCGGTGGTGATGGCAAGCCGCGGACCGGGCGCCTCCAACGCAGCGATTGGTCTCCATGTCGCTTCCCAGGAGGCCATACCCCTCGTGTTGCTGGTCGGCCAGGTCGAAACGCCGAACCTGAATCGTGACGCGGTGCAGGAGATCGACACGGCGCGCGCGTTCAATGGCCTCACTAAATGGTCCGTCAGACTCGAGACAGCGGCTCAAGTGCCCGAGATGATGGCGCGTGCTTTCTCCGTGGCGCTCAGCGGCACGCCTGGCCCGGTTGTGATCGAACTCCCTGCAGACGTTCTCGAGATGGACGCCGGCTTGCTCTCCGCCAGCTTTCACGGCGTAGCGCGAGCCGAGCCCAGTCGAGCCGCCGTGGAACAGGCAGCCACCCTGCTTAGCGACGCGGAGAGGCCGATTCTGCTGATCGGAGGAGAGTGTCGCACCGCTGAATTTCGCGAGGATCTGGTCGCGCTCAGCGAGCAGTGGAATGTGCCGGTCGCAGTCACCACCAAGATGCAGGATCAGTATCCGAACGATCACCGGCTCTGGATCGGGCACCTTGGCTTTTTCCTGTCGCCAGCCCATGTCGGGCTGTTTGAGCGAGCGGACCTGATCGTTGCCGTTGGCACTCGGCTCGGCGACTTGTCTTCGCTGGGATTTCGGTTTCCGCGAAAATCGCCGACGTCTCAGCCTCTGATCCACGTCTACCCCGACCCGAATGCGATCGGGACTCACTTCCATACGGATCTCCCGATCGTGGCGTCGGCGCATCCCTTCGTAAGATCCTCGCTCGAGTTACCGATCGTCATGCGCGAGCGCGACGAGTGGATCGAAGCCGTGGCGAAAGTCCGGGAAGCGGTGCATGGATGGCCCGAGCGGCGTATCCCCAGCGCTGACGTCCTGGGCCACGCGGTTGCGGCCATCGCCAAGCTTTCCAGGGCAGATGCTGTTGTGACGACCGACTCCGGCAACTTTGCCGCGTGGGTACATCGGATTTTCCGCTTCAGGCCGTCGGCTCGACTGCTCGGCTCCGCCTGCGGCGCAATGGGCAGTGGCGTTCCTTCTGCATTGAGCGCGGGCCTTCGTTATCCGAAACGTCAGGTGATCGCGTTCTGCGGCGACGGCGGCTTCCTGATGACCGGGAATGAATTGGCAACTGCCGTTGCTCGCCGGCTCAATATAACGATCGTGATCTCCAACAACCAATCATACGGCACAATCCGTACACATCAGGAGAGAGCATTCCCGAAACGTCCCTGGGGTACGGACCTGTCCAACCCCGACTTTGCGGCGCTTGCCCGCGCATTCGGCGCGCAGGGCTATACAATCACAAGCGCGGCGCAGGCGGCCGATGTGGTCGCGGAAGCAATGTCGGCGAACGGCCCCGTCGTGATCGAAGTTCGATCTGATGTATGTCAAACAATCGACCGATCCCTCGCTGCAGTGTCGGCTGACGTACACAGTGCTCCGGTAGCCTGAAATTCAGGACGAAGTTACGAAGGCGACCATGCGCCAAGCTCGCATTCCAGCTTCATCTCGGGTTTCGACGCAAGCCCGAGGTGCTCCGTTAGAGGTAACCCGCGTTGAGCGACTCGTTGAGCGGAGCACCCCAAATCAGTTTTCGGCAAATTGGCCTCTTCATTCTTTTTGCGATAATCTGATCGCATCCGCCCCGGAAGACTTGGCAATCTGAAACTAGCGCCACCGGGATTCCTTTGAAGCCGTGTATACTTGTTCAATAGATTGAGGTCACCGATGTCGATTGCGCTCATTGAAACCGGGCATTGCAACGTAGAACTCAAGCCGTCGCCGATCGAGCCATCCTGGATTCTCGAGGGCAATCCGGAGGCCCGCTCGCGCGAGCTGTCAACCAGCGCATGCGGCACGACCAAGACCCTGATCTGGTCCTGCACCGAGGGCAAGTTCAACTGGTACTACGATGTCGACGAAACCATCATGATCCTCGAAGGATCGATCGTGCTCGAGAGCGAGGGTATGCCGCCGCGGCGCTACGGCATCGGTGACGTGATCTTGTTTCGCCACGGTGCGCACGTCAAATGGCATGTCGAGGGTCATGTCAAGAAGATCGCCTTCTTCCGCCAGACCATTCCGTTCGGACTCGGCTTCGCCGTCCGCGCCATCAACAAGCTCAAGCGGATGGTCTTCGTCCCTGGCGGGCGTCTCTCCGCGCCACAACAAGACCCTGCCGCAGTCTATGGTTCGATGGGCAAGTCCACTCTCGATGCCGCTCCGGCCCGCTTTTCGTGGCGGCGCAAAACACACGCCTTTTTTGCCGCGCTCTTGCTTGACGACCTGAACCTGGCGGCGATTGATGGCTTCCTGGATCTCGTACAAATGACGTGAACTGATGTCTTTAATGTCTTGCTATCCGATTTTTTGGGGACCATTGCCCAAATGTCATCCAGCTGTACCAAGATCGCGCTCCTTATCGATGGCGCCAATCTTTATGCGACCAGCAAGATGCTTGGCTTCGATGTGGATTACAAGCGACTGCTCGCTGAATTCCAAAGTCGCGGCACGCTGGTTCGCGCATTTTACTACACTGCGGTAATCGAGGATCAGGAATATTCGTCGATCCGGCCCTTGATCGATTGGCTCGACTATAACGGCTATACCGTGGCCACCAGACCGATGAGGGAGTTCACCGACGCCGGCGGCCATCGCAGGGCGAAGGGAAGCATGGACATCAAACTCGCTGTCGATGCCATGGAGCTTGCCGAGCATATCGATCACATGATTCTGTTCTCAGGCGACGGCGACTTCCGCCCATTGGTGGAGGCGATCCAACGTCGAGGCGTTCGCGTCACCGTCGTCTCGACCATTGCCACCCATCCGCCGATGGTTGCCGATGAGCTCCGGCGGCAGGCCGACGCTTTCATCGACCTCGCGGATCTGAAGCCCAAGCTTGGCCGCGACCCTTCCGAGCGGCCAGCCTCGCGCGAGGCGCGGCATCACGCGCTATCCTTGCACCGCGACGTTCACTGACGGCGACCTTCAATGATCCAGCGATGCTCCACGCGCCATGGTGGTCTTGCGCCTTCCATGCTGCGACCACGCAGATCAATCCTGGACTGAAAAGACCGCAGGCATTTTCGCGCTGCGGCCCACCGGGCTCAAATGCATCAGTATGAAAAACGCTCGATCCGCCACCCCGGTTCTTCGAACACTGAGCCGAATATCTTCGGGTGTGGAGTCGCAAATGCTGTTCCCGGCGAGGAACACATCAGATGTTGCGCAAAGGAGACAGCTCGACGAGCACCACCTCCGCAGCTTCGCCGCTGATCTCGCAATCCTACGCTGCTTTGCAGCTTCGGCTCGACGGGCCGATGGCGCTTGCCGTCAGACCAATCCGCGCTCTCACGTTTCCCGATACCAGCTCCCAAGCTGCCACAGATCGGCGTCCCAGCCCGAGATATGCGCGGTCAGCTTGCTGCCGAGCGCGGCGACGCGGGTGCGGGAGACGATGGGCTGGATGTAGTTGTCCGTCACGACGAGGTCGTTGAGCTTGACGAACAGCGCCGCGCGCTTCACCGCGTCGAGCTCCTGTTCGACCTGCTTGTAGATCTCGTCATATTCCTTGCTTTGCCAGCGCGAGACATTGCGCCCCTGCCACTTGTTGTCCTTGTTCGCCACCTGCCATGACGTGTACTGGTTCATGAAGAACTGCGGATCGGCCTGCGGCATGGTGGTGTTGTACATCTGCGCATCGCAATAGAAATGCGTGTAGGTGTCGGGATTGGCGGTGTCGGAGGAGAAGAACACCGATCCCACCACCGACTTCAGTTCGACGTCGATGCCCGCCTTCTGGCAGGCCTG
>Ga0081455_10002228_pt1 | contig 23082 bp, 28 predicted proteins | sample TabmetS3T2R1_FD_70207 | JGI IMG/M metagenome (GOLD analysis project Ga0081455, IMG submission 70207) | Tabebuia heterophylla rhizosphere microbial communities from the University of Puerto Rico - S3T2R1 | ecosystem: Host-associated > Plants > Roots > Rhizosphere ...
TCCCGCAAAGCGCAGGAGCCTGAACCGCACATGTTCAGGGGGTCAATTTTGCAGGCCGATCAGCCCCGAACGGGGTCAATATTGCAGGCCGATTCACATCCATATGCTCAAACGCAGGAGGTGGGGGATTCCCGCCTTCGCGGGAAAGGCGGCTTCGAGTTACCTGACCTGGGCTTTCGCCTGGCATGCCAGGCGTATGAAAAGCGTCTTCTGGAAGCGGCGCTCGATCGCTGCCGTCATAATCAACGGCGCGCCGCCACGTTGCTCAAACTCAGCTACAATCAACTTCGCCATGCATTGCGCCGCCACGATCTGCTCGACCGGGCGGCGCGGTAAGAAGGTCAGCCCAGATTGGCGTTGACCATGCAATACAACATCGGAATCGAAAGCAACGTGTTGGTGCGCGAAAAGATCATCGCGCGCTTGGCGGCTGCCGCCTTGGTCGCATCGTCCGCTTCGACAAGTCCGAGTGCGCGCTTCTGGGCCGGCCAGATTACGAACCAGACATTGAAGGCCATGACCAGCGCAAGCCACATGCCAGTGCCGATCAGTACATAGCCCTGCGCGAAGGTGAGCGCCTCGACCAGATAGCCGGTCAGATGCGCAACGATGAGGCCGGTCAGCACCGTAAATGCGGCGCCCCAGCGAAACCAGAAGAGCGCGCTGGGCGCGATATATTTCGACACGCCAGGTTTCAATTCGGCCGGAACCTTGGGCATGGTCGGGATCTGCACGAAGTTAAAATAATAAAGCAGGCCGATCCACATCACGCCGAAAAACAGATGGAGCCAGCGGAATATGCCGTTGGCATTCACCATGGTGCCATCGATACCAAACATCACGGTCACGGCGGCTATCAGGCCGACCACCAGCACAAGATGCAGATTCGCGAAAAATTTATCCATGCAGTTTCTCCCCGTCTGTTCGTCGCTTGGCGCGACGCCTGCGGGGGAAGAGCTTAGATCGCACCGAGCGGTTTGTCACACCCTAAGAACATGTTGACGCAATGGGGCATGTCGGGGGTCCATTCGCCAAAGCGGGATCCTACATGTCTCTCGAACCGTTCGGTTTTATCCGCAAATCCAAATTGGAGATTTCTTATGGCTTTTTCGCTGCCCGACCTGCCGTTCGCCAAGGATGCGTTGGAGCCTTACATGTCGGCGGAGACGCTCGATTTTCACTATGGCAAGCATCACAAGGCTTATGTCGACAAGGTCAATGGCTGGATCGAGGAGAAGGATCTTGGCGGAAAATCTTTGGTCGACGTAATCAGACTAGCCAGGAACAAGGGCGACAAGGGCCTGTTCAATAACGCTGCCCAGATCTGGAATCATACCTTCTTCTGGAACTGTCTCGCCGCTTCGGGTCAGAAGCCTACCGGAGAACTGGCATCCAAGATCGAGCAAGCCTTTGGATCGACGGAGGCAATGCTCAAGATGCTAGGTGAAGAGGCCGCCGGTCATTTTGCAAGCGGCTGGGCCTGGCTGGTGCTCGATGACGGTCAGCTCAAGATCACGTCGCTGCACGATGCCGACACACCCGTGGCATATGAAGGCATGAAGCCTCTGCTGACGCTCGATGTTTGGGAACATGCCTATTATGTCGACTATCGCAATGCCCGACCCAAATTCATCGAAAGCGTGCTGGGCAACATCATCAACTGGACCTTCGTGGCGCAAAATCTTGACGGCCGTGGACTCGAACGGGCCGATCAGGAACAGCGCGAACTTGCGGACGCCTGACACCAGCTCTTGAAGCTGCGGGACGGGATAGGTGTGTTGATCCCGTTCCGGGGGTCTTCTTTCTCACCACGCGGCTCTTGCGCGTCGATGCCGGCCTCTGCCATGCGCTGAGGGCCAATGGCCAGGAGCGTCAGTGCCAACCGAACACCGAAGTCGCCAAAGGCTTGCTTTCGCCGCGCTTCTGGTCACCATGCTGCTGTGGGCGGGCAACGCAATTGTTGGCCGTGCCGTGAGCGGCGCGATTCCGCCCTTTTTCCTCGCATTTTGTCGCTGGGCCATCGCCTTGACCGTAATACTTCCGTTCTCCGCGCGTTACGTTGTGCGCGACCGCGCTATACTCGTGGCGGGATGGAAGTCCATTCTCCTGCTTGGGTTGGTAGGGGTCGCCTCATTCAACGCCTTCCTTTACTCGGGCCTCCACTACACCACGGCAGCAAATGCTTCCTTGCTCCAGGCGGGCATTCCACCCCTGGTGCTTCTATTGGATCGCATATTTTTCGGTATCCGAAGCGGGGGGCGCCAGATTTTCGGCATCATGCTTTCCACGATCGGGGTGCTGATCATCATCTGCCAGGGCAAGGTCGAGACGTTGCTCGGCTTCCATTTCGGAAAGGGCGATCTGATCGTACTCGGCGGCGTGGTCGTCTGGGCGTCTTACACCAGCTTGTTGCGTCTGCGTCCGAATTGTCATCCATTGAGCTTTCTCGTGCTCACCTTCGCAATAGCCGCGTTCGCGATGTTCTTGCTCGCCATGACCGAATGGCGGGAGATCAAGGTAATAGAGTGGCACGGAGGAGTTATCGCCGCTGTCCTCTACGTCGCACTGTTTCCTTCGGTGGTGGCCTATGGGCTGTTCAATTTCGCGGTGGAGGAAGTCGGCGGCGCCCGCGCGGGGCAGGCGAACAACCTGCTTCCACTCTTTGGCGCCGTGCTGGCGAGCTTGCTGCTCGGCGAGCGGCTGTTCGCGCATCATCTCGCGGGCATGGCGATCATCGCCACGGGTATAGCCATGAGCTGGCTCACGAGCCGGCGTGCCGGATGAATGTCGATCCGCCGCTTTTATCCGGTTGACTGCCAGACGAAGCTGCGTAGGTCCGATCCGATCAGGAGTTTTTTGATGCATGCTTCACGGACCATCAGCAGCCATCCCGTTCATCCCATTGGCTTTGGGTGCATGTCGCTGTCCTGGGGATATTTTCCTTTTCCGACGGATGCGGAGGGCGCCAAGCTCCTGCACCGTGCGCTCGATCTAGGGTACAACCACCTCGATACGGCGCGGATTTATGGTCTCGGTCACAACGAGCGCCTGATCGGCGAGACGCTGGCGGGGCGGCGTAAGGAATTCTTCCTCGCATCCAAATGTGGGATCATCGTCGAAGGGAAGAACAGGCGCATCGATTGCAGCCCGTCGGCCGTTCGTTCGGCGGTGGAGCAGAGCCTCGCCCTGTTGAAGACGGACCATATCGATCTTTACTATTTGCACCGGCCAGATCCCGCCGTGGCGATCGAGGATTCGGTTGGTGCGCTGGCCGAGCTTGTCGCGGAGGGCAAGGTCGGTGCGATCGGCCTGTCGGAAATGTCGGCCGCGACCTTGCGTCGCGCTGCGGCGGTCCATCCGATCGCGGCGATGCAGACTGAGTATTCGCCGTGGACGCGAAACCCGGAAATCGCTGTCCTGCAGGCGTGCCGCGAATTGAACGTTACCTTTGTTGCATTTTCCCCCGTGGGGCGCGGTGCGCTCGCTGGCGGCATTCGCGATCCCGAGACGCTGCCCAAGGAGGATCTGCGAACCGGCATACCGCGCTTCGCACCTGCCAACTGGCAGCACAACCTTGCCTTGATCGATCGCTTCGAAACGATCGCGCGGGAGGCGGGCGTGACGCCGGCGCTGCTTTCCCTGGCCTGGACGCTGGGACGTGGATCGCATGTGGTCGCGATCCCAGGCACGGCCAGACTTGATCATCTCGAGGAAAATTTCGCGGGAGCTGATTGGGAAATCCCCTCCGATATCATGGAGGCCATCGACATACTGTTCGTCGAAGGAAAGGTCGCGGGCAACAGATATGGCGACAACATGCAGCGCACCGTGACCACCGAGCAGTTCGCCGGTTGAACGGTTAACCTTGCGGCGGGATGTCCGCTTGCCCCTTGTCGAGCGCGAGGCCGTGTCCGTTGAGCATCGGCAGGTTGGCGATGGCGAAAATGATGGTGGCGGGGAGTGCGCCCCACAATTTGTAGCCGAGCCAGAATTCGGTCGACATGGTTCGCCAGACCAGCTCATTCGTCACGGCTAGCGCCAGGAAGAAGATCGCCCAGTTCCGCGACAGCAAAGTCCAGCCGCGCTCGCTCAGGCCCGGGTAGGCATGGCCCAACACCAGTTTCAGCGTCGGCCGCTTCGTCCACAGGCCGAACAGCAATATGCCTGCAACCATGACGTAATAGAGGGTCGGCTTGATCTTGATGAAGCTTTCGTCGTGTAGCCAGATGGTCAGCCCACCGAAGCCGAGCACCATCACGCCCGAAAAGAGCAGCATCGCCGATACCCTGCCTGTCCTCAGCACCGAAACCAGCATCGCAACCGCGGTCGCCGCCATGAAGATGCCGGTGGCGATGAACACATTTTTCGACGTGAAATAATATGCGGCGAAGAAGATCAGCAGCGGCCCGAGATCGAGCGCAAGCCGTAGACCAGGACTCACGTCCTTTTCCTTTTTGGCGGCATTCGCCGCTTTGCCATTCATGTATTCCGCTCCTTGAGTGCCGCCACGCCCGCGATCGCGCGCGCCACTTCGCGTGCATCGAACGGACGGAGATCGTCCAGAGTTTCACCGACCCCGATCGCATGGATGGGTAAACCGAACTTTTCCGCCGCTGCGACGAGCACGCCGCCGCGCGCCGTGCCGTCGAGCTTGGTCATGATCAGCCCGGTGACGCCTGCACTTTCCTTGAATACCTCGATCTGGTTGAGCGCGTTCTGGCCGGTGGTGGCATCGAGCACCAGTACAACGTCATGCGGCGCGGCCGGATTGAGCCGCCCAAGCACGCGCCGTACCTTGGCGAGCTCGTCCATAAGGCCGGCCTTGTTCTGGAGGCGCCCCGCCGTATCGACGATCAGCACGTCCGTGCCGATCGCCGTGCCCCGCTTGACGCCTTCGAAGACGAGGCTGGCGGCATCGCCGCCTTCATTGCCGGCAATGATCGGCACTCCGATTCGCTCGGCCCACACCTTGAGCTGGCCGATTGCTGCTGCCCGAAACGTGTCGCCGGCAACCAGCATCACATTGTAATCCTGCTCCTGAAGCAGGTGGGCGATCTTGGCGATGGTTGTGGTCTTGCCCGATCCGTTGACGCCGATCACCAGGATTACCTGCGGTCGCGGAAAAGCTTCGATTTCCAGGGGTTTGGCGACGGGTGCCAGAATTTTGGCGATCTCGTCGGCGACAATCTCGCGTACCGCCTCCTCGCTTATGCCTTTGTCGTATCGTTCGCCCGCCAGGCGATCGCGGATTCGTCCAGCGGTTGCCGGGCCGAGATCGGATGCGATCAATGCTTCCTCGATCTCGTCCAGCGTCTCGCGGTCGAGCACTGTCCTGGTGAAGAGCCCGGTCAGGTTTTCGCCGAGCCGGTCGGAGGTTTTGCGGAAGCCGCCGAGCAGCTTTTCGTGCCAGCTCGGTGCGCTCATGCGGGAACGCCGATCAGGGTTTCGCCATCGACGCCGGTTATGCGGATAGGCAGAATTTGCCCTCTTGCGGTATCCCTGCGAAAGCTGGAATTCAGATCCGATCTTGCAACTGGATCCCAGCTTTCGCTGGGATACGAGGTTGGTCGTACCACCGCAAAATTCCCCGCATGGCCCTTGCCACCGCGTTCGACCAATACCTCCTGCACGCTCCCGATCATTCCCTTCAGCCAATCCCTCTTCCGTCGCGCCGCCGCCTCGCGCAGCCGCCGCGCGCGATCCTTCACGGTGCTTGGATCGACCTGCGGCATTTGCGCGGCCGGCGTCCCAGCGCGCGGACTGTAGGGGAAGATATGGCCGTGCACGATGTCGCAATCGTCGATCAGCCGCAGCGTATTGTCGAACATCGCCTCATCCTCGGTTGGGAAACCGGCGATGATATCCGCGCCGATCGCGATCTCCGGCCGTGCCGCCTTCAACCGCTCGACGATGCGCACGGCATCGGTGCGGGCATGACGGCGCTTCATCCGCTTGAGGACCATGTCGTCGCCCGCCTGCAGCGAAAGATGAAGATGCGGCATCACCCGCCGCTCCCCTGTGACAAGATCGAATAGCCGCTCGTCGATCTCCACCGAATCCAGCGACGACAGCCTTAGCCGCGCAATTCCCGGCACATGACGCAGCAGCCTTTCAACCAGCAGTCCCAGCGAATCAGAACCCGGCAAGTCCGGCCCATAGCTGGTCAGGTCCACGCCGGTCAGCACGATCTCGCGATAGCCCGCATCGGTCAGCCGCCTCGCCTGATCGATAACGTCGCCGGCCGGAACCGACCGGCTGTTCCCGCGCCCATAAGGGATGATGCAGAAGGTGCAGCGATGGTCGCAACCATTCTGCACCTCGACGAAGCCGCGGGCATGTTCGGCGAAGGCGGACGCCATGTGCGGCGCCGTCTCGCGCACCGCCATGATGTCCGAAACGCGGACCTTCCCTGCCTTCTCGTCCAGCAAGCTCGCGGCGTCTAGCTTTCGCCCGTTGCCGATCACGCTGGCGACCTCGGGCATGGTGGCGAAGCTGTGCGGCTCGATCTGCGCGGCGCAGCCCGTGACGATCACGCGCGCATCGGGCCGCCGTCGCTTGACCTGACGGATCGCCTTGCGGGTCTGCTTCACCGCCTCGCTGGTAACGGCGCAACTGTTGACGATCACCAGATCGTCGCGCCCCGCCGCCAACGCCCGCATCGCTTCGCTTTCGGCGATGTTGAGCCGACAGCCGAGCGTAATGATCTCCGGTCCTTGAAGCATCTGATTCATCAGCCGATCTGATCCAGATCGATCTCACCGGTGAACACATGGGTCGCAGGCCCGCTCATGAGCAAATGACCGTCCGGACCCTCGGCCAGCATCAGCGATCCGCCCGGCAGATCGAGCCGGACCTCGGTCAGAAGCTTCCCAAGCTTGCGGCCTGCGGCAAAGGTCGCGCAGGCGCCGGTTCCGCACGCGAGCGTCAGTCCGGTTCCGCGTTCCCACGTCTTCATCCGGACATGGCCGGGCTCGACTAGGGTCGCGATGTTGACGTTGATGCGATTGGGAAACAGCGGGTCATGCTCGATCCGTGGCCCCACCTCGCCGAGCGGCACCGCCTCGATGTCCTCCACGAAAAAGACGAGATGCGGATTGCCCATGTTGACCGCCGTCGGATGCTCAAGCTCGCCCCAGCCGACCGGGAGCACGGTCGTGTCCATCGCATAAGCGAGGGGGATTTCGTCCCAGCCGAAACGGGCGCGGCCCATATCGACCGTGGCCCCCCGATCGGCCAGATGCGCATCGAGAATGCCCGCCGCGGTCTCGACGGTGCAATCCCTGCCCACCAATACGGGCACGCAGCGCGTTGCGTTGCCGCAGGCTTCGACCTCTGATCCGTCGGCGTTCCAGATCCGCATGCTGACATCAGCCTTGGCGCTCGATCCGATCAGGATCACCTGGTCGCAGCCGACGCCGGTCCGCCGGTCGGCAAGCGCGCGCGCGCGCTGCTCGCCGATCGCGACCATATGGTCGCGCGCGTCGATCACGACGAAGTCGTTGCCCAGTCCCTGCATTTTGTGGAAGCGCATCAGCATGGCCGGCATCTAGGGTCTCGAGGTTGCGAAGTCCATTCCAAGCCACCAGATTAAGCCCATTGAGAGCCGGCCGCCCGGTCAGCCGTCGTTCAGAGGGATCGTGGTAAACGGACGACCATACGATAGGGAAAGGAATGCTCATCATGCGCAATATCCTCGCTTCCATCGCGGCCGTTTCTTTGCTGGCTGCGGCCGCGCAGGCAGCCTCGCGCCAGACTCCGGAGGAAAAGCTCGCCAAAGCCCTTGAAGGTCGCGAGGCCGGTAAGCCGGTGGACTGCATCTATCAGCGTGACATCCGCTCCAGCCGGATCTTCGATCGGACGGCCATCCTCTACGAGCTCAACAACGGCACTTATTATCTTAACCGCCCCGAGGGCGGCGCCTCTTCGCTGAGTTGGGGCGACGTACTGGTGACGGACACCCATTCGCCAAGGCTTTGCAGTATCGACATAGTGAAGCTCTACGACACGCATCCCTGGATGCAGAACGGGTTCGTTAATCTGGGCAAGTTTGTACCTTACAGGAAGGTTGCTTCCCGCGGCCAATAAAACAGGCGCGGTGTGGTCGGCTTGCCTTTGACGGGTTAATCCGCTAGGCACCGCCGCGATCGTTCCGACACGAACGTGAATTGGCAAGCGCTACGGCGCACGCCGGCCGACGAGGTTTCGTCCGCCGGCGTCTTTTGCGTTTGGGTCGGCACGGATTGGGAGTGACCTATGTTCGAGTCCTTGAGCGAACGGCTTGGCGGCGTCTTTGACAAGCTGCGCGGCCGTGGCGCGCTGTCGGAAAACGACGTTCGCGCGGCGATGCGCGAGGTGCGCGTGGCGCTGCTCGAGGCGGATGTGGCGCTTCCGGTCGTCCGCAAGTTCGTCGATGACGTCACCGAGCAGGCGGTCGGCGCGCAGGTTCTGAAATCGGTCACGCCGGGCCAGCAGGTCGTCAAGATCGTCAATGACGCGCTGGTGGCGATGCTCGGATCGGAGGCGTCCGATCTCGACCTGGACGTCACCCCGCCCGCGATCGTGATGATGGTCGGTCTCCAAGGCTCGGGCAAGACGACGACCACCGCCAAGATCGCCAAGCGCCTGACCGAAAAGGGTCGCAAGAAAGTTCTGATGGCGTCGCTCGACGTCAATCGCCCGGCCGCGCAGGAGCAGTTGGCGGTGCTCGGCACGCAGGCGTCGGTCGCGACCCTGCCGATTGTCGCGGGCCAGCAGCCGGTCGATATCGCCCGGCGCGCGTTGCAGGCCGCGAAACTTCAGGGCTTCGACGTGCTGATGCTCGACACGGCGGGCCGTCTCCACGTCGATCAGGCGCTGATGGACGAGATGAAGGCCGTCGCCTCGGTCTCGACTCCCAATGAAATCCTCCTCGTCGTCGACTCCCTCACCGGCCAGGACGCCGTTAACGTCGCCAAGAGTTTCTCCGATCAGGTCGCGCTCACCGGCGTCGTGCTCACCCGCATGGATGGCGACGCACGCGGCGGCGCCGCACTCTCGATGCGCGCGGTCACCGGCAAGCCGATCAAGTTCGTCGGCACCGGCGAGAAGCTGGACGGCCTCGAACAGTTTCAGCCCCAGCGCGTCGCCGGTCGCATCCTCGGCATGGGCGATGTCGTCAGCCTCGTCGAAAAGGCCGCCGAGACCATTCAGGTCGAGGAAGCCGAAGCCTTCGCCCGCAAGATGGCGAAGGGCCAGTTCGATCTCAACGATCTGCGCAGCCAGATGAACCAGATGCGCCGCATGGGCGGTCTTGGCGCGCTCGCCTCGATGCTTCCAGGCGTCAAGCAGGTGAAGCAGGCAATGGCCAGCGGCGCGGCCGACGACAAGGTGCTGGTCCGTATGGATGCGATCATCGGCTCGATGACCCCCAAGGAACGGTCCAAGCCTGAATTGCTCAACGCCAAGCGCAAGATCCGCGTGGCCAAGGGCTCCGGCACGACCGTGCAGGACGTGAACAAGGTGCTCAAGATGCATCAGGACATGTCCACCGCGATGAAGCGGCTCAAGAAAATGGGCGGCCTCAAGGCCATGGCCGGGATGTTTGGCGGCAAGGGCGGACTCGGCGGCCTGATGGGTAGCGGTGGCGGGATGCCCGATCTCGGTGGCGCCGGCGGGGTAGGGGGCATGCCCGGCCTTCCAGGGTTGCCCGGTGGCGGCAATGCGCCGTTCAACCTGCCGCCCGGTTTCGACAAATTTATCAAGAAATAGTCCTATTTAGTTGAAAGGAAACGTATAAATGTCTTTGTCCATTCGTCTTTCGCGGGGCGGCGCCAAAAAGCGGCCTTACTACCGGATCGTCGTCGCCAACTCGCGATCCCCACGCGACGGCCGCTTCATCGAGCGGATCGGCAGCTACAATCCGCTGCTCGGCAAGGATGACGCCAGCCGCGTCGTGCTCGATGTCGAGCGCGCTAGGCACTGGGTCTCGGTTGGTGCGCAGCCGACCGACCGCGTCGCCCGTTTTCTCGACGCCGTCGGCGTGAAGGAACGCACCGCCAGCAACAATCCGAAAAAGGGTGAGCCCGGCGAAAAAGCCAAGGAGCGGGCCGAGGAGCGTGCGGCCAAGCTCGCCGCTGCCGAGGAAGCCGCCAAGGCGCCCGCGCCCGTCGAGGAAGAGGCTGCCCCGGCCGTTGAAGCCGCGCCTGCCGAAGAGGCTGCTCCCGTCGAAGAGGCTGCCGCTGAGGAAGCACCTGCGGCTGAGGAAGCTCCCGCCGCCGAGGCGACCGAGGAATCGGCCGAGGGCTGAGCCTTGTCCGATCGCCCCGTCACGCTGGCCGTCATCATCGGCGCGCACGGCGTGACGGGCGAGGTCCGCCTCAAGCTCTTCACCGAAGACCTCAAACCCTATCCGGATCTGGATGCGGGCGGGTGCACCCTGTCGCTGAAGTCCGTCCGCCCCGGCCCGAACGGCGCAGTCGCCCGCTTCGCCGAAATCGCCGACCGCAACGCCGCCGAGGCGCTACGCGGCATGGAACTCACCGTCCCGCGCTCGGCCCTGCCGCCACTCGAAGACGGTGAGTATTACCACGCCGACCTGATCGGCCTGCCATGTCTTTCCACTGATGGTGAGGTACTCGGCGCTGTCGTCCTGATCGAGAATTTCGGTGCGGGCGATGTGATCGAGATCGAGCGCCCCGACGGCAAACGCTTCATGGTCCCGATGCGGCCGGAGGCGGTTCCAGAGTGGAATGCCGAGCGCCTGCTCGTTGACTCTGCCTTTATCACCTAGTATATACATCGCGTATATACGGAGGCGGAAATGAGTTATTGCAGGTGGGGCGAAGGCGATCTGTATGCCTATCGCGGACATGATGCCTATTATGTCCATGTGACTGGCCCGCCGGTGGTCGAAGATCGGGTGAAGGAGCTTTATGTCGAGCCTTCGGCGCAGGCGTTGCTCGCGCGCGTACTGTGGCTGGGCGAACAGGGCTGCCATTATCCCTGGGACGCGCTTCGCTATCTCAAGGAGGATGTGGTGGCGGAAATGGAAGAGCGTGAGGCGATCGAGCGTTCCGGTGAGGAAGGGACGATCCAATGAGTTCGGAATATCGTGCCAAGGTGTTCAAGTCGGGCAATTCGGTGGCGCTGCGGCTGCCGAAGGCACTCGGCATTAAGGAAGGCACCGAGATGATGGTCCGTGAGGAGCACAGCAAGTTCACCTTCGAGCCGGTCGAAAAGCCCAAGCGCAAAATCGACGTCAGTAAGTTCGCAGGCAAATGCCCTTGGCTGGAGCCGCTGCCTCGATACGAGTTCGACGATCCTCCACGTGTCTGGGATGATTCCGATTGGCCTGGATGGCAAGGCGAGCGGAAGTGAGGTTCATGCTGGATGCCAATGCTTGCATCTATCTGCTGACCAACGCGCATTCCGCTCTGACCGATCGGATGAGCGAACAGGAGGCCGGCGAAATTGCCATCTCGTCAATAGCCTTTGCGGAGGTGGCGATGGGGTCGGCGAACGGCAAACCGCCGGCCCCTGAAATCCTTGACGCGTTTCTTTCCGAAGTGCCGCTCCTGGAATTCGATGAAGCAGCCGCGCGGGCCTATTCCACGCTGCCCTTCAAAAGAGGACGCTTCGATCGCCTGATCGCGGCGCACGCTCTGTCGCTCAGCCTCACGGTCATCACGACGAATCTGTCGGATTTCGCCGATGTGCCAGGGTTGAAGGTCGAGAACTGGACGATGTGATGTCGTTTGTGCTCGTATTTTGTTTGATCATTGTCATTCTGACTGCGTTGGCCACGTTGTTTGTGGATTGGTGTTGGCCAACGGCTTCTGCCCTGCGAATTGGTGTCTGCTGTGGGCTTGTTTTCCCAGGACTGATACTTCTCTCTTATCCTGCCACATTGCCCTGGATATGGGCAAAACCGTCCGGTTCAGATGGTTTTGACACTGACGGTATGACCATTGTTGTAATTGGCTTTTTTGCAGCGGCTGGCGTTCTAGCGAGTGCTTTTGTGGGATTACCTACTTCTTTGGCCACCATTCGATATCTGCGACGAGGTCGATGACATTCGTCGCCACAATTCTGACGCTCTATCCCGAAATGTTCCCCGGACCATTGGGAATTTCCCTTGCTGGACGAGCGTTGGCGGAAGGGAAATGGTCCTGTGCACCCATCCAGATCCGTGACTTCGCGACGGACAGGCATCGCTCGGTCGATGACACACCGGCCGGCGGCGGGGCGGGGATGGTGATGCGCGCGGATGTGCTGGCGCGAGCGGTTGATTTTGCGCGGAAGCGGATGGCTGAAACTCTATCCGTTCGCCCTGAGCTTGTCGAAGGGCTGCCTTCTCCTTTGAAGAAAGAGGACAGGGCTTCGACAAGCTCAGCCCGAACGGACTGGGTCGCCAGTGCCCCCGTCATCGCCATGACGCCCCGCGGCGCACCGCTCACCCAATCCCGCGTCCGCCAGCTCTCATCCGGCCCTGGCATCACCATCCTCTGCGGCCGATTCGAAGGGATCGACCAGCGCCTGTTCGAGGTCCGCGCCATCGAGGAAATCTCGATCGGGGACTATATCCTTTCGGGCGGGGAGATCGGCGCCCTGGTGCTGCTGGACGCTTGCATTCGGCTGCTTCCCGGCGTAATGGGCGCGCCTTCCAGTGGGGATGAGGAAAGCTTCGAAGCGGGCCTCCTCGAATATCCGCACTATACCCGACCACAAATGTGGGAAGGGCGCACGATCCCCGAAGTGCTGCGATCGGGGGATCATGCGGCGGTCGCGGCATGGCGTAAGGCCATGTCCGAGGCCGATACACGGTCACGGAGGCCGGATCTTTGGGAGCGCCATGAGGGCGCTCGGGTCCAGTCTCCCTCTGGCGCGCAGGCGAAGAAGAAGGATTGATGAGATGAACCTCATCCAGACACTCGAGGCCGAGGCGATTGAAGCGCTCTCCGCCAACAAGAAGATTCCCGAATTCCGTGCGGGCGACACCCTGAAGGTCGGCGTAAAGGTGGTCGAGGGCGAGCGCACCCGTATTCAGAATTACGAAGGGGTGTGTATCGCCCGCTCGAACAAGGGCATGGGCTCGTCCTTCACGGTCCGCAAGATCTCGTTCGGCGAGGGCGTCGAGCGCGTCTTCCCGCTCTATTCGCCCAATGTCGATTCGATCGAGGTGGTGCGCAAGGGCGTCGTCCGTCGCGCCAAGCTTTATTATCTGCGCGGCCGCCGCGGCAAGTCGGCCCGTATCGCCGAGCGCCGCGACCAGCGCAATCTGGAAGCCGCCGAGGCTTAAGCATTTTCAAACAAACCGTTCGGGCTGAGCCGGTCGAAGCCCGCTTCTTTCTTTAGAAAGTGAGCAGTTCGACAAGCTCAGTGCGAACGGCTTTGTGAATTCAAACAGGCGGCAAGGCGCTTCGATCCACCAGCCGCGTATAGAGGTGCCAGGTGGCATAGCCAAGCACCGGCAGCACGACAGCTAGCCCCACGAAGAACGGGATTGACCCCAGCACCAGCAGTACCGCGACGGTCAGGCCCCAGCGGAGCATAAGCGCCTTGTTCTCGCCGAACGCGCGCAGCGACGTGCGGATCGCGGTCCCTGCGCTTACCTCGCGATCGACCAGAAGCGGCAGCGAGACGACGCTCAGCGCCAGCACGCACACCGCGAAGCCCAGCCCGATCAGATTGCCGACGATGATCAAGCTCCAGCCCTGAGGCGTGGTGAAGACCTCCTGAATGAAGCTGTTGAAGGAAGGCTGGCGAATGAGGTTGCCGAAGAAGGCGGCATGCACCATTCCCGCCGCGGCGAGCCACAGTGCGAAGATCCCGACCAGCATAGCGCCGACGATCGCGATCTCCTCGCGCGATTTGCTTTTCAGCACGTCGAGGAAATGAAACCAACTCGAATCCATCCCCCCCTCGCGTCGCTTGGCCAGCTCATAGAAGCCGGTCGCGACCAGCGGCCCCAGCAACGATATGCCGGCGATTAGTGGAAACACCATCGGCCACACTGACATGTTTAGCGCCGCCATCGAAACCAGAAAGCCGACCACCGGATAGATCAGACCGATAAAAACGAGGTCGCCGCGCTTCGCCGTGAAATCGGCAAAGCCCTCACGCAGCGCCGCGTTGAGATCCTGGCTGCTGATTCTTCTGACTGGGATCTCCTGGGTCGATCGCACACCCGTCGCAGGTGCCGTCTGTCCGATTGCCATAATCCTCCTCCTCGTCCGTTGAAGCTCGTTCCACGGGCGGGCGGTTCGCGTTCTGGCAGGCGGACTCGCCCGTCTCTCAGCCGGTTATAGCATCCAATTCCGCTATGGACGAGCCGTTCGATTGCGCCTCCTTCAGCGCTTGTCGCCCAGTCAGATAATCATCGAGCTTTTGGTCCATGATCCGGAACCACCACGGCGGCACGAGCGCGATGAGAAACATGGTCGCGTAGCCATGGGGAAGCTGCGGCGCTTCCTCGAAATGGCGCAGGCGATAGAAGGCGCGGTTGCCTTGCATATGATGCTCGGGATGGCGGCCGAGATTGAACAGGTTGATGTTGGTCAGGAAATGGCTGCTATTCCAGCTATGCTCCGGTCCCACCGGGACGGGCCGCCCATTGTCCCGCAACGCACGTAACAGACCATAATGCTCCAGATAATTGATTCCCTCGAGCAGCAGTACGGCGATCGCTGCCTGCGCCACAAAGAAGCCCAGCGCATGCGGTCCCAACGCGAACCAGACCGCCGCCAATCCAAACGCGATCAGCCCGTAGGCAATCAGCAACTGGTTGATGCTCGACTTGGCGCGAACCAGCCGCTCGCCCTCGATTCGCCACGCGCTTGCCATTCCTGTGAGGATCGAGCGCGGGAGAAAGCGATAGAAGCTCTCGCCTCGGCGCGCCGTCGCGGGATCGTCAAGCGTCGCTACACGCGCGTGATGGCCATAAACATGTTCGATACAAAAATGCGGATAGAGTGCCAGCGACATCAGCGCCCAGCCGAGCAGGCGATGGAGCACATCGGTTCGGTGCATCATCTCGTGCGCGACCACGATCCCTATATATCCGCTGAATAGCCCAACCGAGACAGTGAGCCCCAGCAACTGCCACCACGGCATCGCATGATGCGCCACCACCCACAGCGCCCAGAGAACCAGCGCGATATCGACGAAGGCGGCTATCACCACCGCGCGCTCATATCCCCGCACCTGCCGAGGTCCGATCCGTTCCAGTGCTGATGGCGATGGCCATTGCGAAAGCCCCACGCGTGCATCGGCATAGGGAAGGAGGAGAAAGCCCAGCAGAGGCATCACGAAATGGCCCGGCCCGCCGACGTAATGGCCGATCACGATGAGCAGCGCGATGAAGAGGCTGCCGGTGTAGTTCAGTGGATAACGCAAACGGTCGATCCTGCCAGTGATGAGCTGTATTGACCTCTTTAATATGTAAAACCAAGCATTGCTTGACCAGGCCGGCGCCACGGGTGGATATGATCCGTATCCATTATGGGGCGCGATGGCATTCCAGCCAACGTCGGGGCAAACTCGGGTCTGTCGTCCTATGCAGTGCACCACGGCGTCCAAAGGAAGAGATAGCGCATGACCGAAGCCATTGACGATATCCATGCCATCGGATGGATACTGATCGTATCGGACCTCGGTCGATCGGTGACCTTCTATCGTGACGGTCTCGGATTTAAGGAGGGTCAGACGGTTCAACGCGGTAGCGAAGCCGCGCACAATCTTCAGTTGGAAAGCTGCAAATTTAAGATGTGCTTCCTCGCGCGTCCTGACTTTCGGCTGAATCTGATCGAGTTTGCGGAACCGGAGGCAATCGGTGATGGCTCGCGCCGGCCGACACAATCGTTGGGGCCGCTCCAGATGGCATTTTCATGCGCGGACCAGGACGCCGTATCAGCGAGGCTCGTAGCGCTGGGCGGCACCCTTGTGCATAGCGGCATGTCTGCATCGGGTAAGTCCAGGCTTGTCACCGTCGCGGACCCGGATGGATTTCGCATTGAGCTTAACTCCGCCTCAATGGCCGACATACGAACGATGTTTCCACAATGAGGGATTCGTGCCCGTTGGTCAGTTTTCACCCGTGTGTGCCCATCCGCCGCAAGTTCGCGAGGATGGAAGCAGCCACCCATTGGCATCGCGCGCGGGAGTCTCTAAGGAGACCGCCGCTTTGATCCTTGGAGTTTGAAATGGGGTACCGTGTAGTCGTCGCCGGCGCGACCGGGAATGTCGGTCGTGAGATGCTCAACATCCTGGCGGAACGCGAATTTCCGATTGACGATCTGGCGTTGCTGGCTTCCGCGCGCTCGACCGGCGACGAGATTCCGTTCGGTGATAGCGGCAAGACCTACAAGGTCAAAAATATCGAGCATTTCGACTGGGCCAGCTGGGACATCGCGTTGTTCGCCGTCGGCTCGGAAGCGACCGCCATCCATGCGCCGAAGGCAGCGGCGGCCGGCTGCACCGTGATCGATAATTCGTCGCTCTACCGGATGGACCCGGACATCCCGCTGATCGTGCCCGAGGTTAACCCGGAGGCGATCGACGGCTACACCCGGCGCAACATCATCGCCAACCCGAACTGCTCGACCGCCCAGATGGTCGTCGCGCTGAAGCCGCTGCACGACGCCGCGAAGATCAAGCGCGTCGTCGTTTCGACCTATCAGTCGGTGTCGGGCGCAGGCAAGGCAGGTATGGACGAGCTGTTCGAGCAAAGCCGCAACATCTTCGTCGGCGACAGCAACGAGCCCAGGAAGTTCACAAAACAGATCGCCTTCAACGTGATCCCGCACATCGACAAGTTCCTCGATGACGGCTTCACCAAGGAAGAATGGAAGATGGTCGTCGAGACCAAGAAGATCCTCGATCCCAAGGTGAAGGTGGTCGCGACCTGCGTGCGCGTGCCGGTGTTTGTCGGTCACTCCGAGGCGATCAACATCGAGTTCGAGGACGACATCAGCGCCAAGGAAGCCCAGGCGATCCTGCGTGAGGCGCCCGGCGTCATGCTCGTCGATAAGCGCGAGGACGGCGGTTATGTCACGCCGATCGAATGCGTGGGCGAATATGCCACTTATATCAGCCGCGTCCGCGAAGATCCGACTGTCGATAGCGGCCTCGTGCTGTGGTGCGTCTCCGATAACCTTCGCAAGGGTGCGGCGCTGAACGCCGTGCAGATCGCGGAACTGCTCGGACGGCGGCATCTCAAGAAGGCGGCCTGACGCCTTGAAAGCGGGAGCAGCACCTGCTGCCGTTCCACTGTTGCAGTTCGCACTTATTGCGGTTCTGGTGGTTGCGATTCCGTTGAGCGGTTGGGGCGCTCTTTATCCGCGCAATACATGGCTCCAACTCGGTCCCAGCGTTGTGGCGGTACTGTTCGCGGTGCCGCTGCTGAGGCGTTTTCCCGTCAGTACGTCGTCGCTTCGCAACATCGTTATTTTCCTGCTTCTGCATACCCTCGCTGCGCGCTGGTCCTATTCGTTCGTTCCGTATGATGCTTGGGCGAGATCGGCGGTTGGATGGAGCCCGGATGCTGCATTTGGTTTCAGCCGCAACATGTTCGATCGGTTGGTTCACCTCTGCTTTGGGTTGCTGGTTATTCGCCCCGTGCGCGAGATTGCGGCACGTCATTTCGGCGTTCCGGCCCGGATTGCGCTGTATATCGCGCCTGAATTCGTGTTCGCATTCAGCGCCTTCTATGAGATCTTCGAATGGCAGGTTGCGGTGTTCATGGACCCATCCGATGCGGACGCCTATAATGGGCAGCAGGGCGATCCATTCGACTCTCAAAAGGATATGGCGATGGCGGCGGTCGGTGCCGTTTCAGCCATGATTGTTGCCGCAGTGAGTCAGCGATTGAACAAGTGATAGCGCGATGCTATCATGCAGGCATGGCGCAGGCATTGATACGAAAGCTCAAGGACGACACGCTCAACGCCTATAAGGCGGCGGCGAAGCGGAATGGCCGTTCGCTCGAGGCCGAATTGCGCGAGCTGATTGAACAAAATCGTCCGGTGCCGTCGAAAGATCGCGAAGCCCTTGGTGCCTTGTCGCGGCGCTTGCGTGCGATGACGCCTGAAGGCGCGACAATGGACGACAGCACGTTATGGATACGTTGGGATCGCGATACGGATCATGGCCGCTCGGTCGATGATGGCTGGGCGGATGATACTGGTCGTTGACGCCAGCGTCGCGGTGAAATTCGTCACCGAGGAAGCCGGATCCGATCAAGCCTATGAAATCGTTGCTGGTCCCGATCCACTGATTGCGCCCGATTGGCTGCTTGTCGAGGTTGCCAGCGCGATGTGGAACAAGGTCAAGCATTCGAAACTGCTCGAAACGCATGCGGAGGATAGTTTCGACAATCTTCCGCGCTTCTTCGCCCAGCTTTTTCCGGCGAAGGAGCTCCTGAAAGAGGCGTTTCAACTGTCGTTCCGGCTGCATCATCCGGTCTATGACTGTCTCTATCTGGCGCTCGCTCAACAGGAGCAGGCGGTGCTCGTCACGGCGGACAAGGCGTTCATGCGCGCCATCGAACGGACAAAACTGGGCGCCCACGCGCGATTGTTGGAGTGGCCGCAGGGAGGAGCGGTGAATATATGATAATGATGACCGGCGGCTGCCAGTGCGGCCGCATCCGCTACGCCGCCGAAATCGAGGCGCCGGATGCCTATCTTTGCCATTGCCGGATGTGTCAGCGGGCAAGCGGAAATGTCTCGATCGCGTTCGTAAATCTGCCGAAGACCGCGCTCAAGTGGGAATCGGAACCGGACTGGTACGCCAGTTCGCCGATCGCGCGGCGGCCTTTCTGTTCGGCGTGCGGGACGCCGCTCGGCTTCGCATATCATGACAGCGACAAGTGTGACCTGCATGTCGGGACGTTCGACGAGGCCGGCTATTTCGTGCCGAAATTCCATTTCGGGGTGGAGACTATGCACGAGGCGTGGCTCGACACCAAGGATTTGCCTCGCTACCGCATCACCGACAACCCGGTCACGGTCGAACGCTGGATGAAGGCGATTGGCAAGCTCCCCGACTGATCTTCCCGTTTCCCATTTCACGGCCTGCGACGGGCAGCAGCTTGCTTGGCGCGAGACCGGGGAGGGGCGGCCGCTCGTCCTGATCCACGGCTATTTCTCGAACGCCTGGACCAACTGGATCCGTTACGGCCATGCGAAGCTGCTGGCTGAGGCAGGCTTACGCGTGATTATGCCGGACCTGCGTGCCCATGGCGACAGCGCCAGACCGCACGACCCGGCAGCCTATCCGCCCGATATCCTCGCCGATGATGGCTTCGCGCTGATCGCGCATCTGGGGCTGACCGATTATGATCTTGGCGGATATTCCCTCGGGGGGCGGACGACAGCGCGGTTGCTCGCCCTGGGCGCGAGGCCACGGCGGGCCATCATCGCGGGCATGGGGCTGGAGGGGCTCGTCGACACCAAAGGCCGTGGCCGCTTTTTCCGCAGCATGCTGACCAATCTCGGCACTTTCGAGCGTGGGACCAGCGAATGGATGGCTGAAGCCTTCCTCAAGACCATCGGCGGCGATCCGGAAGCGCTGCTCGGTATCCTCGAAACCTTTGTTGACACGCCGCCCGAAGCGCTGGCGGCCATTGCCGTGCCGACGCTTGTCGTTTCGGGCGCGGATGACCGGGATAATGGTTCCGCCGAGCAACTTGCCGAATTGCTTCCGGTCGGCCGTTACGTCGAGATTCCGGGAAATCATATGAGCGCAGTCACTCGGCCGGAACTAGGGCTGGCGATGCGGGATTTCTTGCTGGCTTGACGCGCGAATGATCACGCAGCCATGTTACTGACAGCGATTCAAATACGGAGAGGCGAACATGATAAAGACGATGATCTCGAGCGTCGCCATGGCGGCTGCGCTCGGTCTCTCGACGCCCGTCCTTGCGAGAGAAAAGCCCAAGGCCGATCCGGTCGCTGAAGCCGATGCCCTGGTCACCCAGGCGGAAAAGGAGCTGGGCGATTATTCGATTCTCAACGCCCGCGCGCAATGGATCAACGCCAATTTTATTACGGACGACACCGACGCGATCGCAGCCGAATATGGTGCGCGAGGTACCGAGCTTGGCGTCAAATATGCGAAGGACGCAGCGAAGTTCGACGGGGTGCACGGGCTCTCGTTTGACACACGGCGCAAGCTGGATTTCCTGAAGCAGGGACTGGTCCTGCCCGCGCCCGATAAGCCCGGTGCCGCCGACGAGCTCAACCAGATCGCGACCCGGCTCCAGTCCAATTATGGCAAGGGCAAGGGCACCCTCAAGGGTCAGCCGATCAATGGATCCGACATCGAGGAGGCGATGGGGACCAACCGCAACCCCGCCGAACTCGAGGAAATGTGGGTGAGTTGGCACGACAATGTCGGCGCGCCGATGAAGGACGACTATGCCCGCCTCGTCCAGATTGCCAACGAAGGCGCGAAGGAGCTTGGCTACAGGGATCTCGGTGCGATGTGGCGCTCAGGCTACGACATGCCGCCGGAAGAGTTCGCCAAGTTGATGGACAAGCTATGGCTTCAGGTGAAGCCGCTCTATGACCAGCTCCATTGCTACACGCGCACCAAGCTCAACCAGAAATATGGCGCGAAGGTGCAGCCCGCCACAGGTCCGATCCGTGCCGACCTGCTCGGAAATATGTGGGCTCAGGAATGGGGCAATATCTACGATATCGTGGCGCCGAAGGGCGCAGGCGACATCGGTTACGACCTGACCGACCTGCTCGTCGCCAAAGGTTATGACCCGCTCAAGATGGTGAAGACGGGAGAGGGCTTCTATTCCTCGCTGGGCTTCGCGCCGTTGCCGGCGACCTTCTGGGATCGCTCGCTGATCACCAAGCCGCGCGACCGCGAGGTGGTCTGCCACGCCTCGGCCTGGGATATCGACAACAAGGACGACCTGCGCATCAAGATGTGCACCAAGGTCAATGCCGATGATTTCGTGACCATCCATCACGAGCTTGGGCACAACTATTATCAGCGCGCCTACAACAAGCAGCCGTTCCTCTATCTCAACGGCGCCAATGACGGGTTTCATGAGGCGATCGGCGATTTCGTCGCGCTATCGGTGACGCCGGACTATCTCGTTCAGATCGGCTTGCTCGATCAGACGAAAGTGCCGGGGGCAGAGAAGGATATCGGTCTTCTGCTCCGGCAGGCGATGGACAAGGTCGCTTTCCTGCCCTTCGGCCTGTTGATGGACAAATGGCGCTGGAGCGTTTTTTCGGGTCAGTTCAAACCCGCAGATTATGAGGCGGGATGGAATGCCCTTCGCCTGCAATATCAAGGAATTACGCCACCTTCGGATCGGCCCGACAACGCCTTCGATCCCGGCGCGAAATATCACATCCCCGGCAACACCCCTTATGCACGCTATTTCCTCGCGCGCATTCTCCAGTTCCAGTTCTACAAGGCGGCCTGCGATCAGGCTGGTTGGACCGGCCCGCTCCACCGCTGCTCCTTCTACGGCAATAAGGAAGTGGGCACGAAGCTGAATGCCATGCTCGAAATGGGCGCGTCGAAGCCATGGCCCGATGCGCTTGAGGCTTTCACCGGCAGCCGCGAAATCGATGGCACCGCGATGATCGCCTATTTCAAACCGCTGATGACCTGGCTCGAAGAGCAGAACAAGGGGAAGAAGTGCGGCTGGTGATCAGGTCCGAGGCGGCACTTGTGTGCGGCCTCGATTGTTCAATGTTTCAACTGAAATCCGATACCGGGTACAATCACGTCCTCTGCCTTCAGCATTCGGAAGCGGTCCTTTTTGAGTAATGACATATTGATTTTGGCGCCGTCAGGACTCTTATTCCCCCCCACATCAGCAATGTTGCCTTGCAGTTTCCGGTTTTTGACGTTTTTCGTCCTTATCCAAACAGGATTTGCGTCGTCCGTGGGGGAGATGACGGTGTTGTTGAGGATGCTAACGTCGGAGCCGTTTTCAACGAAAATGCCGTTCGCCATGTTGCTTCCAATTATTAGGTTGTTTTCGATCGTCACCCGTTCGAACGGAAACTGGCCAACATCATCTCTCATAAAAATGCCCTGAGTTCCGCCGCCTTTGCCCTGAATGATTTGGTTGTTGCTGATAACGATATCGGTGGATGGTCGCGTGGTCCGCGCCGTCCAGAACTGGATGGCGTCCGGGTGATCCATCTTGATCGGCCGCGAATCGGAGAAGTGATTACCGTCGATAAGGAGATGATCGGATTGGGCGAAATCGAAACCGTCCGAGCGGATACCGTGGACATTATTGTTAGCAACCACAGCATTGCGGACGGCGCCGAATTGTATGGCGCGACCCAGTTGTTCGAACTCACTGTTGATGACCTGAGTATTCCGCGTTCCGCCGATGGAAAGACCGTTCAAATCATTGGAGGCGTCGTTGTCCAGCGACCCATGGACATAGATCGAGTCGAAAATAACGTCGCGGCCACCGCCGATTTTACCTATGTGCGTCGCTTCAGCGTATTCGCCCGGTTTCGGTGTTCGGAACAACTCGAGCCGGGTAAAAATGAGATTTGAGACATCTTTCAGTCCGATCCAACTGATCTTTGCCGGTTCGATTGGATCGGTGGACGTAATGGTCACAGGGCGCGGAAAGCTTCTGTTGGCGAGATTAATCGAGTAATCGCCGGGCGCCAGACCGATGACCTCGCCCCCTTGTGCCCTGGACAGTGCCGCCTGGAGCGCGGATTGAGTGGCGACACGTACCGTTACCTTAGGTGCGGGCCTTCGATAGGAAGGAGCGACCCCGGATTGGGGCTGCCAAATCTGCGCCAGCGCGGGAGGTGTAGACAACCCCACCAAATTGACCGCGAGGATTGCCGTCATCATGTAAATTTTCACGTTCGTCCCTCCACTAGATCGTGGGTTCGATCAGGTCACGCGCGCGCACCCTCGATCATGCCCACGCTGTTATGGCGGAGCGCCTTTAAGACTGTCGCAACGATGTTTTCCGCGTCAAGTCGCGCATCGGCGTATTGAGCCTCTGGTCTGTCGTGATCCTGAAAAACGTCTGGCAGGCGGATGGTTCTGAGCTTGAGGCCGCCATCGATCAGCCCTTCGTCGGAAGCAAGCGTC
>Ga0081455_10002229_pt1 | contig 23079 bp, 18 predicted proteins | sample TabmetS3T2R1_FD_70207 | JGI IMG/M metagenome (GOLD analysis project Ga0081455, IMG submission 70207) | Tabebuia heterophylla rhizosphere microbial communities from the University of Puerto Rico - S3T2R1 | ecosystem: Host-associated > Plants > Roots > Rhizosphere ...
GCAGATCGCTCTGCTGAAGATCTTTGCTGACCAAGCACTGATTGCCATCGAGAACGTCCGTCTATTCCAGGAACTCAAGCATAAGACTGCAGATCTCGAAGCCAGCAATTCGGAACTGCGCGAGGCGCTGGAACAGCAGACCGCCACGAGCGAAGTCCTCAAAGTCATCAGCCGTTCGACGTTCGACTTGAAACCGGTACTACAAACGCTGCTTGAGAATGCGACGCGGCTTTGCGCAGCAGACAATGGCTCCATCCACCGAGTGGACGGTGACATTATTCCTATTGTGGCTGCCTACCACTTGCCTGAGGGGTTACTGGCGTTCATTCAGAGTCACCCGCCCCGGCCCACACGGGAAACAGTTGCGGGCAGGGTTTTTATTGAGCGCCAGCCAATTCACATACCTGATCTCATGGCTGATCCCGAGTTTTACTACGCAGTGACAAACTATGGCTTAAGGACCGTGCTCGGGGTTCCTTTGCTACGAGAGGGTGTCCCTATTGGCGTGATCATCATCTTCAGGACCGAGGTCAGGCCTTTTACGGACAAACAGATCGAGCTGGTGACGACCTTTGCCGATCAGGCCGTCATCGCGATCGAGAATGTCCGATTGTTCCAAGAACTCAAGGAGTCGCTTGAGCAACAAACCGCTACAAGTGAAATTTTGGGCGTCATTGCGAGTTCCCCTACGAATTTGCAGCCCGTGTTGGAGACAGTCGCGACTAATGCCGCGCGTCTATGTGACGCCGCAGACGCGGTGGTCTACAGAGTGGACGGTGACTGGATACAGCCTGTCGCTTTTCACGGACCTTTGGAAGCGACCCCGTTACCTCGCAATCGCGGCTCAGTAACCGGGCGAGCCGTAACCGAGAGACGAGAAATTCATGTTTATGAAGAAATCACGGACTTAGATACGGAGTTTCCGGACTCTTCACGCCAGGAACGTCAGCGCGGGTTGCGGACCAGGACTAGGCTGGCTGTCCCGCTGCTTCGAGAGGGTGAACCGTTGGGCGCGATCCTCATTCGCCGAGTCGAGTCTCGCCCGTTTACCAATAAGCAAATTGCGCTTCTAAAAACCTTCGCCGACCAGGCCGTCATCGCCATCCAGAACGTTCGATTGTTCAAAGAGCTCCAGGAGCGCAACGCAGAACTGCGTGAGGCGCTAGAGCATCAAACGGCAACGGCCGAGGTGCTCGGCATCATCAGCCGTTCGCCCACGGACGTGCAACCGGTCCTCGACGCCATCGTCGAAAGCGCCACTCGTGTTTGTGGGATTGATGATGTAACGCTGCGACTCCACGAGGGGAACACAATGGTTGTGCGGGCTCATTTTGGACCTATACCCCACCCCACTGGCCGCGTCGAGATCAGTGTTGATGAGCCACAGTTTCTCTGGATGCGCGACCATGGCGCGCTTCATATTCCAGATGTCCGCGCACAGAGCGACTTCCCAATAGGCTCCTTCGGCAGCTGGCGCACCCTTTTGGCCGCTCCTCTTCGTTAGCAAGGGGAACTCGTTGGAGTTCTGGTCGCACGTCGCATCGAGGTGCGCCCCTTCACCCCGGCACAGATCAAGCTCCTTGAGACCTTCGCCGATCAGGCAGTGATCGCCATTGAGAACGTGCGGCTGTTCAACGAGTTAAAGGAATCGTTGGAGCAGCAGACGGCCACCAGTGAAATCTTGGGTGTCATTGCCAGCTCGCCAACTGACTTGCAGCCCGTCCTAGACACGATTGCCGTAAACGCGGCTCAAATGTGCGGCGCAAACGACGCGGTGATTCGGTTGGTTCAAGACGATCGGCTCCAGCTGGCGGCTCATCATGGCTCTATCGAACCAGGACAAGGCGCCCGTCCGCCCATCAGTCGTGGTACAGCTATCGGCCGCGCGGTAATCGACACGCAAACGATTCACATCCACGATCTTTTGACAGTGCCCGAAACTGAGTTTCCAGAATCGAAGAGAAACCAGCCGATTAGCGGCGCTAGAACTGTACTTGCCACGCCCCTGCTGAGAGAAAGCGTTCCGATCGGCGTGATCTTCATTCGTCGAACAGAAGTCCAACCGTTCTCAGAAAAACAAATCGCCCTTCTCAAGACCTTTGCCGATCAGGCGGTGATCGCCATCGAGAATGTACGGCTGTTCAAAGAATTACAGGATCGTAACCGCCAGCTTATCGAAGCGTTGGAGCAGCAGACCGCTACCAGCCAAATCCTTGGTGTGATCGCAAGCTCACCGACCGACATTCGGCCGGTATTGGATGTTGTTGCGGAAAATGCCTCCCGGCTCTGTGAGGCAGCGGACGCGCAAATCTTTCGTGTCGAGGGCAACGAGTGTCGAATCGCAGCCTCCTATGGATCCATTCCCATACCTCGACCGTCCGAACCGAGACCCCTTACCGGCGGACTACTTGCGACCAGGGCCATCATCGACCACAAGACTATCCACGTCCATGATGTCTCTACTCCTGAAGCGAAGGCCGAGTTTCCAGAAAACTGGGCTTTGGCTGGGCCGATCGGAATTAGGACCGGGCTGGCTACGCCATTACTCCGTAAAGGAGTTGCAATCGGGGCTATTCTGATTCGTCGCCTGGAAGTTCGCCCCTTTACCGACAAGCAGATCGCTCTTCTCAAGACCTTCGCTGACCAGGCCGTGATAGCGATTGAAAACGTTCGGTTATTCCAAGAACTGCAGGCGCGGACCCAGGAGCTGGCGCGTTCCATAGGCGAGCTCCAAGCGCTCGGTGAAGTTGGTCAAGTCGTAAGCTCCACGCTCGACCTTGAAACCGTACTGACGAGAATCGTTTCCCATGCGGTCCAATTGAGCGGCACCGACGGCGGGGCGATTTACGAATACGACGAGCAATCGGAAGAGTTCCTTCTACGTGCAACAGATCATATGGAAGAGGAACTCATCAACGCCCTTCGCGCCAATCCACCTCGTCTGGGAGATGGAGTGATAGGTCGAGCGGCAGCGAGCCGCGAACCAGTGCAGGTTCCCAATATCCTCGAAGAACGCGCTTACGCTCCGCGCATGCGCCAGATGCTCGAGCACTACGGCTTCCGCGCCAGCCTGGCTGTGCCATTGCTGCGCGAGGAGCGGATCATTGGCGGATTGGTGGTGCGGCGAAAATCGATCGGGGAGTTTCGTCCCGAAGTGATCGAGCTTCTGAAGACCTTTGCGACCCAGTCTGTGTTGGCGATCCAAAACGCGCGGCTCTTCCGTGAGATCGAAGACAAGAGCAAACAGATTGAGGCGGCCAACCGGCACAAGTCGGAGTTTCTTGCCAACATGTCCCACGAACTGCGCACGCCGCTCAACGCCATCATCGGCTTCTCGGAAGTGTTGGGGGAAAGAATGTTTGGCGAGCTAAACGAGAAACAGGCTGAGTACACAGAGGACATCCTCTCCTCGGGCCGCCACCTTCTATCCCTAATCAATGAGATTCTGGATCTTTCCAAGGTCGAAGCCGGCCGGATGGAGCTGGAGGTTGCTACATTCGATCTCCCGTTGGCAATAGACAACGCTCGCACCTTCGTGCGCGAGCGAGCCACCAAGCACGGCATCAACCTCGATGTTACCATCGATGAGCGGCTTGGGGAGTTCATGGGTGACGAGCGCAAGATCAAACAGATCCTTCTCAATCTGCTATCCAATGCTGTTAAGTTCACCCCTGAAGGAGGACGGATTGCAATTAAAGCCAGGCAGGCAGATGGTTCGGTAGAGATATCAGTCAGCGACACCGGCATCGGGATCGCCCGAGAGGATCAGCCAAAGATCTTCGAGGAATTTCGCCAGGTCGGCGGCGACTACGCTCACAAAAGAGAAGGGACTGGACTTGGGCTAACATTGGCCAAGAAATTTGTCGAGCTGCATGGCGGAAAGATTTGGGTAGAGAGCGAGGCAGGCAGGGGCTCTACCTTCAGCTTTACCCTACCTGAGAGAGCAACTTCGCCAAGCTGATTCCTTAGCCTGGTTTGTGACCATGCATGGGTGAAGCCAAAGCCCTACAATGCGAGAGTAAAATGGCGACACCGAAATGAGCGTGTTCTCCAGGCAAGGTGTGGATATTTGAGTATCCCAAGGGCCCTTTTGACCGCTTTTATCCAAATCATGAGCGGCTGGCACTGTACGGATTTCTCGCTACTTAGTTAAGGTTACGTTCGAGAAACGTTCGATCTTCAATGGCGGCATGATGTTTGCGCCCATGTTAAGTCCATGGCACGAACAATACTGGTAGTTGAAGACGATCGTTTGAATAGAGAATTAATCAGTAAAGTGCTACGCCAAGAGGGCTACCAGGTTCTCGAGGCGTGCGATGGAGAGATAGCGCTGAAAATCCTTCAAGCGATGCGCTGCGATCTTGTGATCACTGATTTCTTGATGCCGATGCTGAACGGAATTGAGTTCGTTGAGCAACTTCGCTCGCTTCAGCCGCAAATGCCGATAGTTTTCATAACGGGTTATCTATCGGCCATTTCAGATAAGAAAATAGTCGACGAAGTGGCAGAGGTTCTTGCGAAGCCGTTTGAGCCTCACGTTCTTCGGTCAAGTGTTCGCCGTTTGCTCGATTCAACTCCCCTAAATATTTCTCCTACTACGTGAATTACACTTCTGTTTGAACGACCGCATCAGCTTCATCTCACTCCGTGCGAAGTCGTTACTGAAGATTTGCCTTCAGCTATGAAGCGGATCGGGTCCCAACGGGCAGGAATTAAGGTTTACTCGATATTTTCCCTGTTCTCCCTTTCCACGTATCCGAGCTCCCGTAGTCCGTTCCCAAAAGTTTCGCGTTGAAGGTGCGGCGAGGATTCGGAACCCTCGTAGGCTGCGATATTCGACTCTGCGTCTTGTTAGCGCTAGACTTGAATTGTCTTAATGCGCGTCCTATAAAGATAACAACCTGGCAAGATGAAAAGTTTCCTTCACGGTACTTGTGTTTGCCTTTTTGAACGAGTTAATCTGCTCCCGTCTGCTACGATACTGCTCATTGTCTTCTTTCTGCTGGGCCTGAGCGGATGCCTGGGCCAGGCAGCGCGACATTCAGGAACTCGAACTCCTGACTCAATCGAGGCTTTGCGTGGCCGGCTTAGCGGCGTTCGGGGTCTGAAATTCGTCAACGAAGTTCCCATTGTGATGGAAACAAGGGAACGGATGGCGGACTATATTGATAATGATGTCCGGCAGAATATGGGGAAAAAGACGTTAGAAGACCGCTCGTCGGTTTATGCGAAGTTGGGTCTCTTACCGCCGGGAGTTGATTTAAGAACTACTCTGCTCAGCTTTTACTCATCGCAAACGTTAGCATTTTACGACTCCAAAGCGAAAAAAGTCGTATTACGGGAAGCCCCTGTTGGCCGCTCGGATACCCCAGTTTTGGGAGAGACCGACGAGAGAGTCATAGTCCACGAACTCACCCACGCTCTGCAGGATCAACACTTCTCGCTAGGAAAAAGGTTACAGGCGTTGGACAACGGCGATAAAGCGCTGGCGCTACGGTCGATCGCCGAGGGGGACGCGGTGTTGACGGAATATGCCTATTCCTTCGGGGGGGTGAGTGAATGGCTGCCCAGTTACATTCGCCAGGTCTTCAATCCCGCAGTAGAAGCACCAATCTTGCCAGGCACTCCGGCACTGATCCGAGACAAATTGCTGTTTCAGTACCGGGCTGGCGCGATGTTTTTGTCGCATTTTCTCGGTAAGAATGGCTGGTTTCCGATCAATCTTATTTACGAGTATCCTCCGTTATCCACTGAACAGATCCTCCACCCAGAAAAGTATTCTGCAGCACCCGATCCTCCTACTCGCATCACGCTCAAAAGTCTCTCCGATGTGTTTTCCGCCGAATGGAGAGAGATCGAGAACGATACCCTTGGAGAGCTGATAGTACACTGCCTCTTTGAGCAGTTTCTTGATCCGGCGGACGCGGCCGCGGTGGCCAACGGTTGGGATGGGGATCGCTTGGTGGCTTATCGAAATGGGGAAGAAGTTGCTTTTATCTGGGCTACGGTCTGGGATTCCCAGAAGGATGCCGAAGAGTTCTCCGAAAAATATCAGAAAATCCGGCCGATGAAGAATGGCACGGGGTCAGCCGATTCGCGTTTTTACATCGAAACACGAGATCGCTCGGTGATAGTTGTTGAGGGTCTAGAACGCGACCGCATCAAAAGCAATATCGAAACCGTTTGGCTCGGAATGGTACTCGAAGAAGAACATTTTCAGCCGCCACCATTCAGCTCGTAGAGCGATAGCCGCTAACGAATTTCGCTGCCTCAGATCAGCGATAGTATAACTACCCCCGCATTCTGTTTTCGCGCGCCGGCCTGACTCCGCAGCGGTCGAAAGAACTGTTACAGGGTTGCCGTTCGCCGAGGCTGGGACTTTTCGAGTTGTTGCTGGTGTTCCAGGCAATAGGGAGCCCACGGCATGGCTTCAAGCCGTTTCTCATCGATCGGCTCGCCGTCAGCCAGGCATTTGCCGAACGTCCCGTTTTCGATTCGCTCCAGTGCGTTTCGCACCTGGCTCAGCATCGTCCGATCGTTATCTACTTTCCAGAGCTGCTCTTCCTTCTGTTCGTTGTTGGCGCTTTCGTCAGCGACGTCACTGGTGGAGTCATCCATCGGTTCACGCGCGGTTGCACCCGCCCGTTTCATACGGGACGATAGCTCCTCTTCAATTGCTAGCAGCCGTTGCTTGTATTGATCTGTATTCATGATGGTCTCCATGGTTTAACTTAAGTTGCATGGCTTGCGAACGCAAGAGTTATTCATGCGGCCATTGACGAGGACTTTCCCATACTGGGAGTTGGCCACGGTTTGAGCCAGGAAAAAGAGTTAGCGAAGTGAAAAAAGACTATTGTAGAGTTTGATCAGCTCCACCTGTTTGTCGTCCCATTCGGGCGACGCGACTTGCGTTCTCTTGCCCTTCAAGTCGGCAAAATAATCTGCGTCCTTTCGGCTGGCCCAACGTCCTTGGGCAACCATGATGTCTTGGCCCGGCTTGGAAAGCAGAAAGTCGACGAACAGCGCCGCCGCATGGAAGTGTGGCGCGCCGGAAGAAATTGATACCGTCGTCGGCGTTTTCACCGGCACAAACGGCTCAGAGAAAACAAAATCCGCCGGCGCCTTGGCGCTTTTCATCTGCATGATCTCTTCCGGAAAGGCATCGATCACAATGGGAAATTCTCCCGCCACCGCCAGCTGCGCGAGCAGGGTCGGACCGCGTCGGAAGTTGAGTTGCTGCTTCGCCAGCTTAGCGGCAAACTCCACGGCTTTGGCGCGGCCATAAAAATCGATCAGCGACGCGAGCCAGTCGTAATCCGTAGTATCGAGCCCCATCTTATCTTTCCACTGCGGATCGAGCAGATCATCGAACGATTTAGGGGCCTTGTCCCGCGGAACCATCCGCGTATTGAACAGGAAGACTCGCGGTTGCGCGTAGATGCCGTTAATCAAGGCTTCTTTATCGGTGAAACCTTCGCGCAACTCGCTTCGTAGCGGCGTCCGATAGCGCGCGATCGCGCCCGCCTTCGCCATCACGTTTACGTAGGAACGGCGCGTGTTGATAATGTCGGCGCGGTGCTTTTTGCTCCGATGCTCGACCAGCAATTGTTCGAGTTGTCGGCCGGCACCCCCAGGCTGGAACCGGACCTTCAAGAACGGATATTTACTTTCGAATCCCTTGATAAGCTCCGCGGCCCGATCGCTGCCCATCGCGGCATACCAGATGATCTCGCCCTCTTTGCGGGCCTCTTTCTCCAGAACTTCGGTGCGAGCCTTGTCACCCATCCGATTGATTTGTTCCAGTCGTTCTTCCACCGTAGCCGCTTGGGCAACCACGAGACCGAGCATCATGAATGCCATGATAATTGCCGCCCCGAAAGTCATTCTTTCACTGTCCTTGTCTGCTACCAATCACTGGAGTTGATCAAAAAAACCCTTGCGGTCCAACTCAGCAACAATGCTGCTGTCCATGAAGTCGGATGCTTTTTTGTGTCTGAAGAGTGCGTCGGTAAAAGCCACGCTTTCGAGTTCCAGTTGCACCGCTTCCTCGCGCGCGTACGGCTTCGCCGGCATCCGACCCAACGAAGCGTCATAAATGACATCGAGGCGTTTTCGGTCTGTGACCTTCATGTGCTGAGTGATCACTTTCAGTACCATCGGCTTATTCTTTTTTCCGAGCGCGATCGCTTCGCCGCTCGCCATAAAAAAAGCCCGCAACAAGTCGCGACGACTTTTCAAGGCATCCGATCGCGTCGATAGATCCCCAACCGTGTTGTAGATTTTCATGTCCTCCAGATCGGCCAAAATCTCTATTTTTACTTTTGCTTGCGTTTCTGCGGCCAAAATACTTTCCGGGCTGCCGATGGTGCCGTCCATGCGTCCTTGAAGCATCAGCATGATTCGCTTGTCCGCTTCACCGATCCCGGTCGCAAGAATCTTCACGTCTTTGTCGGGTGTCAATCCGAGTTTCGACAGCACACGGCGAAGAGCAAAATCCGTAGTAGTGCCGATCCGGCTCGTGCCGACGGTTTTTCCCCGCAGATCGGTAACGCCCGGATTAGCGACGAGTTTATAGGTCGTGCTGCCGAAGCTACCAACGATTACCACCGGTAGACCGCGACCAGCGGCCACGATAGAGGCCGAGCCGGAACCGCTCACGATATCCACTTCGCCGGTGACCAGCGCGCTGATGGCGGTATTGCCGGAAGGTATGTTGATCAGCTTGGCGTCGAGTCCATATTTCTCGTAGAGTTTGGCTTCCGCGGCGATCCAAAGCGGCAAACGAATTCCCGAAGTCGTGGCATAGGAGATCTTGATCGGAACCAGTTGCGCATTGACCAAGGTTGCTGAGGCGACGAGAGAAACAAAAACTGCCAGGACAATTCCGCGCATGTTTGTTCACGGTGTCCAGTCTGAGGCGTCGGTGATCTGCTCAATCCCGCCGAGGTACTCGTGGCCCGGTTGACGAGACCAAACGGAGATGAGTTGAGCCGCATCAGTCCCATCGTTGACATGCTGGTGGCTGATCATTGGCGGGATACAAATGAGATCACCTGCTTCCCAGGGATGTCGCGTACCCTCGTGAAGGTCAAAACCCTGGCCTTTCACTACCAGCAAAAGCTCCTCGAAGATGTGGCGGTGTTCGCCGCTACGCTCGCCCGGAGAGATCTCCTGTGCCATCAGATCCAGGGCTGGAGTCGCCAGTTCTGTCCATCGGCTGATATAGAACTTCAGTTTTCCCTGGCGCGTCGATTCCCAAGAACAACCCGCTCCGCGGATTACTCGCGGGCCTTCTCTCTCGATCCGATTCTCTTCGGCAAGTCTGGATAAAAACCAGTCATAGCGGGTCTTGCCGACAATAGTCGGGCGCACCTGCCGCCGCGATTGAAACAAGGCTGCAATTTTCCGCTCTGTCGTCGTCTCACTCTCGCTGTCGTCCCTCGACTGATTCGGCAAATCTCGCCACAGGAGTCCTTGCCCATGCCAGAGTCGAATCTGGGGCAGCCAGAGGCGAAAGCCATTTTTAGAATCCGCGACAAACTGATAGGTCGTGTACGACGGGACAATCACAACGTCGCCTGCCGAAAACGGGAACTTGACACCATCTTGTATGGACTCTCCGCTCCCTTCGGTAACATAGGCGATGCACGATGGGATCATGCGGCGCGGCTCTGACTCTTCACCGGGTCGTAGCTCAAGAAACCCACAGGTCAAGACGCTCAGCGGAGCCACCGTATACCGGCCGAACACTCGCAAGTCTCCGAGCGCAAATTCGCCTTTGGCAAACATTGCGGGCTTGACCACGCGCGGTAGGATGTTGATTCGCTCTTGCTCACGTTTTTGCTTGATGAAGCGTGCCTCATAGTCGTAGTAATGCTCGGCGGGCGCTTGCGATTGTTTGGAATGTTCGTGCTCTGGTTTCATCTCGACCCAACTTTAGATTGCTTCATCGTCCGGATCCAAATATTCCGGCGCGTCTTCCAATTGTTCAATGCCCCCTAGCCCAAGGGCTACGCCCACGCTCGGCATCGAAGACAGCAGCAAGACGGGATTGTTTGTGTCGGCATTGAAGTGTTGATGTTCTGCCATCGCGGGAATGCTGATCAGGTCACCCTGTTCCCAATCCCATTGTTTGTCGTCGTGGATGTCGTAGCCGCGCCCCTGGATTACGAGGATTTGTCCTCGGTTATATGCCGGTGCTTGCCGGAGCGGCTCCCGGGCGGGATCTCCTGCATGTACAGCCAGACTCTTCTGGCGGCGCTGTTCATTTCCGGATGCGTGAACCACTTTAACCGTCCCTGCCGGCACCACTCCCATGGTTGTTCTTCGTAGGCAATCACATGAGTCACGGTGTTGCAGAAAACACTCTCATCGTGAAACAGCTTTAAATACCGATCATAGGTATTCTGAACCTCTCCCTCCCAGGGACTCGCTTCCTTTCGAGAGCGGAAAACAGTTTCCGTTTTCTGGTCCGCTCCTAACATCACATCGATATCTTCCTTGATCCCCAGAACGCCCTTCTTGATCCGGTAACCGATTAACTTTCCGTGCTCATCGTGGAGCGGTTCCGTTCCCTGGGGAAACGTCGGATTTTCGCCAAATTTGATCTGCTCGCGCTTGGTCAGGCCCAGCAAACTAAACAATCGGCTTTGTGGCACGAAGATCTGAGATCCCGCTTCTTCGTCGCCGCCATGTTGATGAATCGTAAACGGTGGAACGACCAGCATGTCGTAGGTGCTAAACAAGTAGGTTTTGCCGTCGTTGATTTCCCAGCCCTTGCCGCTCAAACAGAACAGAGTCGGCGCGCTGATATGGCGGTGCGCACCCCGCGCCGGCGCTCGGGGTGGAATATCTGAGAAATGGGAGGTGAGATCATACACCGGCGCGCGATTGAGAATGTCATAGCAAACGATGTCCCCGGTCTGATGAGGGCTGCTGCTCCCCATCACCGTGCCTTGCACAGGCAAAAGCTTGACCACGCGAGGCGACTTTTCTTTCAAAAGCTCTTCGTGGCGCTGATGCGCCAACGGATCGCTCGCTTGTAAACTCCCCTCTGCCTCCCAGGGCCACCGTTCCTCCATTGCTAAACCCTATTTCATGCTTCTTCCAAGCTGGAAGAAACTGAATGTTTCCACGGAGGGGCGAGCCTGGAGGAGCGAAGGCACAGAGACGAACAGCTTCGATTTCGTTTGTGGTGCTTGCTTCGCGATTCGCATCATTTCGAGGCGCTAGCTCCTCTAACTCAGTTTGTGGGCCACTCCAAGGCACAGGCACATTGCCTTCGCTCCGGAAGGCTTGTGCCTTCGTCGAGTAGCTATCCAGCTACCGCAATAACGGTACAAAAATTCCATTTATTTCTTATACAATTCGTCGATAAACCCCTGTCGGTCCAGTTTTTCGACAATTTTGGTGTTGATGAAGTGCGCCGGGTTGGCCTTGCGGGCATCGACTCGTTTCGACCAATCGAGAATGGTTTGGATACCTTTAGCGGATGGATAGGGTTTCTCCGCAAGCATCTTGACATAAAACTCATAGGTCTCCTGCAGCTCCTCGGCATTCTCCACTTTCATATACTTTTTTAGGATTGGAGGTGTCTTGGTTTTTTCGGTCTTGTAAAAATGAATTCCTTCGATCACTGATTTGATCACCATCTCCGCTGCCAACGGTTCGGCATCAAGAAATTTTCGGCTGGTGACAAGGGCAGCATTAGGCAACTCCGCTTCCTTCATTCCCGAGAGATTTTCAAAGAAAGTGTAGCCCACTTTGCGCGCGGCCGCGGTGAACGGCGGTGTCAAGGTGGTCGCATCCACCTGTCCTCCCTGCAGCGCGGCGAACCTGCTCGCCGACGGACCCGTGGCTAGATAGCTTACATCCCGGTCGGGGTCGACCCCGGATGCCGCCAGAATCATTTTCAACGATAACAGCGAGGGACCCGCTAGACTGTTCACGGCGAGCTTTTTGCCTTTGAGCTGGGCGATTTCTTTGATTTCCTTCCTGGCAACCAGAACCTGCGGCTCTTGGTTGATGGGACTGGCAACGATGAAGATTTCCGCACCGCCCAGGACCGCGTCCACAACGCCGCCACCCCCCGCGTTTATAAAGTTGACGTCATTGCTCACCAATGGTCGCAAGGATCCCCGCCACGCATGTAAACTAAGTGAGCGTCGATACCGTTGCGCTTAAAAAATCCCGCTTCCTTGGCAATCCACACCGGAGCGTACTGCGGCGAAATCGACGTGTAGGCGATGGTTACATTGGAAAGCTGGGCTGCCGGCTGCGCGCCGAACACGATGCCCGACGACAGAAACCAAATAAACAGCAGCTCAAACCAACCGCGGTATTTCGACAAGAAAGCTCCCGCTATGTAGAACGCTTGGCTTCCGCCCGGCGCAGACTTTCGGCAATCGCTCGGCGTAAAATCGCGCTGAGCGCTTTCTTCTTATAAGCCGCTGAACCCCGCGTGTCTTCAATCGGCTCGGCCCCTTCCTGAATCAGTCGGCCGGCTTCATCGGTTAATTCCGCAGTAATCTTCCTATCTCGAAGGAGACTTTCGACGGCGAGGGCTTTCTGTGGAACGGTTCCGGCCCCCGTGACGCCGACATCGATCGTCCTGCAGGTCCCGTTCACGCCGAGAGCCATCTGCACGGCGGCGCCGGCAATCGCAAAATCACCCGCCACGCGCTCGAGTTTAAGATAAGCCCCCGCGGTGCTGCCGTGCGGCAGAGGAAAGATAATCTCGGTGAGGATCTCATCGGTTTCAAGCGCGGTCGTATACGCGAATGTAAAGAAATCAGTCGCCGGGATCACTCGTTCGCCTGTTGGACCGCGGCATTTCATCTGCGCATTGAGGGCCAACACAACAGCCCCGTAATCTCCCGCCGGATCCGCCTCGACCAAAGCACCACCTAATGTCCCACGGTTTCGCACCTGGGCGTCTCCGATTGCAACCGCTGCCTCGCATAACATGGGAATTTTCTCCCGAATTAATTCCGATTCTTCGATCTGCACATGACGGGTCATGGCGCCGCAGCGAATTTGATCCGCCTCTTCGCGTATATAGTTGAGATCCGAAATTCGATGAATATCGATCACAACTTTCGGCCGCGCGATCCGCAGTTTCATCATCGGGACCAAACTTTGACCCCCGGCGAGAAGCTTGGCATCCTCGCCATGCTGCTGCAAAAGCGCGACAGCTTCGCTGATGCTATTCGGCTTCACATATTCAAAAGCTGCTGGATACACCATCTCTCCAAAATCAAAGGTTCCCTCTCCCGCTTCGGGAGAGGGCGAGGGTGAGGGCAAACCGAACGCAGACCACCCTCACCTTACATCCTCTCCCTCCAGAGGAGGGCGAGGAAAATTTTGGGAATGTCTTAAGTATTGCATTGCTATGCCAAGAATTAATGTCGCACGCATCACTTTTTAGCGTACTCGTACCGCATCGGATCCCACTTGCTCGTCCGGATTTCTTCATAAGCTTTTTTGACAAAAGAAAAGTCGTAGACTTGATCTAATGATACGGGCCCTTTAAGTCTGGTGGCCGCACCCACCGCCCGCATCTGTTCCCGCACCCGTTCGATGTTGACCATCATCACCTCGTCACTGGCTTGGCCAATTTTGGCGAGCTCCGACGCTTGCTTGTCCCGTTCCTGCCAAATCTCCTTAGCGTCGTTGAAATTTGAGATCCGCAAAACCTCCATGATAAACTTCGCGGCTTCATTGGGGTTGCGATGATAGAAGAGCTGACCTTTGAGTGTGGCTCTCACGACTCTGTAGACCTCGTCCGGTGATTTCTGAATCTTATCGTCATTGGTTTCGAGATTGGCGCTCAGCGCCGACACATAGTCGCCGCTGTAAGCTAAAATACGAAACCCCTTTGCCTGCGCCTGCTTCGCGTTGCCAATGGTAATCATGGTTGCGTCAACTGTACCCGACAATAGCGCCCCCAAGCGCACCGACGGCTCCCCGAGAGCCCGCAATTGAACGGTTTCGACGGCAACGCCGTTCTTACTCAGGAGCTCTCGGAACAGCAACGTGGAGTTACCCGAAGAATCGGAAATCGCCACAGTCTTGCCGTTGAGTTGTTTCATGCTAGTGATTTTTGGCGAAACCACGAGATACTGAGATGGCTTATCCGTGCTGACCTGGAGAATCTTTAGTCGCGCGCCACCGAGGATCGCCGGAATCGAGCCGCCGTTGCTGTAATCGACGGCGCCGCTGACGACGACTTGGGTCGTCACGGTTCCGCGGGTGACGATGACATCGACGTCCATTCCTTCATCGCGATAAAAACCCAAACGCTGCGAAATCATATAAGGGACGAGCGATTCCCCAGCCGCCTTCGAGGCGATGCGGATTTTTTTAAGCGCTTCGGCGGCGACCGCATCACCTCTACCAAAACAAGCAAGCAAAGCAGCTACGATTATGATTCTAAACATCGTGAATCCCTCGTGGCGCTTAAAAACATTTTACCTAACGACCTCATCTCTTCGCCTACTCCTAACGCATCGTATTCAGCGTCGCGATGCCCTTTAGAATGCTTCGCCATAGCTTTTCCTCATTTCGCAAAGTTTGCAGCGGCTTTTTTTATCGCAGCGACGATGTTGTGATAGCCCGTACAGCGGCACAGGTTTCCCGAGATCGCTTTCTTGATTTGTTCCTCGGTGGGATCTTTTACCTTCTTGAGCAGGCCGTAAGCAGACATAAGCATGCCCGGCGTGCAGTACCCGCATTCCACCGCGTCGTTCTGCCAGAAAGCTTCCTGTAAAGGATGCAGTCGCTGATCCTCCATCAATCCTTCCACAGTAACGATCTCGTCATTTGCCGCTTGAACCGCGAACACCATGCACGATTTCACCGGCGTGCCGTTCCAAAGAACCGTGCAAGCGCCGCACCGGCCCACGACACAACCCAAATGGGTGCCGGTGAGGCGCAGTGTATCCCGCAGGAAGTGGGGCAGCAAAGTGCGCGCCTCCACTTCTCCAGAACACGGCTTGCCGTTGACGGTGAGAGCAATTGTTTCAGCCATGAGTGGATTTCGCTTTCTCGATCAAGTCCAAGACCCGTTCCGGCGTGAGCGGTGTTTGGCGCACCTTAACGCCAAAGGGACTCAACGCGTCTTCCACCGCGTTACACAGCGCCGGTGGCGGGCCCAGCATACCGGTTTCTCCCGCTCCTTTGGCCCCCAACGGCGTAAACGGATTTGGCGTTACGACGTGCTCCAGTTCAAGCTCGGGAACTTCTTCCACCGAAGGCAAGCGGTAGTCCATGAACGTCGACGTCAGCAGCTGCCCTTCTTCGTCATAACGGAGTTCTTCATAGAGCGCGGCGCCGATCCCTTGAACAATCGAGCCCTGCTGCTGGGTGTCAACGATTTGCGGGTTGATCATGTTGCCGCAATCGTGAACCGTGCAATATCTGACAATCTTGATGAAACCGGTTTCGATGTCCACGTCGACGACGGCGACGATCGCAGCGTAGGGATAACTGGAAAACGTGTTCATCCGGCCTTTTTCGTCTGGCTCGTAGTCGATATTGGGATTGACAAAGTAACCTGTGGTTTCGAGTCCCGGTTCCATGTTTTCCGGCAGGAGATGAATCGCGCCGTAAGCGGTACGGACAATTTCCATGATCGCGATGGATTGCTCTCGATTTTCCTTAGCGAATACTTTGCCATCGCCGATGTCGAGCTTTTCCGGAGCCACGCTCAACTGGCGCGCGGCGATACCGAGAATCTTGTCGCGCATCAATTTGCCTGCCACCCAAGCTGAAGGCATCAAAACCACCGACGAACGGCTGCTGCCGGTGCCGAAGCCATAGGGCGTCGGCAACGTATCACCGTGAATCACGGTGATCTTATCGAATGGAATGCCGGTCTGGCTGGCGACGATTTGCGCGATGGTCGTCTCGTGGCCTTGCCCCTGCTCGCCCATGCTTGAAAAAACCGTCGCCGCTCCCGATGGGTCGATGCGCAGCCGGCATGAGGCATAACCACCGGTAGCATGAATGCGGCTCGAACTGGTCGGCTCCATGACCAAAGCAATGCCGATGCCGCGATAAATTCCTTTGTTTCGCAATTCGGCTTGTTCTTTTCTTAATTTTTCGTATCCGGCTCTTTCCGCGGCGCGCTGCATGCAAAGATGATATTGGCCGCTGTCATAGAGCGCGCCGGTGGCGTTGCGGTAAGGAAAGGCTTCCGCAGGAATAAAATTCTTCATGCGGATGTCGATGGGATCCAACTTTAACTCCCTCGCGGCAATATCCACGAGCCGTTCCAGAGTATAAGAAGCGTCGGCTTTGCCGATGCCCCGTAACGAGCCGTGCGTCGTCTTGTTGGTGGCGACACCGAAAGCATCCACCGCATAGTTCTGGATTTGATAAACACCGGGAATATAGAGCGCGCTCGCCATAATCGAGTGATCGACGGTGTAGGTCGAGCCCATGTCGGCAATAATTTTGTCCTTGATCGCCAGCATGGTGCCGTCCTTCTTCAATGCCATCTCGATAGTGTGAATCTGGTCCCGTCCGTGTCGGCCGTTGCGCAGGTGCTCCACCCGGGTCTCGCACCACTTGACTGGCCGCCCGAGTTCGCGCGAGAGAAAAGGCAAAAGCAGCTCTTCTTGATAGGTCTGGATTTTAATCCCGAAAGAACCGCCGACGTCGGGCGCTATGACGCGGACCTTGCCTTCGGGAAAGCTCAACATCTCGGCGATGCGCGTCCGGAGCGAATGCGGATTGGCTGTCGCCGACCACATGGTCAGGTTATCTTCCTCTCGATTGTAGTGGGCTAGATAAGCACGGGGCTCGATGGGGCAAGCGGTAATGCGATGGCTGCGAATTCTTTCCCGAATAACAACATCGGCATCTTGAAATATCTGATCGATGGCGTCGGTGGCGAAATGGTATTTGTAAACGATATTGCTGCCGACTTCGTCGTGGATACACGGCGCACCGCTTTCCATGGCTCTTTCCGGATCAACGACTACCGGCAACGGTTCGAAATCAACTGACACGACTTCGACCGCATCCTCCGCCAGGTAGCGGTTATCGGCAACTACGACCGCTAGCGGTTCGCCGAAGTAGCGGATCTTATCCACCGCCAGCGGATAGAGCTTTATCTGTCGCAACAGCGGACTGCCGCCCACCCTCAAAGGTTTGAGTTTTTGCGCGACATCCTTTCCCGTGAACACGGCGCGCACACTCGGCATCGCGCGAGCGGCTTCGACGTCAATACTTTTGATCCGAGCGTGGGCACACGAGCTCCGCACAAATGCTGCATGCAAGGTCCCCGGCGGCAACAGGTCATCCACATAGCGGCCAGTGCCGGTGACAAAACGCAAGGTCTCTTTCCTTTTAACTCGATCGCCGATGGGAGGATGGATCGGAAAGTCCATAGGGGTTTTCAATCTTTCGCTTCTTCTAAGTTTCGTTCTTCAGGGTTTAGGGCATTTCAGAAGGTTTTCTCCCGCCAAGACGCCAAGGACGCAAAGAAGAAAATATTGTTTGCCGAACTTGGCGTGCTTTGCGTCTTCGCGCGAGTCATCTCTTTTTCCGATTCGGTATTTCAAAAACAAGGCAAATTTGAAATATGTTTGACTAGTCGTTGGCAATAAACTTTCCCCATTTTTCGCTGGTCTCTTTCAATAACTCCTCGCTGATCTGGGTAGTAGCAGGAAATTCATTGATCCAGTGATACGGCCGGCAAGCATCGATGATCGCCACCGATCCGGTATAATCGGCCGCTTCCTTCTTGTGCTTCGGCAAGCGCGGATCGATCTTGTAGCTCCAGATCCTGCGGCAGACGTCCAACGAAGTCTCGGGATCGCAGCGCGTCGCAATGGCCCAGAGAACCTGCTCGAGATTGTAAGGGTCAATATCGTCATCCACCACGACCACAAATCTACCGTGATAACCCGCATTACCGCCCATTGCTCCATGGGCCGCTCTCATGGCATGGCCGGGGTAGGCTTGCTTTAACGAAATGATGCACATGCCCCACGAGTAGTTGACCGCCTTGATGTCCGGAATCCCCAACGCTTCCAGCTCGTTCCACACCAAGATTCCGCGTGAAGAAAGGACCCCGCGGCTGCTGCCCAAGAATGGCGGAGATCCGAGTATGATCGGATTGTTGCGGTACAAAATGCTCTTGACGATCGTCACGGGCGCCGGCCGCGCGCCGCCGCCGTAGTAACCGGAGAACTCACCGAAGGGCCCCTCAATATCGGTTCCCTCCTCGGGCGGCGGCATCTCTCCTTCGAAGATGACCTCGGCGGTGGCGGGAATTGGCAGATCGGTGGCGACACCGCCGGTGATCTCCACCGGGCCTCCACGCATCCACCCCGCGAAGCCGTACTCTGAGATTCCCCAACTCAAGTTGGTTCCAGCCGCGACCAGCAGCGACGGCTCCTGACCGAGTGAAATCGCGATAGGGCAGGATTTCCCTTTGGCCCAGTATTTTTTCCGGATCACATCGCCGTGATGGCCTGAACCGATGTGCGCCACGATTCTGTTCTTGCCCAACAACATGAACCTGTAGGAGCCGACATTGATATACCCCGACTCAGGATCTCGGGTGACGCAAGAAGTCGCGCAGATATAAGGTCCGCCGTCCCGCTGATGCCACTTGGGCCACGGAAAGCGGGTGAGGTCAACGTCGGACCCACGCAAAACATTCTCTTTGACGGGGGCGTTCTGGGATTCCATCGGCTCCACCGGCGTGAATTCTTTCAGCTTATTTTTCCAGTAGAGCACCGCTTCAGGATCACTGAGATTATTGGCCACTCCGAACACGAGCCGCTCTCTGGTTCGGTTCGACAGGAAATTGGTTAGCACGCGGTAGCCCTTTTCAAATCCCGGAATCGAATCGAACAGAACCGCCGGGCATTTTTTTCGAAAGGAAGCGACTTCAGTGATCGCGCCTATTTCGAGGTGTGGATTGGCCCCCGGAATAACCGTCAGCTCGCCCAGCTTTTCAATGGTCGAGATATATTCCCTCAAATCGTGAAACAGCACTTACAACCTCCTGATCATTTGGCCGAGCAATTGAATCTTCGGCCGTATCGCCGCTACCTGTTTCTCCGGTCGTAGGTCTTCGTGCCAAGGTTTTTCTCGTTATGCAGAATCGTCAACTCGATGGGGATAGCACGCGCCGCCGAGACGAACGCCGGACAACGACGTGTAGCCGCTTCGACGATGGACTGGATCGCATCGGACGGATTGGAGCTATCCACTGTCACTTTGTATGTGATCCGCGCGAAGCCACGCTCGATTTCCTTATCCGCATCCCCACCTCCGGCTTCGACGTAACCGGCAATTTCTCCCTCCAGCCGGCCGATCTGCACATCCGCTACGGCGGCACTCTTTACGCACCAAACTTGGTGGCACATCATAATTCCACCGAGGAAATAACGCAGTGGCGCAGGTCCGGCGTCGTGCCCGCCGGCCTCGTCACCTTCGTCGGAAATAAAATTGTGCCCTTCGACCATGGCGCGGAACTGCAGCCCATGAAGCGCCTTGCATTTGACCGTGGTGACCGGGCGTTGAGGCTCCCCCTCTTTCCGTGCCCGGCGCTGGGTAAGTTGACGTAAAGCGATTTCTTTGAGGTTAGGTTCAACTTTAAACATTTTTTCTCCAGTTTTTTCAGCTCGATGTTTGCCATTTGGATCATTCGAATAATGAAATCGCGCACATGTGTTCGCACGTCGTTCCCGTGAAAACGGGAACCCAGGCTTTTCGCCAACGGTTTCCGCCATTTCCGAGTGGCCCACTAACGTTCCAACCAAGAATTAGATACCTCAACCGGAATCTTTTCTCAAAAATTTCAACATCGCCTGCGCGCATACCTCTGGTGTTTCGACATGCGGCAGATGAGCGGAGCCTGGCAGCACCACCAGCTCTGATTTCGCGATTCCTTCGTGATAGGCTCGACCGTGCCCGACGGAGACAAACTCATCGCGTTCACCCCAGACGATCTGGGTTGGCACACGCACGCGATAGAGATATCGCCGTAACCTCGGGTTGTCGGGAAACTGCCAGGCGAAGCGCGCCAAGGTTTGCCGTGCCAAGAGAACATTCACGACTTCTTCCGGCTTCGGCGTCTCCGGAATCACTTCCAGTGCCAGAGCCGAAAACGGATCAGCAAAAATTACTTGCCGGCTGGCTGCCGGATCGAGGCTAAGGATGTCCGGAGTCGGCGCCTCCGAAACATGCAATCCGAGCGCATCGATAAGAACCAAGCCTCGCAACGTTTTGCTGTAGCGTATTCCCCATTCAGCGGCGATCCATCCACCAAAAGACGCACCGACGACTACCGGATGATCGAGCCGAAGCGTTGCACAGAGATCGAGGTAGTGGAAAACAACGTCCTCCATTTCTTCAAACTGATCAAAGCCATCGTCCGATCCGGCGCAACCTGGATGCATGGGCACAAAGACTTCATAGTGCTCCGCTAGAATCTGGTGTATCGGCAACCACGAGGGACAAAACGTATCATGAAGAAACAAAAGCGGCGGACCCCCGCCGCCGCTAAAGAGCCGTGTATTTCGTCCCCGAACTTTGATGGTTTCTTCTCTATGGGTGCTCATCGCTGATTTGACTAGTTTACATTCGTCGACGGTATATCAACGTTGATGTTCCTCAGTTTGGGCATTACCTTTTCAGCGAACAGCTTCATGCTCTTCTCCGTGTATTCACGGGGCGCGTTACCGACGGAAAAGTTTGCGATCATCAAGCCGAAGCCCACTTTCTTGGCGTAATCCTCGAGCCGCTGACGGACAGTTTCCGGGCTTCCTACGACGACGTAACCAGCCTTGTCCACCTCTTCCCAAGTGGAGAGGTTGCCCGGGCGCGACTGAAGCCGCCGCTGCATCATGCCCATAACGCTTGCAAGCGATGTGTGGCCCGGCGGCAACGCCTGCTGCGGCGTTGTCTTCAATAGGTTACGCGCGTAGTACCAATAGTGCGGTTCGTACTCGCGCCGCGCCTCCTCATCGGTCTCACCGACATAGATCCCAATGCCCCACCCAATTTGTGAGTGGCGCACCGTGTAACCGGCTTTTTCACAGCACGCGGAAAAATATTCCGCGGCTTGCCGCCGCAGCTCAAACGGCGCCAGTGTTGGCAGCACCATATAGGTGTATTTCTTCTGCGCCACCCACTCCATAGTTTCGGAGCTGCCAGACCCGGGAATCCAAATCGGAGGATGAGGTTTTTGATAAGTTCTCGGCCAAACATTGACGTAGCGAAAGCGATAGTGCTTGCCGTCCCAGCTAAACGGGCCGTCCGTTGTCCAGCTCTTGATAATCAGATCGTGGGCTTCGTGAAATCGCTCCCGCGCGTAGGTCGGGTTGATCTTGTAAGAGAAGTATTCCATCCCGGTGCCGACAACCATACCCGAGATCACTCTCCCCTTGGTGATGACGTCGAGCATAGCGATCTCCTCGGCCACGCGCTGCGGATGATCGTAAAGGGGCAAAACATTGCCGAGGATCACCAGCTTCGCTTGCTTTGTGCGCCGCGCCAGACAGGCCGCCATGATATTCGGAGAAGGCATCCCGCCGTAAGCGGTTTGGTGATGTTCGTTGACGCAAACCCCGTCGAAACCGAGCTGATCGGCCAGCTCAAGCTCATCCAAGTAACGGTTGTAGAGCGGATGACCCAGCTCGGGGTCATAAAACGTATTGGGACAAACCACCCAGGCGCTCTTGTGTGATTGATAAAAATCTTCCGGCAGATAGGCCCAGGGCATCAGATGAAAGCAATAGACTTGCATAATAGCGTCCTTCGGCTTAGGGCGTATGGCCTATAGCGTATGGTTTCTTGGTTTTATCTATACGCCATAAGCTATCAGCCATATGCCAAATAACGTCTGCTACGGTTTCCAGCCGGTTTTCTTGAGTTCGGCCTCCACTTCCGCGGCCATGCTTAAGTCGAACACGTCCTGAATCTCCACTTTACGTTCCATTTTTCTCGTCTCACGCGCTCGATCGATCACTTTGGTCATTTTGCTCGCCTCGAAGCCGCCGCCAGGATTGTAGCGGCGCAGCTCATCTTCATAGGTTTCGCGCGCGACTTTGCGGTCATCGATACGCAAGGTCTTCTGTATGGCGGTGAGCGTTTCCTCCTTCTTCTGCCCGAAAAATATATGGCCCTTGAGCATCGCCTGAAGCAGTGATCGCACCAACGCTTTCTCGCCGCTCAACATTTCGTTCTTGACGATCAGCGGCTGGGACACATAGGGAGGCGGGTCGTACTCCATGTTGCGAAAACCGTCCTGCATCGCCGCCAGGGCATGTTGGGAGGACAAAAGCGCTCCCTGCACGTTGCCTGACTTCAACGCCGCTAGTCGTACCGGCGCCCCGCCGGTCTGGAGCAGCAAAACGTCCTGCATCGCCCTCAACCCATGGTCGGCGAGAATCTCTCGGCTCAACAAATCGGTCAAGCTGCCGAATGAGCTGATAGCGATCTTTTTGCCCTTGAGATCTTCAAATCGCTTGATTTGCGGCGCCACGATCAAACGATGGAGCAAGAATTTTTGCGCCACATAAATCACCTTTCCCTTGACGTCGCCGGCCACCACCGCATCGAAGGTGCTGGGTGAGTAAGTGGCTTGAAAGGTACCTCCGATAAGTCCCATCGTGCAAAGACTACCCCGTGCCGCGAGCAAGTCGACCTCCAGTTGCTCTTGCGCGAAGTAGCCATTCCGCTTGGCGAGAATCAGGGGCATGACGCCGACAGAGTAATCCGTTACACAAATGTTCAAATGGCGCATTTGAGCATGAGCCGGACTCCAGAAAGAAACACCGCCTGTGGCAAAAAAGAAGACTGCGACATACAGCAATCGGTTCATTCAATGCTCCTTCCTAGGCCAATCCTTTTTTTCTCCTAGCGGGCTGCTGAAAAGTGTTAGGAATGCTTCGAGATCCTCAGCATGAACGGAAAATCAACAATAATATCACTCCCTCCGCTCGTCCTGAGACCTGTATGATGGATGTTGAGCCTGACAGCGAGTGCTCTGGTACAGTGGCGAGAGCCATTGAGCCAAGGAGGCACTTCGATGAGAGGCAAGACGTTTATACCGCG
>Ga0081455_10002230_pt1 | contig 23077 bp, 23 predicted proteins | sample TabmetS3T2R1_FD_70207 | JGI IMG/M metagenome (GOLD analysis project Ga0081455, IMG submission 70207) | Tabebuia heterophylla rhizosphere microbial communities from the University of Puerto Rico - S3T2R1 | ecosystem: Host-associated > Plants > Roots > Rhizosphere ...
TAGGGGCGATCATTGGCGAAGCGCTGCAGATCCATCGACTCGCGAAGTCCCGGCGCGCGCTTGAGGAGCGGGTCGTTGAGCTCCTCGAGACGGTCGGCCTGCAGCCAGACCACATGCGGCGGTTTCCGCACGAATTCTCCGGCGGGCAGCGCCAGCGCATCGGCATCGCGCGTGCGCTCGCCGTCGAGCCCAAGCTGGTGGTGTGCGATGAACCTGTTTCGGCGCTCGATGTGTCGATTCAGGCGCAGGTCATCAATCTTCTTGAGGATCTGCAGGAAAAATTCAGCCTCACCTACCTCTTCATTGCCCATGATCTCAGTGTGGTCGAGCATATCTCGACACGCGTTGCAGTCATGTACCTTGGGCGGGTTGTCGAGATCGCGCCGTCACGCGACCTCTACGACAAGCCGCTGCATCCCTATACCGAAGCGCTCCTGTCAGCCGTGCCGATCCCCGATCCGACGGTGAAGCGCAAGCGCATCATGCTGCAAGGCGACGTTCCCAATCCCATTCATCCGCCATCGGGCTGCCATTTCCACACGCGCTGCCCGATCGCCCGGCCCGACTGCGCGCAACGTGATCCCGAGTTGCGCGAAAGCCGCACCGGCCATTGGGTTGCCTGCCACTATCGCGGATAGCGCCTAGGTTTTCGGCGTGTACCTGGTGAGGTCGTCGGTGCCCAGGCGCTTCTCGATCGCCTCGACTTTCTTGACCATCTGCTCGAAGCCGTCGGCACCGAACCTTGCCAGCTCTTCCTTCTCGAAGGTCTCGCCGAGCGCGTCAAACTCGTTGGGCGTCACCAGGCTGCGCACGGTGGGAAAGATGTCTGTATCCTCACGTGCTGCATGCGGCTGGTAGAGCGTTATGGAAGCTGTCATCGCGTCGATCATGGTCTTGCGGCGTCCGCTATCGACGCGGGTGGTTGGTGCGATCTGCAGGATCTGGTCCGTGAGCTTCCGCCCCGCCGCGTGTTGCGCTATCAGCACATCCACGAGCGGGACCATCCGACCTGCTTTCTTGAAGCGGGGGAAGAGATGATTCTCCTCGAGCTTCTCATGATAGTCGTGGATGAAGTCGCGCATCGTCTCCGCCGCTTCCAAGAAAATGGCCGACTCCATATCCTCGCCCTGGCCGAGGCGGCGCGCGCCGGCCTGATAGATGAGGAGGATGCGGCGCAGCACGCCGTGTTCGCGCATCAGGTCCTCTGTCGGCGGAACGGGTGCCTCGGCTTCGGCTTTCGTGCCGATACCCTTGCCACGTTCGTCCGCGAGGGCCGGCAGGACGGGCGCGAAGCTGCAAGCCGCGACGGCGCCGAAGAGCCATCGGCGATGCCGATCGACGTCATTGTTCATGGCAGCTTCCTTCGCTGACGTTGTGATTCGTCAAGGGAGGAACGTCATGCTCAGCGCTGGGTTGCACGTGGTACCCGCTGCCGGACTCGAACCGGCACGGCCTTGCGGCCTCAGGATTTTAAGTCCTGTATGTCTACCAATTCCATCAAGCGGGCACGCAACGCGGGCAGATTAGCTCTTTTCGGCCCTATGCTGCACGAGGTCGAGCAGGCCCTTGGTCAGCGTCGCCAGCTTCTGCGTCTGGGTGCGCACCAGTTCGGACTGCTGGCCCGCCGCATGCTGAGGAGCAAGTTCGAGATTGGATAGGATGGTCATGCAATCCTTCCAGACCCGGCTGCGCACCGCATCGGTGTCCGAATCGAAGCCGTAGGGTTCATTCAAACGTCCCTGGCAACGATGCAGCGTCGCCAGCAGGCGCTTGTCGGCCTCGGCTGAGTCGGGCATCTCGACAAATTCATGGGCCGCACGTTCGATATCGACAAGCGCTGCGACAAGCTCGCTTACTTCCACACTTTACTCCTGGGCACGCTGCATGATGGACGAGATGCTGGCGACGGTGCTAGTGACGAAACGATCCGATCATTCCCTCTTCGACCCATCCGCGCAGCAAAGCCGCGGCGCGGGCCGCTGCCTGTTCCTCGCCTATGGAGGGAATAAGGCACTCGCACAGTTCAGGGAAGGGACGTTCCTGCATGAGGACAGCAAGCATCGTCGCCTCGTCTGCTGCCAGCGAGCGAAAATTCGATGTGAACTGCGGCCGCCAGATCACCCAGGAGGTCGGCGCATCGGCCTTTGCGACCTCGAGGTTGCCGGCTTCCTGCTCGTCCCGTTGCTGCCAGGCGCGCGGCACGTCGAAGTCGAACGACAGCACATGCAGCGACGAAAGCGTCGTGAAGGCGAGCGTCTCCCAGGTCTCGGCTGGCAGATCGATCAGCGTCTGGGCGGCAATCGGGCTGACGTCCGTTGAATCGAAGGCATCGCCCAGCGCCCATTCGAAGCGTGCCATTTCGGCGACGGCGGGCGAGCCATTGAAGGGCAGCGTGCCGGCCAGGAAATCCGACAGGTCCCTGCCGAACCAGCGGACGGACGGGTGGTGCGACGGATGTGCGGCAATATAGGCCCGCGCCATGTAGTCGAAATCGGCGGGGCCCGCCATCGCCATGACGCCGGGATAGTCGTTTGTCAGCACCTCGATCAGACGCAGTGCATAGCCGTCGCGATAGACGTCGAGCAGCGTCGCGCGGTCGGCCTTGCGCGTGTCGCGTACCGAAGCAGCAAACCGGTCGTTACCGGACAGCAGATAGTCCTGGAACGCGCGCTGCAGGTCGGCGAGAGAACCGGCATTCGTCGTCGGAGTGCCGACGCTCATTCGGCCGCCTCAGGCGTGCGTTCCCGCATCACACGGCCTGCGATCTCGCGCGCGACATCCAGTTCGGCCAGCAACTCCGCATAGGGCGGGATGTTGGCATCCCTCTCGATCATGGTTGGCACGCCGGGGAACAATCGCACCGCCTCTGCATAGAGGTCCCAGACATCCGGTATGATCGGGTGGTCATGGGTGTCGATGATATGCGTGCCCTTGTGGAGATGGCCGGCGAGGTGGAATTGGCGCACGCGCGCTGCCGGCATGGCGCGAAGGAAGGCACGGGCGTCGAACTCGTGGTTGAAGGCGCTGACATAGACATTGTTGACGTCGAGCAGGATCTCGCAGTCGGTGCGCTGGGCAAGAGCGGCAATGAAGTCCCACTCGGTGAGTTCGGAGGCGGCGTAGGTGACGTAGCTCGATACGTTCTCCAGTACCAGGCGCCGTCCGAGATGGTCCTGCACACGCATCACCCGCTCGGCGACATGGTCCAGCGCCTCTTCGGTATAGGGGAGCGGCAGCAGATCGTGCATGTTGATGCCGCGCAGGCCGGTGAAGCAAAGATGATCGGAGACCCACATCGGCTCGATCCGGTTCATCAGAGCCTTCAGTTCATCGAGATAGCGCAGGTCCAACGGATCGATCGAGCCGATCGACAGGGACACGCCGTGCATCGCCATCGGGTAGTCGCGGCGAAAAGTGTCGAGCCACTGCAGAGGCTTGCCGCCCGGAACCATGTAGTTCTCGGACAACACTTCGAACCAACTCACCTTGCCGGGGTTGGCGGCGATCTCCTCGTAGTGGTCGGGACGAAGCCCTAGCCCGAAATCGACCCGCTGTGACATGGTTGCAGTCTAGCTCTTGGTGCCGCCATTCGCCGAGAAAAGGAAGGGGCGCCAGGATCACATCCTGGCGCCCGCCGTTTTCGTGCCGGCCAGGTCGGCACGCCAATAATTACCTACGGGTCTGCTGCAGGATGAGGCACTCAGCCGTAGACGAGACCGACGTCCAGCTCTGGCCTTTGCATGCGTTCTGTCCCTTGCAGGCATTGGCGGCGGATTTGCACGAGCCCTGACCTTTGCATGCGTTGACCCCTTTGCAGTCCTTGGCGGCATACTGCGCACTCGCTGAGAAAGCGCTCGCCGCAAACACAACGGCTGCGGTGGCGACAACTGTTTTGATTTGCATAGTCTCCTCCCAATTTTTTGCAGGACAGCCCTGCAATTTCGGCACGATAGCGCACATGCATCTGGTCTGCATATGTATTTTTCGCCATGCGCAGGGAAGAGTTGTGGGTTTCGACCCAAGCCTCGGACGTGACGTGACAAGGGACGTGACATGACAAGGGCGCCACCGGCTCCCGGGGCGCCCCGTCGTCATTGCAGAAACTGTGTCGAAGACTTTTAGGGCTTCGGCGTCCCGCCTTGAGCCACGCAATCAAGGACGCTGCTGGCCTCGGTCCAACCTTGGCCCTTGCAGGCATTCTGTCCTTTGCACGCATTGTTCGCGCTCTTACACGCGCTCTGACCTTTGCACGCATTGACGCCAGCACAAACCTTGGTCGTCTGCGCGTGGGCGGCAGTCGCAATCGTGCCCGCGGCGAACAGCGACGCCGCGATGACGAATGATTTCTTCATGTGGATACTCCCTCGAAATTTCACGTCTTGTAGTGACCGCAACGTGAGGAGTTAGGATTCTATCGAGGGAGACGTGGGCATCTGTTCACGTGCGCGTGTCATCAGCCGCTAAACCGTCACGTGCAAGTGATGCTGCTTTGCACCTCGGCATGGCAGGCCTGCAGATCGCTTGCGTGCTTTCTGAAGTTTATTCGCCGAGCGTTCGTCAGAGCACCTTGCCGCCCTTCGACGTGCACTCACTCTCGGTGCTGACTTCACTCCAGCCCAAACCCTTGCACGAATTCTGTCCCTTACAAGAAGATGACGCCGTCTTGCAGGCGCTCGTGCCCTTGCATGAATTGACGCCGGCACATTTCACGCGAGTTCCAGCGGACACGTCGGCCACTACGGTGGTCGCGGCAAACAGAGCGGTGGCGGAAGCAATGATCAGTTGGCGTTTGGTCATGTCGATCTCCCCGACAAGTCAGCATCTTGCCTGCAGTCGCAGGGATCGAGAAGTCAGAGCTTGGCGAGAAGACGTGACTGCGCAGTCACTGTAGCGTGAGACGGCGGGGCGAAAGGGCGGTTTCCGTGACACCGAGCTCGGCAATGTCGGCAGGCAGACCTTGGCCGAGCGCCAGATTGGCGGCGAGACGGCCGGCCGCGGCGCCGGTCTGGATGCCATATCCGCCCTGGCCGGCGAGCCAGAAGAAGCCGGCGATTGCGTCGTCGTAGCCGACCACCAGGTTCTTGTCGGCAACGAAGCTGCGCAGGCCCGCCCACTTGTTCTTGATGCGGCGGATCTGCAACGTCGTTGCGGTCTCTATGCGATCGACGGCGATGGCAATGTCCATCTCTTCGGGCTGGGCGTCGCAAGGCGGCGAGGGCGTCTCGTCCGCGGGCGAAGCGAGAAACTGGCCGACCTCGGGTTTGAAGTAGAAGGTCTCGTCGAAGTCGATCGCCATCGGCAGATGCTCGATTGCGAGCCCGGCAGGTGAGTCGAAGGTGAAGGCCGTTCTTCGCTTTGGCACCAGGCCGACAGGCTTGGCGCTGGCCAGCCTCGCCAAGACGTCTGCCCATGCACCTGAGGCGTTCACGATATTGGCTGCGGCGATCGGCTCGCCGTCCCGCATGCCAATCAACCAGCGACTGCCCTTGCGCTCGAGACGGATGACCTCCGCTTCGAGGCGCAACACCGCGCCGGCGGCACGTGCGCCACGCAGGAAGCCGCCATGGATGGCGGCGACGTCCATGTCGTCCGCCTCTGGCTCGAAGAGCGCGCCGCCTTGCACGGCTTCCGGTTTGAACAGCGGCATCCGTCGCAGCACTTCAGCAGGGTCGAGCCAACGCACGCTTGGCACCAGCCGGGAATACTCGTCGGCCGCCGCGCGGATCGCGGTCTCCTGGTCTGCACGGCCGGCGATCAGCGCACCCCGCGGCGTGAGCAAGGGATGATCGGCAAAGCCTTGCGGCGGCTGGCGGTAGAAGCGGCCGGAGGCGACCGTGATGGCGCGGATCTCCGCGGAGCCATAGGTCTCCGAATGCAGCGCGGCCGAGCGCCCGGTCGTGTGATAGGCGGCGACATGTTCGCGTTCGAGAATGACCACGCGTTTTTGCGGAGCGAGATGGTAGGCGACGGAAACGCCGGCGATGCCGGCGCCGATGATGGCGAAATCGAATTCCTGCATGAGCCCCACATTGCAAGGTCGTCGCTTCCCCTGCAATAGTCCGACCGACATGAACATCGCCCATCTGTTGCTCGGATCGTCGCAGGAATTTCGCGACCATGTCGCGTTGGCGCGCGGTGGCACGGCGCATCTCAGCTACCGCGACCTGTGGCGTAAGGCCTCGGTGATGAGCACGTTCCTGCGTGCGCGCTTCGGACTGGCGCCCGGCGATCGCGTCGCTTTCGCGCTTTCCAATTGCGTCGAGGCGATCGAGGTCATGTACGCGATCTGGCACGCGGGTCTTTGCGCCGTGCCGATGAACGCCAAGCTGCACGCCAAGGAGTTCGCCTTCATCCTCGAGAATTCGGGAGCCAAGATCTGCTTCGTGACACCTGACCTCGCGACGACCATCGCAGAGGCGGCGAAGGAGGCACCGGCGCTGAAGGAGATCATCGACGTCACGACCCGGCCCTACGCGCTCTTGGCGGTGAGCGATCCCAGCCCGATGGCGGACTGCGCGCCGGAGGATCCGGCTTGGCTGTTCTACACATCGGGCACGACAGGACGGCCGAAGGGCGCGACGCTCACGCATCGTAATCTTCTGGCGATGACGCTCAACTACTATGCCGACGTCGATCGTCCGGTTGCCGGCGGATCGATGGTGCATGCGGCACCGATCAGCCACGGCTCGGGCCTGTGGAATTTCGCCATGCTGGCCCGCGGCGCCGTCCAGGTCTTCCCCGAAAGCGGCAAGTACGACGTGGCCGAGACGGTCGAGCTCATGAACCGCTGGCCCGACTGCAGCATCTTCCTCGCACCTACCATGGTGAAGCGGCTGGTCGAGCACCCGGCGGCAAGCGATCTTCGACCGGGCGCCCTGCGGCTCATCAGCTACGGCGGTGCGCCGATGTATGTGAGCGACCTCAAGCGCGCCATGGAAACGCTAGGAAACGTCCTCTGTCAGCTCTACGGCCAGGGCGAGAGTCCGATGACCATCACCCATCTCTCGCGAGAGATGCATGCACTGCGCGACCATCCGCGTTGGGAGGCGCGGCTCGCCTCGGCTGGGGTTGCCGATACCTGTGTCGAGGTGCGGGTGGTCGACGAGGCGGGACGACCGCTGCCGGCCGGCGAGGTCGGCGAGATCATCGTCAAGGGCGACACGGTGATGTCGGGCTACTGGAACAATCCGGAGGCAACGGCCAAATCGCTGCGCGAGGGCTGGCTGTGGACCGGCGACGTCGGCGCTTTCGACCAGGATGGCTTCCTGACGCTCAAGGATCGCTCGAAGGACATGATCATCTCGGGCGGCAGCAATATCTATCCGCGCGAGATCGAGGATGTGTTGAACCTCCATCCCGGCGTCGCCGAATGTTCCGTGGTCGGTCGGCCGCATGCGGAATGGGGCGAGGAGGTGGTGGCCTTCGTCGTGGCCCGGCCGGGTACCACGCTCACGGCGGCCGAGCTTGACCGGCTCTGCCTCGACAACATCGCGCGCTTCAAGCGGCCGAAGGATTATCGCTTCATCGAAGCCTTGCCCAAGAACAACTACGGCAAGATTCTCAAGACGGAGCTGCGAGCTCTGCTATAGGGTCGCTCTCAGGAGAGAGGAGGAAAGCATGGGCATGATCGACTTCAAGCGTCCGGACGGCTCGTCGTGCAAGGGCTATCTTGCCGAAGCGGGCAAGGGCAAGCCGGGCATTGTCGTGATCCAGGAATGGTGGGGTCTCAACGATCAGATCAAACGCGTCGCCGATCGCTTCGCATCAACCGGCTACAACGCCCTGGCCCCCGACCTCTACAAGGGCCGCGTGACGCAGGATCCCGATGAGGCCAATCACATGATGACCGGTCTCGATTTCGTCGGGGCGTCGGATCAGGATATCGCGGGTGCGGTCAAGCATGTCGCCGACCTCAGCCGCAAGGTGGGTGTCATGGGCTTCTGCCTGGGCGGTGCGCTCACTATTGCTGCTTGCGCGCGCGTACCGGGCATCGCCTGCGGCGTGCCCTACTATGGTGTTCCGCCGACGCAACTGGCCGATCCGGCGAAGATCAAGATTCCCATCCAGGGTCATTTCGCCAATCAGGACGATTGGTGCACGCCGAAGGTCGTGGACGAATTCGCGGCGGCAATGACCAAGGCCGGCAACAAGCCGGAGGTCTATCGCTACGACGCGGCCCATGCCTTCGCCAAGGACGGTGGTGCGGCCTATGATGTCGCCGCCGCGAAGCAGGCGTGGGATCGCACGCTCGTCTTCCTGGGCAAGCACCTCTGAGCTCTGCGGAGCGCGCTGCCGAGGCGGCGCCCATCCGACCGGCCCTTGGCCTCGCCATCGTGGGGCTCGGGGCGGCGCTCGCGCCGCTCGATATCGCCGTCAACGTCGCGCTACCGGCGATCACGGCGCACTTCGGGCTGGCGCTGGGCGACGTGCAGTGGCTCGTGATCTGCTACGTCCTCGTCTACGGCTCGCTGATGCTGGTGTGCGGCAAGCTTGGCGATCTGGTGGGTCATCGCCTGGTCTTCCGTGTGGGCCTGGGTCTCTCGGCAATCGGCTGCGCGGCCTGCGCGATGGCGCCAAGCTGGCCTTTGTTCCTGTGGGCGCGCGCGGGGCAGGGTATTGGCACCGCGCTTGCCCTTGCCTGCGGGCCGGCGTTGTCGACGTCGCTCTATCCCGAAAGCCAGCGGACCCGCGCGCTCGCCGGCTTTACGGCGAGCCAGGCGCTCGCCTCGACCATTGGACCGCTGCTGGCGGGTGTCCTGATCGAGATCTGGGACTGGTCGGCCGTCTACTGGTTCCGGGTTCCGATCGCCCTCGGTGCGCTTGCTCTATCGGGGTTGTTGCCGGCCCCCAAGCGCGATAATCGGCGGTTCGACGCGCTGGGGGCGGTGCTGCTTGCTTGTTGCATGAGTGCCCTCCTGTTGGCACTCGTCCTGTCGCAACGCGCCGTGCCGATCTGGCAGCCGTTGGCGCTGGCAATCGGTGCGCTGGCCGGCATCGCGATCTTCGTCCGCCACGAAAACCGGTTCGACGAACCGATCCTGCGGCCGGCGCTGTTCGCCGATGCCAGCTTCGCTATTCCCAACCTTCTCAGCGTACTCGCCAATCTCGCAAGCTTCGCGATCCTGCTGTTGACGCCCTACTATCTCGTCAATGTGCTGAACCTGTCGGCGGCGATGTCCGGACTCATGATCGCGTTGGCCTATGTCGGCGGCACGGCCGGCGCACCGCTGGCCGCGCGGTTGGTGTCGCGATTCGGACAACGCCCAACCGCCTTCGCTGGCATCGTGGTGGTGGGCATCAGTCTGATGGCGTTGGGCTGGACGACGAAAGATACGCCCTTGCCGCTGCTTGCGGCGATGTTGCTGGTCGAAGGCAGCGCCTACGGCCTGCTGGTCGTTGCCTACACCGATATCGTGACCAGCACGCTCGCCCGACGCGATCGCGGCGTGGCCGGCGCGCTGGCGCTCTTGACCCGCACATTGGGAATCGTGAGCGGCGCTTCCGTATTGAGCGCCCTGCAAGCCCACGGTGCCGCAGGTGTCGGCGGCGTCGAAGGCTTTCTCGCGGGCTATCGTTTCGCCTTCACGACCGCCGGCGGCGGCCTGTTGGCGGCGCTCATCCTCTCCTGCTTCTGGCCACGCGCCTGGTTTCGACGCTGATTGCCCTCAGTCCAGGGTCACGTGGCCGCGCTTGATGATGTCGGCGAAGGTTGCGCTTTCCTTGTTTATTTCGGCGCGCATGGCGGCGGGGCCGAGGTAGGTCGCCTTGGCGCCACCCTTGTCGAGCTTCTCCAGCACATCCGGCGCTTGCAACGCCTCCTCGATCGCCTTGGCCATGCGCGTGACGATCGGTTCGGGAGTGCCGACCGGTGCGAGCAGCCCATACCAGCTCTCGCCACCTTCCTTGCCGTAGCCTTGCTCGCGCATCGTCGGGATGTCGGGTTTTTGCGGCCAGCGCTGGTTTCCGACGATGGCAAGTCCCTTCAGTCGGCCGGCCAGGATATGCGGCAACACGGTCTGGTCGAATTGCGCCTGGATCTGACCGCCCAAAAGATCCTGTGTCGCCTGGGCGCTGCCCTTGTAGGGGACGTGCACCATCTTGATCCCCGCTTCGATGTTCAGCATCTCGCCGAACAGCTGCGTGATGGTGCCGAGCCCCGCCGAGCCGAAATTCACTTTGCCCGGGTTGGCCTTTACGTAAGCCACGAACTCAGGGAGGGTGTTGGCGGGAACCGAGGGATGGACCGCAAGCGCCATCCACGAGGTCGACATGCGCGCCACGGTCGCGAAATCCTTTTCGGGATCGATCGGGATCGGCTGCAAGTGACGCGTGATGGCAAGCATCGCCACGGTGGTCGCGAGAAAGCTGTAGCCGTCGGCGGGCTGGGTTTTGGCGATCTCTGCCCCCAGCATGCCCGAGGCTCCGCCCTTGTTGTCGAACAGTATCGGCTGGCCGAGCAGCTGCCCCGCCTTTTCGAGCACGATACGCGAGGAGATGTCGGTGGGACCGCCTGGCGGATAGGGCACGATCACCTTGATCTGGCGGCTCGGCCAAGTCTCCGCGACCGCAGGCATGGCCGCGGCGATGCCGAATGCCGAAATGAAGGTACGTCGCAGCATCTAATCCTCCTGAAGGCGCGTCTCGGCGCGAGCATTTCATGTGGCTTCTAATGCTGCAACCGGTGTGCAGGTGCCATAATAAGTCACCGAACGGAGAGGGACAGCATGGCGGGCAGATTGAAGGACAGAGTGGCGATCGTGGTGGGTGCAGGCTCGAGCGGTCCTGGATGGGGCAACGGCAAATGTACCGCCGTCACGTTCGCCCGCGAGGGCGCCAGGGTTTTCTGCGTTGACCGCAAACGCGCTGCTGCGGAAGAGACAGTCGGCTTGATTGTAAAGGAAGGTGGCGACGCTGCCGCCTTCGAATGCGACGCCTCCAACAATGCCCAGGTGAAGGCGATGGTCGACGCTTGCATGTCCAAATGGGGTCGAGTGGACATCCTCGACAACAACGTCGGCATTGGCTCGACCGGTGGTCCAGTCGAACTCTCCGAGGACGAGTGGCAGCGGGTGTTCAACATCAACGTGACGAGCTTCTTCCTTACCGCCAAGCACGTGCTTCCGGTCATGGAGGCGCAGGGCAGGGGAGCGATCGTCAATGTGAGCTCGATCGCCTCGATCCGAACGCCTAAGGGCATCTCCTATGTCGCTTACAACGCGTCCAAGGGCGCCGTGAATTCGCTCACCATGGCGATCGCCTCGGAATATGCCGCCAAGGGCATCCGCTGCAACGCGATCCTGCCGGGCCTGATGCATACGCCGATGATCGACTTCCTCGCCGAGGAGTACGCCAAGGGCGAGAAGGATCACAACCAGGCCTATGACAAGATGATCGCGATCCGCAATCGTGCCTCGCCGACGGGCAAGATGGGCACCGGCTGGGACACCGCCAATGCCGCGTTGTTCCTGGCTTCCGACGAGGCGGCGTACGTGAACGGCCATCTGCTGGTGGTCGACGGCGGCATCACGCTCCGCGCCTGACCGTCAGGGAGCGAACTGCTCCTTGAGGATGCGCTCCTCGAGGTCATGCTCCGGATCGAACAGCAGGGTGAGCCGGATGTCGTTGGCCTCCGTCACCGTCACCTTGACCACATCGGCGATCTCGACCGAGTCGGCCGCGGCGGCGACCGGACGCTTGCGCGGATCGAGTATGGTAAAAGCGACCTTGCTTTTGTGCGGCAGCAGCGCGCCGCGCCAGCGCCGCGGCCGGAAGGCATTGATCGGCGTCAGCGCGAGCAGGCCAGCGCCCAACGGCAGGATCGGGCCATGGGCGGAGAGATTGTAGGCTGTCGATCCGGCCGGCGTCGCGACAAGCGCACCGTCGCAATGGAGGTCGGGCAGACGCAGATGCCCGTCGACCGAGACGGCGATACGAGCTGTCTGGCGGCTCGAGCGCAGCAACGAAACCTCGTTGATGGCGATCACTTCATGGCGGCGGCCGCGAGTGGTCGTCGCCACCATGCGCAGAGGGATGAGCGTTACTTTCCGGGCCGCCGTCAAGCGGGCGGGCAGGCCGCTGGCACGATACTGGTTCAGCAGGAATCCCACCGTGCCGAGATTCATGCCGAAGATCGGTGTGCCACGGCGAATGTTGCGATGGAGGGCATTCAACATCAGGCCGTCGCCGCCCAGGGCCACGATGATATCTGCCTGCGCCGGCGTCACGTTGCCATAGCGTTTCACGAGCGCCACGCGTGCGGCGCGGGCGACAGGCGTCGAGGCGGCGACAAAGGCCAGACGCGGAGCGGAACTGGAAGGGGCTGACATCGGGCCTCGGCGACGCGTAGAACGGAATTCGCACTATAGCGGCTGACGACGCGGTTGCGATAAAATCCCGTCCAAAGAAAAGCTGGAGGAGGACGCGATGGAACTGGTTCCGCTGGGGCCGGGTTTTGGCGTGGAAGTCAGAGGCATCGATATCCTTGACGTCGCGACTGACGCTGACGCCTACAAGGCGGTGCGAGGCGCGTTCGAGGAACATTCGCTGCTGGTGTTTCGCGACCAGCCGATTGCTGACGACGTCCAGGCTGCTTACAGCCGCGCCTTCGGGCCGCTCGAACTCACCAAGGTCTCTTCACTCGGGCAAAATACGTTCTATTCGCGCCTCACGAACAAGGCGAACGGCAAGGTGGTGTCGCCCGACCATCGCCAGGTGCTGGTCGCCAAGGCGAATGCGCTTTGGCACACCGATTCGTCGTTCAAGAAGACGCCGGCGCTTGCCTCCGTCCTGACGGCCCGCGTGTTGCCCGAGGATGGCGGCGAGACCGAGTTCACCTCGACGCGGCTCGCCTGGGAACGGCTGCCCACCGACTTGCAGTCCCGCTTGAAGGACGCGGTGGCGACGCACTCCTACGCCAACAGCCGTGACCAGATTCATCCCGACCTCGCGACCGAGATGGAGCGCCGGTCCCTGCCGCCGGTGCGCTGGCGGCTCAATTGGCGCAATCCGACCAACGACCGCCGCGCGCTCTATGTCGCGAGCCACGCCTACGCGATCGACGGGATGGACGATCGGGATGCACGCCAGCTCCTGGCACAGCTTCTCGACGAGGCGACGCGCCGCGAGTTCGTCTACAGCCACAAATGGCGGCAAGGCGATGCAGTGATGTGGGACAACCGCGCCATGCTTCATCGCGGGCGGCCCTGGGACTATGCGCGCGAACGCACCATGGTGCGCACCACGATCTCGGCAACGACGGCGGATGGACTGGACGAGGTGAGGCCGCCTCGTGTCCATTGACCAACTAGGAAGCTGAAGAGGCTAGGGAAGGCTCCAGCCGCCGGCGCCACGCAGGCCGAAGATCGCTTGCGGCTGATCGACGTCCTTCAGCACGTGAAGGCCAAGCGATTCGATGTCCCTCGGCGGCAATAGCTCTGCAAGGGCAGCCGAGAGCAGGACGGGCCGGCTGAGCGGCACGCAAAGCTTCTCCAACCGGGCGGTGTGGTTCACGGCAGGACCGATCACCGTGAAGTCGAGCCGATTGCTGGCGCCGATGTTGCCGAACATCACCTCGCCGATATGCAATGCCAGGCCAAAGCGTACGGCAGGCTCGTCGGCAGCGGCGCGGATGCCGTTCAATATGGTGATCGCGTCGGCCACGGAACCGGCTGCGCGTATTACCTTGAGGGCCACCTGGTCACGGTCGGCCGGTGTTGGCACGGGAAAGATGCACAACATGCCGTCGCCCATGAACTTCAGGATCTCACCGCCCGCACCGGTGACGATCTTTCCCATCACGTCGAAGTAGTCGTTCAGCAGATTGATCACGATGTCGCGCGGCAGAGTGTCGGACGCGCGCGTGAAGCCGCGCAGGTCGCAATACCAGATGACCGCTTCGATCGTTTGACCGTCCCCACGCTTGACCTCGCCGGCCAGTATCCTCTGGCCGGCGGTGCGGCCGACATAGGCGTCAAGCAGGTGGGTTGCGGTATCGCGCAACGAATGGATCTCGACCAGGCGCGTGAAGGCGAACTGCAACAGGTACATGCGATCAAGATCGGTCGACGAAAAACCGCCCGGCCGGTCGGACACGACGCTCAACGCATCGACATGGCCGTTGGTGAACAGCAATGGCAGGGCAACGTAATCCGTCGCACCCTCGCCCTTGAGCTGGCGCAGAAGCGGCGCCTGCGGCTCGGTTTCCTCGAGGCGGAAGCGGATGGTCTTCTGCTGCTCGAAGACGACAGGCAGTGGATTGTCCCGATATTCCGCGCTGTCGGCCTGGACGTGCGGCCGGAAGCCGACCTCGATGCCGCGGCCGCGGCGCCAGAAGTAGCCCTTGCCGGCGAATTCAGGGTGCAAGGTGAGCTGGAAATAGGCCAGGCGATAAAGCGGAATATCGGCCAGCACGAGCTGCTCGCCAGCGGCGGCAACGAGTTCCGCAGTGTCGGTGATGCGATAGGCCTCGGTGACGAACCAGCGGGCCACCGGATCGCTGTAGACACGCTGGGCGATATCGTCGTCCATGGCCGACCATAACCCGGTCCGGCCACGGCCGTGACACTATTCGGCAGCGGCGAGCCGCTGGTGTTGGGCGACCGCTGCCCGCGCGCGTGCCAGGTCCTCGCCGCGCTTTTTGTCGAGTGCCGCTCCGCCGCCCGCCGTTTCGGCGAACAGGGCGAGCTTGTCCATGTCGTCGTCGATCACGGGCTCCAGCGCCAGATCGGTATACTCGTAGCGCTTGGGGTCGTGCTTGACCTTCTGACCGATGCGCCAGCCTTGCCATGCGAGTCGGGCGTAGATTCGGAGCTTGCGCCAGGTTTCGGCCGCAAGCTTGAGGTGGAACAGGCCGATCGGCTCGATCGGCAGACCGTACCGGCGGTCGCGGCGATACTTCATGCGCACGATACCGCCTTCGAGCGGATGGATTCCCTCAGCCTCGAACATGATCTTGAACATGGTCATGAACTGGGCGGGTTCGGCCGGGTTGCGTCCCCTAACAGTGCCATGCCGGCGCGCCACCGTCTCGATGTGCTCGGGCGTGTAGTAAGCCTTCCAGGCGTCGCGATAGGTGCGGTCGAATTCCTCGTCGTTCATCTTCGGATGATGGACCACGCGATGGTGCAGATCATACTTGTTGAGGTCTGCATCCATCCACACACCCTGCTTCCAGAGTTTCTGATGGTCCTCTGAACCCGGCAGGGGCGTCAGGATGAACAGCTCGAGGATGTCGAGTGGCAGCTCCTTCTTGATGATCTCCATGTCGCGGAGAACCGACTCGCGCGTGTCGCCGGGAAAACCCAGGATATAGCCCGCCCAGGTGGAGATACCCGCGACGTGCCAGGCCTGCAGCATCTTGCGGTACTCGGTGATCTTGTTCTGCCGTTTCTTCGCCGCCAGCAGATTATCAGGGTTGATATTCTCGAGGCCGATGAAGACGCGATAAACGCCCGCCCATTGCGCCTTGGCGATGAAGTTCGGAATCCGATGGCACTGCGTGTCGACCTGGATGAGCAGCGAGAGCTCGATGCCCTCGTTCTCCTTGAGCTCGATAATACGGTCGAAGAAGTCCTCCCAATGCCGGTTGCGGGCCATGTTGTCGTCGGTGATGAAGAACGACGTGATTCCCTGCTTGCAGTTCTCGCGAATGATCGCCTCGAGATCGTCGGCGTTGCGGAAGCGACTCTTGCGTCCCTGCACGTTGATGATGGTGCAGAACGAGCACTGGAACGGACACCCGCGGCCGAGGTCGAAGCTTGACTTCTTACCTTCGTTGCGAGCGAGTGCCGTGGCCGGGAGGTGCGGCGTCGGTGCGTTCTCGATGCCCGGCAGGTCGTTCATGTAGTTGTAAAGCGGCTTCAGGCGGCCACGCCATGCATCCTGCAGGATAACGTCGAAGCGGCCTTCTTCTGCTTCGCCAGCGAAGATCGAGATGCCCATGTCCATGGCACCTTGGATTTCCGGCGGCACCACCGGCAGCATCGAAAGGCAGCCCGCCGCATGGAAGCCGCCCAGCGCCACGGGAACGCCGGCTTTGATGAACTGTCGCGCAAGGTCGATAGCGTGCGGGAACTGGTTGCTCTGGACGCCAACCAGGCAGACCAGGCCCTTGCCGCCATTCCGGCGAATATTTCGGACGATGCGATCGGCCCGTACGCGCATGTTCGTTTCATCGAATGGCTTGATGACGATTTCGACATCGGGGCCTAGTACTTCGCGGCGGCGACAATCTTCGCCCAGCCCATAGAGCGCGGCCAGCGTGTTGGACGGAATATGAGACCGCAGCCAAGTGATGGGATAGCCGGCATCGTCATAATGCGTCGGCTTGATCAGAATAAGCTCAAAGCAAGTCTTCTTGGCCGAACTGCCCATTGCGGACTGCTCCCCTTAAAAGTCCGCGTGCTTTCTAATCGCGCCGCTGACGATCCGTCGAATTGACACCGCTTCTCTAAAACAACCGGCTTTTGCCCGTCCGGTGAAAGAAAGGCATTCCCCTTCAATACGTTATGCCGACAATTTGCATCCCCGACAAGAGCGCAGGCCAGGGTGGCTGTGGGCCTGTTTCGCCTCAGGTGGGCTACAAATAGAAGTTCATTGCACCCCACCCGCCGTGCAGACACCTTGTTTCCATTCGAAACCGCGCGGTGGCGCCGATCGGAGGAAAACCACAAGACGTGACCGTATTTGCGCGTGTACCTGCGCTGGCACCCTTCCAGATCCGCAGCTTCTGCTTCCAGTGGCCTGCCGACCTTCTTGCATCCTGGGCGTTCGAGATGGAAGGGGTGATCCTCGGCTGGTTTGTCCTCGTCTCCACCGGATCCGTAACCGCGCTGGCTATTTTCGGCTCCCTGCAATTTCTCGGCACCCTGGTATCGCCCTTCTTCGGGATGGCGGGCGATCGGATCGGCAATCGAAATGTCCTTTGCCTGATGCGCATCACCTACGTGGGGATCGCGCTCTGCCTGATGCTGCTCTTCCTGGCCGGGCTTGCGACAACCGTTCCGGTGTTCGTGCTGGCCGCCCTCATGGGGCTCGTGAAACCGTCGGACGTCACGCTGCGCAATCTCCTGGTGGGCGAGACGATGCCAAACGAGTTGCTGATGCGCGCCATGAGCGGCTCGCGCATGACCGCCGATTCAGCGCGTGTGGTCGGCGCCCTCTCCGGCGCCACATTGATGGCGACGCTCGGTGCGGGGCCGGCTTATGCGGTGATCTGCAGCGTTTATGGCGTAAGTTTCCTCCTAACACTCAACGTCGGCCTCAAGCGGGTCCGCATCCTGGGCGAAGAGGCGCCGCCGGCGTCGCCGATCAAGGCGCTCAAGGAGGGCTTTGCCTATGTCTGGTCGACGCCCGATGTACGCGCGGCAACACTTCTTGCCTTCCTGATGAATTTCGCGGCCTATCCGATGGTCAACGCCTTGCTGGCGCACGTTGCCAAGGACGTCTATGGCCTCGACCAGACCGGACTTGGCTGGCTGATTGCAAGCTTCGCAGCGGGCGCCTTGCTGGGTTCGATTCTTCTTTCGATGCATGGTGCACGAATTCCCGCTGCCCGGACGATGATTGCCTTTGCGCTCGTCTGGTTCGTCCTGAACTTCGTTTTTTCGTGGATCGAGGCGCCGCGCTGGGGCGAGGCGCTGCTGATCGTGATCGGCGTAGCGCAGAGCTTCTGCATGGTGCCGATGGCGGTGATCCTGCTGCGCACGGCCGATCCTGCTTTTCGCGGCCGGGTCATGGGCGTCCGGATGCTCGCCGTCTACGGCCTGCCGCTTGGCCTGCTGTTGAGCGGACCGATGATCGAGCATGTCGGTTTCGCGGTGACCGGCTCCCTGTTCAGCCTGGTCGGCCTCACCTTTACGGTGCTGATCGCTGCTCATTGGCGGGAACATCTGTGGCATCCGCAGGCGGCTGCCAATCGATAGGGGAACTTTCGAGCACTGGAGGGCGTTGGCCTGCGACCGATCGAGGAGAGCATGCCCAAGATCCCAGCGCTGGCGGCCGTCTTCCTGCTGGTGGACGTCGCGGCCGCCACCGCCCAGCCCCTTCCGATCGATACGGCGCCCACACCGGATGAGCGGCGCAATATCTTTACCTTCCAGGTCGAGAACGATTTCTTCAACATCGTTGGCAAATCGGACCGCGACTACACCAACGGCGTGCGGATCGGCTGGCTATCGCCCGCCTTGTCAGACCTGCCCGACGGGTGGGCAAGGATGCTCACCCTGCCGACGATCTTCGGCGAGGCACCAGCGAGCTCGGTCACGCGGCGCGTCGGGGTGTCGATCGGTCAGAATCTCTACACACCGCAGGACACGGAAACGGCTCAGCCGATTTTCAACGACCGTCCTTATGCGGCCTGGCTCTACATGAGCGTCGCGCTGCAATCGACCTACAAGCGGATCGACCCTGCAACCGGCGCGCTCGACCCGATCCGGCTCGACACGCTTCAACTCGATTTCGGCGTGGTGGGGCCCGCGGCAGGTGGCGCGTTCGTGCAGAACAACTTCCATCGCCTGATCAATGATGGTCCGGCCAACGGATGGGCGAACCAGCTTCATAACGAGCCGACGCTCGATCTCACCTTTGAACGCCGCTGGCGGACCGGCCGAGGGATCCTTCTTGATCAGCCGAAGCTTGAATACGATCTCGTGCCCACGGTCGCACTCGCGGTCGGGAATGTCTCGACCTACGCCAGCGTTGGCGGCCTGCTGCGCATTGGCAAGGACCTGCATGCCGACTTTGGCCCGCCAAGGTCGCGACCGGGGCTTCCCGGCTCAGAGGGCTTCGTCGGCGACGGATTTGCCTGGTATCTGTTCTTCGGCGTGAGTGGCGACGCGGTGGCACGCAACATGTTTCTCGACGGCAATACCGATGGCAATAGCCTGCATGTGACCCACCGCCCCTTCGTCGCCGAAGGCACCGTGGGTCTCGCTCTGTTTTTTCGTGGGATGCGTGTTTCCTTCACCCAGGTCCTGCGTACGCCTGAATTCTTCGAACGCAACCGGTTCGATCAGTACGCGTCGATCAACGTCACGTTTCGCTACTGATCGACGATGCGCCGGGCAACATCGGGATCGAATGATCCGCAGATGGTGCCCGGCGTGTTGCCTGCCTCCTGCTAGCCCAGGTTCTTCTCCGCGAAGGACCAGTTCACGAGCTTGTCCAGCCATGCTGCCACGTGATCGGGGCGGCGATTCTGGAAGTCGAGATAGTAGGCATGCTCCCATACATCGGCGGTGAGAAGTGGCGTCTCGCCATGTGCGATCGGGGTGTCGGCGTTGGACGTCGTAGTGATCTTGAGCTTGCCGTCCTTGCCCTTGACGAGCCAAGCCCAGCCGCTGCCGAACTGTCCGACTGCTGCTTTCTGGAAAGCGTCCTTGAACTCCTTCACGCCCCCGAAGCTCGACTGCAGCGCGTCCTTGAGTTTGCCGGCGGGTTCGCCGCCGCCCTTGGGCGACATGCTTTCCCAGTAGAAGTTGTGATTCCAGACCTGACCGGCGTTGTTGAAGATCGCCTTTTCCTTCTCATTCTTCGCCGACTTGGCGACGATCTCCTCGAGTGCCATGCCGTCATAGCTGGTGCCAACGATCAGCCCATTCAGGTTGTTGACGTAGGCCGCATGATGCTTTCCGTGATGGAACGAGATGGTCTTGGCCGAGATCACCGGGTCGAGGGCGTCCTCGGCGTAGGGCAGTTTCGGGAGGCTGAAGGCGTGCTTAGGCTTGTCCAATGGCATGACACTACTCCTGATGTTACGACGACCCCTGACTATGGAACGTCTCGCTGTATTTAATGTTGCGTCGCATTTTCGCAGGCAGGCAGGCCGCGAAATTCCTTTATCCGCGCATTTTTGAGCGAACGGTTCTCAGTCGCGCGCTCCGCGGTTGCATTGTCCTCGACAGTCGGTGTCTAAGGATCGAGCGTCACTCTGGAGGCTCATCATGAGAGGCAACGCGCAAATAATCGCGGAATTGAACAAGCTCCTGAAGAATGAGCTGACCGCCATCAATCAATATTTTCTTCACGCGCGGATGTTGAAGCACTGGGGCTTCGAGCGCCTAGGCAAGAAGGTCTATGACGAGTCGATCGGCGAGATGAAGCATGCAGACCGGCTGATCGAGCGTATCCTGTTCCTTGAAGGATTGCCCAACCTCCAGGACCTCGGGCGATTGGGTGTCGGCGAGACTGTTCCCGAATGCCTGAATGCCGACCTAAGATTAGAAAGCGCCGCGCGGACCGATCTGGTTGCCGCGGTGGCGGCCTGCGAGGCCGCACAGGATTACGTGAGCCGCGAGATCGCGGTCGATATTTTGGAGGACGCCGAGTCCCATATCGACTTCCTGGAGACCGAGCTTGAACTGCTGGAGAAAGTCGGCGAGCAGAACTACCTGCAAACCCAGATCGGTGAGGGGAAGGAGTCGGACTGAGCAGCCGTTCGCTAACGGCTGGCGTCCGCGCGGCTGTCAGTCGGCGGCGAGCAACGTCTGCGGTGCAGCTTGTTCGATGGAAATGGTCTGGTCGATCCGCTTGCGCATCTCCGGCGCGCAACCGCCGCATTGCGGGCTTTGGCCGCAGGCGCGGAAGACGTCCACCGGACGTCGCGCTCCGGCCCGAACGGCGGCTTCGACATCACGGTCTCGAATGGCGCGGCAGACACAGATATACATCTGATAGACGTCTTTCGTGCAAATTCATGCAGTTGCGACTTACTCGCAGGCCGAAGATAAGAGGCATTCGCAGATAGGTCAAGGGTCAGAATCAGGGCAAAAAATGGGTCATCCCGTCTTTACCGAAGAGCATGACTTGATCCGGGCCCAACTCCATCGCTTCGTCGAGGAGAAGGTAAAGCCGGAAGGGCCAAAATGGGAGCAGGCGGGGTTCGTGCCGCGGCAGGTGCTGCGCGAAATGGGGGATCTGGGCTTCTTCTCCCTGCGGATTCCCGAGACGTTGGGCGGTGCGGGTCTGGATGCGCGGGCGTCCGTGATTCTGGCCGAGGAAGTCGGGCGGTCGACCTATGGCGGCTTCGCTATCACCGTCCTCGTTCATACCGACATGGCGAGCCCCCATCTCGTCCGCTTCGGCAGCAAGCGGCAGCTCGACAAATATCTGCCCGGCATCATGGCGGGCACGACGATCACGGCCGTCGCCGTCACCGAGCCCGGGGCAGGCTCTGACGTTGCCAGCATCCGCACACGCGCCGTCCGTGATGGCGACTCCTATGTGCTGAACGGCGCCAAGATGTTCATCACCAATGGCGTCCATGGCGATCTCTATTTCGTTGCGGCCCGGACTGATCCCGAGGCCAAGGGCAGCCGCGCGCTCACCATGTTCATCGTCGAGAAGGGAACGCCGGGCTTCCGCGTGAGCCGCGCGCTTGCCAAGACGGGCTGGCTGAGTTCCGACACGGCCGAACTCGCGTTCGAGGATTGTCGCGTGCCGGTGGAGAACGTCCTGGGCGAGGAAAATCGCGGCTTCTATTCGATCATGGCGAACTTCCAGAACGAGCGGCTGGTGATCGGCGCCATGGCGATGGCCGAGGCGCGAGAAGCGATCCGCATCACTTTCGATTATGTCAATCAGCGCACCGCCTTCGGCGAGCCCCTGTGGGAGAAACAGACGATCCGGCAACGGCTGGCGCGACGGCTGGCCGAGGTCGAGGCGGCGCGCCAGCTCGTGCACCATACTGCCTGGCTCGATGCCCAGGGCACGGATTGCGTGGCCCAGGTTTCGATGGTGAAAGCACTGGCCGGCGATCTGGTGAACGCGGTGCTCTACGACTGTGTGCAGTTCCACGGCGGTATGGGGTTCATGCGCGAGAGCGCGATCGAGCGTATGGCACGCGATGCGCGTGTGCAGGCAATCGGCGGCGGCGCGTCAGAAGTGATGTTGGAAGAAGTCGCCAAGCGGTTCGGGCAGGTCTTGTCAGACTGATCGGGGCACCGCATCTTCGCGACCGATGGCTGCACCGCAGAATGCTCCGCGTTATTGGGACGACTACGAGATTGGCAAGAGATATCCGCTGGGCTCGACGACTTTCACTGAACAGGAGATCGTCGACTTCGCGCGGCTCTATGATCCACAGGAGTTCCATATCGATCCCGAGGGTGCCAGGCACTCGCTGTTCGGTGGCCTTATCGCCTCGGGTTGGCATGTCTGCGCCAAGTTGATGCGCCTCTTTGTCGACAATTACATCGATAAGCGCACCGCGCTCGGCTCTCCCGGCATCGACGAGGTTCGCTGGCTGAAACCGGTGCGGCCGGGCGATACGCTCACGGCCTGGGTGGAATGTGCTGCGAAGGTGCCGTCCAAGAGTAAGCCGGAGCTGGGCATCATCCATGAGGCGTGGCACGCCGTGAACCAGAAGGGCGAACTCGTCATGACGGCCAAAGGAATCAACATGATCCGGCGGCGGCCGGCATGAAGCAGGCGGTGAAGGGTCTCGACCACGTGGTGGTCATGGTCGATGGCATCGACGCGGCGCACAAGCTTTCGATCCTGACCGCGGTCGCCTTCGGCTGCGAGGTGGATTTCGCCGGGATCCGGATTTCCGGCATCCGCAACGTCTCGGCCATGGACATCGAATATGCGACCGAGCTCGGCTACCGGATTAAATTGCTCGGTCTCGCGCGCCCAGTTCAAATTGGGACGGAACGCGGCATTGAGCAGCGCGTTCATGCCTGCATGGTTCCGCAAAACGCATTGATCGCCAAAGTGGACGGGGTCTACAACGCGGTCGTCACCCAGGGCAATTTCGTCGGCCAGAACGTCTCGATCGGCCGCGGGGCGGGGCAGGGGCCCACGGCTTCGGCGGTGGTGAGCGATCTCATGGACATCGCCCGCGGGCGCATCCTTCCGGCCTTTTCGGCGCCGGCCGAAACCCTGAAGAAGATCCCGGCGGCGCCCGAAGGCAGCCATGTCGGGCCGTTCTATCTCCGCATGATGGTGGTCGATCGGCCGGGCGTCATCGCCGAGGTCGCGGCGATCATGCGCGACGAGAACGTCTCCTTGGAAAGCATGATCCAGCGCGCGCGCTCGCCCGGCGATCGCGTGCCGGTCGTGTTCACCACGCATGAGACCA
>Ga0081455_10002231_pt1 | contig 23076 bp, 19 predicted proteins | sample TabmetS3T2R1_FD_70207 | JGI IMG/M metagenome (GOLD analysis project Ga0081455, IMG submission 70207) | Tabebuia heterophylla rhizosphere microbial communities from the University of Puerto Rico - S3T2R1 | ecosystem: Host-associated > Plants > Roots > Rhizosphere ...
CAAGGGCGCGATCCAGACCGATCCGATTCCCGCCTTCAAAAGCTATTGGGTGCCGCAGGGGATCGGTGCGGACGTCATCGCGACACTCGACGGCTTCACACGCACGGATGTCGACGCCTATTCCCTCGAAAGCCAGAAGCGCGCCGCGAACGCCTGGTCGAAGGGCTATTTCAAGAACGCGATCCTGCCGGTCAAGGACATCAACGGGATCACGGTGCTCGACAAGGACGAGCACATGCGCCCCGATGCCACGATGCAGGGCATGGCCGCGCTGAAACCATCCTTTGCGTCCATGGGCGATTTTGCGTTCGACGCCGTCATTCAGCAGCGCTATCCGCAGGTCGATACGGTCGAGCATGTCCATACGGCGGCGAATTCGTCGGGCATCGTCGATGGCGCGGCGGGCATTCTGCTCGGCACACGCGAGGCAGGTGCGGCTCAGGGCTTAAAGCCGCGCGCGCGAATCCGCGCCTTCGCCTCGATCGGGTCGGAGCCGTCGATCATGCTGACCGGACCCGAGACGGTGGCGCGCAAGGCGCTTGCCCGCGCCAAGATGAACGTCGGCGACATCGATCTCTACGAGCTGAACGAAGCCTTCGCGGCGGTCGTGATGCGCGCGATGCGCCGCCTCGACATTCCCCACGACAAGCTCAATGTGAATGGCGGCGCCATCGCGATGGGCCATCCGCTGGGTGCGACGGGTGCGATGATCCTGGGCACGTTGCTCGATGAGCTCGAGCGGCGCGATCTCGAGACCGGCCTCGCTTTTCTCTGTGTCGGCTCGGGCATGGGCACGGCCACCATCATCGAGCGCGTGTGAGGGGGAGCGTCATGACCGCTTACAACAACTTCAAGGTCGAGATCGACGCGGACGGCATTGCGCTGGTCACGTGGGACATGCCCGACCGGACGATGAACGTCATCTCGGAAAGCTCGCTCGGCGAGCTTGCTCAAATCATCGAGCAGGTCGTGAGCGATGCGGGAATCAAGGGGGTCGTGCTGACGAGCGGCAAGGCCGCGTTCTGCGCGGGCGCGGATCTCAAAGAGATCGAGGAGAAGGAGCGCGCCAACCGCACCAAGACGCCGGAAGAGGTGACGAAGCTGCATTACGCGCGCTCGGCCAAGATCATCGCACTCGGCCGCAAGCTCGAGACGAGCGGCAAGCCGGCGGTCGCGGCGATCAACGGCACAGCCCTCGGCGGCGGTTTCGAGGTCACGCTCCTCTGCCATTATCGTGTCGTGTCGGACAATCCGAAGACCCAGATAGGTCTGCCGGAGTCGAAAGTGGGCCTGCTCCCGGGCGGCGGCGGTACGCAACGCTTGCCGCGGCTCATCGGCGCGGCGAACTCGTTGCCGCTGTTGCTCCAGGGCACGGCGCTCGCGCCGGCGGCCGCGCTGAAAGCGGGGCTCGTCCACAAGGTCGTGCCCGCTGCGGATCTGATTGCCGAAGCAAAGAGCTGGGCCAAAGCAAACCCGAAAGCGCAGCAGCCCTGGGACAAGCCGGATTACAAGGTCCCCGGCGGTGATCCCTATTCCGATGAAGGCAACATGTCCTTCATCATCGCCAACGCACTCACGCACAAAAGCACGTTCGGCAATTTCCCGGCGCAGGAATACATCCTCTCCTGCGTCTATGAGGGATTGCAGTTGCCGATCGACCGCGGGCTTCAGGTCGAGGCGCGTTACTTCGCCAAGATCCGCCAGCATCCGGTCGCGCGCAACATGGTGCGCTCGCTGTTCGTGTCGATGCAGGAGCTGAACAAGCTCGCGCGGCGTCCGAAAGCCGCGCCGCCGACCAAAGTAAAAAAGCTCGGCGTGTTGGGCGCCGGCATGATGGGTGCGGGCATCGCCCATGTCTCCGCCATGGCCGGCATGCAGGTCGTGCTCATCGACGTCACGGCCGAAGCGGCGGAGAAGGGCAAAGGCTATTCGGCCGGCTTGCTCGCGCGCGACGTCGAGAAGGGCCGCCGCACGGCAGAAGACCGCGACAAGATTCTGGCGCGCATCACACCGACTACGGACTTCGCAGCGCTCAAGGGTGCCGATCTCGTCATCGAGGCGGTGTTTGAGGATCGTGCCGTCAAGGCCGAGACGACGCGCAAGGCGGAAGCGCAGCTCGCGGAAAGCGCGGTGTTCGGCTCCAACACGTCGACACTCCCGATCACGGGCCTCGCCGAGGCGAGTGTCAGGCCGGAGAATTTCGTTGGCATTCACTTCTTCTCGCCCGTCGACCGCATGCCGCTGGTCGAGCTCATTCGCGGCAAGAAGACCTCCGACGCCGCACTCGCCAAGGCGATGGATTATGTGAAGGACATCCGCAAGACGCCGATCGTCGTCAATGACTCACGCGGCTTCTACACCTCGCGCTGCTTCGCCACCTACACGCAAGAGGGTGGGCTGATGCTGGCGGAGGGCATCGCGCCCGCCATCATCGACAATGTCGGCCGGATGACCAGCATGCCGCGCGGGCCGCTCGAGCTGTTGGACGATGTCGGCGTCGATCTCGCCTACAAGGTCGGCAAGCAGACGCGCGAGGATCTCGGCGCGGCCTACAAGGCGACGCCGCTCGATCCCATCCTCGACAAGATGGTCAACGGTCTCGGCCGCTACGGCCGCAAGAACAACAAGGGATTTTATGAGTATCCCGAAGGCGGCAAGAAGCGCCTGTGGCCGGGCCTTGCCGATCTCGTCGCGCCGACGACGAAAGACGCCGAGCCGCCGTTCGTCGCCGAGCTGAAGACGCGGATGCTCTATCGCCAGGCCGTCGAGGCCGCGCGCTGCATGGCGGAGAAGGTCGTCACCGATCCGCGCGACGCGGATGTCGGCGCGATCCTGGGCTGGGGCTTCGCGCCCTGGACTGGCGGCCCGCTGTCGATGATCGACACCATCGGCGCCAAAGCGTTCGTCGAGACCTGCGATCGCCTCGCCCAAGCTTACGGCGAGCGCTTCACGCCGCCCAAGCTCCTGCGCGAGATGGCAGAGAAGGGCGAGACGTTCTACGAGAGATTTGCTCCGAGCGAGGCGGCGTAGCGTTGAGGAAGAGGGGAAATGACCAATTATCTGGCATCCGCATTCTTTAAGATGGAGGAATCTCAACCAGCGTTCACAGGCGACAGATCTGTGACGTGCTATTGCCGGGTTGAGAAAATAAGTAGGCAGCTCAGTCTATACTCAACCGGGAGAAAGGTTTCTCTTGCTGACGAGACTAATTCTCCGCTCGAGATTGAGCTGAGAATGGAGGGCATAATTTGCAGACCGTTCTACTTGTTCGGAGCATTCCTCAATATAAATGTTAGACCTTTCGACAAGAGTTCTTCCATTCGTCCAGAGGGCTATATCGGCTGGGGCGATGTTTTAGAGTCGAGTGAGAACCCGACAGGCTGGTGGGAATGCTTCCTGGAAGCAACTCCAAGCGAAGCCACCGCAATCTACGACCACGCCGTTGATGTATTGGCTCCATCGCATATGGAGGAACAAGACGAGCTTTTCTTGAGCGCATTGCAACATGATAATGCAAATGCACCTGCGTTGGTAGGTTCGTATTCGTCGTTGCTAACTAAGGCGCGAGAAGGAACGACCAAGCTTGGTGCCAATCTGCGACTTGTGTTGGAGCGATCGAAAACTGAGCAAGAACGAAAGATAGAATTTCGCATTTCAACCTTCCAGCTTGATGAGTCTCGATCTCGCTAATGTTGCGTGCCTGCAAAATTCCGAGGATATGTCTGGACGCCGAATTCCGGGCACATAATACTAATTGGTGCGCGGCTTGTGCGCTCAAGCTTCTTTCCTCACCGTACGCTCGAAGGCCTTGATCGCGCGCTTGCGCAGGCCTGGGTCCTTTTTCACGCGCGCGAGAAGATCCGCTTCGAGCCGGAAGCTCATCATTCCTTTGGGGTTAGAAAGTTTTGGGCGGCCGCGCTTTGTGGCTTCGACGAATTTGGGCATGATTGTTCGGGCCGGCCGCGAACGGGCGAAATCCTTCGCCGTCAATTCCGGAATATCCGTGTCGTCGATTTTATGTTTGGAGATTTTCTTCATAGAGCCGTCTTTCCTGCTTCGTTGATCTGCGCAGCGTAATGATCCGGATCGCCTCCTCGTCAATCATCGCAAAAGCCATCGTATGTAAGCGGTTCTTCATCCAACCGATGGCGATGAAGCGTTGCTCGTCATAGGTAAACCGCTCGTCCTCTAGCATGAGGGCCGTTTCCCAATCGAACTCGGTAGCGTCGGCGAAATCGACGCCGTGCTTCCTGAGATTCGAATGGCGCTTCTTGTCGTCCCAGGAAAGCATTGCGGCCATAGGAAATATCCGTAATACATAAATTATCCGCCGTCAATGACGCCGTGGGCGCGGCGTCCGTTGGGAATTGGAGGCGACCGTCGCCCTCTCCGGCGGGAAGACGGAAAAATGATCTCGCGTGAATGTCGCGAGTGGTCGTTCTCCCATATTGGTCGTTCACCCCAAAGTAACCACGAATCAGCGCATAATTGGCGCGCCCCAGTGACGGGCAGCCGATGGAGTGTGCCGTGAACGCCGACGTTCCTCAGCCGGGTCCCTTGTCGCGGCGGCGTATGGCCTTCGCCGACGGGAACATGTCGTTCCTTGCCGGCGGCAAGGAAGGGCCAGTCGTCGTGTTCGTGCATGGCGCGGGTCTCAACGCGCAGACCTATCGCAACCTACTCACACGCCTTTCGTCATCCGCGCGCGTGCTGGCGCCCGATCTGCGCGGTCATGGCGCGACGTCGCTGCCGGCCGATCCGGAAGAGCTGCCGGACTGGCGGTTCTTCGCGCAGGATCTCATCTCCTTCATCGATGCGGCGGTGGCGCCGACGGAGCGCCCGCTCGTGCTTGTCGGCGACCGGATGGGGGCGACCGTGTGTCTGCTCGCGACCGGGGCGCGGCCCGATTTCGTGCGCGGCCTCGTGCTCGTCGAGCCGGTACTCTATCCGCCGCTCGTGTTGTCGGTTATCGAGATCGCGCAGCGCTTCAACCTGGTGCACAGGCTGCCGTTCTACGAGACGGTTCCGCGCCGCCGTGCCGTGTGGCCCGAGCGCGCCCCGCTGCTGGCGGCGCTGCGCGAAACGGCGCCGTTTGCGAGTCTGCCATCCGAGGCGCTCGAGGATTTCATGGCCAGCGGTGTGCTCGAGCGTGCCGACGGCGCGTTCGAGCTCGCGTGCGATCCGGCCTGGGAAGTCCAGACCTATGCCGCGCAATCGAACAATGTGTGGCCGCTCCTCGATCGCGTGCAGTGTCCGATCGATGTTCTGCGCGCGGCCAAGGGCTCGACCTCGCTGCGCGCCGCAGCGTGGCTGCTTCAGATGTCGACGCCCGAGACGAAGATCGAGCAGATCGTGGGCGCGAGTGGTGTGCTGCCGCTGCAGCAGCCCGATCTCGTGCAGGAGCGCATCCTTGCGATGGCGGGCCTCCAGGTCTCCGAAAGCCCTCAGGCCGCCCTGGCCTGATACCAGCTCACGCCGTCGGCATCGGTCGTGCGGGTCATGTCGCCGCGCGCGATGAGATAGTTGAGGTGGGCGAGGCTTTCCGTCGTCGCCATCATCACGACGCCGTCCGTGATCTTCGATTTGAACAGAACGTCGAAGACGTCGACCGCGCGCTTCGGCGTTCGGCACAGCTCGAGCAAAGCGGCTAGCCCCGTCTCGTGCTCGCGGATCAGATTGGCGAGCCGCGTGGGCCCGCCGATGAAGGGCTCGTTGTGCGCGGGCAGCACGAGCGTTTCCGCGGGCAGAAGGTCCTTGAGCATCCGGCAGGACGACAACCAATCGTCCAAGGGATTGGCGAACGGCTCGGTCGGAAACACGCTGACATTGGACGAGATGCGCGGCAGCAACTGATCGCCCGAGATGAAGACGTTCAGCGCCGGGCACCACAGACACGCGTGCTCCGGCGCATGGCCGCGCCCGACGATCACCGTCCAGTCGTGCGCGCCGATGCGGATGACCTCGCGATCGACCACGCGGCGGTAGGATTGCGGCAGGCGGAAGATGTTGGCGCCGAAGCTTCCGAACTTCTCCCGATAGGTGCGCAGTTGCGCATCCGTGAGGCCGGCGGCCTTGAAGAAATTGACGCCCTCCATCGGGGCATCCCGGCCGGTGTCCGTCGCCATGGCGCGGCACAGGAGATAATCGGTGCGCGACATCCAGAGCATGCAGTCGAAGAGCTCGGTGATCCAGCCGGCATTGCCGATGTGATCGGGGTGAAGATGCGTGACATAGACGCGCGTGATCGGCTTGCCGCGCAAGGTGTTCTTGAAGATCGAACGCCAGTAGTCATGGGTCGGCGCGGTCGAAAGGCCGGTGTCGACGAGCGTCCATCCCTCGCCGTCCTCGATCAGCCAGACATTGATGTGATCGAGGCGCATGGGCATCGGCATGCGCACCCAGAGAATGCCGTCCGCGACCTTGATGGTCTCGCCGGGTGCGGGAACTGTCCGTTCCCAGGGATAGGTGAGCCCGGAGGGGGGCTTCGCCTCGGGTTGGGCACTCATCGGCATCACTCCTTGTAGCGGGAGCGCCGAGCTTAGGGACTGCGCCGGGGCCCGGTCAAATCGCGAGTGCTTCGGGGCCGAGGGCATCGAGATTGGCGCTGCCGGCGGTCACGGCGGTGGCCAGCGCGTCGGCCTCCGCCAGGCGTGTGGCCGCGAAGTGGCGGGCCAGCGCGAGCCGCGCATCGGCAAACGCCTTGCCGTGAGGACCGCGCGCCGCGGCGAGCACGCCCTTGCCGAGAAACTGTCCGCCCGTTACGTGACCGAACAGCGAGAGATAGGGCGTGGCGCCGGCGAGGACATCGTTGGGCGCGCGTTTCGCCGCATCCATGAGATAGGCGGTCGCGCGGGCGAGCGCGCGCTCCGCCGCCGCGAGCTGCCGCCCAAGCGGCGCATCAAGCTCCGCGAGCGCTTGAGCGGTGGCGGCGATATCCTGCAAATGTCGCTCGACGACGCGGCCGCCTTCCATCGGCAGCTTGCGCGTGACGAGATCGATGGCCTGGATGCCGTTGGTCCCTTCATAGATCGGCGGAATACGCGCATCGCGCAGGATTTGCGCGACGCCGGTCTCCTCGATGAAGCCCATGCCGCCATGGACCTGCACCGCGGTGGAGGCCGCGGCCATGCCGATGTCGGTGCTCCAGGCTTTCGCGACCGGCGTCAGAAGATCGGCGCGCACCTGCGCCTCCGCGCGCGCAGTTTCATCGGGAGCGGTATGCGCGAGGTCGAGAGCTTGAGCGGTCGCGTAGCAGATCGCGCGCGCGGCCTCGAGGTCGGCTTTCATCGAGGCCAGCATGCGGCGCACATCGGGATGGGCGATGATGGGCGAAGGGCCGTCATCCTTGCTCCCCAGCGCGCGTCCCTGCCGGCGCTCCTGCGCATAGGCGAGGGCCGCTTGAAACGCGCGCTCCGCGACGCCCACGCCTTGCAGGCCGACATTGAGGCGAGCGTCGTTCATCATGGTGAACATCGCCGCCATGCCGCGATTTTCGGCGCCGACCAGCGTGCCGATGGCCTCATCGTGCTCGCCATACGACATGACGCAGGTCGGACTCGCATGGATGCCGAGCTTGTGCTCCAGGCTCACCGCCTTCAGATCGTTGCGCGCGCCGAGCGAGCCGTCCGGATTGACGAGAAACTTCGGCACAAGAAACAGCGAGATGCCGCGTGTGCCCGAAGGCGCATCCGGCAGCCGCGCCAGAACGAGGTGGATGATGTTCTCCGCGACGTCGTGCTCGCCCCAGGTGATGAAGATCTTGGTGCCGCTCAAACGGTAGGTGCCGTCGCCCGCAGGCACCGCGCGCGTGCGCAACAGGCCGACATCCGAGCCGGCGTGAGACTCGGTCAAGTTCATCGTGCCGGTCCATTCGCCGGTCACGAGCTTCGGCAAGTAGAGGCGCTGCTGTTCCGGTGTGCCGTGAACGGCAAGCGCTTCGACGGCCCCCTGCGTCAGCATCGGGTTGAGCGAGAAGGCGAGGTTCGCAGCCATGAAGAGGTCGTGGACCGCGAGCGCCAGAAGGCGCGGATAGCCTTGGCCGCCATACGCCTTGGGCGCTGCGAGGGTGTTCCAGCCACCCTCGACCAGCAGGCGGTAGGCGTCCGCGAAACCCGGCGGCGTCGTCACCACGCCATCCGCGATCCGGCAGCCGACCTGGTCGCCCGCCCGATAGAGCGGGGCGAGCACTTCAGTGGCGACGCGCCCCGCCTCGGTGAGCATCGCATCCACCAGGTCTGTCGACAGGTCGTCGAATGCGCCAGTCGCCGACAGGGGGTCGAGCCCCACCACGTCGAGGAGGGTGAAGCGGATCGCATCGAGCGAAGGGGTAAAGCTCATGGTGAAGATCCCCGATTAGGGCCGCGCGCATTTCCGCCGCGCCTGGGAGACGATAAAGTCCCCACCATGCGACGCAAGGGCAGGATCGACGAACCGACCGAAGCCGCGATCGCCCGCGCTGCGGAAGCGCTGCGGGCGGGCGCGCTCGTGGCGTTTCCGACCGAGACGGTTTATGGGCTTGGCGCCGATGCCGGCAGCGACAAGGCGGTCGCGGCGCTTTATGCGGCGAAGGATCGGCCGCGTTTCAATCCTCTGATCGCCCATGTGGCGGATCTGCCCGCGGCGCGTGCCGTGGCGGATTTCGACACGCGCGCGGAAGCCCTCGCGCACGCGTTCTGGCCCGGACCGCTCACGCTGGTGCTGCCGGCTCGGCGTGATGGCGGCGTCTGTCTTCTGGCGCGTGCAGGGCTCGACACGGTAGCGGTCCGAGCGCCCGCGCATCCGGTTGCCCGTGCCCTCCTCGCAGAGGTTGGCGGGCCGATCGCCGCACCCTCTGCCAATCACTCCGGGGACGTGAGCCCAACGGAGGCAAGCCATGTGGCGGACGCCTTCGGCGACGAGGTCGAGATGATTTTGGACGGCGGACCCTGCGCTGTGGGTCTCGAGTCGACCATCATCGATCTTTCGGCGCCCAAGCCCGTGCTGCTGCGGCCGGGCGGCTTGCCGCGTGTGGCGCTCGAAGAAGTGATCGGCTCTCTCCACAGCTTGGCCGATGGCTTTATCACATGCTTGTCCACAGACAGGCCCACAGCCCCCGGCCAGCTTGCGCGCCATTACGCGCCGCGTCTGCCGGTGCGGCTCGAGGCGCAAGAGGTTGAGCCGGGCGAAGCCTTGCTCGCATTCGGCAAGGATGTGCCCAGGGGCGCCGCCGAGACGCTCAATCTGAGCGAGCAGGGCGATCTCGTGGAAGCGGCGACCCGTCTCTTTGCCTATCTGCGCCGGCTCGACCGCACGGCAGCGCGCGGGATCGCCGTCATGCCCATTCCCGGGGATGGTTTGGGCGAAGCGATCAACGACCGGCTGCGCCGTGCGGCGACCCCGCATGAGGGGACGTCATGACACCGTCGTCCGACATCCTTGCGAAGTTGAAGGCGATTGTCGGTCCGAAGGGCTGGAGCGACGACGCCTCGACGCTGGCGCCCTATCTCGAAGAGCCACGCGGCCGCTACAAAGGCGCGACCCCGCTGCTCGTGAAGCCGACGACGACGGCCGAGGTCGCCGCCATCGTGTCCGTGTGCGCGCAAGCCGGCGTCGCCATGGTGCCCCAAGGCGGAAACACGGGCCTGGTCGGCGGTCAGGTGCCGATCAACGGCGAGATCCTGATCTCGCTGCGACGGCTCTGCGCTGTGCGCGCGCTCGACTCCGACAACGACACGCTCACGGTGGAGGCGGGCTGCATCCTTGCCGACGTTCAACGCGCCGCGACCGAAGCCGGCCGATTGTTTCCGCTCAGCCTGGCCGCCGAAGGGTCCTGCACGATCGGCGGCAATCTGTCGACGAATGCCGGCGGCACGCAGGTTTTGCGTTACGGCACCGCGCGCGATCTCGTGCTCGGTGTCGAAGTCGTGTTGCCTGATGGTCGCGTGCTCGAGCATTTGAGCGGCCTGCGCAAGGACAACACCGGCTACGATCTGAAGCAGCTTTTCCTGGGTGCGGAAGGAACGCTCGGAATCATCACGGCTGCGGTGCTCAAGCTGTTCCCGCGCCCGCGCGCGATCGAAACGGCGTTCGTGGCGCTGACGTCGCCGGCACAAGCGCTGGCGCTTTTCCGCCATTTGCGCGCGGGGCATGGTGAGCGCCTCACCGCCTTCGAGCTCGTGCCGCGAATTGGTCTGGAGTTTGTCCTGAAGCATGCGCCGCCCGCGCGCGATCCCTTTACGAGCGCCCACCCCTGGTATGCGCTCGTCGAATTGTCCTCCAGCGAACCGGGACACGCGATGCGTGAGGCGCTTGAAGCTGGCCTTGCGGCTGCCGTGGAAGATCGGATTGCACGAGACGCGGTTGTCGCGGCGGATCTCGCGCAAGCACGTGCCCTTTGGCATCTGCGCGAATCCTTGTCCGATGTCCAGCGCCGGGAAGGCGGCTCGATCAAATGCGACGTGGCCGTGCCGGTATCCGCGGTGCCGGCGTTTATTCGGGAAGCGGGCGCGCGTGTCCGTCAGGCCTGTCCGGGTGTTCGTCTTGTCACCTTCGGACATCTCGGCGACGGCAACATTCACTTTAATATGAGCCAGCCCGAAGATGCGGATAGGGATGCGTTTCTGGCCCGTTGGGACGATTTATCCACAGAAGTCCACGACATCGCCGCCCGCTGGGGTGGGTCGATTTCCGCCGAGCATGGATTGGGACAAATGAAACGCGAGGAGATCGCGCGGTACAAGAGCGCCGTGGAACTCGATCTGATGCGTCTTGTCAAGCAGGCTCTCGATCCAAAAAACCTCATGAATCCGGGCAAGGTTCTCCGGTGACGTAAGATTTATGAACTTTTTTGTTGCGTGCGCGCGCGACCTGTTGAACCATTGTGGATGAGCCAGGCTGCATCGCGGTGAACGCGTCTTTGGCCCTCGCTTTACGAAGTCGACGCTGCTAGAAATGATTCGTTAAGGAATTTCCATCGCCGCTAGTCGAGTGTGCAAATGAGAACCACGGGACACGCCGTGGGCCAGCGGGGCTCATTCTGACTGTTCAGGGACGGAGGCGCAGGGATTGCGATGAAGGTGTTGGCATTCGCCTCTCAAAAAGGTGGCTCCGGGAAGACCACGCTCGCTGGTCACATCGCGGTTGAAGCCGAACGCGCGGGCGCGGGGCCGATTGCAATCATCGATCTCGATCCGCAAGGCTCTCTCTCGCTGTGGTCGCAGGCCCGCGCGACGAACCATCCTGAGCTCATCACCACCACCGAGGAAGAGCTGGTGGAAACGCTGGCGGGATTGGCCGAGCGCGATTTCAGCCTCGTCATCATCGACACGCCGCCGGCGATCACGGCCACTATCGGCCGCGTGATCGCGGCGTCCGATCTCGTCGTCATCCCGACGCGTCCGAGCCCGCATGATCTGCGCGCGGCCGGCGCCACGGTGCAGCTGTGCGACCGGTTGCAGAAGCCCATCGCGTTCGCCATCAACGGCGCCGCCCAACGTGCCCGCATCACCACCGAAGCGGTGATCGCGCTGTCCCATCACGGTTCCGTCGCGCCCGCCATCGTGCATCAGCGCGTCGATTTCGCGTCGAGCATGATCGATGGCCGCACGGTGATGGAGCTGCCCGGCGTGTCGCGCTCTCCGGAAGAGATTCAAGGCTTGTGGAGCTTCCTCAAAGATTGTCTTGAAGGTCGCGTGCGTTTGCGTCTCGGCAGCCATGCGGGCGTCTACGCGCCGTCGACGACATTCGGCAGCACGCTGGAGGTCAAAGGCGCGGCATGAAAAAGGGTAAAGCCGCGCCGCTCACCAGCACGTTGATGGCGCGCAAAGGGGATCAGCTCACCGCGCGTACGGGCGGGACCGGTCAATCGAAGGGCGTAAGCGCGCTGCAAGACGAGATCGTGGCGCGGTTGGCGGATGAGATCACGCGCGAAAGCGGACTCAAATTCGGCGCCGTGCAATCGGCATCCATCCAATCGGCAACCCTGCATATGACGGGGCTGAACGGCGAAAGCACGCGTCAGACTCAGTCGCTCTCCGCGCAGGCGGCCCAGGCGCAGTCGAAAGCCATGCCCTCGGCGCCCTCGCCGGCTGAGGAACCTCCGGCGGCTCCGATCTCGCGCCAGGCGCCGCTGCTCCACCGTCCGCCGATCGGGATACGTCCGCCAGGGCATAAGGCCGCAAGTCTGGCGGACCGTCAGGCGCTTCTCTCGTCGCCCGCAGCATCGGGGATGGAGGAGGATGCCGACGAGACGCCGCGCAAGGGGCCCAGCGCCATCCTGGGCTCCGTGTTCGAGGTCAATTTCGGCCGCGGCAATCGGCCTGACGACACTGCCGGTGATGAAAAGGATGTGCCGGACCTCGCGGCTCTCGGACCGGCCGAGGCGCCGCTCCGCGAAGACGCGCCGACCGAGCCTTCGGTTTCCGAGCCCGACGAACCGTTGGCGCTTGCGGCCGGCGGGCCGGAGGTTCCGGACATTGAGATCCCGACGGTCGCGGAGCCCGACGAAGACCCGCGCGCCGACGGCGAGCTTGGGGCCATAACCGAGCCGAACCCGACTGGCGCGGAGATCGACGAGCCGCGTGAAAGCTCGGTGCCGTTCCTGCTTCTGTTCCTTCTCGCGGTGGCCGTGTCCGGCGCCGTTGGTCTTTGGCTGACGCGCGGCGACGAAAAGAAGACCGAAGAGGTCGCGGCGGTGACCGCGCCGGCCGCGGGAATCGATGCGACCCGCCCGGCGCCCAGCGCCGACGTGAACGCGGCCGCAGTGGCTCCGGTTCAGGTCCAGCCTTTGGCGAAGGCCGCGCCGCGGCCCGTGGCACCAGCCAAGCCCGAGGCCCAGGTTACGCCGAGTCCGGCGGCCCCTGCCGTCCCGGCTAAGCCCGCCGAGGCCCCCAAGGTCGCAGCCGTCGCGCCGGCCCCGGCAAAGGCCGCCGCTCCCGCTCCGGAAGCCGCCGCTCCGGATGGGGCCGCCGTTTCGGCCGCGCCGCGGACCGGCTACAGCGCTCAGCTGATGTCGGCCAAGCGGAAATCCATCGTGGACGCCGAGTGGGCGCGCCTCTCCGCGGCGTATCCCGCTCTGCTGGCGGACCAGCCCCATGAGATTGTTGCTGGCGAGGTGCCGGACCGAGGCACGTATCAACGTCTGCGTGTCGGGCAATTCGCGAACATTCGCGATGCGCAGCAATTCTGCTCCGGGCTCGATGCCGAGAACATTGCCTGCATGGTGGTGAAGAACTAGCCGCTTCGCGCTTCGCGAAAGCTGGGTCACTTCACGAAGTGGCCCAGGGCGGTCAGGCGGCGCGCGAGCCGAACAGACCGCGGAGACGGTCGCCCAGCGAAGCCTTCTTCGGCCCTGTATCCTGACCTGCGGGCTCCGCCTTCGAGGCCGTGATCTCGGGGCCGAGCGCGGCGATGCGATCGGCGGTCTGGGCCGCCAGCTCACGGTAGCTCGCGGCGGCAAAGTCGAGTTGATTTCGGGCGGCCGCCAGCGCATCGCGGGCCGCCTCGATCATGGCGGCATCCTTGAATCCTTCGACGCCGTGCACCAGGCTCAGCATCGCGGGGTCGTCGCTGTCCAAGCCGAGCACGCGCGCAACGTCCGGCGACGTCTCGCCGCGCCCAAGAATGTCGAGCATGCTGCGGTGGCAGGCTCTTTCAAGGGTGCCGATATCGGCGCGTAACGTCTCGTAACGCGCGGCCAGCAGGGCACGGCGGTTCATATTTGCGGTCCGGGCGGCGGCTTCGACCGCGCTGCCGGCTTCGGCAACGGCCTCGGTCACCGCATCAAGCCCGACCGTCACGGTTTCCATCGCCTTGAACGCGGCGGCAAGATCGCGATCGGCAAAGCCCGAGGCCGTCTCGTCGCTCTCAAAGTTCTTCGGAGAAGCCATGGCATCGCCCCGCTCAAAAGGTGAGCCATGATTAAAGCCAAGCGTGTTTGACAATCTGTTAAGCCGGGGGTGCCCGCGTTCTTCCCGGTCAATGGTTAACGAGCGGACCGGGAAACAGGGACGACGTGCGTCCGAGCATCCAATAGGCCGCGAGACCGAAATATTCCCGCAGCGCCAGATCGAGCTGCCCGATCCGCTCGAGATATTTGAATTCGAGCCAAAGCGGTGTGCCGTCCGTCCGATAGTCGACTGGGTAGGCGACGACGTCCCATCCCACTTTGCGGAAGATTCCAACCGAACGCGGCATGTGATAGGCCGACGTGACGAGGATCCAGGTTTCGCCGGGCTTCGGGTCGACGAGCTTCTTGCTCTGCAGCGCGTTCTCCCAGGTGTTGCGCGAGAGGCGCTCGAACACGAACCGCTCGGGGTCCATGCCCTGCTCGATGACGAAGCGGCGGGCGAGGTCGGCTTCCGCCAGCCCTTTGCGCAGGATGTTGGCGTCTCCGGCGGAAAAAACGACACGCGCGTTGGGGTAGCGCCGCGCGAGCTCCAGCATCGTGGTTTGACGCTCCGCGCCATCGCCCATCGCCACGACGCCCCGGCCTTCGCTGATGCGCGGCAGCAAAGAGCCCCCCAGCACGACGACGCCATCGACGTTTTCAGGCAGCGGGTCGAGCTTCGGAAAGCGGTTCTCCAACGGGAGGAGAAGCAGCGTTCCGACCGGCAGCACGGTGATGATGACGAACACGATGGCCGTGCCCCTGAGAAGGCGGAGCCCGACCATCGGCCGCTTGCCCCAGCGCATCAGGACAAGGCCAACAGCGCTGAGGAACGCGAGCGCGTTGATGGGCTGAGCAAGAAACCAGAACAGCTTGGACAGGACGTAGATCACGACGCCTCCTTGACGCGAGCGGGCGGCCGATTGAACGGGATGCCGCCGCGGAATTCCAGGGCGATCAGCACCAGGAGAGGGCGTGGGCGCGTCACTTGCTGCCGGACGGACCCCGTGCTAAAGCCCCTGGCGGGGTCCGGACCGGGTCCCCGGGCGGAAGGGGTCGGCCCATGGGGCTTCAATCGACCATTGCGGTGTCGCGACGACGAGCGTTCGGGCGCTTTTCCCAAGCGCGCCACGCCGTGTCGTCCTGTCCCCGCTGAAGCTCATTCGTCTCACGAGCGGTTGGACAAAGACCGAAACGGCAAGTGCCGGTTCAACCCTTTGTTCTCACGAGCTCGATTGACATGATCCTGATAGAGCCTGAATCGCTCGGCGATGCCGAGGCCGTCGAAGCGCTGATCGCTGCCTGTTTCGGCCCCGGCCGCCATGCGAAAGCCGCCTCGCGTTTGCGCGAAAGATTGTCTCCCGTATCCGAGCTCTCCTATGTCGCGCGCGCCGACGGCGCGGTTTGCGGCAGCCTGCGCTTCTGGCCGGTGCTGATCGGGGGACGGCCTTCGTTGTTGCTCGGACCCCTTGCGGTCAACCCGATGTTGCGCGGTCGCGGTGCGGGCATCGGGCTTATGATGGTGGCGCTCGCGCGCGCGGCCGCTCTCGGTCATCGCGCGGTCGTCCTCGTCGGCGACGAGCCCTACTACGCGCGCGTCGGCTTTCGGAAGGCGGAATCGGGGCGGTTTCAGCTGGAATGGCCGGTCGATCCGTCGCGTCTTCTCATTCGCGAGCTCATGCCCGGCGCGCTCGAAGGCGCGCATGGAGCGATCACGCCGGATCCGCGGGGACTAACGGCTTTCGCGGTACCAGGCGAGCGCGAGGAAACCGCCCGCGAGAAGAAGCGCAAGCGGCGCCGGTAGCAGCGGAAATTGCGAGAGTCCCGTGACGGCGAAGGCGTTGTTCGCGCGCAGGCCGATCCAGTCGCGGCCGCGCGCAACACGGCCGGGCGACACGCGTCGGACGGACGGTGCGTCGCCCGAGAGCTGGGTAAGCCAGAGGACGCCGCCGCCAGTTGCCGCCGTCACTGGCTTGAGCCGCGACGCATCGGCCCGCAGATCCGCATATTCGCGCGGGTTCAACGGACCGACGGCGGCGAGGCCCGTCAGCGTGCCGTCGTCGAGATGATAGAGGCCTTGAGCGCTTACCGGCATCTCGGCGCGCCACTCGCCCGCCTTCGTCGGCGCGAGCGTCACCGCTTCGGTCGAGCCGTCGGGTTTCGTCACGGTGACCGGCGCCACATGATCGGCCATCGTGCGCCGCGTGATCACGAGGTTCTGCTTGACGACGTCGGCGCTCAACACCTCTTCCTCGAGATCGGGCTCCTTCATCAGCCAGTGCGCGAGCCGCCGCAGAAGCTCGGCTTGGGGACCGCCGCCGTCATAGCCGCGCGCCCACAGCCAGCTCTGATCGGTGAGAAGCTGTGCGACGCGCCCCTGTTGCACGTGATCGAGCACGAGCGCCGGGCGGCCATTGGGGCCCGCGAGCAGCGTCTCTCCGCTCACCGGGCTCGTGTCGAGCAACCGGAACCAGCGTCCCCATTTTGGCTCGGTGTTACTGCCGGGCGTGTTCGCGCCATCGAGCCCGGCGGTCACGGGGTGGCGCTGGCCCGCATCGGTGACGCGCACGCGGAACGGCTCCTCGATCACGTCGCCGGTCGGCTGCGCCGGCAGCACGGCGGCGAGCGGCGTGCGGTAGAGGCTGAGCGCGCTGGCAAACGATGGCCCAGCGGCATCGAGCAGCGCGCCGCCACGCTCGACATAGGCCGCGACGTTGCTGAGATAGGCGATTGGCAGCACGCCGCGCCGGCGGTAACGGTCGAAGATGATGAGATTGAAATCGTCGAGCTTCTCTTCGAACAGATCGCGGGTCGGAAAGGCGATGAGCGACAGCTCGTCGATGGGTGTGCCGTCCTGCTTTTCCGGTGGGCGCAGAATGGTGAAATGCACGAGATCGACGGACGGGTCCGCCTTGAGCAGATCGCGCCAAGTGCGCTCGCCGGCATGGGGCTCGCCGGTCACGAGCAACACGCGCAGGCGGTCGCGCACGCCGTTGGGCGTCACCACCGCGCGGTTGTTGATGAGCGTGAGCTCTTTCGGCCCCGGGTCGGTCTCGATCTCAATGATGTTGTGACCGCCATGAGAGAGCGTGACGGGCAGCGTTTCCTCATGTGCGGTCGGAATCGTGCGCGTTTCCAGGCGCTTTCCGTCGACCGAGATCGTGATCTGCGCGTCGGCGGGAGCCTGCCCTTGAGGCACGCCTTCGTCGTCGACGCGCAGTGTGATCGAGACGGGCTCGCCCACGATGCCGAATACCGGCGCGCGCAACACGGTGAGCTTGCGATCGGCTTCGTCGGGACGCCCGGTGAGCAGCGCATGTACCGGCGCGTCATGGGCCAGCGCCTTGATGTCGGTGGGGACGTCATGCACGACGCCATCGGTGATGAGCACGATGCCGGCGAGCTGGCTTGCGGGAATGTCCGCGATCTGCTCGGCGAGCGGGCCGAAAATCTCCGTACCGTCGTCAGTGCGCCCGAGGGTCAGCACGCGGGTCTGCAGGTTGGGCTCCTTGGCGAGGGCCTGCTGCAGAGCGGTGCGCGCCCGCGCGGCGATCTTGGCGCGGTCGTTGATGTCCTCGCTCTCCGAATTATCGGTGACGATGACCGCGATATCGGGTTCGGGTTTGCGGATTTCGCGCAGGATTATGGGGTTCGCCAGAAGCGCGAGCAGCATCGCATAGGCGAGCATGCGCAAGATCACGCCGCGCCGCGCGGTGAACGCGCGCAAAGCGAGAACGCCCGCGCCCAGAAGCGCGATCAGAATGAGCGCCCAGAGCGGCAGGAGAGGTTGAAATGCCAACGACCACGGCATCGCTATTGTCCGAGGCGTTCGAGCAGCGCCGGCACATGCACCTGATCGGCCTTGTAGTTGCCCGTCAGCGCGTACATCACCAGATTGACGCCGAAGCGCATGGCCATCTCGCGCTGATCCTCGCCGCCTTCGAGCGGGGCCATGGGCCGGCCATCCTCGTCGCGCGCCCAGGCCGAGGCCCAATCGTTCGAGCCGAGGATGAGCGTCGCGACGCCATCGTGATCGGAGCCGTTCTCGGCTTTCTCCACCCAGACGCGGCCGTTCGCGAAGCGCCCGGGAAAACTCTTCACGAGATAGAACGCTTTGGTGAGCACATGATCCGGCGGCACGGGTTCGAGCGGCGGCAGATCGAGGCGTGAAAGAATCTGCCGGAGATGGACGGCGTTCGGGCCCTCGCCGGAAAACGCCATGTCGGCGTCGGCGGTGTCGATGACGAGCGTGCCGCCATGCTTCATATAGCTGTCGAGTCGTGCCTCCGCCTTTTCGCTGAGATTCGGCTGGTCGGTGGTGACCTGCCAATAGAGCAGCGGGAAAAACGCGAGCTCGTCGGTCTCGAGGTCGACGCCGAGCGGCGCCGCGGGCTCGACCGCGGTGCGCGCCTGCAGGGTATGGCCTAAGCCGTCGAGGCCCGCTTGCGAGCGCGCATCAACTTGCGGGTTTCCGGTCTTCACGTAAGCAAGGTGAAAATCGAGCGCGCCTTTGAGTGCGAAGCTGTCCGCATCTTCCGCGCACGCATCATGCGGAAGCATAAGCGGCACTGCGAGCGCAATCACGATGGCAGCTGCCGCGCGCCGGTTCAGGAACGCTGCCGCAACACCCGAGACGATCAGCACAGCGAGCATGTCGACAAGCGCAAGTCCGGCGGCAACGGCGAGCAGCGCGGGCTTGAGCGAGCGCGTGCGCGTGTCGAATGCGGTGTCGAGGCTGCGCGTGCCGGACGGAAGCGCGAGCGGCGTCAGGCTCATGTTCGGCCGGCCGAGATTGAATGCGACCGTCTGTGCGGCCGACCCGTAAAGGCCGGGCGGATGCGCGGCGGACGTGCCGAGTGTCTGCCAAGCGCCGGGCGGCAGCGCGACCGCTTCGCTGCCCGGTGCGCCCAGAGTGCCGAAGCCATCGAGCGTCGCCTGAGGCTGAAGTGGCTGTCCGTTCGCGTTGCGCGCCTGCTGGTCCGCGCTGTGCGGCGCATGCGAGAGCGCGAGCAGACGCTTCAGCATGTCGACATAGAGTCCGGACAACGGCAGATCGGACCACGACGTGTTGGCGGTGACATGGAACAACACGACCAGGCCCTTGCCGCGCGGGGCCGCGGTGACGAGCGGCGTACCATCCGCAAGCCGCGCCCAGGTCTTCTGCGCAAGATCCGGGCCGGGCTCGGCCAGAACCTGGCGTCCGACTTTCACATCGTTGCCGGGTGTAAGGCCCGCGAACGGGCTCGTTTCGTCGAACGGCGCCAGGCCCTGCGGCGTATCCCACGACAACGCGCCGCCGAGCGTGCGGCCATGTTGGCGCAAGGGCTCGGGCACGAGGTCGTCGGCCGATTCTGCAAGCCGCGGGCCGGCGAAGCGCACCAGCGTGCCGCCCGCTTCGATCCAGCGCACGAGACCGTCGTAAGCCGGCCCCACGATGCGGCCGACATCAGCCAGCACAATCATGGATTGGTTCTGCGCCAGCACTTGATCGAGCGAGCCGCCGGAGATGTCGGCGAAGGGCTGAAGCGCGCGCTGGAGATAATGAACATCGGAGAGCAGCGGCTGGCTCTCGTTCTGGGCATCGCCGGACACGAGGCCGACGCTGCGGCGCCGGCTCGTTTCGTCGAGGAGATAGGTGGTGCCGGCGCTGCGCGCGCCGACAACCTCGATGCGCGCGGCATCGTTGAGCACGAGACGCGGCAGCGCAAACACGGCCTCCGTCGTGGTGCCTCCGGCGGGCAGCGTGAACGGCGTCTCGGCCAGCATGCGGCCATCCGACGCCTGCGCGCGCACGATGCCGGTACGCGGCCCCCGCATATCGGCGCGCGTCAGCCGAACGGCGAGGCCTTCGGGCACGACGCGTGTTTCCTGCACGAGCAGCGCCCCCGCGCCCGGCGCGGGCGCCAGAATCTCGAGCGGCCCCCGCGCCTTCAAGGCGGCGACAAAAGTGTCCGTTCCGGGATCATCAAGGCCATCGGTCAGCCACACGACGCGCAGAGCGCGATCCTTGGGGCCGAGCTCCGCGTCCTGCAGGCGCGTCGCGGCCTGTTTGCGATCGGGTGTCCAGGGCGCGGGGCTCGCAGCGTCGATGCGGGCGCGCACATCTCCGGGCGACGCGAAGGTCAGCTGGGGCTCGCCGCTTCTTGCGGCGGTCGTGAGCAATGCCACGGGCTGACCCAAGCGCGCTGCGTCGTCGACCAGCGCACGCACCACGTCGCGGCGCTTCGGCCAGTCGGCCGCCGCGGCCCAGCCGTCATCCAGCGCGATGAGGAGCGGCGTGCTCTGGCCCACGACGCGGTGCGGATTGAGCAGAGGCTCAGCCAGCGCGATGATGACAAGAGCGGCCAACGCCATACGCAGCAGCAGAAGCCAAAGCGGCGTTTGCGCGGGTTCGTGCTCATCGGCACGCAACTTGGCCAGGAGCGCGATGGCCGGAAACTTGACGCGGCGGGGCAGGGGCGGCACCGAGCGCAGGAGCCACCACAGCGCGGGCAGGCTCGCGAGCGCCAGAAGCAGCCAGGGTGCGCCGAAGGCGAGCGGACCGAGCTCCAGCATCACGCGCGCTCCATCGCCACCAGTCCCGGCTCGCCGCCGATCGCGCCATAAAGCGCGAGCAGGGCGAGTTGCGGCGCGTGATCGGTGCGGTGGCTGGCGAAGCTCCAGCCCAGGCGGCGCGCGGCGTCGGCGATCGTAGCGCGGTGGGCGGCAAGCACGGCCTGATAACGCGTGCGCACATTTTCGGCGCGGTCGAGCACGAGGCTTGCCGCATCCTCGACCCCTTCGAAGCGCGTGCGGCCTGCGAACGGGAGATCTTCCTCGGCGGGATCGAGCACTTGCAGAAGATGGCCGGAAACGCCTTCGGTCGCGAACGCGTTAAGCCGCGCGGTGATTTCTTCGACCGGGCTCAGAAAATCGCCGACCAGAACGACGCGTGCGTGGCGCGGCAGCCTACGGTTTTCGGGCAAGCTCGGCCCGTTCTGGGCCACCGCGAAGTGGAGGGCGAGACGGCGGAGTCCGAGCCGGCTCGCCATCGGCGGTTCCGCGCCGTCGAGCGCGGCCACGCGTTCGCCCGCGCCGACGAGAAGAAGCGCCAGCGCCAGCAGAAGAACGCGCGCCCGCGTCTCCTTGGTGACGTCGGCGCCATCCGATTTGTAGCGCATCGATTCCGAGCGATCGGCCCACAGCCAAACACTTTCCGCCGCTTCCCATTCCTTTTCGCGCACGAACGCATGCGGCGAGCGTGCCGATTGGCGCCAGTCGACATCATGGGCGCTGTCGCCCGGCTGATAGCGCCGGAATTGCCAGAACGCTTCGCCCGAACCGACGCGGCGGCGACCGTGCAGCCCTTGCGCCACCGACGCCGCGACACGCTCCGCATCGACGAGCAGCGGCGGCAGCGTTGCCGCAAGCGCGTCGGCGTCCCGTCGCAGTGTGACGGCGCGGTCGGCCTCGGTGCGTGGGTGTCGCTGCATCCTTCCCGTCGCCTAGTCGATCATGGCCGTGAGCCGGCCGATGATGTGGTCGAGCGCGATACCCTCGGCGCGCGCCCGGAAATTGAGCGCCATGCGGTGGCGCAGGACGGGGCCGGCCAGCGCGATCACGTCGTCGACCGACGGCGCAAGGCGGCCGTCGAGCAATGCATGGGCGCGAATGCAAAGCATGAGCGCCTGCGCGGCGCGCGGGCCCGGCCCCCAGGCGACATGGGCGTTGACCTCGTCGATGGCTTCGGGCTCGCCGGGACGTCCTGCGCGCACGAGCTTCAGCACGGCGTCGACGACCGAGCCACCGACCGGCATACGTCGCACGAGCGCCTGCAGTTCGGGAAGCTCGCCCGGATTGAGCACAGGCTCCGGCATCGGTTGCGCCGCGCCGGTGGTTGCGATCAGCATCTGTCGTTCGGCGTCGCTGTCGGGGTAGTGAACGTCGATTTGCAGCAGGAAGCGGTCGAGCTGCGCTTCGGGCAGGGGGTAGGTGCCCTCCTGCTCTATAGGGTTCTGCGTCGCCAACACATGGAAGGGCCGCGGCAGCTCGTGCCGGACGCCGGCGACCGTGATGTGATGCTCCTGCATCGCCTGAAGCAGGGCAGATTGCGTGCGTGGGCTCGCCCGGTTGATTTCGTCCGCCATCAGGAGCTGGCAGAACACGGGTCCACGCACGAAACGGAAGCCACGGCGGCCGGGCTCGAGATCGTCGAGCACTTCCGAGCCCAGAATGTCGGCCGGCATGAGATCGGGGGTAAACTGAACCCGGCGGGTATCGAGCCCCAACGTGACCGCGAGCGTTTCGACCAACCGGGTCTTGGCGAGGCCTGGCACGCCGACCAGAAGACCATGACCGCCCGCCAGAAGGGTCACGAGCGCATGATCGACCACCGCCGCCTGGCCGAAGATCACCCGGCCGATGCCCTGCTTGGCGCGGGCCAGCACATGGCCCGCCCGGTCGACGGCGGCCAGGATTTGGTCATGGGCTTCATTGGTCGGGGCCATCGGGATCACTATACTCCGCACAGGCGACAAAGGGGACATTCTGCCCAGGAAACGAGGCCCATGTGGAGGCCCAAGTCATGACCGCTGCCAACGGTCCCCAAAACGTGATTTCAGGTCTCGAAGCGGCGGCGCGAGCTGCGCGCGGTCCTCGAGGTCTTCCGCCCGTCGAGCGCTGGAACCCGCCCGACCGGGGCCCGCTCGATATGCGGATCGCCGCCGACGGAACCTGGTCCTATTTCGGCTCGGCCATAGAACGGCCTGCTCTCGTGCGGCTGTTCAGCTCGATCCTGCGTCGTGACGGAGACCGCTACGTCCTGGTCACCCCAGCGGAGAAATTTGGCATTGTTGTGGACGATGTCCCGTTTCTTGCCGTCGAGCTTGAGGCCGCCGGCGACGGCCACGCCCAACGGCTCGTCTTTCGCACCAATGTTGACGACACGACGGTCGCGGGTCCCGAGCACCCTCTGCGCGTCGAAATCAACCCGGTCACCGGGGAGCCGCGGCCCTACATCCACGTGCGTGGTGGCCTCGAAGCACTCGTCACGCGTTCGGTGTTCTATGAGCTCGTGAATTTGTCGGAAACGCGCGACACCGAACTCGGACCGATGCTGGGCGTGTGGAGCGAGGGCGTATTCTTTCCGCTGGGCCCGGCGCCCCAAGAGGCCAGCTGACGTGGCGGCCGGACCTGACTGGCGACACCTGCTCGCGACCCGTCTCCACCCCTTG
>Ga0081455_10002232_pt1 | contig 23063 bp, 12 predicted proteins | sample TabmetS3T2R1_FD_70207 | JGI IMG/M metagenome (GOLD analysis project Ga0081455, IMG submission 70207) | Tabebuia heterophylla rhizosphere microbial communities from the University of Puerto Rico - S3T2R1 | ecosystem: Host-associated > Plants > Roots > Rhizosphere ...
GACGTCAGGAACAACATGTACGCCAACATTCTCTGGGTCAGGAAAGGCGGAAGGTTGGGTCGTCACCGCCACCGCGGGCTAATTTTCGCCTGCACGCTGGAAGGCAGTTGGCGCTACCTCGAATACGATTGGGTGGCCCGTGCGGGTAGCTATGTTCAGGAAAGCCCTGGCGCGATCCATACGCTGGTTTCGGACGACCCCAACGGCATGAAAACGATCTTCTGGCTCAATGGAGCGATCGAGTTCTTCGACGATGACGATAATCTGATCGAGACGCTGGACGTCTTCTGGTTCATCAACCACTACGTCAGTTACTGCCGCGAGCAAGGCATCCCGATCAACAAGAAACTCTGGGTCTGAAGAATGGCTTTACTACTGTCCATCGCATTGAAATCAGTACCGCGAGCGGTAGCGAGCGTGACTTTATTGATAGGCCTATCGATAGAAGCCCGCACGCTACCGCCAACGACCGAATTTACTTATGCCCTAGCTTCCCAAGGCTGCATGCAAACGGATGCGCGTGCTCTGGAAGTTTATTTGACACAGGAGCCATATGATGGCGAGGCGTCGCCACATATGCCATACATTCGTATAGAGATTGAATGGAGCAACTGGGAAAACGTGGTTGGTAAGGACCTTAAACTCGCACAAGTGTCCCGGCCCAAACCGGATCCGCATATGCCAACCGTGGCCGCGGCATTGAATATTGAGCGGCAGAGGCCTGTATGGTTGCAGGGAACGCTTCGTCTGGAGAAGGTGGAAGTGAACAAGCAAGTGGAAGGCTCCTATGAGTTCGCCGGGCCGAACAATCTAAAATGGACAGGCATGTTCAAAGCGCAATGGGGCAAGGACCGACTGCCTTGTGGCTAACCTGGCTATTGTTTCAGCATCCTGCGCAGAATCTTTCCCGACGGCGACTTCGGAATCGCGTCAATGACCTCGAAGTAGCGAATCTGCTTGTAGCCGGCCACGCGCTCTGAGACGAATCGCGCGAGCGCGTCTAGGTCAATTGTTCGGCCCGCGCGCGGAACAACGAAGGCTTTCGGAGCTTCGCCCACATCCGCATCCGGCACGCCTGTAACGCCGCAATCCTCTATGTCAGGGTGCTCCAGCACTACGGCTTCGAGTTCCGCTGGGGCGATACTGAAACTCTTGTATTTGATCATCTCCTTTTTGCGGTCGACGATGTAGATAAAGCCTTCGTCGTCCACCCGGCCGATGTCGCCAGTGTAAAGCCAGCCATTGCGCAAGGCGCGGGCGGTCTCTTCCGGCGCGTTCCAGTAACCCTTCATGACTTGCGGGCCTCGCACAACTATCTCGCCGGTCTCGCCCGGCGGCAGATCGAGTTCGCCGGTCTCGATATCGACGATCCTGAGCTCGGTGTCAGCCAGCAGCACGCCGCTGCTTTCGGGTTTGATGCGATCCAGAGGAGTTTGATGCGTGGCGGGGCCGGCTTCGGTCAGGCCGTATCCTTGGACAATGCGAAAGCCGAAGCGAGCTTCCACGCGGCGAGCCACGTCTGGCGGGAGCGGCGCCGCCGCGCTGAATGCGTACTTGACCGTTCGGAATTGCGAAGCTTCCAGCCCCGGCGCGTTGGCGAGCGTGAGCAGAGTCGGCGGCACGGCGAAGAGCCACGTTACGCCATGCTCCTCGATCAACCGAACGACAGTATCGAGGTCGAAGCGTTCGAGGAGTATTTGTTTCGATCCGGAGCGAACGCTCACGCCCATCATCGTCACGCCATAGATGTGCGAGAGCGGCTGGTAGATGATGTAGCAATCGTCCGGGCCCAACCGCAGCACGCTACCCCACTGCTCGTGGTTGCTAGCCAGGTTGCGGTGCGTCAGCATCACGCCCTTCGGCAAGCCGGTTGTCCCGCTCGAATAGGGCAGCGCGGCAAGTTGGTCCGGATCAACGTGCGCGGTCGGCGCCTCGGATGATTGGCCCTCGACGACATGACTATAACTGATGATGTTCTTTGCCGAATCCGGCGCTTCGTCGCCGACGAGGATTATCGTAATCGTTGACACGAAGCCGCGGAGCGCCGCCTCGACCACAGGCCAGAGTTTCGCGTGAGTGATGAGCATTCTGGCGCCGGCGTCGTTCAATTGGTATGTCACTTCGCGTTCGCGATAGGCAGAGTTGAGCGGACAGCCCACCGCGCCGAGCTTGCTTGCGGCGTAGAAGGCGATCTCGACTTCAGGGCAGTTCGGCATGTAGATGCCGAGCCGCTCTCCGGCCTTGAGTCCGAGCGCGCGAAGGCCGTGCGCGAGCCGGTTCGACTCGGCGTCGAGATCGGCGAACGTCAGACTCCTGTTCTCAAATATGATCGCTACTCGATCAGGTTCCTCATACGCCCTCTTGCGAAGAGCGTCGTGCAATAGCGCGTGGGGATAGGTCAGCGTAGGCATATATATCGATTGATAGAAGTCATTCTGCATTTTCGATTCTCCATTCTCGGGCAGAAAAAGGCGCCTCTCTTTCTGTCTGAGAATGGAGAATGGAGAATCGAAAATGCAGAATGACGACAGTTTCAGAGCTTAAGAAGCTTCTGCGCGTTCTCCAAAAGAATCTTCCGCCGAACTTCCTCTTTTATCTCCAGGGCTTCGAAGTCCTTGAGCCAACGCTCGGGTTGAAGCACGGGATAGTCGGTGCCGAACAGGACTTTGTCTTGAAGAAGACTGTTGGCGTACTGGACCAGCACTGGCCTGAAGTATTTCGGCGACCACCCGGAAAGATCGATGTAGACGTTGGCCTTGTGCATCGCCACGGCGAGTTGCTCTTCCTGCCAGGGCACGGCAGGGTGAGCCATGATGATCGTGAGGCCGGGAAAATCGGCGGCCACGTCATCGATATGCAGCGGGTGAGCGTACTTCAGCTTGAGTCCTCCGCCGCCCGGAGTTCCCGCGCCGACGCCGGTTTGCCCCGTGTGAGAGATGAGGGGGATCCCCAACTCGACGCATTTCTCCCAAAGCGGATAGAAGCGCGTGTCATTAGGGAAAAAGGCCTGAGTGGTGGGATGTAGCTTGAGACCGCGAAGCCCCAACTCCTTCACCGCCCTCTCCAGTTCCCTCACGGCAATCGTCCCTTTCCACGGGTCGACCGAGGCGAAGCCGATGAACTGGTCGGGATATTTTCTGACAACCTCGGCCACATAATCATTGCCGACGTAGCGGTCTCCGCCGCGCGTCTCGGAGTCGACCGAGAAGATGACGCCGAAGATGTCCAGCGCTTTGTATTTTTCATACATCTCTTCGGGGGATTTAGGCAGCGACGTCGCTTTGAAATAGCCGGCCATTCGCCGTTGTTCCTCCGCGCCAGAGTCGCCCGGCGGTTCCGGGACGTGAATATGAATGTCGATTGCTCGCATTGTGATCTCCAGAACCCGTACCGTAGGTTGTCCAACCTGCGGAGGCTTGGTTATTGAAGGATTTAGTTATCATCAAGCGGCTGGGTTATTAAGCCTACCGCAGGTTGGACAAACCTACGGTACGGCGCGCGCCGCCATTTCATTGTTTCAAGGCCTCAGCCGTAAAGAAGTTAATACTTATGGTGGCGAGGTCCGACGGCGGAAACTTCGCCTGGAATCGCTCGTCGGGCGCCAGTCCCGCCTCTCGCGCGCAGGCGAGGAAGACGTCGAGCTCGACGAGATACTGGTCGGAAAAGCCGTGCGTGGCGTCGTAGGCCACGGCCAGCGTCCGATCGAGATTGGCGATGGTCAATTGCGGAGGCAGCGTGTGAAGCTCCATCACGAGCAGTCCGAATCGCCCCACGTATGGAGCCCAGCGGCGAAGGTGTCGAACCAGATTCTCTTCCAATTCATCGGGCGGAATCTCCTCGCCCAGGTACGCGAAGGCGCCGCTCGTTCGAGCCTGCCGCGACCCACAAATGTAATTGGCAGGCGGAAGATAGGGGCGATTGTGATCAAGAAAAGAGCGGACGTGCAGCAGGTCATGAATGTCCAGACCCAGTCGCTCCAGTTCGCTAGCCAAATACGCCGGACGGTTGATGTCGCCCTGAATGACATGGAAATTGGGAATGCCAGCCTTACGCAGCCTCTGTTTGCTGATGCGCCGCGCGACCTTGCTGACATCGGCGCCGACCAGAATCAGCGGACGAGCGTCGAGCGCGGCCCCTCGCGTCGTCTTCTCTTTGACGATGGAGTAGACATGCGCGAGCAACGAGCCGTCGCCGCACCCCATGTCGCAGACGCCCAAGGGCTGCTGATCGAGCGGGCGATTGAAGAGTTCGATGATAATTTCATCGCTCTTCTTGAAGTAATTGTTATGCGCGCCGCCGCTGCCCCACACGTTCATGCCGCGATTGACGAGCAGCTCGCCGCCTGATTCATCAACGCGCGGGAACGTCGCGGCGCCGAAGAGCAGCGTGCCGAGCATCTCGAAGAGCGGCAAATACGAGACCGTCACGCCATAAGAACTGGCGATCTGCGCCGCATAACGACCCTGCGATGTCAGTCGCAAGCGGTTCCCCACTTGCTCCAGCCATCCCTGCGACTCCAACGACTCGAAGACGCAGGCTAGGCTGCGCGGATTGCCAGGGATCTCTTTCGGGTCAATGCCGTCGGGCGCCTGTTCGAAGAGGTCAAACACTCCCTCGCGCGCGAGGGCGACCATGCTCGGCCCGATCAGTATTCCGTCCAGATAACGCGCCGTCTGCCGGTGAACTTTGGCCGCAGTGGTGTTCCCCTCTGTATAAACGCCCCATCGCTCCCCGGCGCGGCGGACGAGGTCTTGCAGGTGCGGAAGGACTGCCCGATCCGATTTGCCAAAGAGGAAATCGTCGAGGAAGATCGCCTTCGGAATGAATGAGACGGCTTCGCTGTAGAGGGGGGCGAGCCAGACCGCGATCTTGCCTTCCGTGGTCAACGCATATTTCGCGTCTCCGGTCTCAACCATCCAACCGCAGGAGACCAGCAGCCGCAGCGCCACTCTGAGATAGCCGCGATTGCCATGCGTTTGATCCGCAATCTCGTCAATGCCGATTCCCGCCGGCGCATCCGCTAGTCTTGCGAACACGCCGCGATCCGCAAGCGCCTTGACGACCGGCGCCAGAACAATGCCCGCCAAGTGCTGAAAGATCGTCGCGCGGACGGCGACCTTTTCGGCGTTCGTCATTTCTTTTGTAGGCGATGTCGCGTATTCCACTTGAACAGGTGTTAGCCACAGAGACAGAAAGAGGGGGGGACAGGGGGACAAGGGGACAAGGGGACAAGGCTATTTCTCTCCCTTTCTCCTTGTCCCCTTGTCCCCCTGTCCCCCTGTCTGCTCTCTCTGTCTCTGTGGCAATTTAAGGGCGCCCCTCGAACAGATCACGTCCTTCGACCAAGGCGCGCATCTTGCGGTCGGCGACGCTCCGGTGGAGCATCCAGAAGCCGCAGTCCGGGTGAATATATTTGAGCCGGCCATCGCCGGCCTTCCTGATAATCGTTTCGACGCGGGAAGCGATGAGCTGCGGGCTTTCGATTTCGTTGTCCTTGATGTCTACGACTCCGACGCCGAGGCCGATGTTCGGATTGAGGTCGCGAAACACTTCCAGCTCGTCGTAGCCCCGCCTCGCAAATTCGAGCACCAGGTGATCGGCGCGCAATTTGTTCAGAAACGGGATGAGGTCGCTCCAGAACCCCCGCTGGACGGTCTGCCCGCCGTAGTTGCCGAAGCAGATGTGTACGGCGGTCTCGTTGGGCACGCCGTCGAGCGCATGGTTGATCGCCTCGGCGGCCCAGCCGGTGTCTTCGGGGTGTCCGGCGATGTAGGCCTCGTCCAACTGGACCACGTCGGCCTCGACCGACTCCAACTGGCGGCGCAGCGCCTCGGCGATGTCCATAGCCAGTTCCGCCCGTTCCCTGTAATGGCAATTGATGAGCACGCGCGACAGCATGTGTGGTCCGGTGCAGGTGAATTTGAGCGGGAACGTGGTCAGCGCTCGCACCGATTCGTAATCTCTGGCCAGGTTCAGCGTCCCCGCCTCGACCTTGCCCACAACCATTCCGGCCGGCAGCGCGCGCGACCCGAGCCCGCGGTCATGGTAAAAACGCTGAAGCTCCGCCATCGAGAAGCGCTTCCGTACGCCCTCCATCTGCCCGACGAAGTAATCGATCATTCCGTTCGTTTCGGGATGGCCGGGATCGAAGCGCGACAGTTCGCCGTCGGCGATCAGGTCCAGGCCGGCCAACTCCTGTGTTTTGAGGACGACCATCACGGCGTCACGCAAGACGAGGCGCGACGTATTCCCGACGAGCCAGGACGGGACCGGATAACTTCCGACGACGGTTGTCTTGATGCGTTCACTCATCTTTTCGCCCACGCGAAGTATTGTATTGCGCCGCTGCGGTTGTTTGATTTCTGCCGCGAAATGAATGGGCAGAGTATGTGGAGCGAGGGATGCGGTGTCAAGGCAAGATCGCAAATCTGCAATATCAGATTTGAGGGCGTCGTTGGCAGCGAATGAAGTTGTTGAAAATATAGGTGAATCGAGTTTAGGCGAGGCGCAACAAGCGGCGCAACGCGAATCCGGTCGGCGGAGACATCACCTGTTAGTTCCTCTTCCCTGTTCGATCACCAGTAATTCATTCACCTTTTTGATCTCATAGGATTCAGGCTTGCCATTAGCCCAGCGTACCTCCAGCTTATCTACGCTCGTCGCCGCTCCCAGTCCGAAGTGAACACGCAGGTCTGATTGTGAATTGTAGCTGCGCCCGCTCGCCACTTCGCCGCGTAGCCGCCGCCCTTTCGCCGTGAGGAAAACAGTTGTGCCGATGGCGTCACGCGGGCACTTCCGCGTGACATCGCCGACGAGTCGCAGCGTCAGCCAGGCGCCGGATTTATTGGCGCCGTCATTGCGCAGCAAGGCCGGCGAGTCGTCCATATTGTTGAGCAGAATGTCCAGATCGCCGTCGTTGTCGAAATCGCCGACGGCCGACCCGCGCGCCGATCGTAAGGCGTAGAGCGCCGCGCCCGCGCTCGATCCGGTTTCGTGGAACTTGCCGTTGAGGTTGCGGAAGAGCAGCAATCGCTGCTTGTAACTTGTTCCCCAATCCGTCGCGTCCACTATAGGGTAGACATGGCCGTTGGCGACCAGCAGGTCGAGCCAGCCGTCGTTGTCGTAATCAAAAAAGTTCGTCCCCCAGCCGAGAAACGGAATCGGAATCTCTCCCAGTCCGGTTTGAAAAGTCGTTTCGGTGAAGTTGGCGTCGCCCCCTCTTTCCGTGAGGTTGCGATAGAGCACGTTCGTGTCGTCGGCGAAGTTGGTGCGGTGGATGTCGAGCCGCCCGTCTCCGTCGTAATCGCCGATGGCGACGCCCATCCCGGCTTGTTCCCGCCCGTTTTCATTGAGCGCGACGCCCGACACGTAGCTCACATCTTCGAATGTTCCGTCGCCGCGATTGCGATAGAGGTAGCTCGGCGTCGAATCGTTGGCGACCGTTAAATCGAGCCTGCCGTCGTCGTCATAATCGAACCACGCCACGCCGAAGCCGTAGTGGCCGGCCTTGTCCGCGACGCCCGCCTTTTCGCTGACGTCGGTGAATGTCCCGTCGCCGTTGTTGTGGAAGAGGTGATCGGGCGCTCCCTTCAACCCGCGCGGCCCGCACATAACGCGCTGATCGCGATACCTGCAAGAGGTCATCCCGGCGGCGTATGCGGCCCCCATCCCTGCGGATTGCGCATTGTCACGCCCTCCGTCTTTCCCAGTCTCCCCGCCTCCCCGGGAGCCACTCGCGGGCGGCGGCGGAATGTCTATGTCGAAATCTACGTATCCTGCGACGAACAGATCGAGCCGTCCGTCACCGTCGTAATCGCCGAACGCGCAGCCGGTTGACCATCCGCCCAGCGCTACTCCCGCCCTCTCCGCGACGTCAGTGAAAGTCCCGTCGCCGTTGTTGCGATACAGCCGGTCCTTGCCGAAGTTGGTGACGTAGAGGTCTTCCCACCCGTCGTTGTCGAAATCCCCGACGCACACGCCCTGCCCCCATCGCTCATTCGCCACGCCCGCTTTATCGGCGCCATCGGTAAACGAGCCGTCGCGGTTGTTATGATAGAGCGCGGCGCGCGGCGCCTTCGCCTTTCCGCGCAACGCATCGAGCGTCGAACCGTTGACCAAGTAGATATCTAGCCAGCCGTCGTTGTCATAATCAATAAAGGCGCAGCCCGCGCCCGGCGCTTCAACGAGGTAATCCTTGGCCGGCGTACCGGAGACGAAGCGAAAGCCGCCGAGGCCTGCGGTCTTCGTCACGTCAACGAAGCTCACGCCCGGCGCGGCGTTGGCGGAAGGCTTGGGAACCTGCGCCGTCAGCGGCGGGTTATGTCGCTGGCTTGTGGCGGTTGGGGCGACGGCGGCGCCCAGGGCCAGGGACAACAGAAGAATCCCGACTGATAAAAACTTCGCGCGATGTGTCATAAAAAACGCCGTTTGTTCACCCTACAGCGGTTTTCTTATAGATGAATAGCCACAGAGGACACAGAGAACACAGAGAAGTCATTCATTCCCTCTGTGCCCTCTGTGTGCTCTGTGGCTAAAAGTCTTCATACATGTGAAAACTGTTATTGTAAACGCAGGTCATCTGTCCACGCTCAGCGTGATCACTGAAACCGAATGTCTGGGCAGTTCGATCACGAAGTTATTCCCCGCTTTGATTTCGTCGCGCTTGATCGAGACGGCCTCGGGCGCGGCAAAGCTGCTGGCCGCCGACAGAGATTCCGCCGTTACGCTCTCCGTTACCGCTCTCGATGAGACTCGTGGGCCGCTCACGCTGATCCTCGTCATCAGCGATTTCACCTGATCGGTATTGACAGCTTTGATGAATATCTTTTCGCCGTCCGCTGAACGGCTCACGACCACATCGAGAACCGGGACGCCATGGCCCTCGCGGCCGCTGTCGAAGGTCGGGCCGTCAACCTTCACCGCCAGTCGCTCCGCGCCGAACCGCGTGGCGTAAAGCTGATTGACCAGGTAGATCGGCGTGACGAAGACTCCATGTCGGCTGGCCTGAATGATCCCGCCCGGCCAGCCGTTCACCAGATCGGACACGGAGCTCATCCCGATCAGATCGCCCCGCCGCTCGAAGACGTTCATCAGCCGCGCGCCATAAAGCGCCGCCAGGATCGAATATTGCTGCGTCTCCGGCAAGTCGAGTCCCCACTCGTTGATCGCCAGTTTGATCGGGCGGCCCGGAGCCAGTTCCTGAATCGCCTGTTCGACCTCGCCATAGAAACGCTCGTATCGGAGCGGGCGCGCCATAAGGTTGCGCAGGTCGCCTTGCGTCTCGCGATGGCTGTAGTAGTGATGAATCGCCAGGTGATCAATATCCCGGCCCGCCAGCCGCAACACCGCGCGATTCCACTTCATGTCATTGTCGCCGACGGCGATGAATTTGATCGAAGGGTCGACGGCGCGCATCGCCGCGACGTAGCGGTTGTAATTGCGCGCGTAGGTCGTGGCGTCCGAATGGCCGCGCACCCAGTCGCCCCAGATCTCGTTGCCTATCTCCCAGTACTTCACGCCGTAAGGCTCGGCGTGGCCGTTGCCGGCGCGCATCGCGCCGTATTTCGAAGTCGACGGGGCGTTGCAGTATTCCACCCACGCCGCGGCCTCTTCGACCGTCGCCCCGCGCCCTTCGACGTTGACCGTGATCGAAGGCTCCGCCCCTACGTTGCGGCAGAAGCGGATGAACTCGTCCGTGCCGAAGTCGCTCGGCTCCGGCTCGTTCTTCCATGACAGATTGATCCACGTCGCGCGCTCGTCTCGCGGTCCGACTCCCCATTGCCAGTGGTAATCTTGCGCCACGTTGCCGCCGGGCCAGCGAATGAATGCGGGGCGCAGCGCCTTAACCTTCTCAAAGACGTCGGCGCGCACGCCGTCAACCGCATCGCCGGGCATCAATGAGACCTGATCCACCCACAGCCGCCCCTGCCCATGGAAGAGGATCGCCAGGCGGGCGAGCGGGTCGCTTTTCACCGGCCTGAGCGTGAACTCGTACTTCCTCCAATCGCCGCCAACATTTTCGACCTCGGCCTCGGCGTAGATTTCGCCGCCGGTCATATCGGCTTCGAGCGCGACCGTCACGCCTCCTTTGAATTCTTCGGCCTTCAGCCACAAATAGCCATGATACTCGACGCCCTGTTTGGCGGGCGCGCGGCTCTGGTAAACGCCGTGACGCGCGATGACGCCCGGTCCGAGCTGCGCGCGCAGCGAGTGGCCGCCCGCCACGCCCTCAGATTTTTTCGTGTTCGGATAAGCCGTCGTCTCGTCCCAGCCGAAAGACAAGCCGTAATCGTCGTTGCGGTCGTCCGGATAACGCTCCCAGTAACGTGACAGCCCCGTCGCGTTGGGCGCTTCCTCGAAGCCGCGGTTGCGAATCATCTCGGCGTGCAGCCCGCCCTTGATGTTCTCGAACATGAATTCGGCGAATTGGCCGTAGAGCAGCGGGCTGAGGCGCCCTTCGACTTTGCCCGCGTCAATTTCGATACTCGCTGGCTTGATACTCGCTGGCTCGGCGCCCGCCGTCGCGGTTTGCAGCGCGGCCTCGGCGGGCGGGCGGAAAACGGCGCAAGCCAGCAGCGCGACAGCCGAGGCCACACGCCGTAAGCCATGAGTTGATACTTGTTGTCGGTGGTTTGACACTCCGCTGATAGTTGTGGCGCGAGTAAACAGCTCGCGCCACATCTTCCTCCCTGATCCTACTTGCACGGGTCGAAATCTTTTACCTCATGGCGCCGGCGGCCTTCGCGTTTGTCTTGCCGGTCAACTCTTTGATCAATTCGACCTCTTCGGCGCGGTAAGCCGAGCCGTCCTGCTTGAAGACTTCGTGAAACCAGACGGACGGTTCCCGGTCGACGTACGGCCGCTGCCACGAATCCCATGGCAAAAAGGTTTGCGTCTTGCCTGCGACGAAGCCCCAGTTGATGGCCGCGACCTTATATTTTTTGGCGACGGGCAGCGACCCTTGAAAGGTGCTCTTATTGCCGCGCGCCATGTATTCGGTGCATAAGATCGGGCGGTTGAATCGTTGCAGCCACTTGATCCGCTTCTCGAATTCGGCGGCGTCGTCGTAATTGTGAAATGAGATCACGTCCGAGTTTTCGAGCTGAATCCTTTCCATCGCCGAAAGCTTCTCGTCCGACGACCAGTCGCCCCTCCACACGCCCGAAGTCAACGGCTGCCGCGCGCCCGCTTCGCGCGTCCATTTGAAGACCTGCGGCAGTAAGCCGAGCACGAGATCGACTTTGTTCTTCGGCTCCTGCGGCCCGTAGCTGTTGCGGTTCATATTGTCCGGCTCGTTCCAGACGTCCCAGCCGAGCACGCGCGGGTCTTTGCCGAACGCGCCGACCACGCCTTTAACGTAGGCTTCGAGTCGCGGATATTCCGCCGGGTCCTGCAGGGCTTTGGCGCCGGGGCTTTGCAGCCAGCCGGAATTATGTACGCCAGGCTTCGGCTCGCGCTGTTTGCCCGTTTGCGGGAACGGGTCCCAGCACGAATCGAAGAGCACGAGCATCGGTTTGATCTTGTGTTTCGCGGCGATCTTCAAAAACTGGTCGATCCGCTTGCGGTATCCGGCGGCGTCCTGGCGCCAGGCCAGGTCATGCAGAAAGACGCGCATCGTGTTCATGCCCAATCCCTCGGCCCAGCCCAATTCTTTATCGATGGTCTGCGGGTCGAAGGTCTCGGCGTGCCACATTTCGAGTTCGTTGATGGCGTTGGCCGGGATGTAATTGCTGCCGACCAGCCAGGGCTGTTTGGCGTACCATTCGTTTGCCTTCTTATCGGACCACCGCCCGCCCGGAGTCGCAGGTTGTGTAAACGCGGCTCCGTTGAAGACTAGAAGAATCAGAACCAGCAGTTTTTTCATCGAAGCTCCGTTATGTGTTTGGTTGAATCTCATGTGCGATTTCAGAAAATCACGTCGGCGAGGCGGCGCACGATGTCGCGCTGCTCGTCCTGCTCCTGTTGTTTTTGCGAGTCGCTCAAGCGCTTGAACGCGGCGAGCGCCGATTGCGCTTCCGCCGTGCGTTTGAGGCGATTCAAGGCGCGGCTGAGTTGGTAATAGGCTTCGGCCAGATTCGGGTCTAGCTTGATGACCTGTTCGAATTCGGCGACGGCCTCCGGCAGACGTCCCGCCCGCATGCGGAGCTTGCCCAGCGCGAGCGGCGCCGGCGCGTAGGTCGCGTCCAGATCGATCGCCCGCTTCAGGCTCTTCTCGATGCGCGCGGCGTCGGCGTCCGTCTGTTTGAGCAGCGCGTCGGCGAGCAGGTAATGGACGACGGCGATGTTCGGGTTTCTCTGCAGCGCCTTCTCGAAACATCTGACGCCTTCTTCATACTGCCCCGCCGCGACGCGCAAAATCCCAAGGTAGGCGTAGGCTTGCGCGAACTCCGGGTCCAGCTCGATGGCGCGGTTGAAGGCTTGAGTCGCTTCGCCGTTCTTGTCCATCTTCAAATTGGCCAGCCCGATCGCCAGATGCAGCCGGGACGACTTCGGGAATGACTGCAGCGCTTCGTTGAGGCGAATCACGGCGGCCGCGGGCGCGTTGGTCTCGGTCAGGAGGACGCCGTACTGAAAACGATATTTCTCGGATTGCGGATCGAGTTGAATGGCGATCCGCATCGCAGGAATTGCGTTCTCGATGTGACCGCTCTTCTCGTAGACCACGGCCAGCAGAGCGTAAATCGCCGGGGCTTCGACTTTACGCGCGAGCGCCGCTTCGAGCGCGCGGCCGGCGGCCGGAATCTCCTTGCGCGCGAGATAAACACGCGCCAGACGCAGGACGGTCTCGGCGTTAGCCGGATCGAGCGTGAGCGCGGCGTTCAATTCCGCTTCCGCTTCGGCCAGCAGCCCGGCCTCGAATAGCGCGCCGCCCAGGTCGGATCGCTCGCCGGCGGCGGGCGTGACGCCGGTCGCGCTCGCCAGCCGCGTCGCATAGGCGCGGTAGCAATCAGCGGCGCGCGCGCGGTCGCCGCGTCGGAGCGCGATGACAGTGAGCGCTCGCGCGATTTCAACGTCGGGCGCCAGCGCGTCGGCGCGACGAAAGAGATCATCGGCGGCGCGTAAGCCTTCGGGAGCGCCGCTGTCGAAACGAATCCGAGCGAGGTTGACGAGCGCCTTCGCCTGATTCGGGTCGAGGCGCAAGGACGCTTCAAACTCGGCGGCGGCCTCAGGTATGCGATCGAGGCGAAGGAGAATCGCTCCGTGATTGTTACGCGCCCGCGCCGATTGCGGCGCGAGACGGGCCGCTGCGGCGAAGTGGCGTTCGGCGGCGCCGAGATCGCCCGCGCGGTCGGCGAGCGCGCCGAGATAGGTACGCGCTTCAGCGCTGCGCGGGTCGCCGGCCAGCGCGCGTTCGAGCAGATCGCGCGCGGTTGAATCGTCGCCGCGCTCAAAAGCGGCGACGCCTTCAGCGAGTAATTGGTCGTTCGGCTTAAGACGCTGGGCGGCGGGGGTTTGCGCCAGACCTGTCGCGCCGCGCGCTCCCGCCACGGCGGCGAGCGCGGAAATCAAGCATAAAGCGAGAATACGGCGAGGCAGGCGAGCGACGGTCATAACTAGAAGATAAACCGCGCTCCGAGTTGAATCCTGCGCGGTTGGAAAATGTCGCTGAAGCGGCTCAGGATACCAAAATTGCGGGGGTCATTAGGGGGGATATCAAGATTGGTATCAGGCGCAGCGAAGCGACCGCGATTGAAGATGTTGAAGAACTCGGCGCGAATCTCCAACAACATTGTTTCTTTAATGCGTGTCTTCTTGAGGATGCTCAAGTCCTCGCCATAGAACGGCAGCGTGCGCAGATTGTCAAAGGTCGGCGCGGCGTTGCCCAGGAATGCGAGTGGATTGGCGTAGTAGGCGCGGTATTGGGCGCTACCGATCGGCCCCGGATCCTCCGTGAGAGTTCCCGTGAATGATTTCGGACGCGCGAACGCCGCCGGGTTGATGGCGCGATAGTTGACGCCTCCGCTTGCAATATAGGAAGCGTTTTGCGCCGCCTGATCGAGGAAGAACGGCTGCCCGGTCAGATTCGGACGAAGATTGCCGCGGATGCCGACGAGGTCTAAAAATTCGCGCTGGCCGCCCAATATGAAGGGGGTCAGCGGCGTGCCCGAGCGATAGCGCTGAATGGCGCTGATCTGGAATCCGCCGGCGAGGCGGTCCACCAGTCCCCCCCGGTTCAGGAAGCGCTTGTCCTTGCCGAACGGCAATTCGACGATGTAATTGACGACCAGCGAATGCTTGACGTCGTTCGGCGACAACGAGCGCAACGAACGACGGTCGGCCGGATTTTGCAACACTCCGGTCAGCGGCGAGCCGCCGTAAAGGTCTTCCGCCGCGTTCGTGAGCAGCTTCGAGAAAGTGTAGGAGGAGCCGATCTGCATCCCCTTGCTGAAGCGACGCTGCAGATCGACTTTGAGCGCGTTGTACCAGCTCTGTCCCTGACTTTCGAGGCGGTTATTGATCGGCCCGTACTGCGGGAACGGTCTGAGCGACTGCGCGACCGTGCCGCTGAATGCCCCGCCCGCGTTGTTAAAGCCGGGGTAGACGGCGTCCGGGCTTGCCGGCAACGTGAACCCGACACTCGACGCGTAATCGCGATCCGACTGTGTCACGTCAACCAGCCGCTTTCTCAGCAGCGCATCGCCGAGTTTCAACGTTTCGATCGGCAGGGCGTTTGGCGGATTGAATCCGGAACGCAAGCGCGTTCCCTTGCTGCCGATGTAGCTGAGGGAAAGGGCGAAGTTGTAGGGCAGTTCGCGCTGGACGCTGAGGTCGTATTGAGCGGTGCGGCCGAGCTTGTAGTTCTTGTCGTAAAGGTCAATGTCGTTGCGGTCCAACTGCCCGACATATTGATCGTTCGGGTCTGCTATCGGCAGTTGAGGGTAGTTGCTGAGCGTGATGATAGAGTCGAGCCCGAAGTTGATATTGACCTGGCCGGGGGCGTAGCCAATCAGACCGTCCTGGCCGTTGGCGTTGTAGAAGAGCGGCGCGTAATAGAGGCCGTAGCCGCCGCGCACAACCGTCTTGTTATTGATCGCGTATGCGAACCCGAAGCGCGGGCCGATGTCGGTGAGGTCGGGGTTGATCAGCCCGCGATTGACCGCCTCGAGCCCTCCCTGGCCGACGGCGCCGACGATGGCCCCCGGGCGTCCCCCCGCCGCCGGGTTCGCCACGTCCGGGTAGAAGCCGCGATATCTATCATGCCGCTCATTGCGCGGGCGGTCGTAGTCGTAACGGACGCCGAGATTGAGCGTCAACTTCGACGTGACCTTGATGTCGTCCTGGACGAAACCCGCCGCGAATAAATATTCGAAGCTAGGCGCAATCGTTTGCAGACTGTTGAAGGAGAACTCCGGCTTGCCGGTGAGTAGACTGGCGATGGGCCAGCCTTGATTGAAATCACTCGTATTGCCTGTCTGGTTGCTGCGGAAATTGAAGTTGCCGCCGATGTCGAAGTGGAAGTTAACGTTCAACTGTTGACGGCGTACGTCGCCGCCGAATTTGAAGGTGTGGCGTCCGCGGGTATAGGTCACGTTGTCGCTGAATTCGGCGGTGTTGTCGCCGACCCGGTTGTCAAAGAACGTCGAGCCGCCCGGTTGGTAAGCGCGCGGGTCTACTGAAGTCACCGGGTCGTTGCCATAGCCCGGAAACCCGATCAGCGGCTGACCGAGGTCTTGCGTTGTTCCAGGCGCCAGACCGAGCGCCGTCGCTCGTCCTGCGCCCCTGCCGAAATTGAAGTTCTGCACGTCGGTGCGATTCCAGCCCAGATTGACGTGGTTGAGCAACCTCGGTGTGATGGCGTAGTCATGTTGGAGGCGAACGTAGTATGACCGGAACATCTGATCCCAAACCCCCTGCGCGACGAACGGCTCGGGGAAGCGCGGGAAGCCGCCATGCGTGTTCGGCAACTTCCGGTACGTGACGCTCATGTTGAGTTGCTGGCTTGATGACAGGGCTTGTGTGAGCTTCGTCACGTAGTAATTTGTCTTGGCCGACGCGTTGCTCGCCGCGCGGTAGTTGTGGAAGACGCTCGAACCACCCGGGCCGGTCTGATTCGGCAGCGGGAAGAGGTTGATGAAATTGCGCCCGACGGGATCGATAGCGTCCACGGGAATGATGTTGCGGGAAAACGCCGTTCGTTGTCCCGCCGGTTGTCGCGGATCATAAATCTGTACCGGGCCGCCGAAAAATTGCAGGACTTTGGGATCGGTCAACAACTCGCCGAAGTCGCCGTTTCGCATGTGCTCGGTAGGGACGCTGACGTCCACGGATTCGGATTGAGTGGTGCGATAGCCGCCGTAGTTGAAGAAGAAGAACGTCCGGTTGCGCCCGTCGTAACCGAGCGGGCCGAAGACCTTCTTCGGCAGCCGGACCGGGCCGCCGATGGAGAAGCCGAAGTCTTTCTGCCGGTCTCGCGGGCGCGGCAGATCTGTCAGGCGGTTGAGCGCGATGTTGGCGTTGAACGCTTCGTTGATTAGATATAGATAGCCTTCGCCGTGGAAGTCGTTGCTGCCCGATTTAATCGTAAAGTTGATAACTCCTCCCGAAGAGTTGCCAAACTCGGCGGAGTAGTTGCTGGAGTTGATCGTGAACTCCTGAAAAGCGTTCGGGCCCGGCGCGACTTCCGAGAAGAACGTGCCATTCTCGCCGCGACGCGTGCCGGCGCCATCGATCAGGATGTCTTGCCCGAGTCCCTGGCTGCCGTTGATGCGAAAGTTGGTCGCGTTCGTGCCGTTAGATCTGGCGTTGCTGGGGTCGGCGTTGTTAGATGATGTGGGTCCGTTAGGCGTGACGCTGCTGTCGAGGAAGATGAAAGCGAGTGGAGAACGTCCGCCGCTTTCGGCGGCGACGAGGAGCGGCAATTCTCTGACTTGTCGTTCCGTGACGTTGAGTTGCTGCGCCGGACTGTCGGTCTGCAACACCGGAGCCTCGCTGGTAACCGTTATCTTTTCGCTGACGGCGCCGGCTTCGAGAGTCACATCGGCGCGGCGAATGATTTGAACTCCCAGTTGAATCTTGTCAACCGTCGAAGTTTTGAAGCCCGTCGCTTCGACCGTCAAGCGGTACGACGCAGCCTTGAGCTCCGAAAGCGTAAAGGCGCCCTCATTGCCGGTCATCGTCTTTCGAACTTCGCCGGTGTCAATGTTGGTCGCGGTAACTTTCGCGTTCGGGACGACGCCTCCATTCTGGTCCTTGACCGTGCCCGTAATGGAGCCGCGGTCGCTTTGACCGAATGCCGGGAAAGCCCACGCGAGCGCGAGCGTGAGCAGCAGGAACATCACAGTTTTGTGAGCTTTCATAAGGTCCTCCTGAGACCGCTTCAGAGCCGCCACCGAGAGCGTGATCCGACAGGCCGCCCGGTTTAATAGGCGGCTTGCCGAGGGCATGTATGAACTTCACTTACATGAGGCGCATTCGCCGCCACGCGGGCCAGCGACTCATCGGAATTCGTTGTCGTAGATTACTGCGGAGTTCTTTTCTACAGATTTATTAGACGATTGCGCGTTTATTAAGCGGTTGCGCGAACGCTTTGCTTGTTTTGCGCGCTTATAACAAATACTAAGTCTATTTTTGTCAAGTTTCAGCATAATTGCCGGGCCAGCTTGCGCCGCCGACATTTCATCGCCCGTTCACTCGACTTTAAACGGTTCTCCAACTATCTCTTGATCATGACCGCTTTTTCAGCCATCAACTTATTGCCGCTCATGATCTTTAAGATGTACATCCCGGCTGGCGTGTCTTCAGTGTTCAGAACGCATTGCGAGCCCGCAAACGCCGCTGACAGAACAACTCTGCCCGCGCCATTCAGGAGGCTGACGACTTTCTCTCCCGCGCTGAACTCTGGCAAGACTATTGCGAGCTCATTTGTCGCCGGGCTTGGATAAAGTTGAAGCCCGGCCGATTCTTCTTTCGCCCCCTCGTTCGAAGCCGCTTCTTCATACGCCGACAGCTCTTCCTCAATCAAGGCTAAAGCCGATGTCGATGAGCTGACAAACTGTAAAGTCCATTGCTGATTGAAGCTCACGCCGTTGTACCAGTGCTGCATGAAAGCCCCGTCGGCGTTCGAGCCGCCCGTGTCGACGCACTTGCCGTTGGCTCTGTTGACGACCTTGTAATATGAGCCTACGCGAACGATTGACCATTGCTGATTCGGGCTTGAGCCATTGCCCCACTGCCCAACAATGGAGCCGTTGGTTGTGCGTCCAATGCTATCCAGATTTTTACTGCCGGTAACACAGCGCAGTTTGTAAAATCCCCCTGAGTAGGTGACGACCCACCGTTGATTGTTGCTGCCGCTGGGGGTCCACTGGCCGACATTCGCGCCGTCGGCCGTGGCGCCGAGATTATCCAGATATTTTCCGTTCGCGCGATTTTGCAATCTGTATGTGCCGTTCGCGATCGGTTGATCGTTGGGAGCAGTTACCCCGTCCGCCACAGGCCACCCGTTACTCCAACTCAAGGTTGTGATCCTGAGCTTGGGGGCGCCGTTATCATTTCCGTCATAAAAATGAAAAGTCAATTTCCCTTCGCCGTACCCCACATGCCCGGGCCCTATGTATCGTCCGTCTCTGTTTGGAAGAAATGTGCTTCCGCCCCCGGTCAGCAACGTATTGCCGTTTTTATCAACGTAAGGCCCCGTGACGCTGGTCGAGCGCCCTACTTGCGTATAGTAGGCGGTATTCACCCCGCTGCAACACAACCCTCTTTGAAAAAAGAGGTAGTAGAAACTTCCGTTTTTTATCAGAGCAGGGCCTTCCACCTCGCCGGGGATCAAATCCCAGTGGTTTGAATTCAGCCGCGTCCCCGTCGAAGGATTGAGCTGTATCAAATCTATGCCGCTGTTCCAATTGCCATAGGTAAGCCATAAATTGCCGCCGTCAACCAGAACGGACGGGTCAATGGCGTTGTTACCGGCGACTATCATCCCGCGATCAGTCCACGGCCCGGACAGATTCGAAGCCGTCGCCAGCCCTATGGCCGCAGGAGCGCCGACGCCAGCGCATGAATAATAGAGGTAGTACTGATTATTCATGAAGATAACATCGGGCGCCCAAAAGAAACCCTGAAAGCCGTTGACGAAGTTATTGATCCAGGACGGCCAAGTACCTACCGGAAACACCGTGCGTTCGGCTCTCCAATCGGTGAAGTTGGAGTTACTCGAAGACATGGCCCAAACCCCGTCTCCGGTGGTGAAGATCCAATACCTTCCGTCCGTATTTCTGATCATTCTGGAAGGGTCGTGGCTTGGCGGCTGGGCTTTGGCGCCCTGACTTAACAGGATGAACATTCCGACGACCAAAACGGCAGACCAAGCGCGCTTTTGTCCGCGCATCGCCTGTTGAAGCAACGTCATTCTCATAGGGAACCTCCTGGTGTTAGGACAAACCTCTTCATATGCCATACGCCATCTTCATATGGCCTATGGTCGCTCAGCGTTGAGTTAGCGGCGGGTGGCGCTTCTCTCGAAATTCAATTTATACGTCAAAATTATGTCCGAATTGATTGCCTATGATCAAAATTGTGCGCAAATTTACCATAGCCGCAAATAGGTGGGAAGCGAAAAAGGCCGAGGGCGCATCAGCGATCCTTTTTGATTTGAGTGAATCTATAGGCCTTAGGTTTAAGAGTTTTGCGTTCGGGCTTTTACCGCCCTTTCCGCCCGGATCAGGGGCCGTCTCTTAATTCGGCTTTTTAGCGAAAATAACCCTTCCTGACCTGAACGATAACTTTACCTTCGCGTTTTTCCACCTCCGGCGTCACAGTCAGACTGATCCGGCGAAACTTCCCGTCCCACTTATCGTTCGTGGGAAGATAGCCGAGCGAGTAGCGGGCTCGCAGGCGATCTATCGCTTGGCCTAACTTCTTGCCCGCGTCAATCCCTTCAATTTTCAACAGGTCGCCTCCCGTCTCCTCGACGTATTTGCTCACGCCGCTACGGGAGAGGAGTCTCCGAGGTGTGGCCACAGAGGCGATGTGATTAGGGAGATTGGGAGAGACGAGTCCGTCGACTGTCGTGCCCGGCTCAAGCAGCGCTTCCAACGCCTGCTGTTGTGACTTGCTGAAGGTAGATTGCAGTGACTTATCCACGCGAGAGACGACAATGATCGCTGTCCGCAAGCCGGAGCGACGACGCTCATTAAGCAGGGTAGCCGCTTTATACATCGCATGATTGAGAGCTATGGTTGACCCTGATAGAGGTCCTATGTATATGTTTTCCCTGCCACCAGTGGGTGTGTAAGCTTTCATCAGGTATTCACACCAGATATTGACCAGCAGGTCAGTAATTAGCTCCCTGTATCGGCTGAAATCTTCGATCGACCGGGCCCCGTAGCAGTCAATGGCCATCACTGCCACCTCGTCCTCTGGTTTCAGCCTTTGGAGCGCTTCCAATACATCTTCCCTTATCAACTGCCCGTCCACACTCTCTGGAAACCTCCCGCCTCGCCCGATTGTGCAGACGTCGAAAGCCACAACGAGCGCGAGCGGCAGACGGTCCCGGCTGAAGCGCGTGATCGTTTGCTTGACCTTGTCTTCATACAACTGAAAGTCGTCCGCCTTAAGGCCGCTGATCACGCGGCCGGTCCGTTGACTGGTGACGAGCGCGTCGACTACCACGAGGTCCGTCTTGATTTTGATCGTGTCGACAGGCTGAGCCGACTCTTGAGATTGCGAAACGACAGGGACCAGGGCGGACAGCGATAGAATAAACAGCAACGCCGCGACGACGGTCGCGATCTTCAAAGTATATTACCTCCTGTTCGAGATGATTGAGGAAAACTCGTAACAGACTTTGAACGAAACCCGAATTGTCGTTTGCAGCGATACATATGGCTCGTTCGCTGACCGCGGTTAAATGTGTCGCAACCTGAACTTGAGAACAGTTACTGATCGCGCTGAATCTTCAATAACATGAGCATGCGGGTCACCCGCGCCGGCGCCGCAGTGGAGACGGCCAACCGCGCCCCGCGCTCTTGTCGAGGGCCTTTGTCAACGGATCCTGGCGGCCCTGCTGAGGTCACCGTGTTAACTTCGATCTTGGCGTCCACAGCTTCAGGCTCGACGACGGTCGCGCGCAGAGCTTCATTTCCGTTTTTGAGCAGGAATTGGTTTTTGCCGACCTGCTCGACCCGCTCATCGGCGTGCAGCAGCGACGTGATTCGGCGGGACTCACTGGTCTCCAAGTCATCCCACACCACGAAATCGCCGGGGGCGGTGAAGAGAAAGTTTCGGGTAAATCGCTTCACGCCAAGATCATCTTCATAAGCCGGCGCCGCTTCGCCTCGCACGTAGGCGAAATGCGTATCGAGGCGCGCTTCAGTAATCCGAATCTGATCGAGCCGGTCGTATGGAACGTCATCGAATACGTCGTGCCCCTTGCCCTCTCGCGCCTGCCCCGCGCCGTCGATCAGGATCGTGTTGTGTTGTTCGGTCATCGGCAGCCCCGCGTACCCCGTGTCGCCGGTCAGATATTTTCCCCCGGCGTAGATGATGAAGCTGTTGGCGTCCGGGTGAGCGTGCCCCGTCGATAGATGCCAGTCCGGAAAAGCCTTGAGCGCGTCTTTCGTGTGATGGCCTTCGGGCGGGCCGCATTTAAAGGCGAAAGCGACGGCCTGCGGCGTCCAGTCGCTGCGCCAGAAGACGACTTCATGATCGGCGAAGTAATGCCAGGGCTGCTGGCGATGAATGGAGACGACCGGGACCGAAGGGTCGTACCACAACAGCGACCAGTAGTCTTCGGCGTTGTAATGATCCAGCCCCTCCATCCATGCCGCCACTCCCTGCGCCTCCGCGTCGCGGAAGCGCGAGGCCATGCGGTAAAGCAGGTTGTAGTTTGTGTGAAAACGCCCGCCAGGCGCCGCGCGATTGTACTCCTCGCCCTTGCGGTTGCGGGTCAGCGGCCCTTCGAAAATGTCCCCGAAGTCGAAGACGTATTGCCCGTCAGGCAGGAGCGAATGCGCGACGTAAAGATGCATACGGCGGAATCCGGGCCGGTCGTACAAATCCTCGCCGGTCGCGCGCCAATGCGCGTCGAGGTAATGGACGAGCCACGGCGTCGAGAAGATCCAGTATTCAAAGCCCTCGTAGTAGTAACCGTCCGTCGAATAAGTCTCCAACACGCGTTCGTAGATCGCGCGCGCCAGCCTGGCCCACTCCGGCGCGTCATCAACTTCATCGTAGAGCGCGTATGCGGCCACGCCCAATCCGGCCATCGGGATGAAGACGTGATTCTGGCTGTAAGAGTAAGTCCGCCCCGGCTTCGGCTTGTAGTAATCGAATAGCAGCCGCGCCTGCTTCGCGATCTTCTCGCGGTACCGCGCGCGCTCGGCCTCGGTCAGATCGTGATAGAGCAGATCATAGCCCCAGCCCATCCCATAAAGCAGATGCCCGGCGGCCAGATCGACGTTGGGTTTGTTGTAGGCGTATCCCCAAACGTCGTAACTGACGGCGGCCTCGAGGTACTTCTTCGCGGCGTCCAGGTATTTCCGGTCGCCTTCGATCTTGTACGCCAACGCCGCCTCGGCGATCCCGACGCCGACCTCGTTCTGCGCGCGGCGCTCCTGCGCCGGCGGCGCGGGCGCCTCCTTTTTCAACGCGCGAACCTGCCGCAGAGCGCGCTGCCAGAGATCGCGATGCGTCGTCCGCGCGCGTTCTCGCAATTTCACTATTTCGGCTCCCGTCACGTAAACGCGTGGGTGTTTGCCCCGCAGTTCGGGCCGCAGCGACGAATTGAGCGTCGCCATCAATCGCGTCAGCGGATGAGGCCCCTTGGCCTGCGCCGACTTGTCTTTCGGGCCGAGCGACTCGCGGGCGTCTTGCGCGGGCACAATCAAAACCGAAACGATCAGCCAGAGCGCCAGTAATAAAAAAGGCGCTCTGCAAGAGTAGCGCAAACTGTCCAGTTTGCGCGCTTTCTTCAGTCGATACTTGATTGCCAGTCGCGCGAACCAGGCGTCCGACTTGGTTCCTCCGGATGGTTCTGGTATGGAAGCGGCGCAAACTGGACAGGTTGCGCTACCCTTGCCGATCAGTTTTTGGATGAATATATGTCGCATAGAAAAGCTAAC
>Ga0081455_10002233_pt1 | contig 23058 bp, 29 predicted proteins | sample TabmetS3T2R1_FD_70207 | JGI IMG/M metagenome (GOLD analysis project Ga0081455, IMG submission 70207) | Tabebuia heterophylla rhizosphere microbial communities from the University of Puerto Rico - S3T2R1 | ecosystem: Host-associated > Plants > Roots > Rhizosphere ...
TCATCAGCGGGATCTTGCGCTTGTTGAGCGCCGGGATCTCGACCGCGTCGAAGCCGACGCCGAGGCGGGCCACCACCATCATCACCGGCGCCGCGTCGAGCTCGGCCTGGCGGAACGGCGTCGCGCCCAGCGTGACGGCATTGGCGTCCTTGAGCTTGGGATGCAGCGACGGCACCGTGTCGTCAGTCAGGATCTCGTAGTCGACGTCATCGCGCTTCTTCAGAAGATCGATGCCAGCCTGCGGCATGCGGCCCACGATCAGCACTTTCTTGCGGTTCTTGCCCGTAGTCATGTTTCCCCTGCTGTCGAATGCGAACCGCGGTGATCCTAGAGACGGCGAACGCCGGAAGCTAGGGGAGGTAGCTGAGCGGCAACCGCGTAGTGGACTTGATCTCCTCCATGGCAAACATCGACGTGACGTCAGACAGCTCGATGCGAGCGATCAGGCGCTTGTAGAAGGCGTCGTAGGCGTCGATGTCGGGCAGCGCCAGCCGGATCAGGTAGTCGATCTCGCCGCTCATGCGATAGCAGTCCATGACCTCGGGAAAGGAGGCCACCGCCTTGGCGAAACGGGCCAGCCATTGCGCGTTGTGCTGCGCCGTCCGCACCGCCACGAACACCGTCACGCCGGCATTGACCGATTTGCGCTCGAGCAGCGCGACGCGGGCGCGGATGACGCCCGCCTCCTGCAGCCGGTTGATGCGCCGCCAGCACGGCGTGGTCGACAGCCCGACGCGGCGGGCGATCTCGGCCAGCGCCATGTCGGCGTCGTCCTGCAGGCAATCCAGAATCTTCTTGTCGAAGGAATCGAGCGATATTTTCGCTGCCACAGGCTGGTCCTTGGAATTGAATTCTCAATTCTCGCGCGGACATAGGCAAGGTAGCAACCAATTTTCCGACCGCAGGCCTACAATCGGCGTCATGTTGCGTCGCTTCACCGATCATCCGGCCACGGTCAACGAGACCTACCTGCAGCATCTGGCCACCGCCTTCGGCTTCGGCGCGCGGATGGTGGTTGGCGGCGTCGCCTGCATGGTGCATGGTGTCCTGCCATGGCTCTGCCTGACGCGAGGAAGCGACACGATCCGCCTCCTGCACCATCGCATGGTCACCCATCGCGTGGTCCGTCCTCCTCGTGCTGCAGCCACGAGAGCCGTCGAAGCCACCGACTGAGGTCGCTGCTCTTCATGGTCACCCTGCTCGCTGCGGCTCCGGCAGCAGCGCAGGAACGCGCCATGGTGCCGGTCACCATCGACGGCGAGATGCTGAAGCTCGCCACCATCACCTACAAGCCGCTTGGTGCGGGACCTTTCCCGACGCTGATCTACCATCACGGCTCGACCGGCGGGAGCGCCGATCCCGCGGTCATCGCGCAGCCCTACGACCCCAAGATGCTTGCCGCGTGGTTCACGACACGCGGCTGGGCCGTCGTGCTGCCGCAGCGCCGTGGTCGCGGTGGCTCGGAGGGCGCCTACGAGGAAGGTATCTCCATCTGCGAGCCGGAATTGGCTCTGGCGGGCGCCGAGCGCGGGCTGCGCGACATCGACGCAATCACCGCGGCGATCCTGGCGCAGCCGTTCGTCGATCGCAGCCGGGTCGCGATCGGTGGGCAATCGCGCGGTGGCATCCTGTCGGTGGCGTGGAGCGGCCGGCAGCCCGCTGCCCCACGCGCGGTCATCAATTTCGTCGGCGGCTGGCTCGGCTCCCGCTGCTGGTCGAGGGACGAGGTCAACCAGAGCCTGTTCAAGCGCGGCGCCGCCTATGACAAGCCGACAATCTGGCTCTACGGCGACAAGGATCCATACTATCCGCTGCGCCACTGCCGCGCCAATTTCGCCGCCTTCGAGGCGGCCGGCGGCAAAGGCGAGCTCCATGAGTACACGCCGCCCGACGGCCTGAACGGCCATCAAATCTCGGCAGTGCCCGGCCTTTGGACAGCCACGCTCGAGACCTATCTTGGGAGTCAGGGACTGCCGGCAAGGCCAGCACCCTGAACCCGCAACTTGCCGCACGACCCGTCGTTCTCGGGGGGCCGTACGGAAAACAAGAGGAGGCACCTCATGCGCACGCCGCTCAGGATCACGTTCCAGAACACGCCTTCCAGCGAAGCGATTCGCCAGATGATCGTGGAACAGGTCGATCACCTGGAGCAGTTCTTCGGCCGGCTGACGGCGTGCGAGGTCCACTTCAAGCTGCCCGACGGCAATCATCGCACCGGCGGCCCGTTCGAGGTCACGATCCATCTCAAGATGCCGGGCGGCATGACCGTCGATGTCGACCGCACGCCCCATCTCGACGAGCGCTTCGCCGACCCGCAGTTCGCCGTGAGCGACGCCTTCCGGCGGGCGCGCCGGCGTCTGCAGGACCGGGCAAAGGTGATGCGACGCGAGGTCAAGACGCTGCACAAGCGCCTCGACCGCACGCTGAATAGACCCGACTAGAAGATACCCGGCTGGAATAGGCCGGCTACGGCACCGCAGCCGGCAACGGCAGCGCGTCCTCGAGCGCATGTCGTATGCTCTCCGGCGTCGACTCCGTGAGGTCCTTGGCCACCTCGCGATACACGAGCTTCCTGACCTGGGGGGCGAGCAGCTGACGCAGCTCGCCCAGGCTGCGGCTCGGCGCCACCAGCAGCAATCGGTCGAACTCGTGGCGGGCACAGCCCTCCTGCAGTGCCTCGGCGAGCTCGGCGGTGAAGTTGTGCTTCTCGAGCTTGTGGTGGTCGTGCGGCGCCTCGAAGGCGTGCCGCTCGCTGCTGCCGGCCGAGCCGAAGCCGCGGCCTGGCCGATCGGAGACGATGTCGCGCGTTGGCCTGCGGCTCGTCGGCGATACCATGTCAGCCCGCCGTGCCGGCACCAGCGCGCGCAGATCGGGACTGAGCTCGAAGAACCGCGCGCGGGCACCGTCTGCGACCACGATCAGGACGTGCTTGCGCCGCGACTGCAGCGGCGGAGCGAGAGGCAGGCGTGCCTTGCGCCGAGGTTTCATCACCGACTTGGTCATGACGTCACCGCCTCCTGCGGCCAGAGATAGCGGACATCCCTGGGCAGGATCAGGAAGAGCTTGTCCGCCTCGCCGGGACCCAGGCACTGGGCCAGCGCGGCAAAGCCGGCACGCGTCGGCGTGCGCGACGGCCTCCAATTCTCGTAGCAGGCCCCGCGCAGCAGCATTGGCAGCTGGGCGCCGAGATGGACGGCATTGTCGGGGCCGATCCGGTCACGCACCGCATGCAGCATGGCGCGCAACCCGTTGAAGGCGAGCCGGCGATTGTCGGTGTCGAGCGCGTACATCGCCAGCTTCAGCAAATGATTGGTCGCTTGCAGGGTCCGGTCGAAGACTTCAAGGCCGGTGCTGCTCATGCGTCTCCTCCTGCAGGTGGTTGACGATCAGCCGGAGAACGCCGGACGCCTCCGCCTCGTTGCGCCGCCGATCGTGCTCAACGTGCTTTCTGCCGCGAGAAAGTCAGGGAACCCGGCTGCTTTCGCGTCGCCACAGCCACCAGAAGGCGAGGCCCACGGCGATGACCAGCACGGCGACGACCAGCAGCAGCACAGCCGATTCCTGGATCCAGGCGACCGCCGGCACCGAGAGCGCGAGGAATATGCCGACCAGGCAGATGCGCCAGACGCGGGCATGGACGCCGGCCACGAAGGTGCCCAACGCCAGCAGGATCAGGAGCGACAGGCTGGTGGCGTTGTCGTTGACCACGCCGCGCACCTCGGGAAGGAACATCAGCCACATCGCGCCCAGGAAGGCGAGCCAGTGCAGCGCCTGGGTCAGCACCAGCTGCAAACGCTCGCCGCCTGTGTCGAGCTGGCGCCAGCCCGAGGCGACCACGATCAGGGCGTACAGCGGCGCCATCACCATCCAATAGTAGTAGGTGGTGGCGCTGCGGAAGCTGGTCAGCACCAGGCCGCCCAATGCCAGCGCCAGCATGGCGGCATAGGGCAGATCCCGCAGCAGCCAGTGGCGGATACCTCGGCCCGGCGCGGACGGCGTGTCGGTCATGGCGCGGGCCCTAGCGGGCGTCCTTGGAAAGCTTCTTTTCGACGACGCGCGACCACAGGGTGGCGCCGAGCGTGATGATGTCGTCGTTGAAATCGTAGCCCGGGTTGTGGACCTCGCAGCCGCCTTCGCCGCCGCCGTTTCCGATGTTGATGAAGGCGCCCGGCACCTTCTCGAGCATGTAGGAGAAATCTTCCGAGGCCATGACGTAGGGGCCTTCGCGGTTCATGTTCTCCTCGCCCACGATCTCGGCGGCCACGTCGGCGATGAACTTCACCGCTTCCTTGTTGTTGACCAGCGGCGGGAAGACCACGCGCACGTCGGGCTCGGCCTTGCCGCCCAGCGTCTGGGCGATGCCGCGCGAGATCGTCTCGATGCGCTCCTTGACCAGCGCCATCGTCTCCTTGCGGAAGGCGCGGATGGTGCCGCGCAGCACGGCCTCCTGCGGGATGACGTTGTAGGCGTCGCCGGCATGCATCTGGGTGACCGAGATCACCGCCGAATCGAGCGGTGCCACGTTGCGCGACACCACGCTCTGCAGCGCCGAGATGATCTGGGTGGCGATGATCACCGGGTCGATGCCGCTCTCCGGCCGCGCGCCATGCGCGCCCTTGCCGGTGATCTTGATGTCGAACAGGCCGCCGCCCGCCATCTGCGGGCCCGAGCGGATGGCGAACTTGCCGACATCGAGCTTCGGCCGGTTGTGCATGCCGAAGATCATCTCGCAGGGAAACTTCTCGAACAGCCCATCCTTGACCATGGCCTCGGCGCCGCCGCGTCCCTCCTCGGCCGGCTGGAAGATGAAATGCACCGTGCCGTCGAAGTTGCGCGTCGCCGAGAGATACCTGGCGGCACCCAGCAGCATGGTGGTGTGGCCGTCGTGGCCACAGGCGTGCATGCGGCCACCATGCCGGCTGCGGTGATCGAAGGTGTTGTGCTCGTCCATCGGCAGCGCATCCATGTCGGCGCGCAGACCGATGGCGCGCGGATTGTTGCCAACGCGGATGGTGCCCACCACGCCGGTCTTGCCGATACCGGTAGTGACCTCGCAGCCCCATTCCTTGAGCTTGCCGGCCACGATCTGCGACGTACGCTCCTCCTCGAAGCCGAGCTCGGGATGGGCATGGATATCGCGGCGGATGGCGGTGAGCTCGGCGGCAGCGGCGGCAATCTTGGGTTCGATCTTCATGGGACTTCGGCGACTCCTGGCAGAAACACCGCATTAGACGATGAAATGCGCCGGCGCGCACGTTCAGACTCGGTAGACCTTCGCAAGCGACGGGGCCCCGACGAGCTCGAATCCGTTTCTGTCATCAGGAGTATCGGCGCACGCCGGCGCGCCACGCAGGCGACCATCGCCAACGACCAACGCGTTCGGCCCCTGACTGTCGTGTCCGCCAGGCTTGAGACAGGCCAAGCCGGCTCAGCGCCTCGTCACTCCGTGGGCTGCAACAGCGGCAGCCTGCTGGTTCATCGTCCGCCGTTGTCGCGGCCGTTCGCCCGCTTGGCGAAGATTCGCGCAACACCCAAAGGAACGCGGACGGTCGCTGCCCGGACCGTCAGGACCCAGGCGACCCATCCACCCGGGCGCCCGGACGGCGCCAACCCGCCGGTCTTCGCTTCGAGCCAGCTTTCTGCATCGTATCTGGTGATGTGGGCACCATCGAACCGTATCACATCCGCGCCGTGCTTCTTGCTACCTGTCTCCAGCTTCGAGGCGACCACCGACACGCCCGTGCGTTCAAGTGCTTCTCGCTGTCCGCCGCTCAGAGCCATCGTCGAGACCTCGTTCACCGCACCCGGGAGGCCGAGCAGCACGCCCGCCCCGCGGGAAAACGGGGCGGGCGCCTTGAGGAAGCCCGCGCATGGGGTGTATGGGGAGGCGCGGACCAGCTGCGCACCCATTCGGCGCTCATCGAACATGGTTTCCGGCCCGTCCGATGGCCAAACATGGCGCCATTCCCGCTCCTAGCATCGCCTTGAGCGCCGGGCTGGGACCAAGCTGTGACCAATTGCCCGGCAGGCTGGCGACCATGGCCATCGCCAAAACAGTCCGTGACGCTAGGTGCGCGTCGTCGCCATACTGCGAGCCTGAGAGGCAGCCCAGAGAGGGGCGGCCCAAAGAAGGGGAGCGTGATGCTGGTTTTCATCGATGCGCCGAAATTCTATCGAGTCTTTCGGCTGGAACAGGCAACAGAGGATGGCGTCAAGCGCGTCCGCATTGGCCGGATGATGAAGGTGGACTACGAGTTTCGCATCGACGAAGGCTGCTCCGTCAACGCCCAGGAGCAGGAGCAGATCGACGGCTTCGCGGTGACCCTCAAGGAGGCCGATGCTCATCTGTTGCGGGCGGACGCCTTGCGTTTTCCGGAGAGTGCACGCCGCGCCTCCGAGTACTACAAGCACGCTACGGACGTTGAGAAGCAGCTGATCGCAACGGCTGCTCTCGAGGTCACGCGTGCGATACGCAAGGCCAGCAAGCAGGAGGAGGCGACCTAGCACCACGAAGGACTGCCTGGCGATTTTGGGGCCACAGGATTCTCCAAGCTCAAGCCGTGAAAGCCTTTCGAGCCGGCCATGGCGAACGCGACGCAACGCTGGGCCAGCCGTCGCCGTTCTATCGGCGAGCGCGATCGAGAAGGATTTCCCAATGCGCTATGCCTCACTGGACAGTGCCCCACCCGAAGGCGCGATTGCGTACCGGGAATACGAAGTCACAATGCCGGACGCGAATACGGCGAACATCGCCTTCACCCTCGGCGATCCGATTGTCGATTCACTGGCGGCCGACTACGCCCACCGGAATGGCGCACTTGCCTACGGTCTCGTGTCGGTGCTCGACGTGCCTGATGCGCCGAAGCACGCGATGATATGGACGCTGATGGCAACACATGTCTGCATTGCCAGCGTCGATGACGGCGACGAGATGAGCGCCGGTCTGCGACACGTCATTGCCCGATACCTCACCTTTTTCTTTGCCGAGATTGCGCCGATCGCGCCCGAGCTGGCCCCTTTGAGGTTCAACCTGCCCAGCGTCGCGAACGAAAAGTGAAACAAGCGCGCCCCACTGCGTGACCGACTGCTCCGGAGCCTCGACTAGGGCCTGCCGAAGCTCGCAGCAATCAGCCTTGTTCGCATTCGAGGCGGCCAATATCATGCAGGCGTCGCCGACCAACAGGTGTCCCGATGGACCTCAACGGACGGGTCGACTTCTGGCGCATGCTCGTTCATAGCGGCGCGATAACGCCGCCGCCCCGACAACCAGGCGTGTGGGCCAGGTATGGATGGTGGGCGTTGCCCGTGGCCGCTGTTCTGGCAGCGGGTCTGCTCGATGAGATGGACTCCGACCGCTCGCTGCCTCAAGCCGCTGCAATCGGACCGCCTGCAGCCGTTCCGCCGCCGAGCCGAGGACCGCTCATCCGCCCTTAGCGAAGACCGCGTCCCATTCGATCACAATGGGACGTCATGATCTCAGAAGGAACGACGTCGTCACGCGGCGAAATTCTTCGCCATGCACGACAGGATAGAAATGGCCGCCGTCGGGCAGCACATAGGCCCGCGCGCCGGGAATGAGCCGCACCAGCTCCTCCGTAAAGTAGAGCGGCGTCACCATGTCGTCGCGGGCGCAGATCGCGAGAGTGGGCGCACGCACCCGCTGCAGCTCGGCGCGCCGGTCGTGCGCCACGATGGCGGCAATGCGCGACAGCACGATCTCGGGCACCGGCACGGTCTCGTCGGCCCTGGCCTCGGCGGCCAGAAGCTCGGCGTCGTGATCGCGCACCCAGGAGGGCATGTTGAGCGCCAGCGCGCTCGCCTTCAGGTAGGCCGCGGGACCCAGCGCCTTCAGCGTCAGCGCGCGCACCTCGAACAGACGGCGGAAGAAGGCGTCCGTCTTTGCCCAGGTGGCGCTCAGCACCAGCCGGTCGATGCGCTCGGGATGCTCGATGGCCAACACCTGGCCCATGGCGCCGCCAGTCGAATGGCCGCACCAGTGGACCTTGGCGAAGCCCAGGCCATCGATCAGCTGCAGGACGTCGTCGGCCATCTGCGCGACGCTGTAGTCGATGCGCGAGAGCGTGCTGCGGGCGGTGCCGCGATGATCGTGCACGACGACGGTGAACTTCTCGGCCAGTGCGGGGAGATGCTCGGTCCAGAAGCGGCCATCGCCGCCCAGGCCGGGCACGAGGAACAGCGGTGGGCCGCTGCCGTGGATCTCGTAGTAGAGTTCTGCGCCATCGCTGAGCCTGAAGTGCGGCATTGCATGCTCCCCCGTTTTGCCTAAGGTGCCGGCCCGGAGGTAAGCGCACGATGAAGCGCCTGTCGATTCCTGCGTTGGCCCTATTGGCGTTGGCCCTTTTGGCGGGATGCGCCCAACCGCAACAGCCGCTCACCGCAATGATCGCGCGCCCGCCACCCGACAATCCGACGCCGACCGGCATCGCCTATCTGTGCGACGGCCAGAAGGAAGTGACGGTGGTCTATGCCAAGAACCGCGCCTCGGTAACGCTAGCCGACAAGACGTGGCGGATGGAGTACTTCCCCAGCAGCGACGGCTTCCGCTACGCCGACTCGACGAACGAATGGACAGGCCGCGACGACCTTGCAGCGCTGCGCGAGAACGGCACGCACCGCGCACTCGCCTTCAACTGCCGGCCGACGCGGCGGACGACGTAGTGCAACAACAACGCTGTCATCAGCGCAGCCACAGCTTGATGCCGTAGCCGACCAGCGCGGTGACGGTGACGCCGGCAGCCCACAGGCCGACGAACCACAGCCACTGCCGCGGTGTGGGCATCAATGATAGCCCTCGCGGCCCGTCTTGCCGCGGAACACCCAGTAGGAATAGCCGGTGTAGGCGAGGATGATGGGCACCATGATCAGCGCGCCGGGCAGCATGAACTTCAGGCTGGCCGTAGGCGCGGCGGCGTCCCAGATGGTCACCTTGGGCGGAATGACGTGCGGAAAGAGGCTGATACCGAGCCCGGCAAGGCTGAGCGCAAACAGCGCGAGTGCCATCAGGAAGGGCGTGGCGTGGTGGTGCCGCCGGAGGCCGATGAAGAAGATCACGGTGACGATCGCCACAAGGAGCGGCACCTGGGCGGTGAACAGGACCTGCGGCCAGGCAAACCAGCGCTGCCAGTAAAGATCGCTCAGGAACGGCGTGGCAGCGCTCACCGCGCCGATGGCGACGATGGTGCCGATGCCGAGCGCCGTGGCCAGGCGATAGCAGCGCGCCTGCAGCGTGCCCTCTGTCTTCAAGATCAGCCAGGTGGCGCCGAGCAGCGCATAGCCGCAGACCAGGCTCACGCCGACCAGGATGCTGAACGGCGTCAGCCAGTCGAACCAGCCGCCGGCATAGGCGCGGCCTTCGACCGCGATGCCCTGCAGGAGGGCGCCCAGCGTGATGCCCTGCGCCAGGGCCGCAACCACCGAGCCCAGGCCGAAGGCGAAGTCCCAGTACGGGCGATGGCCGGGGTCGCGCCAACGGAACTCGAAGGCGACGCCGCGGAAGATCAGGGCCAGCAACATGGTGACGATGGGGGCGTAGAGGGCGGAGAAGATCGTGCCGTAGGCGAGCGGAAAGACCGCCATCAGGCCGCCGCCGCCCAGTACCAGCCAAGTCTCGTTACCATCCCACACCGGCGCGATGCTGTTCATCGCCGTGTCGCGCTCGTGGCCGGCAGGCAGGCGGGAAAAGAGAATGCCGATGCCGAGATCGAAGCCGTCCATCACGACATAGGCGAAGATCGCGAAGGCTAGGATGAAGGCGAAGACGGTCGGCAGGTCGAACGCGAGCATGATCAGTGGCCTCCCCCGGGAACCGCCTGAGCGGGCGTGATGCCGGCGGCGCGTACAGGCTGGCCGCGCTCCGGCCCGGCCTCGCCGACATGCGGCGAATGGCTCATCAGGCGCAGGATATAGAAGATGCCGGCGCCGAAGACGATGAAGTAGACGACGATGAAGGCGAGCAGCGAGGTCGCGAGCGCCGGCGCGTCGAGCGGCGAGCCGGACTCCGCCGTGCGCAGCAGGTGGTATACGGTATAGGGCTGGCGACCGACCTCGGTCGTCACCCAGCCCGCGATCACGGCGACGAATCCCGCAGGCCCCATCGCCATGGCGAAGAGATGCAGGGGCTTCCAGTCGTAGAGCCGGCGGCGTACACGCGCCCACAGGCTGGCCAGCGCCAGGGTCAGCATCAGCAGGCCGAGGCCGACCATGATGCGGAACGCCCAGAACACGATCGCCACCGGCGGCCAGTCCTTGCGGTCGACCGACTCGAGGCCGGCGAGCGGCGCATCGAGCGAGTGCTTCAGGATCAGCGACGAAGCCTTGGGGATGTCGACCGAGTAGAGCATCTCGCCCGCCGCCTGGTCGGGCCAGCCGAACAACACCAGCGGCGCGCCGTCGGCGTGGTTCTTGAAGTGGCCTTCCATGGCCATGACCTTGACCGGCTGATGCTCGAGCGTGTTGAGCCCGTGCTGGTCGCCGGCGAGGATCTGCAGCGGCGCCACCACGGTGATCATGCCCATGGCCATGGAGAACATGGTGCGCGCGGCCTGGTTGGCGCGTTCGTGCATCAGGTGCCAGGCGCCGACCGCGCCGACCACGAGCGCCGTTGTCAGGTAGGCGGCGAAGACGGTGTGCACGAGGCGATAGGGAAATGACGGATTGAAGATGATGGCGAACCAGTCTACGGGGACGAACTGGCCGCCGGCGCTGGTGTCATGACCCGCTGGCGTGTGCATCCAGCTGTTGGCCGAGAGGATCCAGAACGCGGAAATGAAGGTACCGACGGCGACGGCCAGCGTGGCGAAGAAATGCAGCCCGCGGCCGACGCGATTCATGCCGAACAGCATGACGCCCAGGAAGCCCGCCTCGAGGAAGAACGCGGTCAGCACCTCGTAGGCCATCAACGGGCCGACGACGGGCCCGGCCTTGTCGGCGAACACCGACCAGTTGGTGCCGAACTGGTAGGACATGACGATGCCCGACACCACGCCCATGCCGAAGGAGAGCGCAAAGATCTTCAGCCAGTAGCGGAACAGATCGAGATAGACGGCGCGTCCCGTCCACAGCCACAGGCCTTCGAGCACGGCGAGGTAGCTCGCCAGCCCGATGCTGAAAGATGGAAAGATGAAATGGAACGAGACGGTGAAGGCGAACTGCAAGCGGGCCAGCAGGTTCGCGTCGAGAGCTTCGAGCATCATTCACCTCGCGACGCGCACTCTAGCCTAGCCGAAGGCGTCGAACACCTCGGCAATCCTGTCGCACGCCAGTTTGGCGCGCAGGCAAGTCTCGAGCAGCACGCGCGCCTTCAGCGGATTGAGACGACCGCCCCAGATCAGCCCGGCCTCCCGCAAGGCGATCTCCGCGCTGGGACCGCCATAGGTGTGCCGCAGCAGGGGACCGCCGCCGCCCCGCGGTGAAACCACAACCGGCATCGTGGTGGCAAGACGATGCGCGATTGCCACCGTGCCTTCAGGCAAATGACCGCCGCCCATTGCGCCGAGCACGGCGCCACGATAGCCGAGATGGTCTGGCGACTCGAGCACGGCCTCGATCAGCCTTCCCGATTCGTCGAGGCCCATCCACAACAGCGCGACGGGCTGCGCGTCACCCGCGACGGTGCCGAGCGTGCGGCGCGCATTCTCGATCGCATCGCTGACGGGCAGGCTCATCGGCACGACGCGACCCTCAACGAGGGCGGCGAGCGGGCCGGTCTGCGGCGCGGCGAAAGCATTCAGCCGCGTCGGATGGACCTTCAGCACATCGGCAGCGGCATAGACCTCGTCCAGCATCACCACGACCACGCCCAGCGCGCGGGCGTGCTGGCGCACCCAGGAGTCGCCGGCCACGCACACCGCAGCCAAGAGATTGCCCGGACCATCGGCCGAGGCGAGCGCCGGATTGCGCATCGCGGCGGTGACGATCACCGGGATGTCAAGATCGAGCAGCAGGTCGAGCAGGAAGCTCGTCTCCTCCAGGGTGTCCGTCCCTTGAGTCACGACGATGCCGTCGGCGGCAATCGACCGGATCCTGTCCGCCAGCGCGTGCAGCTGGTCGAAGGACAGCGAATGGCTGCCGACGCGCGAGACGGTCTCGGCCTTGAGGTCGGCGACCTCGGCGAGCCGAGGCACGGCGGCGACCAGATCCTCGGCGCCTAGGCCCATCTGCATGGCGCCCGAGGCATCGGGCCGGGTGGCGATGGTGCCGCCCAGCGCCAGGATATGAATACGCGGCTTGCTCATTGCACCAGCCTCAAGGATCCAAAGAAACGTTCCGCTTCCGGCGCGCGCAGCTGCGCGGCCGGGGCCAGGTAAGCAAGCGACACGGTACGGCGCCCTTTCAGCACGACGAGCTGGCGCAGCACGCGGCCGCCCTGCACCGAGCCCACCGATTCCACCGCGGTCCCGCCCTGCAGGTCGCGCCAGTCGACACGAGCCCATTTGCCGCCCTCGAGCCGCTGCGCGCGATCGTCGAGGATCGCCTGCAGCGTCTGGCGTGGCTGGCGCACGTCGATGTCGGCGGGAAGAAGCGCGGTCTGCGCAACGAATGAGACGGTGCCGCGGTCGAGGCTGTAGGAATGGTAGACGAAGCGCGTGCCCGCGGGCGACGCCGTGTCGATCAGCTTGTAGACCGGCTCGCCCGGCATATCGACGATGAAGGAATGATCGGCGCCACGCACGGCGTACCACACGCTCTGCGCTGCGACGGCGCAGGACATCATCGCTAGCGGCAGCAGCCCCAATATGCACCGCCTCCTCACTGTCGTCCTGAGCGAAGCGAAGGACCTCATGGCATTTCAACGAGTATTCTGGATGTCAGCGGCATGAGATCCTTCGCTGCGCTCAGGATGACGAGGGCGGGGCAAGATCTTTCCATACCGGATTCGCGGCCCTGACACGCTCGTTCTTGCGGATGCGTTTCCAGCCCTTGAGCTGCTTTTCACGCGTTATTGCGTCCGTCGGACTCTCGTACTCCTCGACATAGACCAGTCGCGTCACTCGATACTTCTTCGCGAATTCGCTGCCCATGCCGTTGCGATGCTCGAAGACGCGGCGCCCGATGTCGTTTGTCACACCAATATACATAGAGCTGAGAGAGTTGCTCGTCATGATGTAGACGAAGTAGCGACGTTCACTCATGGCAACGAGGATGAGATCCTTCCCTTCGGCTGCGCTCAGGCAGGCGCTGCGCTCAGGATGACTGAAGGCCGAACTTCTCGCGCGCCTCGGTCTCGCTGTAGTAGCCGCGCGCGATGTCGCGGGCGATCGCCGCGGGCTTGCGCTTCGCGGGGTCGCCGAAGCCGCCGCCGCCCGGCGTCGACACGCGCACGACGTCGCCGACGCCGATGACGATATCCTGGTCCTTCGACAGATGCGGCGGGCGATAGGTCTTGCCGTTCTGGCTCACTTCCACCGTGTTGGCGCCGCCATCCTTGCCGCCCAGCACGCCCTGCGGGCCGGTGCGGCCATGATCCATCACCATGGACACGCGCGCTTCGCCGCGGCGCAGCTTGATCGCGTAGTTGATGCCGAAGCCGCCGCGGAACTCGCCGGCGCCGCCCGAGCCTTCGCGCAGGGAGAACTCCTCGAACAGCACGGGATAGAACTGCTCCAGCACCTCGACCGGCGGCATCTTGGAGATGCCGATGGTCGAGCAGCCGTTGCTGAGCCCGTCGCCGCCCTGGAAGCCGCCGTAGCCGCCGCCGGTGAAGAGATACATGATGTAGTTGCGCTGGCGCTCGGGATCGTAGCCGCCGACGCCGAGATTGCCCGACGTGCCGGCGGGCGCGGCGAACAACAGGTCGGGAATGGCCTTGGTGAGCGCCGCGAATACTGCCTCGGCGATGCGCTGGCTCACCTCGGCGGCGCAGCCCGAGACAGGCCGCGGATATCGGGCATAGAGGAACGTGCCCTCGGGCTCGATGATGCTGAGCGGCTCGAAGGTGCCGGCATTGATCGGCACGTCGGGGAAGACGTGCTTGATGGCGAGATAGATCGCCGACTTCGTGGTGGCGATGACGCTGTTCATCGGCCCGCGGCAGGGCGGGCTCGAGCCCGTCATATCGAATAGAAGATCCTCGCCTTTCTTGGTGATCTTCATACGGATGGTGAGCGGCTCGTCGACCACGCCGTCGCTGTCGACCTGCGATTGGCCCTCGTAGACGCCGTCGGGGATGGCGGCGATCTTCGCCCGCATCTGGCGCTCGGCGCGATGGCGCATCTCGGCGATAGCCTGGCGCACCACGTCGGCGCCGTAGCGATCGACCAGAGCAGTAAGACGCACCTCACCGGTGGTGAGCGCGGCAGCCTGCGCCTTGATGTCGCCGATGCGCTGGTCGGCGATGCGGATGTTGCTCAGGATGATCGACAGGATCTCCTGGTCCATCTCGCCCTTCTTCCAGAACTTCACCGGCGGTAGGCGCAAGCCCTCCTGCTCCACCTCGGTGGCGCTGGCGGAGAAGCCGCCGGGCACCATGCCGCCGACGTCTGGCCAGTGCCCGGTATTGGCCAGCCAGGCGAACAGCTCGCCCTTGTAGAAGAAGGGTTTTACGAAGCGCACGTCCATCAGGTGCGTGCCGCCGAGATAGGGATCATTGACGATGAAAACATCGCCCGGGTCGACCTTGCCGGCATAGTGCGACTTGACTCGCTCGATCACCGCCCGGGTCGAAAATTGCATGGTGCCCACGAACACCGGCAGGCCGAGCTCGCCCTGGGCGATCAAGGCCCCGTCGGTGGCGTCGTAGATGCCGTCGGAGCGGTCCATGCCCTCGGAAATCACCGGCGAAAAGGCCGAACGCACGAACGCCAAGTCCATTTCGTTGCAGACCTGGATCAGGCCGTTCTGGATGACGGTGAGCGTGACGGGATCGAGATTGGACGGATCGCGGGAGGACATGGCAGCAATGACTAGCACAGCCCCCGTCCCGGTGCGCTATGATCGAGGCCCAATTCCCACCCTTTTTCCAGCAGGATGCCCATGAACGCGCCAGTTGCCGCGAATGCTCTCGATTTGATGAAATTCGGCATCGGCCAGCCGGTGCCCCGCCAGGAGGACCCGACCCTGCTCAAGGGCCAGGGCCGCTACAGCGACGATGTCCATCTCGCCAACACGATCCATGCCGTGATGGTGCGCAGCCAGGTGGCGCACGGCCTGCTGAAGGGCATCGATACCGAGGAGGCGAAGAAGATGCCGGGCGTGCTCGGCATCTGGACCGGCGCCGATCTCAATGCGGCGGGCTACGGCCCGCTCAAGACACTGATCCCGGTGTCCAACCGCGACGGTTCGCCGATGAAGACGCCGACGCGCTATTCGCTGGCGACCGACAAGGTGCGCTTCGTTGGCGATCCGGTGGCGATCGTGGTGGCCGAGACCTTGGCACAGGCCAAGGACGCCGCCGAAGCCGTGCTGGTCGATATCGAGAGCCTGCCGGCGGTGACCGACGCGCGCGCCGCGGCGCAACCGGGCGCGCCATTGGTGTTCGACGACATTGCAGACAATCTTTGCGTCGACTTCCACTATGGCGAGGCCGACAAGGTGGCGGAGGCCTTCGCCAAAGCCGCGCATGTCACCGCGCTCAGGCTGGTCAGCAACCGCATCGTCGTCTGCGCCATGGAACCGCGCTCGGCGACAGCGCATTACGACGTCGCGACTGACCGCTACACCTTCCAGGCCGGCAACCAGGGCGTCTTCGGCTTGAAGCACCAGATGGCGGCGCTTCTCAACATCAAGCCCGGGCAGATGCGCGTGCTGACCGGCAATGTCGGCGGCTCGTTCGGCATGAAGGGCTCGCCCTATCCCGAGTACGCCGGCATGTTCCATGCCGCCAAGCTCTTGGGCCGGCCGGTGAAGTGGACCGACGAGCGCTCGGGCAGCTTTCTGAGCGACCAGCACGGCCGCGACCACGACTTCGACGCCGAGCTGGCGCTCGACAAGGACGGCAACATCCTGGCGGTCCGGCTCACCGGCTATGCCAATGTCGGCGCCTATCTTGCAAATGTCGGCCCGCTCATGGGATCGGTCGGCGTCACGCGCAATCTCGCAGCGATCTATCGCACGCCGCTGATCGAGGTATCGAGCAAGGTCGCCTTCACCCACACCTCGCCGGTCGGCGCCTATCGCGGCGCCGGGCGGCCCGAGGCCAACTACTTCATGGAGCGGCTGATCGCCACGGCGGCGCGCGAGATGGGCATCGACCAGGTCGAGCTGCGCCGGCGCAATCACATCAAGCCCGAGGAGATGCCATTCAAGACGGCGTCTGGCACGACCTACGACAGCGGCGAATTCAGCGCGCTGCTCGACAAGGCGCTGGCCGCCGCCGACGTGGCGGGCTTCGCCAAGCGCAAGGCGGAGAGCCAAGCGCGCGGCAAGCTGCGCGGGCTCGGCATCGGCGACTATCTCGAGGTCACGGCGCCGCCGATGAAGGAGATGGGCGGCATCCGCTTCGAGCCCAATGGCGACGTCACCATCATTACGGGCACGCTCGACTACGGCCAGGGCCACTGGACGCCGTTCGCGCAGGTGCTGACCGAGAAGCTCGGCATCCCGTTCGAACGCATCAAGCTGATCCAGGGCGACAGCGATCTCCTGATCGCCGGCGGCGGCACCGGCGGATCGAAGTCGATCATGGCAAGCGGCGCCGCGATCGTCGAAGCCTCCGACAAGGTGATCGACAAGGGCAAGCAGATCGCGGGCGTGGCGCTCGAAGCCTCGGCGGCCGACATCGAGTTCCGCGCCGGCCGCTTCACCATCGTCGGCACGGATCGTGGCATCGGCATCCTTGGGCTGGCCGGCAAGCTCAGGGCCGGCATGGCCCTGCCCGAAGGCGTGCCCGACACGCTCGATGTCAGCCATGTGCACGAGGCCGCACCCTCGGCTTTCCCCAACGGCGCCCATGTCGCCGAGGTCGAGATCGACCCCGACACCGGCTGGGTCGAGGTCGTGAAGTACACCATGGTCAACGACTTCGGCACCGTCATCAATCCACTGCTGGTCGAAGGCCAGAGCCATGGCGGCGTGGTGCAGGGCATCGGCCAGGCGCTGTTCGAGCACGTGGTCTACAGCGAGGACGGCCAGCTCTTGAGCGGCAGCTTCACCGACTACGCCATCCCGCGTGCCTCGGATACGCCCTCGTTCGCGATCGCCTACCACTCGGTGCCGGCCAAGACCAACATCCTGGGCGCCAAGGGCTGCGGCGAGGCTGGCTGCGCGGGCTCCCTGCCGTCGGTGATGAACGCCATCTCCGACGCGCTGGGCGGCAAGCACATCAACATGCCGGCGACGCCCGAGCGCGTATGGGAGGCGCTGCACTCCTGAGCGCCGACGGCGACCGTTTGCAATAACACTGCCCGGTCACGCAGCGCGCGGACGCCTGCCGCGTTGAGGCTTCAAAGCGTCACGCCGCTTCAAAGCGTGACGCCCATGCACCCCCGCTTCCACGATCATTGAGCTTCCGCGAGCGGGGCGCTCATCTCTCCAAGCTGAGGAGGCTCCCTATGAAGACGCTTTTCCTGTCAATGGCCGCGCTGGGCGCCGGCGTGTCGATGGCCGTGGCCCAGACGAGCTCCAGCACCGTGACCAATTCCGGCAGCTCGACGACGATCGGCGGCGGCACCAAGGCCGAGAATTGCAAAGTCGTCGAGCTGAAACCCGGCGAGAACCCGCCATCCGCCAATCTCTCGACCTCGATCACCGCCGGCAACGGCAAAGTGACGGGGACGACCACTGGCCCAGGCGGGACGGTGACCCATTCGTCGAGTGGCAGCGGCAGCGTCTCGATGAGCAGCTCGTCGGATGGCCAGTCAACGACGGTCACCGATTCCAACGGCAATTGCACCATCTATCGCAAGGCGACGAAGGCCAAGTGAGTTCCTGAAGGCCTAGCGTACGCGGCTCGTCGAGATGGCCGACTTGCCGCCGGGCTCGTGCGCCATGGCCTTCGTCCGAGAGCGAAGGTCGCCGTCATGCCTGACGCTGGTATTGGTGGCCGACCTGCTCCAGGTACCGCCGTCCCGTGCCGCCGCCTTCGATTGGGCCCGCAGACCCTGCGGATTTTCTCTGATCTTGGTGTTGGATTTCGCCCTCCCGTCGACGGCAGCAGCGCTGCCTGCTCCACCGACGGCCGATGAGGGGCCGGCTTTGCCGGTCGAGTTGGCGCCCAAACCGATGGTCGAGGCCGATGTGCCGCCGGCCGCAGCACTGCCCGCCGTGCCGCCGGTGGTGTTGCCGTCCTTGGAAACCTTCGCGCCGAGCGTATCGGCGCTTGGCTGCGCAAAGGCAGTTGAGCTCGCCAGAGCGACCGCACCGGCGAGCAGGGCCATTGGCAAATACCTCATGACAAGTCTCCTACGATGCTGACCGTTGCAGGCAGCTGCGCGGCGTTCGCCGCGCAGCCGAATCTCTGATTACCTGCCTTTGCCGCCGAAGTGCTTGCCGCCGCCGGCCGACGATCCCCCGGTGGCCAGCACCGCACTGCTCTTGCCTCGGCCGGCTGATGCACCGCCGAGGCCGACGGTGGACGCGGAGCCAACGCCCTTGCCCTTGCCGAAGCCGGCCGCCGAGCCGCCGGTACCGAGAACGGCGCTGCTGCCGCCATGCCCCGCGCTCGCGCCGCCAACGCCGAGGGTGGACGCCGATCCGCCACCGCGGCCCTTGCCGAAGCCGGCGGCCGAGCCCCCGGTGCCCAGCACCGCGCTCGTGCCTCCACGGCCCGCGCTCGCGCCGCCGACGCCTAGCGTCGACGCCGAGCCCCCGCCCTTGCCGAAGCCGGCGGCCGAGCCGCCCGTACCGAGCGCCACGCCGGTCGAGCCTCGACCTGCAGTCGCGCCGCCGACGCCCAGGGTGGACGCCGATCCGCCACCCGCGCCGGCCGCAGATCCGCCGGTGCCCAACACCGTGCCGACCGATCCACCGCCAGCGGTCGAGCCGCCCGCGCCGATCGTCGAGCTTGTTTGCGCCTGCGCGAGTGCCGCGCTGCCGGCCAGGAACGTCGCGGCCAGCAGGACGTGCCGAATAACGTTGAATGACATGGTCACCTCCTTTGGAGACATCTGCGATCGTCTCGACCGCAGGGAGCAGCCCAATAACGGAATAGCGATGCATGGGACCCGTGATCGGCTCGTGGCCTTACCGACGGTAGAATGGCCGATTGTGCTGCAATTGCGAGAAATTGGCGGCAACTGTGACGACTCCGCGTGACGAGCATCGGCCCTCGTCGCCGTTTGTCAGGTCGCGGACGTACGTGTTCGCACCCCGCTCGATTGCGGACTTGCCCGGCTTGTCCGGCCGCGGCGACCTGTCTCGATGATCGTGGGAGCAGCTGAGTGCACGACAGCGTCAAGCTTGGCTGGCTTGGGTCTCGGCGGTTCGGCTGCCGGCGGCGGCTGCCGTCGTGCCCAAGAAAGACCGCATCGCCTCGGCCCTGCGGTCGCGAAGACTCGGCAGCAACCGACCAGCTTAGGGCGTCGTTCGATTGCACATGGTTCAGACGCTTCAAATCCTGAGCATCGCGCTGGCCGCCATCGGCATGGGCCTTTCGCTGGCCCATGCCCTGGAGCTGCCGGGCAAGCGGCGGCTCGACGAGCCGACCTATCGGCGGGTCCAGACGATCTACTACCCCGGCTTCACGGTCGGCGGCGCCTTGGGTGAACCGGGTGCCATGCTGGCCACGCTGGTGCTGCTCTTGCTGACGCCCTCCGGCACGGCCGCCTTCTGGCTCACCCTCGCCGCGCTGGCATGCCTGTTGGTGGAGCACGGAGTGTACTGGGTGGTGACGCACCCGGTGAACAAGGCTTGGCTAGCCGGCGAAGGGCTGCGAGGCGCTGGCGGCGCGTTCTTCGGTTCAGGCGGTGCAATGCCGTCCAACCAGAGCTGGACGGCGCTGCGCGACCGTTGGGAATATTCCCATGTGGCGCGCGCCGTCTTCGCGGGCCTCGCTTTCCTCGCGCTGGTCTGGGCAATGGCCAGCTCAGCGTGACGTTAGCTCCAGCGTAGCAGATACCGTTCCAGACGCCCGGCGATCGCGAAGATCAGCATGACCACGACCAGGATCAGCAGGATCAGCGCGAACATCAGAGCCGAATTGTAGGTGCTCTGCGCAAACGACAGGAGATAACCCAGCCCGTGGGTCGCTGCCACGAACTCGCCGACGCAGGCGCCGGTGAAGGCAAAGCCGACCGCGATCTTCAGGCTGCCCAGCACCCAGGCCGCGACGGACGGCATATAGACAGGCGCACGAGCGCCCAGCGGTCGCCACCCAGTGTGACGACGCGTTCGACAAGCCGGCGATCGACCTGCCGGATGCCGCTGAACACGGTGAAGAAGACCAGCACCGCCACCAGGATGAAGGACAGGGCGACCTTGGAGGCGATGCCGATGCCCAGCCAGATCACGAACAGCGGTGCGAGAATCACGCGCGGGATGGCGTTGAGCACGCTCATCACCGGTTCCAGCAGCTCGGCGATGAGCGGCACCAGCGCCGCAGCGACGCCGAGCAGGACGCCGACGACGATACCGAGCGCGAGCCCGCCCAGCGCCGCCGAGAAGGTCGCCTCGAGATGCGGCCAGATGCGGCCATCGGCAAACAGATCGACCAGCGCGTCCCAGATCCGGCTCGGGCTCGGTGCATACATCGGATTGAGCAAGCCGGCACGGCCGACGGCCTCCCATGCTGCAATCAGAAGCACCAAGGCCGTGAGCCGGCGCGCCGAGGCATAGCGGGGATCGAGCAGCCTCACGCCGCCTCCACCCGGTAATCAACCTCACGCGACAGATCCTCCCACAGTCGCTCATAGAGTGCGGCAAAGGCGGGGTCGGTGCGCGAGCGCACCGGATCGCGCGGCCTGGGGATCGGCACGCGGTAATGCTGCGTGATGCGGGCGCGCGGCCCCTGCGACAGCAGGTAGACGTCATCGGAGAGGCTGAGCGCCTCCTCCAGGTCGTGGGTGACGAGCAGCACGCTGATGCCGCCGCGCTCGACCAGCTGAACGACGTCCCTGACGACGCGAGCGCGGACGATGGCGTCAAGGGACGCGAACGGCTCGTCCATCAGGATCAGCTTCGGTTGCATCGCCAGCACCTGGGCGAGCGCGACGCGCTTGCGCTGACCGCCGCTCAGGCGACGTGGAAAGCGATCGCCGAAGCCGGCGAGACCGAGACGCGCCAGCCAGGCGTCCGCCTCGCCGAGCGCCTTGCCGCGCTCCATGCCGTCCAAGATCAAGCCGAGCGCCACGTTCTCGCGCGCCGTCTTCCACGGCAGCAGCGCGTCGTCCTGGAACAACAGGCCGATCTCGGAGCGCGTCAGCGTCGTCTCGACTGCGCCCGAGAGCGGCTGCTGCAGGCCGATCACCGCGCGCAGCAGGCTCGACTTGCCCGAGCCGGACGGGCCGACCAGGCTCACGAAACGGCCTTCCTCGACGCTGAGGCTTGCCCGCTCGAGGATCGGTTCGACGCCGTAGGAAATTGTCAGGTCGCGGACGTGCAGCGTTCAGCCCCCGGCAATCGAGGTGTCGTGCAGCCCCGAGATGCTCGCATCGGGCTTGACCAGGCCGCCGACAATGAGGCTCTGCTGGACGCGCTTCGCTGACTCGAGGTCGATCGCCACCGTCTCCGGATAGAGGGAGTCGCGATGGGTTGCAATGATCTCGCCGAATTCCTTGAGGTCGAGTCCCGTGGTCATCTCCTTGGGGAAGGCGGCGCTCAGTTGATCGCCCGTCATCCCGCGCAGGGCCTTCAGCGCATCGGCCAGCGCCTGGGTCAGGGCAATCATCTCCGGCTTGCGTTGCTCGATCTCCTTGCCGCGCACCGCCACGCCCATGAACTCGAAAGAACCGCCGAGATAGTGCTTGGCCTCCTCGAGATCCATGGCATTCATGAGCACGCGCGCCTTCGACTGCTTCAAGAGCGTCAACGCCGGCTCCTGCACCAGACCGGCCTCGACCTGGCCCTGGCGCAATGCCTCCAGCAGATTGACGCCCATGGTGGCGAACTGGACCTTGCGGGCGTCAGCGCCAGCCTGCTTCAAAAGGTAGAGCGTGAGCGCATGGTCGGCGGTGCCCAGCGCGCTGATCCCGATCGTCTTGCCTTCCAGATCCTTGATCGACTGGATCTGGCTCGCGGTCCGCGGCGCCGTCACCAGGGCGAACAGCGGCAGGCGCCCTGTCACCGCGAAGCGGCGAATGTCGGCGCCGACATTGGCGTAGGCCTGGATGGCGACGTCCAGCGAGGTCGCGGCGTAATCGACCGCGCCGCCGACCAGGGCCTGCATCGCCGCCGCGCCGCCGCGCGTGTAGACGAACTGCACGTCGAGACCGTGGGCCTTGAAGAGGCCGGCGGACCGCGCGACCTCGTACGGCACGCCACACAGAAGCTGGCTGCAATAGGCGAGCTTGATCTGTCGGCCCTGCGCGGCCGACGGCGCGGAATGCGCTGCCGGCAGGACACTGGCCAGCAATCCCGCTCCCTTGAACAAGGAACGCCGGGTGACATCAGTGTCGGGAACCCGGGCGGTGGTTTCGTCGCAGCAACCCAAAGTGTGCCTCTCGACCTTAAGAAGGTCCTTCCATAGGGGGGGTTCCGCAAGGCGGCAAGTGCGATCGGGCGCGCCCCTATTCGGCGGCAGCCAAACGATGGGGTGGCAGGCCGGCAATCTCCTGGATCAGCTTCTTCGTGAGCGCGCGGCCGAACGAATCGTGGCTTTCCGCCACGACAGTGAAGGCCCCGGGGCCGCCGATGACGTTGTCCTGGAAGTATTTCTCGAGACCGCCCGCCGGGTTGGTATGTTCCGGACGGAACGATTCATTCAGTGGCGTCAGAATCACCAGCGCGTTGATGGTGATGCCCTTGGCAACGGCCTCGTCGCGGGCATCGGTGACCGCGCGGCCGGAATTGTTGTTGCCGTCGCCCGAGACATCGATGACGCGGCGCTCGGCCGTGAACGGCGCGCGCTCGAGCTGGCTGACGGAGAAGTCGATGGCGCCGCTGATCGACGTGCTGCCGATGAACGAGCGTGGCGCCTCGACCAGCCGGTCGCCGAATCGGCGCGCCGTG
>Ga0081455_10002234_pt1 | contig 23056 bp, 19 predicted proteins | sample TabmetS3T2R1_FD_70207 | JGI IMG/M metagenome (GOLD analysis project Ga0081455, IMG submission 70207) | Tabebuia heterophylla rhizosphere microbial communities from the University of Puerto Rico - S3T2R1 | ecosystem: Host-associated > Plants > Roots > Rhizosphere ...
GACGGAAACGCCAAATACGGATGCCTTTGTCGAGGTCGACGAGGTGACGCTGCAGGGAGAGATCAAGCGAATTTTCACCGGATGGATGTTCGCCGCGAGCCCAGGCCTGCATGCAGTCGAGCACCCGATCTACGACGTCTGGATCACCGCCTGCAAAGGTGGACAGAGCCCAACCGTTGCGGAAGCGGAAGGGCCCAGGCCGCCGGCACGGCAGCAACAGCAGCAGCAGCCGCAGCAGCAGCGGCGTACCCAGCAGCCGGCCCCCCCGCCGCAACGCATGCCGCCGCCACCAGGGTTTTTCCCGCCGCCGCGCTAGAGTCCCTTTCCGCTCGTCCCCGTGAAAGCGGGGACCCATGGCACTGCACTGAGCGGCGTTATCGCAAGCCGTCAATAATCTTCAACACCCCGTCGCCGCCAAGCGGATCGCGGGGCAGCGCCTCGAAATCGGCGTCGCCCGTCAACGCGTCTTCCAGCAGGCGGTGGTAGCGTCGCTTCGGGACTTCGACCGCGCCAAAGGTTCTTAGATGTTCCGTCACATATTGCGTGTCGAGCAGGCGGTACCCGCCGCTCTTGAGGCGTGCGATGAGATGGACCAGCGCGACTTTGGAAGCATCGCGGGCGCGGTGAAACATGCTCTCGCCAAAGAAAGCGCGGCCGAGCGAGACGCCATAGAGCCCGCCCACGAGCGTCTCACCGTCGTAGACTTCCACTGTATGACAATGTCCGCGCTCGAACAGCGCGCGATAAATGCGCCGAATGCGCGTGTTGATCCAGGTGCGAGCGCGATCGGGTTTCGGCTCGGCGCACCCTTCGATTACCGCGTCGAAATCTCGATCGACATGGATGGTCCACGAAGTCGCGCGCACGGTGCGGGCGAGCCGCGCCGGCACATGAAATCCTTCGAGCGGGATAATTCCGCGCATGTCCGGCTCGATCCAGTAGAGGGCCGGATCGTCGGCGCTTTCTGCCATGGGAAAAATGCCGCACGCATAAGCCTTGAGCAGCACTTCCGGCGTGATCTCGATAAAGGTGCTTTCGCGGTTTGCCATGATGCGGACCCTGGCACTATCTAAGCACCAAAATTGCAGCAAATTTCTGAAATCGTGTCCTAGCTCTCCATTCCGCCATGGGCGAGGAACTGCTCGAGCCAGTGAATATGGTAATTGCCGTCGATAATGTCGTTTTCGCGGACCAACGCCCGAAAGAGGGGCAGCGTTGTCTCAATGCCATCGACCACAACCTCGTCGAGCGCGCGCTTGAGCCGCATGAGACATTCGGTGCGCGTCTTGCCGTGCACGATCAGCTTGCCGACAAGTGAATCGTAGTAGGGCGGAATGCTGTAGCCCTGGTAGACGGCGGAATCGATGCGCACGCCGAGGCCGCCCGGCGGATGGTAGTGCATGATCTTGCCGGGCGATGGGCGAAATGAAACGGGATTTTCAGCGTTGATGCGGCACTCAATCGCGTGGCCGTGGAATTTAACATCCTGCTGCTGGATTGCGAGATTGCTGCCGGCCGCGACGCGAATCTGCTCGAAGATCAGATCAATGTCGGTGATCATCTCGGTCACCGGATGCTCGACCTGGATGCGCGTGTTCATTTCGATGAAATAGAACTTGCCGTCCTCGTACAGAAACTCAACGGTGCCGACGCCCAGATAACCGATCTCACGCATCGCTTTGGCAACCGTCTCGCCGATCGCGTCGCGCGCGCCCGCGTTGAGCGCGGGCGAGGGCCCTTCCTCCCACACTTTCTGGTGACGGCGCTGAAGGGAGCAATCGCGCTCGCCGAGGTGAATGGCGTTGCCTTCGCCGTCGCCAAGCACCTGAATTTCGATGTGCCGCGGCCGCTCGAGATATTTCTCGATATAGAGGGCGTCGTCTCCAAAGGCGGCTTTCGCTTCGGCACGTGCAGTGGAGAGCGCGGCGGAAAGCTCGCTCGCGCTGGAGGCAAGCTTCATGCCGCGGCCGCCGCCGCCTGCTGCGGCCTTGATGAGAACCGGATAGCCGATGGCGCCGGCTATTCTCGCGGCCTCCTGGTCGGAGCTGACAGCGCCTTCCGACCCGGGCACGACCGGAATGCCCAGTTTTTTGGCCGTGCGTTTGGCCTCGATCTTGTCGCCCATCAGGCGAATGTGCTCGGCCTTGGGGCCAATGAACTGCACGCCATGCTCGGCGAGGATTTCGGCAAAACGCGCATTCTCGGACAGGAAACCGTAGCCGGGATGCACCGCATCCGCGCCGGTTATTTCGCATGCCGACAATATCGATGGAACGTTCAGATAGCTGTCCTTGGCTGCGGGAGGCCCGATGCACACGCTCTCGTCGGCAAAGCGCACGTGCATCGCATCTGCGTCGGCGGTGGAATGCACGGCTACAGTCGGTATGCCGAGCTCCTTGCAGGCGCGCAGAACACGCAGTGCGATCTCACCGCGATTGGCGATCAGGATTTTATCGAACATGCTTTTCGCCCGGACAGAGGCGAATAGAAAGTAGCGAATAGCGAATAGGGAAGGAGCGTATTGTTTTACTCACTGTTTGCTACTCACCATTCGCTATTCGCTCTCACTCGATGATCACCAGCGGCTCGCCGAACTCGACCGGCTGACCGTCCTCGAACAGAATTTGAATCACCGTACCGCCTCGCGGAGCGGGAATCTGGTTCATGGTTTTCATCGCTTCCACGATCAACAGCGTATCGCCGGTCTTGACCTTGCTGCCGACATCGATGAACGGCCTGCCGCCCGGTTCGGGCGCCGCATACGCCGTTCCGACCATTGGCGATATCACCACCCCGGGGTGTTTCGAGGGATCGATCGGCTTGACGGCAGCCTCCGTTCCCGGTTGCGGCGCGACCTCAACCCGCACCGCCGTGGAAGGGGGCGCAGCGGCGGTTGCCGCGCGCGCGACGCGCACGCGTTTGCCGTCTTGCTCGATTTCGATTTCGGTCAGCCCGGTTTCGTCCAGCAGCTTGGTTAGCTCCTGGATCAGCTCACGATCGACGATGCTGGTCTTGGGCGACTTCCCCATTGCATGCCCATCAGGCGCGGATCATTGCGTAAACGTTTGGCATCATTTTCGGCGCTCAACCTTTTTGCTTGGCGCCGAGCAGGCCGGCGAGACCGGTGATTGCCAATGTATAACCGTCGACGCCGAAGCCGGCGATCACTGCCTTGGCTGCTTTCGAAATGTATGAATTGTGCCGGAAACTCTCGCGCGTGTGGATATTGGTGATGTGCACTTCGACCGCCGGCAATTTCACGGCGAGGAGCGCGTCCATGATGGCGATGGACGTGGTGGTGTAGCCTGCCGGGTTGATAATGATGGCGCCTGCGTCCTTCGCATGCGCCTCCTGGATCCAGTCGATGAGCTCACCCTCGCGGTTTGACTGCCGGAACACGATGTCGAGCCCGAATCGTTTCGCGGTTTCAGCGCAGAGCTTTTCCACGTCGGCGAGAGTCGAGCGTCCATATTTTTCGGGCTCGCGGGTGCCGAGCAGGTTCATATTTGGTCCATTGAGGACGTAAATTGTTGTCTTTGCCATTGAGTCCCGCCCGCGCCCAGCTCGAAGAATTATGAAGCCGCAGCGCTTTATAGGTGGCCCGGAGCATAAGGGGAAGCCCGGAAGGCCACTTGGAATTTGGAATCAAGATCGTGTGTGATCGGGTGCCTGGGTCTCGCCAGCGACCCAATCTATGACCTGCTTGAGCGCCGTTAACCTTCTGCGGCCCGTGACCAACGCCTTGCTGAAAATCTCGATTTGCCGGTCCGCGCTGGTGCCGTTGGTGGCGATAGAATGAAGGTGCCTGATTTCGTTCGCGCAGTCGAACGCATCGATGTCTTCGGCAATAAAATCGATGACCTGATCCAGCCATTGCACGAGCGTGAGGGGCGATCGCGAGAACGGCTCGATGAATGTGGCGCGAATGCCGTAGCGCTGAGCATGCCACTTGTTCTCCTGCGTGATGGCGCGGCCGACGCGGTCGAAGCCTGCATTGAGCGCGCGGTCGCGATCGAGAGCGCGCACGAGGCAGCGAAACAAGGCCGCGACTGCCAGCGCGTCGTCGAGCCGGGTGCAGCTGTCGGCGACCCGCAACTCGATCGTCGGATTCCTGAGGGAGGGGCGAATCGCCCACCAGATGTAGCTTTCATCCGGAATAACTTTCGCCCACTTCAGCGCGGCGACGAACTCGCGATAGTCATCGTTGGTGCGAAACAGTTCGGGAAGACCCGTGCGCGGCAATTCGTCGTAGGCCGCGAGCCGATAACCGACGAGACCGGTGAGATTGCCTTGCCAGAACGGCGAGGAGGTCGTGAGCGCGAGCAGGAGCGGCAAATAGGGCGTCAGGCGCATGATCAGGTTGATGCGCGTTTCGACATCCGGCACCGCGACGTGAACGTGCATGCCGCAGAGCATGTTGCGGTAACCGATCATCTGCAGGTCGTCGATGATGGCGCCATAACGCGACTTTGGCGTTACGGTCTGTTCCGGCCAGTAGGCGAGAGGAAAGGTGCCCATAGCCGCGATGCCAAGCCTGTGCCGGGCGGCCATCTCGGCCAGCTCGCGCCGGTAATGCGCGAGATGAGCGCGTGCCTCGTCGAAGGTCTTGCACGGCGGCGTTGCGACCTCCAGCTGCGACTGCAGCATTTCTGTCATCACGCGGTCGCCAAGCCGCTTCTGGGTCAGCAAAAGGAATTTCTTGTCGACGCGGCGCACCGCATGGCGCGTCTTCGCGTCGAACAGAAAGTATTCCTCTTCCATGCCAAACGCGTACATGCCGCGCTACAACCGCCCCGATGGAACTTTTGTTCCGCCGATTGTTGACGCAAAAGCTGCCGCACCCGCGGCCGCCAATTGTATGTTGAAACTAAAGCTACTGAGTCGTCAGCAGGTCGGCTTGCCGCAGCGGGAGGTATTCACCTTTTCTCGCAGCGCTTCGAGGCCAACCGCGCCCACCACGACATTATCGCCGATCACATAACTTGGGGTGCCGCTGAGACCGAGCGCCTCGGCAAGCTTGAAGCTCTCCTGCAGCGTCGCCTTTATTTCAGGACTCGCCAGATCTTTTTCGAGCCGGACCATGTCGAGACCGATGTCCTTCGCAACCGCGAGCGCGCGCGCCTTGTCGACCTGGCCGCGCCCGGTAAGCAGCTTCTGGTGAAATTCGAGATATTTTTTGCCCGTCTTGTCCTGCATGCGGACCGCTACAGCAACCTGGGCAGCCTCGAGAGAGGCTGGACCGAGAACCGGGAATTCCTTGAGGACGACCTTGAGTTTCGGATCGTCTTTCATCAGCGCAAGCATGTCATCCATGGCGCGCTTGCAGTACCCGCAGTTGTAATCGAAAAACTCCACAAAGGTGACGTTGCCGTCCGGGTTGCCGAGGACGACCTGGCGCGGCGAATTGAATATCGCCTGCGAGTACTGCTTGATCGCTGCCTTGTGCTTTTCGGCATCCGCTGCACTCTGCCGTCGCTCGAGTTCGGCCATGGCGTCCTGAATGACCTCAGGGTGCGCGATCAGATATTCCCGGATGATGCGTTCGACTTCACCGCGCTGACTCGCGGAGAGTTCTGCACGCGAACCTTGCGGCAGGGCAACGGCCAGCAAGGCCACGCAGGCGGCGGCGGTCAGGCGCAGTCTAAATGTCATGGAATCCTTCCTGTTCATTGAACGTTGGCATTGGTTTTCGGCTTCACGTTCACAATGTCATCAGCCCGCACCCAGGCCGGCGAACCGATCGGCAGGCGCGTCTTGGCACGCGTCGCCAGCTGGCGGGCAGTCTTGAGATCGCCGCGGGCAAAAGCGGCCTGTGCCGAAGCAAGGTCGGCGTTTGCAAGATCGCCCTTGCGGCCATAGGCGACTGCAAGCTGCGCGTAAGCATCGGACGCCTCGGGTTCGCGCGCGATGGCCGTGCGCAGCAATCCGACCGCTTCCTCGGCAAACTTTGGATTGTTTGTGGCATTGAGCGACTGCGCGAGCATGATTTCGATCAGCGGGTTGTTATGTGAAAGCTGCGCGGCTTGCCGCAGTGGCGCGACCGCTTCAGCCGGATGGCCGCCTTCGAGCAGGGCCTGGCCCTTGAGCTCGTAGAAATAGGGGTTGTTCGGTTGCGCTTGGATCAGGCCGTCAATCTGCAACAGGGCCTGACGCAGGTCGGAGTGACGATAGGTCGAAATCGCGCGGGCATAACGCGCCGGCAGGCTGTGATCGGAGGACGGATAGCGGCGGGCGACCGTGTCCGGCCGTTCCAGAAAGCCCGACAACTTCGCGCGCATCATGTCGTGGCGCAGCTGAAGTTCGGGCGGATCCTTGCGGTCCCAATAAGGGCTTGCCTTGGCAAGCGTCTCAAGGGCGGCAACACGATCGGCCGGCATCGGGTGCGTTTGCATGTATGGGTCGATATAGCGGGAATTGAACAACACTTCATTGCTCAGGCGCTTGAACAGCTCGACCATTCCTTTCGGCGACTGGCCGGTGGCATTAAGGAATTTCACGCCGGCGTGATCGGCCTGGTCTTCCTGCGTACGCACATAGGCCAGCACCGAACGCATGATGGCTGCTTGGGGTGCGAGGATCGCGGCCATGCCAACGTCGCCAGCGGCACCTCCCGCGCGCGATGCTGCGACGGCGGCGCCGACCCCGGCCAGCAAGGCAACGATTCCAGCCGTTTGCGCCGATGCCAGTTGCTCTCTCAAACGCTGCAGGTGGCCGCCGGCGAGGTGCCCCGTCTCGTGCGCGAATACGCCAATGACTTCGTTCGCCGTCTTGGCATCGAACAGCGCACCCGCATTGATGAAGATGTGCCGGCCGTCCATGACGAACGCATTGAAAGAACGGTCGCTTAGAACGACGACTCGCACGTTCTGCTTGGCAAGACCCGCCGCGCGCAGGATAGGCTGGGCGTAGTCACGCAAGAGCTGCTCGATCTCGGCATCGCGGATGATCGGCATCCCGCGCGTGGCGCTATCCTGTGCGCGCGCGGGCGAAAGCGTAGGCCCGCCTCCCGCCATCGCGACTGCGACCGCCGTGAGGATCGCGATCGCTGGCGCCGCGCGCCGCGTCCTGATAGGTGTGCCGTTCAAGGTCATCCCGATTTTCTGCCAGATTGGGCGTGAACCTAGTGGCGTGCTTTAGGGTGGTCAACGCGGCCGACGATCACGACAATGAAAATGCAAGCAATCCGCGGAATACGGCAACAGCGGGGCAGGGCGGCTGCCATGGACGGAACTGATGCTTGAGGCTGCAAAACAGCTATTGAAGCCGTCCAAACGCAGCGACGTGCCGCCGTTCATCGTCATGGACGTAATGGCTGCGGCGGCGCAATGCGAGGCGCGGGGCGCCCAAATCATCCACATGGAAGTGGGGCAGCCTGCAGCGCCTGCTCCGAAGACAGCAATCAAGGCCGCGCAGGCTGCGCTCGCCCAAGGCCGCCTTGGCTATACCGAATGCCTCGGCATTCCGTCGTTGCGGAGGCGCATCGCCCGTCACTATGGCGAAATGTACGATCTTGGCCTGGATCCCGCGCGTGTCGTGGTTACCACCGGATCTTCCGGCGCTTTTGTCCTCGCCTTCTTGGCGTTGTTCGAGCCGGGTGACCGCGTGGCGTTGGCCAACCCGGGCTATCCCCCGTACCGGCACATCCTGTCCGCCCTTGGTTGCGAGCCGGTCCTGATTGAAACATCGGCGGATACGCGTTGGGCGCTGTCCGCCAAAGCCTTGATCGCCGCGCATCAGCGCGCCCCGCTGAAAGGCGTTGTGATCGCCAGCCCCGCCAATCCGACCGGCACCATGATTGATGCCGATGCATTGAGCCGGCTGATAGCGATCGCCGAAGCCGAAGGCATCCGGGTTATTTCCGATGAGATCTATCATGGCCTCGATTACGCTTTTGCGGCCGAAACGGCCGCGAATGTCTCCGATCGTGTCGTGGTGATAAACTCGTTCTCGAAATATTTCTGCATGACAGGATGGCGCGTCGGCTGGATGGTTGTCCCTGAAAATCTTGTCCGTCCCATCGATCGCCTGCAGGGCAACCTTGCGATTTCGGTGCCGACGCTCGCGCAGATCGCCGCAGAGGCTGCATTCGAGGGGCGCGAAGAGATGCAAGCGGTCAAGCATGGTTACGAGGAGAACCGTCGTATCCTGACCGAAGGATTGCCGAAAGCTGGCCTCGATAAATTTTTGCCCGTCGACGGCGCATTCTATCTTTACGCCGATATTTCCCGATTTTCCGATGACAGCCTCGACTTCGCCAAGCGCATGTTGAATGAAGCGGGAGTGGCGGCGACGCCCGGCATCGACTTCGATCCCGTGAACGGTAAACATTTTTTGCGTTTCTGCTACGCAGGCTCGGCAGACGAGATGCGCGAGGCGGTGGCGCGGATCGGCAATTGGCTGAAGGGGTGACGCAGGACCGCTCGTTCCGCGAAAGCGGGAACCCAGCGCAAGATAAAAGATCTGGGTCCCCGCTTCCGGGGGGACGAACGATGGGGGGCGTCCTATCGCCTGAAAGCGCCCAGGATCGCGCGCATCCGTTCGGCACTCATGTTCTCTGACGGCGTCGTGTCCCGTTCGTCGGCCAGCCGGGCTTCGCAGTCGACATAGTTCGAGGAAACGATCCTGCCGCTGCGATTGTCGAAACGGCGTTCCTCGCAACGGCCCTTTTTGTCGGTCTCGACCACGATGGAGGCGACGCGGTGGGCCGCTTCGCCTCCGAGCGACGGCGACAAGGGGACGATCTTCGTTATGGCGTTCTTGGTCTGATTTTCGGCAGAGAAATACGAGCCGGTGGTCACGAAGACCGCCAGCAAGAGTATGCCGCCAATGGCCGCCGAAGCGATCAAAGCGCGCGTAACTTCGCCGGCCGTGAAGCTGCCCTTGGCGCGGCGGAGCTTGGGCGTGACTGACCCGGTCGTCATGAGGTGATCCGTAACATGGCCACTTTGAATGAAAATTTAACTCGCTGGGCTTGAAGGAGCCTGAAGGAATTGATCGCAATTTGAATGAAAACTGCCCGCATCTTCCATTTCAGCCGGCGCGCACCTACATAGCTTCACGCTCCACAACCCCCCGAGATCCAATGCTCGATTTTGCTTCGTCGTCCGATGTCGGGGACATCGGCGAGGCTGTGGCACCGCCCTCCTCGGACACCGAGATCCTCGACGCATACTCTCGCGCCGTGACTGCCGTGGCCGACACTGTCGGTCCCGCGGTCGTGCGCGTTGAGGTCCGCAACGAGAAAGGCCGCCCGGGCGGCGTCGGCTCCGGCGTGATAATCGCGCCTGACGGTCTGGTGCTCACGAATTCTCACGTCGTCGAGGGCGCCAAAGAGGTGCGTTTGCAGGATGCCGACGGGCGCGTGATGGATGCGCGCCGCCTCGGCATCGATCCTGACACTGACCTGGCGCTCCTGCGCGCCGGTTCGGCGCGCGATCTGCCCAGCGCGGTGTTGGGAGACTCCAAGAAGCTCAAGCGCGGCCAGCTCGTGGTGGCGATCGGCAATCCGCTCGGGTTCGAATCGACCGTGACTGCGGGGGTGATATCGGCGCTTGGGCGCTCCCTGCGCTCGCGCACCGGCCGCTTGATCGAGGAAGTGATTCAGACCGATGCCGCGCTCAATCCCGGCAATTCCGGCGGTCCCCTCGTGTCCTCGCGCGATGAAGTCATCGGCATCAACACCGCCGTGATCATGGGCGCGCAAGGCATCTGCTTTGCGGTCGCGAGCAATACCGCGCAGTTCGTGCTGAGCGAACTGATCCAGCACGGTCGCGTACGTCGCGCCTACATCGGTGTGTCGGCCCAAACGACGGCAGTGCCCAGGCGATATGCGCGTTTGGCCGAGATCGAAAATTCGTCAGGGGCGATGATTACCGCGCTCGAGCCGAGCGGGCCGGCGGCCCTGTCGGGATTGATGAGTCTCGACACCATTGTGTCCGCCGACGGCGAACCCATTACCGGCGTGGACGACCTTATCCGGCTGCTCAATGGCGAGCGGATCGGAAGGCCTGTCACAATCAATGTCTTGCGGCGAGGCGCGCTGCGCAGCTTCGAGGTGAAGCCGCTGGAGCGGCCAGCGGCGCGCACCGCGTAAGTCGGGCCGGGGCGGGGCTATTGCGGTTTGGCCTGCTTGCCCGGGTTCTTCCGCGCGGCCGGCTCATAGTTGCCGCCCGCCATGCACTTCTTGATGAACGCATCCCGCTTGGCACCCTGCAATTTCTGGCTTTCGGCGCCGACCTTGCATGTCTCCATTTTTTCCTCGGAGGTCACGGCCGCAGCGGAGGTCGCCACAAGCACAACGGGGACGAGGGCAATAGCCAGTATTCGCAGCATCGTTGTCGGCTCCTTTTTGATCTCGAAGTGCAATAAAGGATAGCGCGGCCCCGGACAATGGCGCGCCCGTTACCGCAATGCGGCGGCGATATTTCCGCCGTCCACCGTGGTGACATTGGCGGTGGTTTTCAATTCAAGTGCCTGGTGAAGGAAGGCCTGCGCGACATCCTCGGCCGTTACCTCACGCCGCAGCAGATTGCCGGCCATATATTCCTTTTCGCTGACCCCGCGCGCCTTGGCGCGCTGCGCGATAAAGTCCGCGGTCAGCAGGCCGGAACGGATGCGATCGGCGTTCACAGCATTTGAGCGGATGCCGTCGGCTCCATAGTCGAGCGCATACTGGCGCATCAGGAGCAATGTCGCTGCCTTGGGCAAACCATAGGGTCCGAATTCCGGCCCCGGGTTGACCGCCTGCTTCGAAATGTTGAACAGCAGACACCCGCCGATGCCCTGCTTGAGCATGATGTTCACGGCCGCCTGCGCGACTTTCTGGTGAGCGAAAAAATTTAGCTCGAAGCTTTCGCGCATCACAGCTTCGTCGACCTCGCCGATCTTGCCCTGCCAGGCCGCACCCGCGTTCGAGACGACGATATCGACGCCGCCGAATGCTGCAACGACGTGATCGAATGCCGTCCGCACCGATGCCGCGCTCGTCACATCGCAGACGACAGCAATCGTGCTCCCGCCGGTCGTCTTGGCCGTGGCTTGGGCGGCTTTCTCATCGATGTCGAGCAGGGCCACTTCCGCGCCGGCATCTGCGAAGGCTTTCGCTGTTGCCGCGCCGATGACTCCGCCGGCTCCGGTGATTGCCGCGACCTGGCCTTCCAGCGGCAGGCGCTTGCGCTGGCCCAGCTTGGCCAATTCCAGCGGCCAATATTCGACATCAAACATGTCCGCTTCGGAAATCGACTTGAACTCCCCGATCGCTTCCGCACCGCTGATGCCTTCCGCCGCCGTTTCGGCGACATCGGCCGCAATGCGCGCCTCTTTTGCGTTTGCCCCCAGACCCATCAGACCGACGCCCGGCACCAGCACGACGTGGGGAAGGGGATCGCGCATTGCGGCGCCCTTGGCGCGGGTCTTTTGGCGCGCGAAATACGCAGAATAGTCGTCCGTGAAGGTGCGAGCGGCTCGCTGCACGGCATTCTTGAAGTCGTCGAGCCTGCCCGCTTCCGGCGCCGGGACAATCAGCGGCCAGGGTCCGGTGCGGATCACATGATCCGGCGTGATCAGTCCCGCTCGGGCATAGCGGGCCACCTCTTTGCCGTTGACGTAATTCAGAATCGTGTCGCTGGTGCGGAAATCGACGATCTGCCGCTTGTGCGCGCCTTCGCCGAAGGCATCGCGCAGCGCACAAGCGCCTCGCACAATTGGAGCAACGTCCGGCATCGAGGCAATCCGGTCGGGGAGCCTGACGCTCACAAACTTTGCATTGCCTTTTTTGCGCAAGCGATCTTCGGCCAGCGTCACGAATTCGATCATACGCTCATAAGCCTCGCGCGCGTCGCTACCGACGGTGAAAATGCCGTGCTTGTCGAGGATCAGCCCCTCGACCGCAGGATTTTTCTCGAACACATCCGCTGCTTTCTTCGCGAGCGCAAAGCCCGGCATGATGTAGGGCACGAAGCCAAGACGGTTACCGAAGGCCTCCTGACACAAGGCTTCGCTGTCCACCTGGTCGATCAGGCTCAGGATCGCAGTGGCATGTGTATGATCGACAAACTTGTGCGGCAAGAACGCGTGCAAGAGCGTTTCGACCGACGGGTTGGGCGCCTGCGGATCGATCAACGCCGCACGCTGCGCGCGCACCATCTCTGCGTCGGGGAGGGCCGCACGAGAGCGCAACCGGCGCAGAGATTCAAGCCGCACCGCCGGCATTCCCGCGGGCTCGATGTTTGCCATGTCCCAGCCGGAACCCTTGACGCAGAGAACATCCGCATCGTCGCCGACCAGATCCTTAACCCGCGTCTTTACCGAAGTGTTGCCGCCGCCGTGCAGGACAAGCGTGGGATCGCGGCCAAGCAGGCGAGTTGTATAGATGCGTTGCGCCAACTCCGCGCCGACGCCGGTCTTTGCCCAATGATCGACAGCCTTTGTCGCGTCGCTGTCGACCCAGGCGGATTTCATCGGGCGGCTAGCCTTTGTCGCCCAGCAGGCGCTTCGCCCACCACCCGCGCCTGGGGGTTGCGGCGGATTCGTCCGATCCCGTACTGGAAACTATCGGCGTCGCCGACGAAGGAGACGAAGCCGGCGGAGGAGCACCATCGGCAAACGACGCTGGCTCCCGAGTTGTCGACCGACGGCGCAGGATCTCCGTGCCGCTGGGAGCGGTCGCTGTCAGTTCCGCTGGTGGCGGAGCAGGCCGCTCTTCGATCGGAGGCGAGTAGGGGGGACTGCTCTCGTAGACCGGCGGACGATCCAGATCCTCGACCGCGTGTTGCAATTCAGGTTCAGGTCCGTTTTCGCTGGAACGAACCGTCGGCTCGCCGCTGTTGCGTTGCCGGTTGCGACGGCCACCACGGCGACCGCGCCGGCGTCGACGCCGCCCCTCGCGATGCTCGCCTTCACCGAAAGCGACGCCTTCCTGGCGGGGCTGCGATTGGCCAAATCCGTCTTCCTCGGGTGAACCCGCATCGTGATCCTCGTGTGCGACGGCATGCTCAGCCACGGTCTCCTGCGGGAATTGCTGAACCTCGCGCGGCTCACCGCCACGACCGCGGCCGCCGCGGCCGCGCCTTCGCCTGCGTCGTCGGCCGCCCTCGCGTTCACTGCCGACGCGGTGTTCGCCTTCCATTTCCTCTATGGCGGACTCATCGCCGTCAGCTTCCACTAATTCTTCTTCAACTTCGGCGACGGGCACGAGCTGCGGTTGCTGCGCAGCAAGATTGCGCGCGGCTTCCGGCGAGTGCACCTGCTCGCCGCGGTCGATCACATAGGACTGTTGCCCTGTTACAGCGGGATCAGCCGACACGGTGATTGTTATGCGGAAGCGCTCCTCCAGGGCGCGCAGATGCGCACGCTTGTGGTTGAGCACATAGAGCGCCACTTCGGCGCGGGTGCGGACGATCAGATTGTGGGTCGCGCCTTTGATCAGCATTTCCTCAACAGCGCGCAACAGCTGCAACGAGACTGAAGACACTGAGCGCACGTGACCGCTTCCACCGCACACCGGACATTTTTCGGTCGAGCTCTCGAGGACAGAGGTGCGGATGCGCTGGCGCGACATTTCCAGCAAGCCGAAATGCGATATGCGGCCCACCTGGATGCGGGCGCGATCGTGCTTGAGTGCCTCTTTTAATCGCCGCTCCACCGTGCGGTTGTTGCGGCCTTCATCCATGTCGATGAAGTCGATGACGATAAGACCGGCAAGGTCACGCAGGCGCAGTTGTCGCGCGATTTCCTCCGCGGCCTCGCAATTGGTCTTGAGCGCGGTATCCTCGATGTGATGCTCGCGCGTGGCACGGCCGGAGTTGACGTCTATTGCGACCAGCGCTTCCGCCTGATTGATAACGATGTAGCCGCCCGATCGAAGCTGCACCACGGGTGAAAACATCGCATCGAGCTGGCTCTCGATGCCATACCGCGTGAACAGTGGTTGCGTGTCCTTGTACTGTTTCACATTCTTGACGTGGCTTGGCATCAGCATGCGCATGAAGTCGCGCGCTTCCCTGAAGCCTTCCTCGCCCGAGACGATGATTTCCTCGATATCCTTGCCATACAGGTCGCGGATAGAACGCTTGGTCAGCGAGCCTTCCTCATAAACGAGCTTCGGTGCAGTCGACCTGAGGGTCAGGTCGCGCACCGTTTCCCAGAGCCGCAGCAGGTATTCGAAATCACGTTTGACTTCGGTCTTGGTTCGGCTGGCGCCCGCCGTTCGCAAGATCACACCCATGCCTTCCGGCACTTGAAGTTCCTGGGAGATCTCCTTGAGGCGTGCCCGGTCTTCAGAAGACGTAATCTTGCGGGAAATCCCGCCGCCCCGGGCGGTGTTCGGCATCAGGACCGAATAACGTCCGGCGAGCGACAGGTAGGTTGTCAATGCAGCACCCTTGGTGCCCCGCTCTTCCTTGACGACCTGAACCAGCAGCACTTGCCGGCGTTTGATGACCTCCTGGATCTTGTACTGGCGGCGGAAGCGCGGAAGCCGTTCCTGAACTTCCTCAAGGGCATCAGCGCCGCCGACCGATTCGACGGCTTCTTCTGCGTGGTCCTCGCCGTTGCCGTTTGCGGCATCCGGCGGCGCGGTTCCGGCTGTCAGCGCGCCCTCGGCAGCAGCGGAGGGCTGCTCGCCTTCGGCCACCGTCTCGAAAAGTGCGGCGTCAGTTTCGCGCGCAGGAAGCTCTTCGCCCGCAGTAATTTCCGCAGCTACGGGCGCCGGGTCATCGGCAACGAACTCAGGCGAGGGCGGTGCGGACTCTTCCGGTTGTGCGGCGCGTTCGCTGTCATGTTGGGGAGGCGGTTCGCCGGCGTCGAATTCCGGTGGCTGCGCTTCGGTCGTATCAGCCGAGAATTCCTCAGCAGCGAGGGGCTCGCTCTGCACAACATCGGAATCCCGACGCTGCGCGGGGGTGCGCTTGACTCGGTGGTGGGTCGGTCCGGAACTGTTTTCAGTATCCCCGTCGGCTGCGCGATGATCGTGTTCTTCCTGCGCGATCAGCGCTTGCCGATCGGCGACGGGGATCTGGTAATAGTCCGGATGGATTTCGGAAAACGCCAGAAAGCCGTGGCGATTGCCGCCATAGTCGACGAAAGCCGCCTGCAGTGACGGCTCAACGCGCGTGACTTTGGCAAGATAGATGTTACCGCGGAGTTGCTTGCGGTTGGAGCTCTCGAAATCGAATTCTTCGACGCGGTTGCCGCGTAGCACGACGACCCGGGTCTCCTCCGGATGTGTCGCGTCGATCAGCATTTTGTCGGCCATTTGAAAATCTCACTGAGCCAGCGACCCCCGCGCGCTCGCGCAATGACGACAGCGCAAGGCGATACAGCGGAAAGCCGGCACGATTGTTGTTGAAGGGAAGGGGCGCGTGGCAGAAGTTCACGCCGGCACGACCCGCCAATATGGCGGTACGTGGGCGTTCCACTTCCAAATACCTTTGCTGCATCCGTGGCAGCATGAAACTTGCGACCCGTAGCACTGCGGTCGCGCCTCTCAGGCGCGAACCGAGGTTTATCGTCGCTTACGGCTAGGTCGCGAACGGCCCCTACGGCCGCGCGCTGATCCGGGTGTCCTTCACAAGGGTTTCGGCTCGTTTCGCTTGGCCGTCCGCACACCTCCTCGGGGAGCGGTACAGGACCTGAGCGGCCGGGGCCCGAACGCGGCACAACCGGAACTCTAACCATCAGCGCACCCTACATACGGCCCTCAGCCATTGCTGGCAAGGGAGCCTTTGCACTAGAGCCACACCGGCGTACGGATTACGCCTGCAATCAAGTTCCGCTAACCGAAACGGGCCTTAATAGGTTAAAAAGGCTCTCAAAAGGGTCGGGATTCGTGACACCCCGCGCGATTGCAATACTGAACGCGCTGATCGGCGTAACTCTCTGTCAGGCAGGTCTCGTTGCCGCCGAGACCGCCGCGGTCTCGCGCGCGCTCGCGGCGCAGGGTGAGTCGCCCACGGTGGCCACCGACGTACGAATCGGCGGAGACGACAAGCAGACGCGCTTCGTGGTCGACTTGAATCGAAAGGTCGATCTCGCTGTCTTCACGCTCGCGGATCCGTACCGGGTGGTGGTCGATCTGCCCCAGACGACCTTCAAGTTTCCTGCCAAAGCCGGTGAGCAAGGCCGCGGTCTGGTGAAGGCATTTCGTTTTGGCCTGATCATGCAAGGCGGCTCGCGTATCGTGCTCGATGCCAAGGGACCAGTGCGTCTCGACAAAGCCTTCGTGCTCGACGCGGCAGAGGGCCAGCCAGCGCGACTGGTCCTCGATCTTGTTGCGACGGACCGCGCCACCTTCATGCGATCCCTTGCACTGGGAAACCGTCCCGCCGCCCAGAGCGCATCGGTCAAGCCGAGCGAGCCGCCGCCGAAACCCGACGGAGATGCTCGTCCACTCGTCGTGCTCGATCCCGGCCATGGCGGCATCGACAACGGCACAAGGGGATCAGGCGGAGAACTCGAAAAAGACGTCGTGCTCGCCTTCGCACAGACATTGCGCGAGAAGCTCGAAAGTAGCGGCAAGTTTCGCGTCGCGATGACTCGTTCGGAAGACGTTTTCATTCCGCTTGGAGAACGGGTGCGGTTTGCGCGATCGCGCAGCGCCGGGCTCTTTATTTCGTTGCACGCCGACGCCTTGCCACGTCGTGAAGGCCAGGCCGAGGGCGCAACCGTCTACACGCTTTCCGAGAACGCGTCGGACGCCGAGGCGGCTCGACTCGCCGAAACGGAAAACAAGGCCGACGTCATTGCCGGCGTGGACCTTACCTCCGAGCCTGACGACGTTGCCAACATTCTGGTCGATCTCGCGCAAAGGGAGACCAAGACGTTCTCAATGCAATTTGCCCGTACGATAGTTGACGAGCTCAAAACGGCGGCGCGGCTGCACAAACATCCGCTCAAGTCGGCGGGCTTCAAGGTGCTTTTGGCACCCGACGTGCCGTCGGTGCTGGTCGAGCTTGGATACATGTCGACCAAGGACGATCTCAAGCAGCTCACGTCGGCAAGCTGGCGCGCCAAGACGGCCCAGGCGCTGGCACAGGCAGTCGACAACTTTCTTACCCCGCGTGTAGCGTCCGGTGGGAGGCGCAACTGACATGGGCTTCCGGATGGGCTTCCGGCCTCAGTTTCAACATAAAACCGGGCAACCACAGGATTCTGCGGCCCGTGGGCCCCGTCATGGCGGGGGTGGCCCCGCTGTACTAGACTGGCTGCAAATCGTGGGGCTCTCCAGGACGGCGCCCGAAGCCTGCAAATCGGCGCGAGAGGGGACCATTCGACCATGAGGCTGCTTCTGCGCTTCTTCGGCTTCCTGTTTGCTGCAGGAACGATTCTCTTTGTGGTGGGCGTTGCCGCAGCCGCCGGGCTGCTTTGGCACTTTTCCAAAGACCTTCCGGATTATTCCCAGCTGCAGGACTATGAACCCCCGGTCATGACGCGTGTTCACGCGGGAGACGGTTCGCTGGTGGCCGAGTATGCCCGCGAGCGGCGGCTCTATATCCCGATCCAGGCCGTCCCCAAGCTCGTCATCAACGCCTTCCTCGCCGCCGAGGACAAGAACTTCTACGACCATGGCGGCCTTGATTTCACCGGCATTGCGCGTGCCGGCATCGTTTACCTGCAGAATTACGGATCGAGCCGACGCCCTCAAGGCGCTTCGACTATCACGCAACAAGTCGCCAAGAACTTCTTGCTGTCCAACGAACTTTCGATGTCGCGCAAGGTCAAGGAGGCGTTGCTCGCCCTCAAGATCGAGCGGACCTACAGCAAGGATAAGATTCTCGAGCTTTACTTGAACGAAATCTACCTGGGGCTTGGTGCATATGGAATTGCCGCGGCATCGCTTGTCTATTTCGACAAAGCGGTAAACGAACTCACCGTTCCTGAAGCGGCCTATCTCGCATCGTTGCCCAAAGCGCCGAACAACTATCATCCGTTCCGCCAGCGTGAGCGCGCAATCGAGCGGCGCAATTGGGTTATCGATCGGATGGCGGAATCGGGCTTCGCGAAGTCCGCCGACGCCGAAAAAGCGAAGCGCTCTCCGCTCGGGGTGACGACGAAGGCTACGAGCGCGCACATCTTCGCTGCTGAATATTTCGCCGAGGAAGTCCGGCGCGAACTTTACGAGCGGTACGGCGAGAAAAAGTTGTACGAGGGCGGTCTTTCCGTCCGCACGTCGCTTGATCCAAAGCTTCAGCTGCTTGCACGCAAGACGTTTATCGATGGTCTTGTGCGCTACGACGAGGCACAGGGATGGCGCGGCCCGGTCACGAAGATCGATATTGCCGGCGACTGGGGAGTCAAACTCGCGGAAGTAAAGGCTTTGTCCGACATAGCGCCCTGGCGATTGGCGGTGGTGCTTGAGGTCAGCGATCAGTCCGCCCGTGTCGGGCTGCAGCCGGGTCGCGAGCCCGGCGGCTTTGTCAGCAAGGAGCGCACCGTCGGCATTCTGCCGCTCGAGGGAATGAAATGGGCCAAATCCGGCGGGAGAGCGGTCGGTAAAGTGACCCAGGTCGTCAGCCCGGGTGACGTCGTTTATGTCGAGCCGGGGAAATCCGAGGGCCAGTTCATCCTGCACCAAATTCCCGAGATTTCCGGCGCCATGGTGGTCGAGGATCCGTGGACCGGGCGCGTGCTTGCGATGGTCGGCGGCTTCTCTTTCGACCAGAGCCAGTTCAACCGCGCCACCCAGGCGCTGCGCCAACCCGGCTCGTCGTTCAAACCGTTTGTCTATGCGGCGGCGCTCGACAACGGCTACACGCCTTCCACCGTCGTGCTGGATGCTCCGGTCGAAATTGATCAGGGCCCCGGCGTGGGGACCTGGCGGCCCGAAAACTATGAAGGCAAGTTCTACGGTCCGGCCACCTTGCGCTTCGGTCTCGAGCATTCGCGCAACGTGATGACTGTGCGCCTTGCGCAGGATATCGGCATGCCTCTGATCGCCGAATACGCCAAGCGCTTCGGGGTCTATGACGATCTGCCACCCTATCTGTCATTCGCGCTCGGCGCCGGTGAGACGACGCTGCTGCGCATGACGAGCGCCTATGCGATGTTCGACAATGGCGGGCGGCGCATTAAGCCCACGCTCATCGACCGCATCCAGGATCGCTACGGTCACACCGTTTACAAACACGATGAGCGTGAATGCGTCGGCTGTGCTGGCAAGAAATGGGAGAATCAACCCGAGCCGTCACTGGTCGACCGGCGCCAGCAAGTGCTCGATCCGATGACCGCCTATCAGATCACGTCAATGATGGAAGGCGTCGTTCAGCGCGGCACGGCCACGGTAGTGCGCGAGGTCGGAAAGCCGGTCGCGGGAAAAACGGGGACCACGAACGACGAAAAGGACGCCTGGTTCATCGGTTTCACGCCGGACGTCGTTGTCGGAGTTTATCTTGGCTACGACAAGCCGCGTCATCTTGGTCGGGGCGGCACCGGTGGTCATCTCGCCGCGCCGATCGTGAAGGAATTTCTGAAGGTCGCGCTTGCCGACAAGCCAGCGGCGCCTTTCCGCGTTCCGCCGGGCATCAAGCTTGTCCGCGTCGACCTGAAGAGCGGAACACGCGCTGGCCCGGGCACCGAGCGGGCAATTCTCGAAGCGTTCAAGCCAGGAACCGCTCCGCCTGACAGCTACTCTGTCGTTGGTGACGGGGCGGGGCCGGACGACGGAAGATCCTGGGGCGACCGTGGCCGGTTCTTCGGTGTCAGCCCCGACGCCGACCGTGCGGTTCGCTCGGGCACTGGCGGGCTCTATTGACCGCGGGCTAGCAGTCCTTTTGGCTCATCAAAAATGAAAGCCCCGGTCAATTGACCCGGGGCTTTCTGCAAGCGGGCTGTTATGCGGCTTTCACATTTACATTGCGTTCGGCGAGCGACGTCAACTTGGCATCGGTGGCTTTTTCTTCATCAAGGTTCTGCTGCAAGACACTAGCGCAGTCAGGCCGGCCGAGTTGTTTCGCCCACGCGATCAATGTGCCGTAGCGGGTAATCTCATAATGTTCCACCGCCTGCGCCGCAGCGATCAATGCTGCGTCGAGCACTTTCTTGTCTTCGACATCGGCAACGACGTCGTCGGCTTCCTCGATAATTCCGTCAATCGCCGGGCAATCAATCCCCTTGGCCTCGACGCCGTGCATCTTGAACACCTGCTCCAGTCGTTTGACATGAGTCTTGGTTTCACCGAGATGCGTCTCGAACCCTCGCTTGAGGTTCGAATCGGTCGCTTTTTCGATCATATCCGGCAACGACTGCACGATCTGCTTTTCGGCGTAGTAGATGTCCCGCAGCTGATGCACGAACAGGTCATCGAGAGTTTGGATATCTTTAGTAAACAAGCCCATGTGATCCTCGTTGTTTGTGATTTTTTGGGAGAGCGCATGCTCGTCAAGGTCAATTCATGGTTACGCCCATGGTTCCGGCATCGGCGCGGTTCCCTTGCTGCGCTCAGGATGAGGGTTGCAGGACGGGTTGCGGGAGGCTACATGGCGGAACAATTCGAGCCAGGGAAGAATCGATGCGCGCAGAAACTCAGAGCCTTGTCGAGGAAATCAAGCAGTCCGTGCGGCTGCTGAGGAGGCATCTTTGACGTCGATGCTGCGACCCGGCGCCTTGCTGAACTGAACAAGGAATCCGAGGATCCGAATCTTTGGAACGACCAGCAGCGCGCGCAACGCATCATGCGAGAGCGCGACGCGCTTGATGATCAGCTCAAGGCGATTGGCCGGATCGAACAGGAACTTGAAGACCAGCTGACATTGCTCGAGCTTGGAGAGGCCGAAAAGCACGAAGGCACGATCGCTGAGGCAGAGGCCGCGCTTAAACGCCTAAAGGTCGAGGTCGCTCGGCGCGAGCTTGAGGCATTGCTGTCGGGCGAAGCCGATCCCAACGATTGCTATCTTGAAGTTCACGCCGGCGCAGGCGGGACAGAGAGCCAGGACTGGGCCAGCATGCTCATGCGCATGTACGTCCGCTGGGCCGAGGCGCACGGGTACAAGGTAGAGTGGATCGAAGAAACGGAAGGCGAGGGGGCCGGAATCAAATCGGCGACAGTCGTCGTCAAAGGCCACAATGCCTATGGATGGCTGAAGAGCGAGAATGGCGTGCATCGCCTCGTGCGCATTTCGCCTTTCGATGCCAACGCGCGACGCCACACCTCATTTGCCAGCGTAACCGTCTATCCGGTGGTCGATGACCGCATTAAAATCGACATCAAGGAAAGCGACGTGCGTACCGATGTCATGCGGTCGGGCGGTGCCGGCGGCCAGCACGTCAACAAGACCGAGTCGGCGGTGCGCCTCACGCATATTCCGACAAACATAGTGGTGAAATGCCAGAGCGATCGTTCCCAACATCGCAATCGCTCGATGGCCTGGGACATGCTTCGTGCAAAGTTGTTTGAAATCGAAATAAAAAAGCGCGAGGAGAAGGCGGCCGCCGAGCAGGCCGCCAAGACCGACATCGGTTGGGGCCATCAAATCCGGTCGTACGTGTTGCAGCCCTACCAGATGGTAAAGGACCTGCGCACGGGCGTTTCGACGTCGAATACAGCGGGCGTGCTTGATGGCGATCTCGATGAATTCATGCAGGCAGCGCTTGCGCAAAAAGCTTTCGGGGGCGCGCCTGAACAGGTCGAAGATGTGGACTAGCTAGACGTCGCCCAGCCTTAATCCTGCGCGCAGAAATTTCTGCGGATCGACCGCCTCGCCCTTGACCCGAGTCTCATAGTGAAGGTGTGGACCTGTCGAGCGGCCGGTCGATCCAATCCTGCCCACGATTTCGCCGATACGGACGACCTGGCCGATTTTCACGCTGATCTCGGACAAATGGCCGTAGCGGGTCGCAAGTCCGTTGCCATGGCTGATCTCGACCATGTTTCCATAGCCGCCCTCCCGACCGGCGATGCTCACCTTGCCGGTCGCTGTCGCGCGCACGGGCTCGCCGACATCTCCGCGCAGATCGATGCCGGTATGAACCGCCGGTCGACCTAAAAACGGATCCATGCGCATGCCAAATGGCGAGCTCATGTCAGTTTCGCCGGCGACGGGCTTTCGGACGGGCACCGCCGTCAGCGTCTGGCGGTACCGGTCGATTTGCGCGCGCGCGATGTGGACGCGGTAAAGCTGCCGCTCGAACGCGCTGGCGCCGCTTTGCGGCGGCTTGAGCGGAACGAACGGTCCGCCGGTCGCTCCCTCGGCCGGCAGACGACCGGCGCTAATTCCGAGGTCAGCCAGCACGCTCTGCATCCGGCGCGCTCGCGTGTCGATGCGCTCTTCAAGATTAGTGAGGGTGGCAGCTTGTTTTTGCTCGACTTTGTCGAGCGACAATGAAATGCGAGCCAACGCGCCACCGACGCCGCCCGCCGCGGCGCTTTCGGCAATGCGAGTCGCGGTTGTCAGCAATTCGCGAGATTGCAGCCGCGCTTCGCGATCCGGAGGAGCTACGAAGATCACGGTGTCGCTGATAGGGCGAACCCGCGCAGGTTTCTCCGCCGGAATAATCGCCGCTGGTGCGGTGCGCGCAGGTTTGATGGTGCCGGTGGTCGATGGATCGCCGCTGAGTGCCGCGGTACGTTGTTCAAGCGTTGCCTGTCGTTGAAGCAGTGTGTTGAGTTTTTTCTCGAACTGCTCCTGATCGAGGAGCTGGCGACTCATGATGCGATCGACCTGGGAGCGCAGTTCGGCAATGCGGTCCTCATACGCGAATTGCATTTCGGTTTGCCGTCCGATCAATCGGGTCAGGACATTGTCGCGAAAAGCAAAATAGGTGCCGGTCGCAATTGACCAAACCGCCATGATCACGAGTGCGCCGACAACGATCCAGAAGGCCACCGGGCCAATCCGGATTTGATGCCCGCCATGCGCAAGCGTGTAGCCGTTGTGTGTCCGCTGCAGGTGACGGGAGATAGCGGCGGCTGACCGCGCCTTTGGCTCCGCCTGGCGAACTCCCTCGACGGCTGGATAATATTGAGGGGACGAATACGACATCGACGCTCCGCGGCCCTGGCCGCTGTCGAGCCATAGGTCTAGCGCATCGATATCAGTCGGATATAGTTAAGAAACCTGTAATC
>Ga0081455_10002235_pt1 | contig 23056 bp, 21 predicted proteins | sample TabmetS3T2R1_FD_70207 | JGI IMG/M metagenome (GOLD analysis project Ga0081455, IMG submission 70207) | Tabebuia heterophylla rhizosphere microbial communities from the University of Puerto Rico - S3T2R1 | ecosystem: Host-associated > Plants > Roots > Rhizosphere ...
AGCAGGGCTGCAGTGTCACCGGCTATCGCCTCAACACGTTCGCGGGAACACTAGCGGCTTTTCAAACGATCACCACCCTGCCAGCAGGGTACACCGAAAGGAACACCTGCTCCCAGATTCAAATCACTCCCTCGGGGAAATTCTTGTACGCGCCGAACCGCGGCCACAACAGCATCGCGAGCTTCGCCGTCGATGGCTCCTCCGGGCGGTTGACGGCTCTCGGGCAAGTGGCGACCGAAGCGGTCCCCAGCGCCTTTAGCCTCGACCCTGAGGGCCATTTCCTCTTCGCCGCTGGCTCGGCGTCGAACCGTCTAGCCGCGTACCGGGTCAATAGCGATACGGGTGGACTCACACCCCTGCGGACGTATGACGTGGGCCAGAGGCCCATGTGGGTGCTGATAACACGTCTGGGAGGCTAGGCTCGGTCGTGATGTCTGTTGAGATGTCACCAGTGACTCCTCACCCTGACGATTCCGTGGAAGGGTCAGGGCGAGGGCTCGTTGCAGGAGGGACCAATGTAGGCTTTATATGGCTGTATCAGGTAGTAGGGCCATAGCCGGGGAGCCTGGCCCACGTCAGGCTGTTGGCGTCATGGACCAGTTCCACCTTATTGCCCTGTGAGTTTTTCAATCCCAGAGGATGCTGCACCAGCTCGATTCTATTCCCGTCAGGGTCCTGAATATAGGTCGAGTGTCCGCCGCTATACGCACGGATGGTGGGTGGGGTATATCGGACGCCCAGCGCGTCCAGGTTGGCGATCATGTCATCCCAGTCGTGAATCTCTAATGCGAAATGGCCTGATGGAGTCGGGTTGGGGGTATGAGTCGTATGAATCTCCCCGCTACCGATCCGCAACTGGAGCTGTCTACTGTTGAGCTCCGGCCCACGGTCCAAAAACTCCGCCCCCAGTACCTTCTCATACCACTCTCGGGTCCGCTCCCGATCGCTGATCTGGATATTGATGTGCTGTATCATCGTAACCCTGGACATGGCTGCACCTCCTGTCGCCTAAGCTTCATACCTCTTACCAGGTTTCCGGCCAGGATGCTGTCGACACCAGTATAGCATCGGGGATGGAGGCCGTCAGCAGCGGAATGGTTGCCCCTGGCCAGCCTAGGCAGTCAGGCGCAGAAGCGTGTACAATCACACCATCGCTACTCTGCTCTCATAGAGACCGTCCAGCCTATGGGGCAAGCCAGCTGAGCGGTCGCTGTACGTGAGTATCGCACGGATAAACGCCATAGAGGCAGATAGTGTCCACAGACTTGGTCGGAGGGAACTTATGCAGTGTGCACACTGTCAGTTTGACAATCCCCCCAGAATGAAATTTTGTGGCCAGTGTGGGGCCAGCCTGCCACAGATGTGTGCGCAATGCCAGGCTGAGAATCCTCCCGGATCGAACTTCTGTGGGCAGTGCGGCGCACCGCTGGGCATGGCGCCGCTGCCAGTCCGAGAAGTCGCTCCCGAGCCCCCCGAGCTCGGGCGCCCTGCGGCCCATCCTGAGACCTCCGTGCGGAGTTATACGCCCAGGCACCTGGCCGAAAAAATTCTCACCTCGCGGAGTGCCCTCGAAGGAGAGCGCAAACAGGTAACCGTACTTTTCTGTGATCTGGCAGATTCCTCCCAACTCGCCGAGCAGTTAGACCCTGAAGCCATGCACCAGATCATGGACCGCGTCTTGCGGCTCATGGCTGATGCCGTGCATCGCTATGAGGGCACGGTGAATCAATTCCTGGGTGATGGGTTGATGGCACTCTTTGGTGCCCCTGTGGCCCTGGAGGACCATGCCTTCCGGGCTGTGCAAGCCGCCCTGGCAATCCGAGAAACGATCAATGGCTATAGTGACCAGCTGCGCGTTGAGCACGGGGTCGCACTGCAGCTGCGCCTGGGACTCAACACCGGGCTCGTCGTGGTAGGCCGCATTGGCGACGACCTGCGGATGGATTACACCGCGGTCGGGAACACCACGCATCTGGCGGCACGCATGCAGGCCATGGCCGAGCCAGGGACCCTTCTCTGTACTGAAGCGACGTACAAGCTCGTGGAGGACTACGTCTATAGTGAAGCCTTAGGGCGCACCCAGATCAGAGGCCAGCGTGAACCCATCGCGGTGTACAAGGTGACGGGCCGTCGGCAGTGGCGTAGTCGCCTGGAAATCAGTGCTGAGCGCGGTCTGACAGCGCTGGTGGGCCGCCAGCGTGAGCTCGGCCTGTTGCATGATTGCCTGGCACGGGCCGAAGCCGGACGTGGGCAAGTGGTGGGCATTGTCGGGGAGCCGGGGGTAGGGAAGTCGCGTCTGCTCTACGAGTTTCAGCAGTCGCTGGCCAGCAAGCGGGTGACCTGGATTGCTGGGCACTGTATGGCGTATGGCCAGACAACCCCGTATCTGTCGCTGCGCGAGATCCTGCGCACGAACTTTCGTATCGAGGAAGGCGACAACGCGCTCCAGATCCAGGAGAAGCTCCGGCAGGGTGTGCGCCGTCTGGAGGCGCAGCTGGAATGGACACTGCCTTTCCTGGGGGCACTGTTCGCGCTCCCCGAGGCGGATGAGACTATCAAATACGTTGATCCCAAGGAAAAGCGCCAGAAAACCTTTGAGGCCTGTCGTGCTTTAGCCATTGCTGGCAGCCAGCTGCGTCCCCACGTGATGGTGGTTGAAAACCTGCACTGGATTGACCAGAGTTCAGAGGACTTTCTCGGTTTTATGGTCGAGAGTCTGGCCAGTTTGCGTGTGCTGATACTCACCACGCATCGCCCTGGGTATGCGGTCCGTTGGGCGGACAAGGCCTATTATACGCAGCTTGCCCTGGACCTCTTCACCGTGCAGGAGTCCGAAGCAATGGTGGCCTATCTTCTCGGGAGCCAGGCTCTCCCAGCCGATTTGCTGCGCATGATTCGGGAAAAGGCGGGGGGGAATCCGTTATTTATCGAAGAGGTCACCCAGGCCCTACACGAGCGCGGCTTGCTCACACGCCACAACGGCAGTGTGTGCTGGGGAGGCGATCCGGGGATCGAGTTTCCGGCGACGATTCAGGATATTATCCGGGCGCGCATCGATCATCTCGAGGAGCCGGTGAAACGTACCGTGCTAACCGCCGCGGTGATCGGCCGGGAGTTTGGCCTGCGTCTGCTGACCCGGCTCTCTGACATGGCGGCAGAGGTCGAGCATGACCTGGAGACGCTGAAACACGTCGAGTTGATCCACGAGAAACGCGTTTTTCCAGAGCTGGAGTATATCTTCAAGCATGCCGTGATTCAGGACGTCGCCTATCAGAGTCTGCTCACACAACGGCGTCAGGAACTCCATGGCGCTATTGGCCGTGCCATGGAAGACCTGTATGCTGACCGGCTGGAAGAACAGGCTACCATCCTTGCTTACCATTATGCCCGCAGCGCCTACCAGGAGAAGGCAGTCGTCTATGCGCTTCTGGCTGGCGATCACGCGGCTCGCCTCTATGCCAATGCCGAAGCCAAGACCTACTACGAGCAGGCGCTCACGACCGCGCGCAGGCTCCCAGCCTCTCCCGAGGCGCAACGTTTGCTGATTGACGCGGCACTCAAGCTGGCCGCTGTGGGTGGTGGACAAGAAATCCAGCGCAATCAGGAGAATCTCACCCAGGCCCGTACCCTGGCAGAAGCGCTGCACGATGTGCCGCGTCTGGCCCAGGTGCTCTACTGGCTTGGCAGGAACCACTATGTGCTCGGCGACCCGCACACCGCTCTGACGTATACCAAGCAGAGCATCGAGATCGCTGAACATTTAGAGGATGACGCGCTGGTAGCGCTGCCGATGCATCTCATGGGCCGCATTTACTGGCAATTGTCGGACTTTGTCCAGGCGAGTCAGATGCTCGAACGCAGCGTGGCACTCCTGCAGCGGCTTGGGGACAAGGCTGAAGAAGCCACAGCGGCGGGTTTTGCCGGGTACGTGTTAGGCATTCTGGGTGAGTTTGAGCGGGCCCTGTTCTATGCCGACCGCGGGCTCCAGGTCGTCCAGGAGCTGCACAATCCCTTTGCCGAAGCGGCAGCGTATCATTATCGTGGGATGATTCACGACCAGCAAGGTGCCTGGGTCCAGGCCCTGGCCGATTATCAGCAAGCCCGACGCATTGCGGAACAGGCCGGCGACCTCTTCCGCGTCTACCTGGTGAAAGCCTGGGCCGGATGGGCCTATACGATGAGCGGGGAACCAGGTCGCGGCCGGGCCTCGCTTGAAGAGAGTGGGGCGCTGGCGGCACAGCTCGGCACGAAGTTCTGGCTGGCCTGGCAGAAAGCCGCCCTGGCAGCATCCCTGCTGGCTCTTGGTGAACTCAACACCTTGCCGACTCTGTGCCAAGAGGCACTCCACCTGGCCGAAGAGACCCATGATCTCTTTGTCGTGGCCTTTGCCCAACAGACCATGGCCGCAGTGATTGCGACTCTGGAACCGGCGCAGTTCCACCAGGCTGAGCGTGCCATGCTGGAAGCTATCCGGCTCCAAGAGCACACTGGCGCGCGGCCCGAATTGGCCCGCAGCTATAGTAGATACGCCCACCTCCTCAGCAACCAGGGGGAGCAAGACACAGCCCGTTCCTACCTCGCCAAGGCAGTGGAGTTGTTTCGACAGCTGGGCATGGTCTGGGACTTAGAGAGAGCTGAGCACGTACTCCAGACAGGCTTCCCAGGATAACGTTAGGTCTCCACAGTCTCCGTTAGTGCCATAGGACGTTGCGGAACGGCACGCAGCCACCGCGTGCAATAGCCGCCAGGAGCGATGTCTCCCAGTCGAGGTACGCCAAGACATTGGCACGCGCGTCGCCTGGGCGCTCGGATGAGGCGAGCCACAGGTCGTCACGCGGCGAGAGCAGATGCGTCGGCCCGCTGGCTGGTGTGAGACCCGCCCCACACCAGGCGGCGTTGCCGCCCTCAAGCACCAGCACGTCCTCGAAGCCCAGCTCCACCAGGTCGCTGGCGGCAAGCCGGGCCATGATGCCGTCCGCACTGGTGAGCACAAGTGGCGAGCCGGATACGGCCGTGGACGCGAGCGTCCTGGCCAGGGCCGAGCGCAGGCACCAGTGTGCCCCCGGCACATGGGAGTGCACGTATGCCGCCGAGGTGCCGACATCGATGATCAGGGGGTTGGCCTGGCGCACCAGCGCATCGAGCCCCTGCGGCGTCATCGTCGTGCTCGGGGCTCTGTCGAGCCCCAGGACCGGTCGGGGTGCGGGTCCCGTTTCGGTCAGCGCCCCGTCGAGGCTGGCATCGTCGAGGATGTAGGGCGTGCAACGCCCCATCTGCGACAGCCAGAGTGCGGCAATGGTGGCTCGGACCGTGTCGTCGTCGACGAGCACGCAGCGGGCGTGCTGGGTGCCGATGTAGTGATCCGGACTCATCACGAGTGCGCCTTCCGGGGCGTTGCGCGCTCCAGCCAGATGCCCCGCTTCGTACTCATCCCGATCGCGCACGTCAAAAACATAGGTGGTGCGCGTCGTGTCGTCTCGCCACTGCTCGAGGGTGGGGCGCTCTATCGACCGAATGCCGGCACGCCTGGCGAGGTTGCTGGCGCGCTCACGGGCGCGCTCGCGGGCTTGCGGACTCGGGGCAGTGGCGAAGCGTGTGGCCCCACGTTCGAGTACCAAACCCTCCAGGAGCCAGCCACGGGTGCCGTTCCAGAGCACATACACCTCATTCGGCACACCGGCGGCGACGAGGCTCGTGCCACCGAGGATCCCGCGAGTGCGGGACATACAATTCACCACCACCTTCGTCGTTGGATTACTCACGAGATCGTCGAAGCAGCGCAGCATCTGGCCAGCCGGCGCGTCGATGCTGCCGGGAATGTTGCCAGCCTGGTACTCCTGGCGCGGGCGGCTGTCGATGAGCACCCAGTCCTCCCCGCTGGCGATGGCGCGTGCGAGCTCGCGGGGCGTGATGAAAGTAGGTCGAGCGTGGTGCGCCACGAAATCGCCGAAACCTTTGGACGGGACCTCGATCTCGGGGAACAGTGCCAGTCCCGCTGCGGCCCAGGCCGGAGCACCGCCGGCGAGCACTGCCACGTTCACGTACCCGAGCCGTGCCAGGCGGTGTGCCGCCACAGCGGAGAGCCCTTCACCGCCGTCCGTGACGATGACGCGCGTGTCGTGGCGCGGGACCAGCCCGGCTATCTCGCACTCGATGTGCCCGAGAGCCAGATGGGTCGCGAGCAGGGGGTGACCGGTACCAAACGGCACGATCTCACGCACGTCAAGGAAGGCGATTTCCTTGCCATCCTCGAGCATCGCCGCGACCTCGGCGGCCGTTCTGGTGATCTCTGGCATAGCCGTCCTCCCACTCACATGTCTTCACGTATGTTAGGTGGTCAACACCAGCATCTGTTCGTGTTACGGGCACGGCGCGGGAAGTTGCTGCTGGTCACATCCACCTGGATACGGTTGCCGGCACGGTAGGCATCGGTTGCATCTTCTCCTGCCATCCCTACACCGGCTCAGTCTCACGGAACGTCGTACGATGCATCAAGCGTGTCTCTGTCTCGATATTATAGAATGTCCCGGCGTGTAAGACGCGTCGGTTGTCCCAGAGCACGGCATCGCCTACCCGCCACCGGTGGCGATACTGATAGGCCGGTTGGCAGGCGTGTGTCGTCAACTGTCGAATAAACCCACGCGCCCTATCCTCTGGCCAGCCGACAATGCCAATACTCACCTGATTCCCAAAGTAGAGCGCCTTGCGGCCGGAGCGGGGGTGGCGACGCACCAGCGGTCGCACCACCACGGGATCGGGCTGCGCCGGGCGCTGCGGTGCCCCCTCTGCCTGGTGCTGCTGCTGCAAATACGCCCGCAGACCGCTCAGCGAATGCATCATCCGTAGCTCGTCGTAGGCGGCTTGTTGATCCGGGCTGAGGGTATCATAGGCCGTATACATACACGCAAAGAGCGTATCGCCTCCCTGCTGCGGCACCGCCCTGGCATACAGCAAAGACGCCCGCGCTGGCACCTCCATGTGCATGTTGTCTGCATGCCATTCCAGCTCGTCCTGCTCCGTGCTGGGAGAAAAGGTGACCGGCGGGTCGATCGTATTGCCCACAACAAAAATTTCCGGGCAGTGCGGCAGGCGTGTCTCAGTCCCCCGGGTCAGGGCCAGCGGCCCGAAAGCGCGTGACCAGGCGACTTGCTCTTCCGGGGTGAGGTGCTGGGCAGGAAAAATCAGCACGCCGTAACACTCAAGCGCCTCCTCGAGCACGTCGATGGTGGCAGCGTCGGGGACCTGCCGTAGGTCAACGCCTTCGACCTCAGCGCCAAGGACCGCCTGACATGGCTGGCAGCGGATCGCCATGGCTAAAGCTCCTTCTTCTCCCACTTGCCCAGGCTGCACACCTATCATCTACGTCGGCATGTACAGAAGTTCACGCGCGCATCTGCGCAGTGTACCAGGCGATGGCCCTATGGATCAAACGCTAATACTTCGCCGTATGCGACTGACGAGTGCCACGATGCGACCTCCAATGCCTGACCTGTCCCTGACAGGACTGGCTCACGCCTTAGCGCTCCAGCCACGCCGCTTCGAAATGCAGATGCAGTTTATCGACGAACGTATACCCCTTGACGCTATCCCGCACCCCATGGAAGAACGGGGTATTGGCGAGGCCAGCCACGTAGAGCTTGTCGGCCAGGTAGTCTTGCAACTGCTCGGTGGCCTGCGTGTGCGCTGTTGGATCTGCCGTCGTCCGCCACTGCTGAAATAGCTCATCTACCCTCGTATCGCCGTGCTGCGCGAAGTTGAGGGGAGCGGTCGTCTCGAAAAACGGCGCAAAGGCCCCGATGGCAAATCCCGTGACATTGCCCATCGTGGCCTGAAAATCGTGCTGGCGCACGAAGCGGTCCATCCAGGTAACCTTATCCAGCATTTCGATCTTCATCTGCACCCCGATGCGCTCCAGCTGTGCCTTGAAGAGGGTGGGCACATTGGTGAAAGCCGGCTCGATGGTAGGCGAGAGGAAGGTAAAGGTGAGAGGATGGCCCGGTCCATATCCCGCCTCCTGCAGCAGAGCCTTGGCCTTCTGCGGGTCATAGGGATACCGCTCCACGAGGCTGTTGTAGCCCGGCATCCCCGGTGTCAGCATGCTGACGCTGGGCTGGCCGTAGCCGAAGAAGCCCAGCTTAACGGTCTCCTGCCGGTCCAGGCCGTAGCCGGCCACGGCCTGGCGTACGCGCAGGTCGTCGAACGGTGGGCGTGCCGCATTGAGCCGCAGGTCCCAGACGTTGTACATGGGTCCGCTCACGACCTGCACCCCTGACGCTTTCTCCAGCACACGCACCATTTCCAGAGGGATCCAGGTTGCAAAGGCCAACTCCCCGGAGCGCACCGCGCCGATCCGCGTCGTGGCGTCCTTCATGGTTTTGAGCACAATGCGGTCGAGATACGGCAGCCCTGGCTTGAAGTAGTGCTCGTTTTTCTCCAGGATGACCTGTTGCCCAGGCGTCCACTCCACGAACTTGAACGGTCCGGCGCCGACCGGATGAAATTTATAATCCTTCCCCCACCGTTGCACTGCGGTGGGGGAGGCCACGAGCGAGGCCAGACGATACCCAGCCAGGGCCATGAGGAAGTCGGCAGAGGGCTCCTTCAGCCGGATCTGCAAGGTGGCGTCGTCGAGGGCTTCCACAGCGGCGATCGGCCTGAAAAAGATGCGCGCATCGGCGGTATTCGCCGGGTCCAAAATATACTCGATATTCCACTTGATGGCCGCGGCATCCGCGGGGGTGCCATCGTGGAATGTGATGCCTTTGTGCAGGTGAAAGATGTAGGTACGGCCCTCATCCTTGATATCCCATGACGTCGCCATATCGGGGATGATGTTCCCCTGGGCATCCACCCGCACCAGCCCACTATGGATATTCTCCAGAGCCCAGTAGGACTCGTAGCCAATGGCGTGGAAGACGTCGAAATGCGCAATATCGGCGGCCAGCCCCACCGTCAGGGTGCCACCAGATTTGGGCTGCTGTCCCCAGGCCATGGGCTGTCCGACCAGCAACCCTGCCAGCATTATGAGCATGAACCCGCGGCTATATCTCTGCCATTGCATTGGTGTTCCTCCTGTATGGTATCTTCCATGACTATAGGTGCAAAGGAACCAACGATGCACTTTGCCCCTCCGGTCGGGAGGGGCTAGAGGCGGGTCAGGAGCTGAGGTCTCCCCAGGAAGCGAGCAGCCTGGAGCAAGAGCAGTAAGGGTGGTGTGGCAGAGCGGCAGATGTGAGCGCTAGGCATAGGCGTGCTCTTGAGCAATTCTCTGATAATCATCTAGAAGGCTCCTCAATCGAGCGCTACAGTCACGTGGCATAGGCAATATGACAACTGACGGCATAGCCCGATGAGGAGACGGAGATGCCACTATACGGCGATATTGATCTGCATGCAAACAATCGTGTGGTCTTGATACTCAATGACCAGGATCAGGTGATCTATCAGAAACGGTTCCCCAATCCTCTGCCCACGATTCTGGCGTCACCGAGTCTGCATCACAGCGAGATCGAGGGCGTGCTAGTGGAATCGACCGACAACTGGTACTGGCTCGTTGATGGCTTGATGGAGGCAGGGTAACGCGTGCATCTCGCCAACCCGGCCGCCATGCAGCAGTACAATGGTCTGAAGTATACAGATGATCACTCGGATGCGCGCTGGTTGGCGCACGTGCTGCGCTTGGGCGTGTTACCCGACAGGGACATCTACCCCAAGGCCGAGAGGGCGGTGCGAGATTTGCAGTGCTCATCCCGTCACTCATCTGCTTCTCGCTTCTGCCCTCGTGAACGTCCCCTAACTCCCCACTGCGAGAAACACACACCTGGTATTCCATGCCGCTGGTGGTTTGTCAGGAAAAATCGCACACCACCAATCCGAGCTATCCTCTGAGGTATGAAACGACTTGGCCGGGATGGTCACTTCGACCTCGTTAATTTCGACCGTGACCGTCTCGGCCTTCATCACCAGGAGCCGCACATGGGCTTTGACACAGTCATGCCCCCCACAGCAAGGGACCCCGCCGGCAGTCGTGTAGTGGTCTTGCCACTGGCCATGCAGTGCCAGGGCGAGCGCACTGCTCACGAGCACCATCACCATCCCAACGCAGATGCTCCAGCCACGCACGCGCATACCGGCTTTTTCCTTCTCACTGGCTGCTTGCACTCGATGACCCGTCCTTCCAGAGGGGCTCGCGTCCGTACCAGCCTCTCTTTGAGGGCCTGAAAGACACGTACCTCATGGTATCCATCCCGGTCCGCAATCGTGAGCATGCTCCCGTCTGCGCATCCCACGTTCGGCTCACATAGCTATTCATCGCCCACTAATATTGTATCCTTTTATATATTCTATGTGCATGAGAGGCTTTATATAGAAATACTAGAGAGGAAATAGGAAAGATATTAGTATACAAAATAACCCCAGGGTTCTGGGCGACGACATCACCGCAGAGGCCCAGCTGCGGTCATGGGGTTTTGACCCGGCCTGGTTTGCGGTGGGTGCGTATGGTCGCGACGCGGGCAGCCGCAACGACGTGTCCGCGCGGGCCGTGCAGCGTGCGATGCAGCTGACCGGACAGCAGTGTGCCCCGCAGAATGTGATTGTGATGGACGACACTGTTGCCGAACTTGATCCCGTTCTCGGGATTTCCTGCCCAACACACTCTTTGCATGATTGACCCAACTCTGATTGGTGAAGCGCAGCAATGGGAAACCCTGAAGGCAAAATACCGCCGTGTAATACACCGGACGACCGTGGCTGGGGACGGACCGACAGCCCGCGAATAGGCGAATAAACAGCACGTTACGCTGGCGCCGGCCGCACCCTCCCCGGCGCCCCCCGCCGGGCGGCCCGCAACACGGTGTAGCACGGTCTGGCCAGGCACGGTAGACGAGCCAGGAGGTAGGGTACAACGTTGGCACTACCACAAAAAAGGAATGAGCCTGTATTTTACTTTTTTCTTGTATGCCGCGTACCCTTCGAGCTCGTTTACTAGCAGCTGTTCTTCGTCGAGTGTTCTGAGCGCGAGCAGGAAGATGAGGACGAGGTCCATCAGGGTTCCATAGAGCGACCCGAGGAGAAGTGGTGTTCCCAGAAAAAGTAGCAACGCTCCGAGATACATCGGGTGTCTGACAAATCCGTATACGCCCGTCGAGACGACCGTGTGTTGCCGCTCGGTCTGTATTCTGATGAGCGGCGATGCGAAGGAGTTATCGGCCAGCGCTCTGCATATAAAGTAGGCGGAGAACAAAAGTGCGATACCGCCCGCGATCTCGAGCCACATCGGAACATGTGTCGTCCACCTGTAACGCTTGGCGTCGAGCGGCATAATCGCGATCCAGGCCAGGAATACGACACCGAGGAGATAGAGCAAATATGCTGCCCTCTTTTTTTGATTGGTCGTCTTCAAGGGCTGAAACCGCTCTTTAAGCAAGCCGGGATCCTTGAAGTACAGGTACAACGTTGCTCCCCAGCACAAAAGAACGAACCACGCGCCCCACATCCACCCTTCTATCCAAAACCAATCCCCTCCTAGCAAGAGAATGGTGCTAGGAAAAAGAAAGGGAAAGACGAGCGAGAAAATCAATTGGCCGACTGTTATATGCTGATTTTCCATAAGTGATGTGCCACAGCGTCCTCGGGAGTGCGAACTGATCTTCATACGGATAGTCCTTCCCATCGATCCCGATGACCCGTTTGTCGCGCTCGGTGGAGTGGTCGTAGGCGAATGCCGGTGTCGGCATAGTCAGGCAGAGCACGACATCCCATGAGAGAAAAGAAAACAGCAGCTGCATGTAGAGACGGGCCATGGCAGCGAGATCGGGAAGCAGAGGACTGGTCTGCGCCAGCTTGCAGCCCGCCTGCGCCAGCCGCTCGGTCAGGCGCTCGAGCGCGGCGCGCACCGCGTGCGCCGTCGGCAACAACGGATGCGTGTCGATGACCAGCACCCTGAACTCCTGCAGCGCGTCGTGTCGGGCGGCAGGGAGGGCGAGGCGATACGCCATAGCGTCCGGCTCGTCGGGGCCTGCCAGCAGAGCGAGCGCCAGCGCGAGGTCGTCGGTGCTGCGCGCCATCGGTCCAACGACGGCGAGATCGACTTCCTGAGGCAAGGCAGGTACGCCTGGTGGGGTGTGGCCGCACGAGGGCACTAGCGCGTGCGTCGGCTTATGGGCGTAGACGCCGCAGTAGTGAGCCGGTGCACGCAACGAGCCACCGATGTCAGACCCCAGTTCGAGCGAGGTGTAGCCCATCGCCAGCGACGCCGCGGAGCCGCCCGAGGAACCACCCGGGGTACGGTCGAGGTCCCAGGGGTTGGTGGTGGTCCCATAGATGTCGTTGTAGCTCTGCCAGTCCGCTAGGGCGAAGGGCACGTTGGTCTTGCCGAGTATCACCGCGCCCGCCGCCTTGACGCGCGCCACGGCGACCGCGTCCTCAGCTGGCTGCCAATCTTTGAACATCGGCATGCCCCAGGTGGTAGGCAGACCAGCGACATTATAGGCCTCCTTGATCGTCATCGGTACACCGAGCAGCGGGCGTCGTTCGCCGCGACCCAGCGCCTGGTCCGCTGCGGCTGCGTCCGCGCGTGCCCGGTCGAAGTCGCGCACGACGACGGCATTGATGTGCGTGTCTAGCGCTTCAATGCGGGCGATCGCCTGGTCGACCAGTTCGACCGCAGAGACTTGGCGCGCCGCCAGCGCCGCGACCAGATCCGTCGTAGTGCGGTATGTCATCTTCTCGTCTCCCCTGTGCTTCCTCGCCAGTACCGATCAGTCGTGTACAGGAGCGCCTGGTATCGATGCGCCGCCCGCCGCCACGGCTGCTGCGGCCACCAGAATAAGGCTACCCCGACTCAAGTCCTGTCCCAAGCCCTCCCTCTGTGGAAACCACCGCAGCCCTACCCTACCCCATCTGGCGGCGCCTGTCCAGGCGGGGCGGTCACACTGCGCTCGACGAGCGGGAAGCGCCGAACACGGCTTTCTTGAGTCGTGTCAGAGATGTGCTTATGGGTTCAATCTCCTGCGTTCCCGCACGATCGCTATGAAGGCCTCCGGCGTGATCATGGTAATGCCCTCATAGCGTTGTAGCGATAAGAGGTCTTTATCTCGGGTCACGATGTAAGCGACCTGAGCGCGTTGAGCCGTGGCAACTACCATGTCATCATTCGGATCACGGATAACCACGGTCACCTGAGGCAGATCGGTAACAAGGTGGGCAAAGACACGGAGTCCCTCAATAAAATTGATAGCCTCCTCATTGGGATAGTGGTACCGCTGGCGGTAGCGTCGCTCTTCATCGAGCAGTACCCCTTGTGCCTCGTCGAGAATCTCTCCCGAGAGGAACAGGAGAAAAGCTCCTTCGCGGGCATAGCGAAGGAGCTCGTTCGATACTCCGCGCTGGGCGAGGAATGCGCTGATGAGGACGGTGGAATCAAGCACGGCGCTTGGCATGAGCTGTACGATACTCTTTGATTATCTCCGCAATTTCTTCCTCTTGTTCCTGAGGACTCTGCATGGGATTGGGTGCGAGGTCTTTGACACTTGCCATGGCGTGCTCGATCTTCGCCCAGGCGTGCTCGCGGTCGACCACGATCTTGGGCTTGAGGACAATCACGTTGTCCTGGATGGTCGCTTCCAAAAGATCACCAACCGCTAGGTGGAGCGCTTCCCGTAGCTCGGCTGGCAGGGTAATTTGAAATTTCTCTTTGACCTTCACGAGAGGCAATGCAAGAACTCCTTGATGGTTTAGAGGTGTGAAAGTTAGAAATTACTACTCTATCCTAGCGCACTGAGGGAGGGTGTCAAGAGGGTGAAACGCACGCAAGCTGCTGGCAACCTCGATGGTTCCTAGCAAAGTAACTTATCCCCCGCCAGTGAGACGAGTGGCATGTGAGGTGCACCCCGATCTGGGCGACGGGATCAAAACCGCGTGCGGCGTCGCTCTGGCGGTTCAACCCCACCAGCGGAACCTCCCATGCCAGCGCTCTCTGGCGTGGGCGTCCACTGTGGGCCGCAGGCGCCCTTCCATAAGCCCGCAGGTCTCGACTGGACAAGGTGGCGGGGGAGCACGTCACGCCTCGCCCATCTCACTCACGCTGGCTGGGGCGGAGATACGTGAAGATCACTTCCGTATAGAGCGTGCCATGCACCCATACACTGGCGGGGTCCTCGCAATGTCCCGTCAGCAGAAAGCGGCAGGCGGTGATCGGCGTGCCCGCCGCCGTGGTCTCGCCCATCTCCTGGGTACATATCCGCTCTTGGAAGATTGGATCGCGCTCCTGGGCCGGCGTACGGGTCCCCTGACAGGCATAGGCGACCGGCTCGGGTGTGAACAGATTGCCGAAAAAGCCCCCTTCGAACAGCGTGAAGGCCTGTTGCTCGTCAGCAGCGACCGCCAACGCCGGCACGGGGGGCGGGATGGCACGCATCGAGACGAGCACGTGTTTCCCAAAATAATTGACATGGGCCAGGAGGCACGCCGAGACCCAGCGCTCTTCACTCGGTGTCATGGCCTCATCCACCCAGCGTGGGGCCAGCCCCAGTCCCCCTGGAAACGTGAAGCGCGTCCCATCCTGATCGGAATACAAGGTTAGATCTGCCGGCAGCGCACACCGCACGAGATATTTGAGCTGCTCGCGCTTCGCTGCAGTCGAGGCCAGGCTGGAGTCCGCCAGGGCGATCAGGCCCGGACTGGCCACCGCTGGTGTCGCCGCGGGCGGATTGGGTACGGCTTGGGCGACGATGTCCGGCATGCTGGGGGTGGGTGCCATCGCAGTCTGACCCACGCTAGCATAGGGCACACCCGGACGATGAACACTGGACACGCCTGGCCCAGCACAGGTGCTCACAGTGCTGCATACGAGCACGATCCAACAGGCGGAGCGGACGAGGGTGTGGATTCCGGGCATCCGTGCTCCTTTCGCACGGCGGCGTGCACACCGCCGCCGTGCCTCTGGTGGGGCGTTGGTCCCGACAGGACGATTGGCACACTGCCCCCCCCACGCACGTCCCCGCAGGGCGCCTCTAGCCCAGGGGTCGGGTGGGGGCGTGTGCGCTGCGCTACGGTTGGCGCTTGCCTATCCCCTGCTGGCTTAAGCCGTTGAAGGGCAGGCGGTCGTGCGGCACCACTGGGCTCGGCTCCTGATCATCCCTGGTTGGCTGGAGGGCTAAGTGCTCCGTTTCAGAATTGATGCTCAGGTTATGCTGCCTCCTCCAGACAGTTGAGTTGAGCATCTGCGAGGGCCCTTCGACGGGCCTCAAGCTTGGCTAACAATGCGGTCAGTTTGGCGCGGTCAAACTTCCACTGAAAAGGCGTAGGGTTTTGATTGGAAAGCTCTTCATACAAGGCCAACCGGAGCCGGATCGCTTCCAAGTCGGCAACCTCATTGGGCGTCAGCACCTTCCGTTGAATGATCGAGAAGTAGATCTCGACTTGATTGAGCCAACTGGCGTGGACCGGCGTATGGACCAGAATGATACGAGAATCGACTTGACGCAGCCGCTTCTTCGCGGCTGCGCCGCGATGCGACGAGCCATTGTCGACGATCCAGAACAGCCGTTCGCTGGACCGATACGGTTCCTCAGCCAGCACTTGCTTGACGAGCCGGCCAAATGGAGCGATACCCGTCGTCGGTTCACAGCGGCCCATGACACACCCTCGGCGCACATCCCAGGCGGCCAGATATTGCAGAGCCCCGCCACGCGCGTATTCGTTCTCCATATAGGCGGGTCGACCCGGCGCAGGAGGCAGGGAGGGATGGCAGCGGATACGGGCCTGGATGCTGGTTTTCTCGTCGGCACTGAGGACGTGGTCCTTGGGGCCAAGGAACTGGCCTTGCCATGTGCCGGCATACAGGTCCAGAATCGGGCCGGCCTTCTCGGCAAAGGGGGCCTCACGCGGAAAGAGCCAGTCCTTATACCGCCACGGTTTGATGGCATCGGTATCCAGAATCCGCCACACCGTGCTGCGCCTGATGGGTGTGCCCAGGGCGTTGCGCGCCCGGGCCGTGACGTCGGCCAGGGACTGCCGACTCAACGGTTGCTTGGTTTCCGCGACCAGTTCACAGGCGAGCGCCTTGACCAACGCATGGTCCAGAGGGGGAAAAATCCGCCTTGCGGCCCCGTCCTGGCTTGTCTTCCAGCGAAAAGTCGCCCTGGGCCCAGCGCCGCCGCCACCGTTGCACCGAACATAGATGTAACTGTACTCGTTGCGCGGCCTCACCGTGGGACACCAGCGGTTGGTGATGCAAGAGCAGGACCAGGGTAGCCCGTTGCCGTAACTGGTATGGAACGGCCCTTTGCCCAGCAATCTTTTCAGCTTGCTCCAAGAATGTCGATGGGAACACAGGGCGGTAGCTTGGTAGGGGACCACGCATGGGAGACATCCTTTGGCGAAAGCGATCGTAACGACCGTCAAAATACCTCTCATTTTAGCAACCCATCGAGCCCGAAAACCATAGCACTATTTCTGAAACGGAGCACTAAGTTTCCTCTGCATTTCGCTAACATCCACAGGTCTTCTCCTGTTACTTAGCTACCTTTGCATCAGAAGTTTCCGAAAGCTAGGGGCCTTCGCCATGGGGTGTTCTTTTACTCCTCTTTTCCCTCATGTGGACGGCGTTACCGTCCTCGGACTACTATGCCCCATCCGACTCTGCCTCGGACATTGGGGTTTCGTTGGGGTCTCCCTTGCCTACTTCCACTCCCCTTGGCATTCCTGAGGAAGTCTCCCGTGTTCACGGTGTAGGACTCAAGCGGGATGGTTTAGGTGGCGTGTTTCTCCCGGTCCTCCCCACTCTTTGTGGGTCCCCAGATATCGCAGAGGGTAGGGCAGGTTTACCTCTGCGCCCTTTGTAGATAGAAGCCATTTATCTACTCCGGTCCTTCCTGCTGCCTCAATCTTGCAGTTTCAGGTTTATCTGGCTGACATGGTAGGCAAGGTATATCAGGGTCTGGTTTTCCCGCAGGACTATACACGCTTCAGGTGATTCACCATGCCATCTCTCAGCCAAGCACCACCTCTTAGATACTTGCCTTCTCTTCATGGTGCCTTTCAGGGCCATGCTGCTCACATCATCGAGTGGCCGATGATGCTTAGGCCCAAGGGCTCATGGGATACCTGTATATCTCAAGGTGTTATCCACATTCCTACATCGCGCTTTCACGGCGCACGTTGAGGAACCAGTCGTGTGTCGGTACGCGTCCGCCTTCTACTTCCGCACCACATTGGCCGGCATGTAGCGCTCGACGCTGATACGGAACGAGGTTGTATAAGTGTGCCAGCCCTGTCAGAAAGGCCTGTTGACTGCCGCCTGGATGATGGAAGCCTTTCATCATGAACAGTTTTCGCTCGATGGCGTTATGGGCTTGATCCAGTAGGGTGCTGGTCACTGGCATCTGCGGGTCGGCGAGCACCGCGTACCAGCCCACCTTCTTGGCCTGAAACCACTGGCGTACACGGTGGCCATTGGCCTCCCCGGCGGTGTGCGTGACATGGTCCGCAAAGCGCCGCAACCGCTGGCCCAGGGCAAACACGCGTAAGCCTATACGCTGGCGCACTCGGTACCACAGGGTGTGGAACTGGGTGCGGAGCGCCTGACGGAGTGGGGACGGGATGGCCGCGAGTTTCTTCGGGAGTTTGAGGAGCGCGTGGCGCAGGCAGGTGCCGAGGCGCGCTCTCAGAAACAGCGTCCGCAGACTCCTGGTGGTGCTGTCGAAGCCATCGGTGAGGACCCCTTGGACCCGATAGGTCGGGTCCTGCTGCAAGGCGGCGCCTTGAAACTCGCCATAGGACCGAGTAAAGGCCACCGCACTGGCCTCCGTGGTATAGCCCAGATGCCAGAGCACGCGCCCACGGACAATGGTCGGCAAGTACACTTTGTCTGCCAGACACGTGCTGTGCTTCTCATCGGCGAGGCAATAGAGGGGCAAGGGCAGTCCACATCGGGTCAAGACCGTCACCAGACTGTGGCGGCCGAATGCGCAGACCAAGCGATAGAGCGCCATCGGCGAGATGTTGCAGAGCACCGCACACCATTCCAGACTGAGACCACCATGGGTGGCCAAGAGGGCATCACGAGCCACTTCTGGGCGCATCTGACGATAGCGCAAGACGAAGTGGGGGAGGACCGTGAACACGGCTCGGCACGTGGTGCACTGGAGCCGCCAGATGGTGACCCCACCGAGCCGGACACGCACATAATGCGAGTGGCGGGTCAGGCACCCACCGCCGCGACAGGTCGTCTTGTGGGCGAGCTGAAAGCCCAGGGACAGCACGAAGGCGAGGACCAATTCCACAAAGGCCTTGCCGTCGCCCAGGAGCTGAAAGTAGGTGGCTTCATTCTGGAAATCAACGGTGATGGTCCGGTTTGCACGGGTCTGGCGGGCTGTGCTTCGCATGGGTCACCCTCAGGTCAGATGGTTGGTGTGGCTGATGACCCAAGATGGGGGTATGACTGCACAATTGCAAGGGAATCACGAAGGGTGTCGGGACGTTACCACGAAATTCGGTGGAATGTGGCGCCCGCAAGGGCCTGGCAGCCCAGCAACCCAAACTGCGCCAAGGGCGCCCGAGCACGCCAGCAGCCAAGCAGGCAGCCCGCACCAAAAAGCGGTTGGCAGCGCAAGGCGCCGCGTTGTTCACGCATCGGTATCTGTTCGTCCAACGGCATCTGAACACCACTGAACGCAAGACCCTGTGGCGTGTCAGTCGTGGATTGCCCCAGTTACACGCGCTACGGGCAGTCATGGACCAGGTGTATGCGTTATTGGATCGGCGCTGTCGAAGCCAGACCGCTCTGGCTCAACTGGGCAAACTGCGGCGTCGGCTCCAGCGGTTTCCTCAGTTGGGTGCGACACTGAAGAAACTCTTTTCCCCCACCTTGGCTAAAGCCCTCACGTTGCTCGCTGACAAGCGGCTGCCCTCCACCTCGGATGCGGTGGAGCGGGGTAACCGGCGCTATCGCAAGATGCAAAAGAGTGTCTACCGGGTGCGGACGCAACAGCAGATCAGGACGCGTCTGGCACTGGATATGTGGCGTGAGGCCCAAGCCGAAGGCCGGCAACAAACCCTTGCAGCACTTCATCGTGCACGAGATGGATAAACCCGGTCGCTCTGCTACAGTCTCGATAATCCACAGGGTTATTATCCCTATGTCCAACAGTGTCATTAAGGAGTGGAATACAAACCATGGCAGTGACTGTCTTAATTGTCGATGATAACGCGCAGTTCCGCGTGCTCCTGCGGGAGATTGTGGCTGAAGAGCCCGACCTCCACGTGGTGGGCGAGGCAGCGGACGGCGCGGAGGCGATGCGACTGGCCCAGGAACTCCGGCCGGATATCCTGCTGCTAGACCTCGACATGCCGCAGGGCAATGGTCTGGAGGTTCTGCGGTGGAGCAAGGTGGAGCGCCCCGAGAGCAAGGTCATTATCGTAACCGCGCACACCGAAGATGCCTATCGCCAGGCAGCGGAGGCCAGCGGCGCCGATGCCTTTCTCCTCAAGAAGACCCTCGGAACCGACCTGGTGCCGACGCTCCAGCGCCTACGCGGCTCTTTAGCACCGCCGCAGGCGTCCCAAGACACTGCCCAACCCGGCCACGGGCGGTAGTCCTACTGCAAGACCTCTTGAGCTCTGAAGAAGAGTACTCATGCTGATCCGCATCCTCCTTGCTAAAGATCATATGATCGTCCGCTATGCCATCCACCGGAAGCTGACTACCCCTGAAGGCGATACTGCTGGGGCCTCCATCGCCCCCGCCTATAATGTACCCTGAAAACTGGACAGGTGATTAAGAAGCCATCCCAATAGGCTATGCTGATGGTATGGTCGCGTACCCGAGGCCTGCGGATAAATATCTCGGCCCTCTCGTGAGCCGGCTGAGCGGTGTCAATCAGCCGGTTATCAGCACTCGAAACGCGTTTTCAACCCCTCGTCTCACCCCGTTGGCCTGCGTCTGAGCACACCACAGCCGTTCCCTGCCAAGATCATCCAGCGGTGCCGTTTCTTAGACTGTCCGCGGCTGGGGCCACGGCGGTACCCGAAACATCAACACTTCTTTCAGCGTCCATACGTGGTCCGTCAATCCCGCTGCCATCGCCGGCGTACACGGCCGCCACACCTTGGCCGAGCCGCTCCCATTGGTGGCCTCAGGAATCGGCAACGGCTGACGCAAGCTGGAGTGGGGCAGGCAGAAATTGTCGTACACTTGATACACCCCTAACTGCTGGCGTAAGCCATCCGCGCCCTGACAGAGCGTGTTGACCCGACGCCCCACTGCTGCCACCCGCTGGCGGATGTCGAGGTTGAGGCGCTCGACAAAGGCGATATTGATCTTGCGGCCGCACGCTGCAAGCACCTGCTGCACGCGCTCCATGGCCCCAAACACCACCCGATACTTGACGCCAACGATGCGCCGTCTCCGGTACGATTTCACCACCTGCGCGTAGAGCAGCTCAGGGAGGGAGACCCAGCGTGGTTGAGGTATCGGGCCTTTGTCTCGACGCCGGGCCGGTTGCCTCCACTGGCCAAAATGGGCCAAGAATGCCGTGTCGTAGTCCTGGAGTCCGTCGGTTAAACAGAGCGGGACGCAGCCCGGTGCCAAGCGCTGGACGACCTGATGCACCACACGCTGCGCCATCGCCAGAGTACGCGTCCCCACATCGATGACCAGCAGCAACTTGCTGTGGGGATCCATGGCCGTCCAGACCCAATAGGGCGAGTGCTCCAGGCGCTGGATCGCCTCGTCCTCGTTGATCTCACCGGCTTTGAGGTCGCGCAGCACCGCGTACAATGCATCGAGTTGCAGCTGCTTGACATGCAGGTCACAGAGAAAAGAGGCAGAAAAGGCCCTCAGCTGCTCCGCCGCTTCGACGAGCCAGTGCAACACCGTATTGGCATCGACCTCAAAGACCCGCGCAGTAGCACGAATGCCGAGCCCCTCGCCTAAGCAGGCGAGCACCCGGACGATCAACGCCACCGCCGCCTGCTTGCCGTGAAAGAGGGTGCCATGATGTTCGGGAAAATAACCGTCGCACGCGGTGCACTGCAACTGCCGCCAGGAGCCGCCACTGGGATGGCCATTAGCGCGCAAGTTGTTCAGCCCTAGCCAGCCGCGATAGGCACAATCGGTGTGGGGACAAAAGTGCCTGGACGTATCCACGGTCCGAGGGCGGCGGTTCGTAGAGGGCATCGGATCGGGCCGGACAGGAGGCGCTGGATTGGTCTCCCCGGTATCCTGTTCACACCACGCACAGGAAGGCTTGTGCGTCAGGCCCTCGAACGGTTTGGGCTCGGTCGAACGCTTACGCTTGGGCTTAATGAGCGTACCTGGCGCGGGGGGCGGGGCCGCGCTGCGCCTCGGCCAGCCGAGATGCAGCATGACGAAGAGCCAGATGAGGGCCAACAGGGCAAGTTGGTAGTAAAAAAGATGCGAAACCATGGCGTTGCCCCCTCCAAAACGGGTTGAGATAGGGGCATTTTACTCGGTCTTCAGGACGAAATAATTATCCGCAGCGGTCGGGTACACGACCAATTGCTCAAGAGGTGTCCTGGCATTCATGGGGAGTTGCCGCGTGCCTTTTCACGTCCAGCACTGCTACGTAACGCTCATCTGAGAAAGGAGAAGGGATGGGATGGGCAAAGAGACTTTGGGGTGTGTCGCTCCTCGCGCTGCTGTGCTGCCTCAGCGCTGGCTTCGACGCGGCATTCACCGCTGGCCAGGGCGAGCCGCACCCTGATCGGCCTTGGTCCGGCGGCTGGGATCGCGAGGGTGCCGCAAGATATTTGGATGCGCGGATGGACATCTGGTTCACCAAAGCCAAAAAGCTCCAGACGGGCCAGGCGCAAACGGTGTGTGTCTCCTGTCACACGACCATTCCTTACGTGCTGGCAAGGCCAGCCCTCCGGCGAGCGATGCAGATGAGTACCGCAACGCCCCACGAGGTGAGACTGCTCGAGGAAACCACACGGCGTGTGGAGAACAACGACGCTCAGCAACCCCTCTACGACCACAATGAGAGTAAAAAACTGGAATCGCGTGGCACCGAGGCGGTGCTCAACACTCTGATCCTGGCGAGCACTGACGCCGCACACCGCAGGCGCGAGCCCAGCGGTCCCACCCAGCGCGCTCTCGCACGGCTGTGGGAGACCCAACGGCCTGATGGGGCGTGGGACTGGCTCGATTTCGGGCTTGAGCCATTCGAGAGCGGTGACGCCGCCTACTACGGTGCCACCCTGGCGGCCCTGGCGATCGGGCTCATACCTGACTCCTCTCATCGTCCCACGGCCGAGACGGCAACGGGGATCGAGAGGCTACACGGGTATTTGCAGGAAAAGTACGCCTCGCAAAGCCTCTTCAATCGGGTGTGGCTCTTGCTGGCCTCGACGCATTGGCATGACATGCTGACCAGCGCGCAGCGCACAGCGCTCATCACCGAGATACAAAGTCGTCAGCGCGATGATGGAGGCTGGGCCCTGGAGGCGCTCGGCCCCTGGAGGTGGAGTAAGACGGCGGCGCCATTTCAGGCGCCCGGCACGCCTGACGCAGCCCTCCTCGCGCAGCCGGATGGCTATGCGACCGGGCTGATCGTCTACACGCTCAGGCAGATCGGCTTGCCCGTCAGCCATCCGGCGGTGAGCCAGGGCTTACAATGGCTGAGGGCCAACCAGCACACCGTGCAAGTCAATCAGCAGGCTTGGCCAGCGTGGCGCGCGCATTCGCTCAACTTTGATCGCGAACACGGTGGTGAGAAAGGAGAGCCCTGGCGCAGGATGTTTATGTCCGACTCGGCGACGGCCTTGGCCGCGATGGCATTGATCATGTCGGACTAAGTGAGCGGGGATTGGTGACGAAAGTTAAATTAGACCACACAAGCATGGCACAGTAGCAGCACACGTAAGAAGCTGTTTTAAAATTCGGATGACGACAGATTTTCTCATAAAAAGCGGTCGCTATAGGACCATGCACGGCCCTTGATTCTTCTGCTGTTTGGCAGTTCGAGTGTTCCGCTCAAGCTGCTCGCAACTGCCAAGCCGGGGAGTTTTAAAGAGTGTGTCCCACCTTTTA